>Ga0334722_10000005_pt1 | contig 323346 bp, 273 predicted proteins | sample C3_bottom_MG_FD_207210 | JGI IMG/M metagenome (GOLD analysis project Ga0334722, IMG submission 207210) | Sediment microbial communities from Yellowstone Lake, YNP, Wyoming, USA - C3_bottom | ecosystem: Environmental > Aquatic > Freshwater > Lake > Sediment | place: USA: Wyoming | collected... | reverse complement strand
ACCCCGCACGTTTCTTCGGAACCAGGTCACCGCTCCAGTCACTCATCACGGAGTCAGCAACCTTCGTTCGATCACGCCTGACTGGAGCCCGCTAGTCTGCCAGGTTAGCCTACGTCCCCACGGGACGGGCGCCGAGCCCGCTGGCGCTATTTAAGGGCTTCCGGGACGATCCCGGCTCCACTACCGGCAACCCCTTTTATCCAGGGTCGTCCTGCGTCCGGCAAGGGGAGTCATCAATGGCCGAGGTCATGAAGTCCGGAAGCATCGTCCACGTCGAGATCCAATCGAACGACACGCCCGCGAGCGCGCGCTTCTTCAAGAGCGTGTTCGGCTGGAAGATCCGCGAAGTCCCCGAGATGCAGTACACGATGTGGAACCCCCCAAGCGGCCCGGCCGGCGGCTTCACCCCGCCGCAGGGCGGCATGGGCCCCGGGACGCTGAACCACATCCTCTCGGCGGCGATCGAAAAGGACGTACGCAAGATCGAGGCGGCGGGGGGCGCCATCCTCGTCCCGAAGACCGAGATCCCGAAGGTGGGATGGTTCGCCGTCTTCCGCGAGCCCGGCGGCGCCGTGCTTGCGCTCTACCAGGACCTCCCAAAGGCGCGCACGCCGCCGAAGAAGGCCCGGGTGGCCAAGCCCCGGAAGGGGCAGAAGGCGCGTCGGTAAGGAAGCCCCAGTGGACATTTGCGCGGGTTGCTGCCGCTTGGCGGTGAACTCGTCGAGGGGCGGCACACAAGCCTCTTGAAGGCCGATTCCGTCCGAACCGTCCCCCATGGCGAACCTTCTCAACCCTAGGGCGACCGGGCGCTCCCCCCGCATGGCCACGAGCGTCTCCGCCCTGGTCCTTACGCTCGGCCTCCTCGGCGGCGCCTACTGGGCCAGCGCGGCGTCCATCCAGCACTACATCCAGCCCTCCGTTTACACGCGGTTCATCGCTCCGTGGGGGGACGATGCGAACGACTGCTCAGTGGCGCTCCCCTGCCTGACGCTCCAGCGCGTGGGCACGTACCTCCACCCAGGCGACCGGGTCTACGCGCGCGGCGGGGACTACGCAGTCCAGGCCGAGCAGAAGATGCACCATCTCTCCGGGTCCGCCGAGGCACCGGTCCTCATCCTGGCCTATCCCGGCGAGCACCCCCGGTTCAACGCCTCCGGCAGCAACTTCCCGCCTCTCGACGCGGTCATCAAGATCGAGTCGTCCGAGCACGTGCTCCTGCAGGGCTTCGAGGTTTGCTGCTCCAGCGGTCGCGGCATCGCCGTGAGCGCGTCCGAGTTCGTCACGATCTCCGGCAACCGGGTGACGCAGGTGGCCAACCGCGGGATCGGCGGGAACGGCGTCAACATCACCGTCGAGTACAACGTCATCGACCGAGCGGTCCTCAGCCATGCGGACCGCGACCCCAACGCGACCTGGGCCGCCGCCCTGGGGAGCGACGTGCACTGGGACGGGACGGCGAGTCGCGACTGGACCATCCGCGGCAACACGGTGACCCGATCCTACGGGGAGTGCATCGACGTCCTGACGCTCATCGGCTTCCTCGTCGAGTACAACTTCACGGACGGCTGCTATTCGGTCGACCTCTACATCGACCGGTCGAGCTGGGGCCTGGTGCGGGGCAACGTCTTCCAGTCCACGATCCCGGGCTTCGAGAGGCTCGGGAGCGACTGGTCCGCCAACGGGATCATGCTGGCGGCCGAGCAGGGACCGTTGGCGGTGACGCCGAGTTACATCGTCATGACCGGGAACGTGGTCGGGCCAGGGGTCCACTATGGCTTCAAGTGGTGGCAGGACCCCGAGAACAACGGTACCTGGAACACCTACCATCACCTCGACGTCACGGGGAACCGCGTCGTCGGGACGACCTCGACGGCGGTGTACTTCCGCAGCGTCGGCGCCGAGTCGGATCCGCCGTGCTGCTCCTTCTTCACGGGGAACCTCGTGGAGGGGGAGATGGTCTTCGACCAGCCCGAGGCCTGGACCGTCTCGGACAATCACGACATCTCGCCGCAGCGGCCCTTGCCCTCCCCGCGGTGAGCCTTGGGATTGGTGTCAACGGGGGACGACGGGGAGAATCCACGCCCGTGCGGCATTCATGGCCGTCGCCGTCGGCGAGACGCGACCGCCCGGAGGCGCTTCGGGAGGGTCGCGAAGTCCCTTCGGAACAGCGTTCGGTCGTCGGCCCCGCGAATCCGTTCCCCCGCCGCAAGCGCCTGGCGGGCGACCCGGGCGGCCCCGACTCATTCCCCGTTCACCGCCATGGCGCGGGCGACCGACTCGTACGCGTACGCCTGGACGAAGTCCTTCAACCCGTTCCGGCGACAGATCCGCAGGCCCTGGCGGGCATGGAAGAGCGCGGGTTCGCCCCGGTGGAGCAGCGCGTAGACGTGCGAGACCTGCCACTCGCCGATCGCCCACTGCACAGGTCCGCCGACAACGCCCCAGTGGTGGCGGGAGGCGTGGGCCATGTGGATCATCCGAAGGTCATCGGTGCGGGTCCGTCCCCGTTTCTCGATCAGCGCCCACGTGGCATTGAAGCAATCCGCCGCCAACCTTCGCTGTACGGTCTTCGCGATACGCCGCATGCCCCGGGGTGGGCCGCCTGGGGATAAACCGTCGTCCTCGCGAAGCCTACCGCTTGCGCATCTTCTGCGCGCGCTTCCGGCGGCGCATCTTCTTCTTGCGCCACTTCCAACGCATCTTGCCGCGCTTCTTCCAGGCCCGCGAGCTGCGCTTCAACGGCCGACCGAAGAGGGAGGGGGTTATGTAGGTTTCGTCCGCCTCACCCGGTGGGGCGGCCACAGAACCGGCACAGCGGCGCCCCGGGGTTCGCGCTGCCGCAGGAGGCGCAGAAGCCCGGGCCTGGCTGGAAACCGGGCGCCATCGGGGGGGCCGCGGCGTACCCCGCGGCATACTGCGGCGGGTACGCCGGGGTCATGACCGGCGCCATCATCGGGGCCATGTAGTACTGGGGGGTCGGGGGCTGGTTCGCGGTCGCCGCCAAGATCGCGCCGACGATGATCAGGACGATGCCCACGAGGATCAGGAGGACACCGATCCCCGCGTACGGCGAGTAGCACACGGAGGTGATGTAGACGTTGAGGCAGGTCTGCGGGATGAACAGGAGGATCCCCACGACGATGAGGATGATCCCCGTGACAAGGAGCGCGATCCCGGCCTGTTTCGACATGGGTCTGAAAGGCCATCTCCGGAAGGACATATTTGACGATGCCGACGTGGTTCGCAGGCGGCACCACCACGCGAGCCGCCTCCGTCGCGGGGATTCCCGCCGAACGAGGCGGATGCAGGGTCCGGAGCGGACGCGGAGGGATTTGAACCCTCGATCCCCAGCTTAGAAGGCTGGTGCCTTATCCGGGCTAGGCTACGCGTCCTGGTGCGCGCACGTACACGGACCCGATAAAGGTTCTCCCGGGGTCGCCTCGCCGCCGGAGAGATTCTATACCGCGCTCGGTTTCCGAGGGCTCATGGCTCCTCCTTCGAACCCTGGCGGCAAAGTGCGACAGGTCGTCCTGCTGTCGGCCCCGCCCGAGCAGGTCTACGCCGCGTTCCTGGAATCCCGGCGGCATTCCGAGTTCACCGGGGACACGGCGAAGATCGCGGCGCGTGTTGGCGGCAGGTTCTCGGCGTACGGCGGGTACTCGGTCGGCCGGATCCTCGCCCTGCGCCCGGGAAAGGAGATCGCCCTGACCTGGCGGGCCGAGGACTGGCCCGAAGGGGCGGAGTCGAAGGTCCGCATCCGCCTGGAGAAGACCCCCCGCGGCACCCGGCTCACGTTCCTCCAGGAGGGGATCCCCCGAGGCTACCTCGCGGAGATCCGCTCGGGTTGGCGCGAATGGTACTGGCAACCGCTGCGCGAGTACCTTCGGCCCAAGAAGTGAGGCCGCGAAGGGGTTTTAGCGGGGGCCGACCTCCGGCGCCCCGACTCCATGACCGTCAAGGACGTGATCGCCGCCATCGAGGCGGATCAACCCCGCAGCGTCGAAGACCTCATCGCACTTTGTCGAATCCCCAGCATCTCCGCGGAGAAACGCGCCCAGCCGGAGTGCGCAGAGGCGGTGAGGACTCTCCTCGAGACGAACGGGATCGCCACCAAAGTGATCCCGGTGACGGACGCGCCGCCCGTGGTCTTCGGGGAGATCCGCGCCGGCGAGGGCCGCCCCACGCTCCTCTTCTACAACCACTACGACGTGCAGCCCGTCGACCCCGTCCACGAGTGGAAGACCGACCCGTTCGCGCCCGTCGTCCGGGACGGCAACCTGTACGCGCGAGGGAGTGGGGACACGAAGGGGAACGTCATCGCGCAGGTCGCGGCGGTCCGCGCGTTCCTGGCGGTGGAGAAGGGCGTCCCGTGCAACGTCAAGTTCGTGATCGAGGGCGAGGAGGAGGTCGGGTCGCCGCACTTCGCCGCCTTCGTCGAGGGAAACCGTGAGCTCCTGAAGGCCGACGGCGCGACGATCGAAGGCGGCGAGCACTCGATGGCGGGGATCCCCAAGGTCCAGTTCGGGTGCAAGGGCACGCTCTATGTCGAGCTCACCGCCAGAACGGCGGCGGTGGACCAGCACAGCATGTGGGCGGCGATCCTCCCGAACGCGGCGTGGCGGTTGCACGCGGCGCTCCGGACGCTGCGCGACGAGCGCGGGAAGATCCTCATCCCAGGGTGGGCCGACACGGCGGTGAAACCGACGCGGCAGATGCTCGCCTACCTCCGGAAGTGCACCTTCGAGGAGAAGCCGCTCCTCGAGGCCTGGGGCATCGCCGCCCCCCTCGTCGAGAAATCCGGGTACGAGCTGCTCCGCCACGCGATGTTCTCCCCGACCTGCACCATCTGCGGCATCACCTCCGGCTTCCAGGGAGACGGCACAAAGACCGTGAACCCCGCCGTCGCGACGGTGAAGCTGGACTTCCGCACGCTTCCAGGGATGAAGGCCATGGACCAGTCGGAGAAGCTGAAGGCCTTCCTCACCGCCAAGGGCTTCGGGGACATCGATGTCCACTTCCACGACAAGATCGATGCGAGCGCCACGCCGTACGACTCGCGCATCGCGAAGGCCTGCCTGAAGGCGGCGAAGGAGGTCTACGGCCGCCCGCCGGACACGTGGCCCTGGTCGCTCGGGGCCAGCGCGAACGGCTTCTTCAACGAGGTCGTCGGCGTGCCGGCGGTGAGCGGGCCGGGCGTGAGCTACGAGGCCTCCGGGTACCACGCCCCGAACGAGCACATCCGCCTCGCGGACTTCACGAACGGGGCGAAGTACTTCGCCGCGCTGATGGCGCGGTTCTGAGGGGACGTCCATGGCGAAGCGAAAGGAACTGCCGCCGAAGGACTCCCGGCCGCGAGAGAAGCATTACCGCCACGGGGGCCGCAAGGGCTCGCGGGGCCGCGGCTGAACGTTCACGGGAACAGGGTCGGGTGGTCAACCGCCCGGTGGAATCCCGGGATGTCGAAGCTGATGTGGAGAGTGATGAACTCGGGAGGCAGGCAGGGGAAGACCAGGTCCGGCGGGCTGTACGAACCCGTCGTGTGGTCATCGAGGAAGGAGGCGCCGGCGAGGGGGAAGAGGTGGACCGGGTTCTGGTCCACGTAATCCTTCACCGTGTTGATCTTGATGTCCACGGTCCAGATCGAGGTGGGGCACGGGTTCGGCACGAAGAAGAAGGGCAACGGCACTCCGCTCACAAGCGACTCGTCCACCTTGTCGTTCCAGAAGAAGTCCGCAACGATCGTCCCGACGTTCAACGTGATCGTCACCGTCGGGGCCAGCATGAACTCCGGGATGGGGATGCCCCCCGCCAGGAAGAGCAGGCCGTTCACCGCCGCGCCGACGTCCCAGAGCACGTGGACCTCGAGGATGTCGAAGTCGTCCATCATGAAGGCGAAGTCCGGGATGAACTCATTCCCGTCAGGCACCTCACTCGAGTCGAGGGTCTCCAGGCCGGTGTTGAGGCTGTAGATCCCGAGCATGCCGTCCAAGACCGTCCCCACCGCGTCCAGCGTGGCGTCGAGCCGGAACACGCGGTAGCAGAACTCGGCGATGTTGAAGGAACCGGGGAAATTGCACGTCTCCTCTCCGGGCAACGCGAAGTCGTAGTCGAAGTGCATGCTCTGCATCGCGACCCACCCCGCGTACCGCTTCCCGCCCGTCTGCTCGAGGACCCCGAGCTCCCACGGGCTTGAGGCGTTGAAGTCGGCGGAGCCGGTCCGGTTGCCGAACAGCCACTCCAGGGAGACCTCCTCCGGGAGGTCCTGGAGGACGGCCTTGCGCATCGACGCGCTCAGGTTCGCCCTGTTGTGCACGCCGCTGTAGTAGTCGATGAACGGCACGACCTCCGTCAGGGTGTAGTTGATCCGGTTGCGCTCCCCGGGCAGGAGAACGAAGTCCCACTCCGCGTGGATGAAGTTGTTCGCCTCGCCGTCGGGAAGGTGGCTGGCCTCCGCGACGGTGATCGCGTCCGTACCGAAATCGTCCGCGATGTAGATGAACGCGCGGTCGAGCGCTACGTTGCGCGAGAACTCCAGGTGGGCGAAGCCGTCTGTCGCCGTCCAGTTGATCGCGAACAGGCCGATCTCGCGGACCTTGAAGGCGGTCAGGTTGAAGTTGTCTGTGGCGTTCGCCCCCTTCCGCTGCACGGCGTAGTCGTCGGCGACCGTGTCCAGGGTCGGGTGGCGGCAATAGAGCGCATCCAGGCGGCCGGGGACCGAAGCGGGCCAGTAGTCGCCGTCAATGGCCTGCGTGTACGGTGAGTAGTCCACCATGCATGTGGAGTCGACGCCGAGGCTGTTCATGTAGGCAGTCGCGTTCGCCCCCGCCCCGGTCGTCGCGAGGAAGGAGATCTCGCCGAGCCCCTCGTCGTAGGACCCGTCGATGAAGCTCAACCGCGCCGTCTTGTTCGGCGTGTCCCACGCCGCGTTGAAACCCTCGGGGATATCGAGCACGCGGAACTCTACATGCCGGAACTCGGTCGCGAACAGGCGGTCTGCCCGCTCGACGATCCCCTCCACGCGCTCGATGCGGTCGCTGAGATGGACGACGACGAAGCCGTTCTCGTCCACATCCCATTGCCCGTCCGCGGTGCCGGGGATCCCCGCCACCTCGACGTGGACACGGGCCTCATCGGTGCGGAGGTCGGCGGTGAGGAGGTCGATCTCTGCCGAGGCGGTGTACGTGAAGTTCGTTGCGGTGGTGATGTTGAAGTCCATGCTGGCGGGGAGGAGCGTGGTGCGGAGGCTGGCGGTCAGGTTCGTGTCCGAAAGCGGCCCGGGCGGGTCGATCCGGTTGAGCACGGAGTTGTTCGCCAGCTGCACGAGCGCACGGAGCGCATGAGGAACGGCGGTGGAGAGGCCGACGGCCACCGTCGGGCTCGCGCCGCCCCAGACGACTTCGGCCCGCGTGAGGTCCTCGTAGTGCACCCAGAGCGAGGCCTCCATCACGAACCCGCCGCCCAGGTCGAAGCTGTCGTTGTGGTACAGCTGCGCCTTCTGGACCTCGGCGCTCCCGAAGAAGAGGAAGGCCCCGGGCTCGGAGGACATCGCGAGCTCGATCGAACCGATCGGCAGGCTCGCGGTCTGGACCTTGAAGAAGTTCCACGGCGGGGACGCCGTCCGCGTCGACCAGGACGCGTCGAAGCTCGGAAGGTCGTCCACTTCGAGGGAGTAGAAGACGATGGTCTGGCTCGCGAAGGCGTGGAGCAGGTCGAGGAACCCGGTCATCTCGGTGATCTGAAGCAGCAGCGAGCCGATCGTGTCGCCGTCGGGCGTGACGACGAAGTGGAGGGTGCCGTCGCCCAGCGTGGCGGAGAACCCGGTCGTGAGGTCGTGGATCTCCAGGACCACGCTGAGGTTCGTGATCCCGGTGATGTTCAGGGCCATGTCCCACTGGACGAGCGCGACGTCGGCGCTGGCGGTGTACGCGATCGTGTCCGTGGCCGCGCCCCGGTCCTGCGTCAGGCAGAGGGAGAAGGACGTCGGGACGTTCTGGACGGTCACGTCGATCTGGTAGAGCACCGAGGTCCCGAACAGCGTCTGGTTACCGCTGAAGCCGTAACTCAGGCCGAAGGCGAAGGGCGCGCTCCAGACCATGCAGTTCGTCGTCGACAGGCCCGTGCTCGTCGTCGTGAAGGTGAGGAACGCGAACGGCGGGCTCGTGACCGTGAACTCACCCGTCGAGGGGAACCGCGGGTCGGAGAGGTCCTGGCCGACGACCTGGAAGATGCCGAAGTGGAACCCGAGGTGCGGGATGCCCGCGATGGAGTCCCAGTCGAAGTCGAACACGTGCTCGGCGCCGACCGTGTGGTCCACCGCCAAGGTCATGGTGACGTCCCGGGGGATCGGTTCGGCGGGCTGCGTCTCGTACCCGAACTTCCACCAGGGCTCGCCGTCGAGGTCGTGCGCCTCGCCGTTGAAGAAGAAGGCCGGGAAGGAGACGTTGTAGTGGAGGAAGACCGGGTTCACGTCCCCGAGGAGGTCGACCTTCGACACCGCCGCGAGCGGGCCGAGTTCCAGGTGCGACACGACCCGGAGGTCCCCGAGCAGGCCCTTGCCCGTGGCCGCGTTGTTGTCCACGTTGAGCGTCACGGGGACGTTGGTGATCGCCTGGCAGAACTTCTCGACACCGCCGTCGGAGCGGGTATAGATCCAGTAGGGCACGAGCTGCGGCGGGACGGTCAGGCCGGCGTCGAGGATCTCCTGCAGGAGGAGGTACAATCCCTGGTAGACGCCCTCCGCGTACTTGGCGGGGTACCCACGGTCGACACCGCCGCCGCACCCCAGGCCGCCCAGGCTGAGGGCCACCGGCGGGGACGCGATCGGGCTCACGGGAGGCGGCGGGACGCCGCTGAAGTCCTTCACCTTCGGCCCACCGTTCATCTTGTCGCCGAGGTGGAAGGGCAGCTTCCCGAAGTTCGGCGCGCGCGTGTACGCGTCCGTGAAGGCCTCCGGCGGGGAGTGGAAGTAGATGGCGCCGAAATTGTCCAGCCAGTAGTGCTCGTCGACCTGGTGCTGCGAGGCCATCACGTTGTCGAGCGGTCCCTTCCCGTTGTCATCGTGGTCCAGGAACAGCATCACCCTCCAGTCCTCGACGACGCCGGAGCGCTGGAAGTCCGTTGTGTACACGTCGTAGAAGGCGCCCTCGATGATCCCGTTGTTCTCGCCGAGGGGTCCGTCCAGCTCCAGGCGTACGTCCCAGTATCGCGCGTACGAGTCCTTCCCGCCGGCGGTGAGCACGCCGTCGTGGTCCACATCGTCGTAGACCTCCTCGAACGCGTTCTGGACGTTGAAGCTCTCCGGGCGGCCGTCGGTCGCCGGCGCCATCCCCGGTGGGTAGAACAGCGGCTCGCCGTCCTCCCAGGTCCCGATGTGCTGCGCGAAGCGCGACTCGTCGCGGACGAGGTCCCCGTCCTTGTTGAGGAACGCGTCCTCGTAGGGGAACTCGAAGGCGTACGTGACCTTGGCGTTCGTCCGGTCCCCCCAGAACTCGCCGAAGGGCCAGCGGACCTCGAACAGGTTCGGGATCCCATCGCAGTCCTGGTCGCGCCAGTGGAAGAAGAAGACGAGCCCGTCCGGGTTGTCGGCGCCGGGGAACAGCGGGTCCCCGAAGTACGACACCGTGTCGCTCTCCCCGTCCGGCGCGAAGACGAACGTGCCGAGCGCGTCGTCCCAGCCGCCCTGGTCGCGGATCACCGGGTCGTACGCGTCCCAGCGGAAGTTCCGGAAGTCGGCGGGGGCGCCGGCGGGACAGAGGTGGTAGGCGAGCTTCTCGTACGGCTTGCCCTTGTAGGGGGTGGGCTTGTCCTGCAGGACGCCGGGGCCGAATGACTTCGGCTTCTCGCCGTGCGCCCAGTCCGGGCCGGTGTCGTCGAGGTTGTTCCCTTGGGTCATGCCCGGGTCCGCGATGCGCAGAGCGTCGGCGTCGACGAAGGCGGAGGGGAGGAAGAGCGGGCTCAATGGCCTTCCAGCATCTCCGGAGGCCAGTGGCGGTGGCGAAGGGAGGCCGAGCGCGGCCGTGGCCTGCGGGTTCACCGCCAGGCGATGCTCTTGCAGATCTTCCGGGCTCCGTCCCGATGCGCCACGGAGGGTCCGGTAGCCCTCGTCCGGGGCGTCTTGATAGGAGAAGGAGTGCTCGGAGGGAGGGAGATCGGCGGCGGGGACAGGCCTCCCGGCCTCGAACGGGTCTGGGTGGGTCGTCCCCGGGTCTGCAGGAAGGATCGCGATCGGGTCTCCAGGGTCCACTGTGGGCCCCGGGTTCGATTCATCCACGGGATCGATCGAAGGTTCGGTGGCCTGGTCGTCGACCGGGACGCCGGTGCCGATGCCGTTGTCGGGGTTGCCGGCGCCGGCGTCCCCGGGGTAGGTCGGGGGCGACGTGACCAAGGGCAACAGCACGGTCGTGCTGAATAGGACGATCACAAGGGCTAGCGCTCGGCGGCGGGATTCTAGGGTCATCGACTCTCCCCTCGCGGGGGGCAAGCCAGACGTCCCTATTAGACCCTACCGGAATGCGGGGAACGGCAATGTGCGAAAGCGTGCACGCGACCGCCCTAAGGGCGTGGCGCGAGGTCCGCACGCACGGTCACAGACTTCCCGCCGCGGTGCACCCCGAGCGGGATCGCATCTCCCACCTTCTTGGCCCGAAGCGAATCGACCAGACCCCCGACGCCGGAGAGAGGTTCACCGCCCAAGGTCACGAGGACGTCCCCCGGCAGGAGTCCGGCGCGTTCGGCGGGGCTGCCCGGCGCGATCTCGGCGACGAACACTCCGGAGGTCGCATGCACGCCGTAGTAAGCGGCCTGCGGGCTCGCCGCGTCGAGGGCGGTGACGCCGAGCCACGGCCGCTCGATCGAGCCATGGGCGATGAGCTCCGTACCGACCGAGCGCGCCGCGTTGGCGGGAAGGGCGAAGCCGATGCCTTCCGCGTGGGGAATCATGGCGGTGAGGATGCCGACGACCTGCCCGCCGAGGTTGACGAGCGGGCCGCCGCTGTTCCCGGGGTTCACCGCCGCGTCCGTCTGGATCATGCGCTGCCCGTTGGCGGCGAAGGAGAGACTGCGGCTGAGGGAGCTCACGATGCCCGAGGTGACCGAAGGGCCGCCGCTGAGCCCGAGCGGGTTGCCGAGCGCGAAGACCGGCTGCCCCAGCTTCACCGCATCGGAGTCCGCGAAATCCGCCGGGGTCAGGCCTCGGGATTCCACGCGGATCACCGCCACATCCGTCTCCTCGTCGCCGCCGACGACCGAGCCGCCGTTCACCGTGCCGTCCGGGAAGGTCACGAGCAGCTGCTGCGCGTCGTCGATGACGTGATGGTTCGTCAGGATGTGACCCTCTCCATCGAGGACCACGCCCGCTCCGATCCCCCGCCGCCACCAGGGGCGGAACGGGGGACCGCGGAGTGCTTTCGCGCTGCCGATGCTCACGACGCTCGCCGACGCCTTCTCGACCGCCTGCGTGTAGGCCTGCTCCATCGAGCTGATCATGCCGCTGGAATAGTCGCGGCGCCTCATGTTGACCGGGGCCGGGCGCTTCCAGTCACGAGGACCGGACGTCCCAGCCCAGGACCTTGCCCGGAGAAATGGGCATCCCGCAGAAGCCGCAGCCGCGCCTACGACGCCGCTTCGATGGCCTTCTGCCAGCGGTCAAGGGCTCCCTCGAATTCCTTCGCGAACTCCTTCCGGAACAGGACGAGGAGGAGGCCCATCCCGCCCTTCAGGCGGTGCTCCACCTTGATCCGCGTGCCGTTCGTCACCGGCTCGAACGTCCACCGGGACACGGAACCCTTGCCGTTCCCGGCGATCACGGTCTGCGTGGCCCCGGACGGGCGCGAGAGCTGCTCGCGCGTCGTGTAGGCGTACGTCTTCCCCTTCCAGACCTCCTTGCAGAATGTGACGCGCTCGCCGTCCTTCTGGCTCAGGACGCGGAACTCCCTGAACCGCTCGGGCTCCAGGCGATGGAGGAGGTTCATGCCATCCAACCAGCTCTCGTAGGCGCGTTCTCTCGGCAGGCTCACGGTCCGTTGCGTCGCGTAGGCAGCCATGGTGGCTAGAACGAGGTTCCGAACCCAAAGGTGTCGGGGGTCCGGGGCGGTCTCCGGGACAACCCCCCGGGCTTTCGTCCCTTTTCGGGGTCGGGCAACCTTGCCGCGGACAGCGCCGCCGGCGGGGAAAGGCTCTTCTGCGTCTCCCCGTTCCCCGGGCCCTTGGACGGGCTCGACATCCGGATCATCCACGCGATGGGGATCCAGCCGTACGGGCGAGAGCCCAAACCCGTGACTGTCCTCCGGCCCTCTTCCATCGCCAAACGCCTGAGCGTCTCTACGGAGCGCGTCGCGGACCGCCTCGCTCGAATGGAGAAGGCGGGGATTATCGCCGGGTACGAGATCTACCCGAACCTGCGGCATCTAGGCCTCGAGGCCTCGTGGTACTCGTACCAGTTCCGCGACGACGACGCCGCGGACAAGGCGATGGCCAAGCTCGCCGCCATGGAGGGGGTTTCCGCCTGCTGCGCCTTCCTCGGGGGGGTGCTCTGCGTCGGCCTCTTCTACCGCAGCCCCTTGGACCATCAACGGAAGCTCCGGCTGCTCGCGGCGCTGGCGGGGGAGGCGACGTTCGAGAAGCTCTACGATCTCGACATGCCGCGGGTCCACCGCCCGCTGTCCTCGCTCGACTGGCGCGTGGTTCACGCGATGCGCGGGGACCCGATGCGCCCTCTCGTGGAGCTCGCGAAGGCGTTGGCGGTGAGCTCGAAAACCGTCCGGCGGCACATCGACCGCCTTGGCGCGGAGGGTTCCTTCTTCATCGTCCCGGAGGTCGATCCAAGCCGGGTCGAGGGGCTGCTCGTCTTCCTCCTAGCGTTCCGATTCGACGCGGAGGCGGGCCCCGCGGCGGTGGCGGAGGTCGAACGGGCCCTGCAGGGCCACTTCGTCTCGAAGGACGTCACGATGTCCCGCGAACTCGGCACCTGTGCGCTCCTTATCTATGCGACCTCCATGGCCGAGGCGGAGCGCCTACGACGGAAGGGCGCGTCTCTTCCCGGAGTGGCGAAGGTGCAGGCGTTGATGGTGCGCGACGCCGCCGGCGACTTCGAATGGTTGGACGAGGCGATCGGCGAGCGGGCGACCGCGTCGCGGCGGTGAGAAGTCCCCGGAAAGCTTTCATACCTCCCACCATTCGCTTGGCCATGGCCGCGGTGAAGTTGACGACCACGCTCGGGGAGATCACGATCGAACTCTTCGAGGACACGATGCCGGTGACCGCCGGGAACTTCCGGAAGCTCGTGGAGAAGGGATTCTACAACGGGACGATCTTCCACCGAGTCATCCCGGGCTTCATGATCCAGGGCGGCGACCCCAAGGGCACGGGCATGGGCGGCCCCGGGTACCAGATCAAGGATGAGTTCCACCGGGCGCACCACAACGAGCGCGGCACGATCGCCATGGCGAACTCGGGGCCGAACACCGGCGGGTCTCAGTTCTTCATCAACGTCGCCGACAACCGCCGCCTCGACCCGAAGCACCCCGTGTTCGGCCGCATCACCGTCGGCATGGACGTCGCGGACAAGATCGTGGCGGTGAAGCGCGATGGAGAGGACCGGCCGCGCGAACCAGTCAAGATCACCCAGGCTTCCATCGCCTGAAAGGATGCCGGACGGAGCGCTCTCCGGGCGTGCCGGCTACGCCGCCTCGTCAAGGCGCTTGAGAACCTGCAGGGCGCGCAGCGTGATCATCTTGCTCGGCTTGCCGACGGTCTCGAGGGCGAACGGCGTCGGGCGGCGTTTCGGATTCTTCTGCAACCAGACCGCATAGCCGCCTTCCACATCAGGGTGGACCGCATCCAGGGTCCACCGGCCGTCCGACCGCCGCTTCCTCTTGAGCACGGACACCGCGTACCGGAGCCTCCGGTCACCGCCAAATCCGAGCGCGGTCATGAAGTCCAGCCCGACGAGGAGATCGTAGTAATAGTGCACTGGGTAATGGAAGCGCGACCACGGAGCGTAGCGCCCGCCCTGGCGGTGAAGCGCCCGCCCCAGGTAGAACTCCGCACCGGACTCCACGACGCGTTTCATCCCCGCCGTCCACTTCGCGCGCGGGTAGACCGCGAAGGCACTGAGGCCCTCCCAGGAATCCAGGTTCCTCCCGCTCCCGAAGCAGTTCCACCCGCCCTTCTTCGCTGCGGTCTTCACCAGCCACTCGAACGCCCCCCGCACCTTGGGATGGTCCTCGTACCCGAACTTCACCAGGGCCCGTGCCATGTTCCCGGTGATGCAGTGATGGCCGGTCTTTCCCGCGTCGTCGAACCCGCCATCTGGCCTAGCGAAGCGGCGGATCCAGAGGTCGCACGCCTTGCGGATCCTCGGGTCCTCCCGCGTCAGGCCGAGGTCGGAGAGGATGAGGAGCATCCAGTTCGTGGAGAGGTACTTCGGGCGGTAGAGGGTCTCCCGGGAGCCCCAGGTGCCGTCCGGACCCCGTTTCGCCAAGATGTCCGCGGCCCACCCCCGCTTCGGGATCTCGCTCCTCGCGGACTGGACTTCCGCGTCATCTTCTTCGTTCCCCAGGAGTTCCCGGAGCGCGAGATACCGGATGGCGGGCTGATCCTCCCCGAGGAGCCAGTCCACGGTGCTCTTCTCCGTCATCGTCTCGGGGACCCGGCTCCACTACTTATGCTCCGGGGGGAAGGTGGCAGGCCACCCCAAGGTTCGCCGTCGCCAGAGGGCCGTCATGCTTATTTTTGTGTAGCAAGCCTTTAAGTATTTCCACATCTGTTTCTGGTCCATGCACAGCCTCTTGTCGTCTGCCCTGTTCAGCCGTGGCCTAAGTGAGACCGCGGCGGCGTGGCAGGTGACGCCAGGGCAAGCCGCCGACCTCTTCCGGCGGTTCCCCTTCTTCCGAATGTCCTCCGCCAGCGGGCGCGGGAAGCGTGGCCGACCCGGACGCCACGTGAGCCTCGATGGATCCTGGAGCTTCTTCCCACGGAACCCGAGAAGACCGCTGACCCATCTGCTGGCTTTGCTCCGAGAGCTCCACGAGTGTGGCGAGCCGTTCGCCCTCGGGCTCCCTCTGACGAGCGCCTACTTACGACCGTTCCTCTTCCCCCAGGTCCGACTCTATGCCCCGCTCGAAACCGTGAGCGTCTGGCGCGGCCTCTTCGGGGGAGATCCAGGGGTCCTCGAGGTCTCCGTGGAGGTGTTCGAGGGGGGTCAGGTCACCGAGTCGGAAGGGCTCCCCGTCCTCGGACCCGAGGCCGCCGCAGTAGACGCCCTCGTGGCCTACCGCCGGTTCCACGCCGTGACGCTCCTCGCTCTGGCCGACTGCCTGCTGCACGAGTCCGGAGGGGGCAATCCGGTCCCCGGTCTCGCGGGCCGCCGCGGCCTGGGCCCCGAGTGGCGTGCCCTGCGGGCGCATCGTGGGAGCGGGCCATTATCGAAGGTCGAGGTCCGAGCCGCGCACGAACGCTATCGCGAGCTCCGTCAACAACCTCCCACGAGTTTCTCCGCTCTCGCCACGAGCCGCGAGGCGTACTCATGATAGAGGCACCCCCTCCGGACCTGACTCTTGAAGCCGCCATGGAGTGGTTCATCCTCGTGCTGAAGGACCGGGGCACGGAATTCCTCCTCGCGGGTCGGAGCGCTCTCGACCTTCAAGGGGAGTTCCTGGGCAGCGTCGACGTTGACCTCGCCGTGGCCGCCGGCGATTGGAAGGACCTGGGCTATGACCTGGAGGAGTACGTTCAGCGAGGGGACCTGTCGCCGGCCGGGGCCGTGTCCCGCTCTGTGGCACGCTACCTCGTCGATGGGTTCGTGCCCGTCGACGTGATGAACCTCTCCGAGATCCACCCGGAAATCTTCCGGCTGCTCCAGGCCAAGGCGTGTGTGGAGCTGCGACTGGGGCGCGCGGGTCCGGTCCGGGCCGTCACCCGCGAAGGCTACTTCGTCTTGGCGGTGATGGTCGGCCAACGAGGGTTCAGCCGGCTGAAGGCAGATCCGATGGCGAAGGTCCGTGAGGCCTGGAACCTCGTGGGGGTCCGGACCGATCGCATCCTCGTGGAGAACCTCCTCCGGGAGCTCGGGGCTCGTGAGGGGAGTTTCGCGAGAGCGCTCTCGTCGACGGGTCCGAGGCCCGCTCGAAGGCGTCTGAAGTGATTCATCGAGGGCCACGCAGGGTTCGTCGGCGGTAGGATCGTATCGCGGGGTTCGAACCGGCGGACGCTCCGAGGGGGAGAGAACGATCTTCCTTGCCGAGATGAGACGAGCGCCCTCCTGGTCCGAACCGAAGCAAAGAGGCGGTGGATGGCCTTTCGTCAACCCGCAGAGTACTCGAAGGTCGTCGTCAGGGCGTTCTTGCCCGCGTGGTTGAACTTCACCGCCGCGTCGTCGATCCAGTCCTCGTCCGCGATGGCGGCGATGCCGGGGACCTTCGGGATGTAGCACAGCGTCGGCCCCGCCTCGGGCTTCAGAAGGCCGATGGCGGCGCCGAGCTTCCTGGGAACAGAGACCCGATGGGTCCACCCCTGGCTCTTCAGCTCGATGGGCGCGCGCCCTACGCTCTGCACGTGCCAGAGGGCCTTGTAGACCTCGGCGAGGTGGCCGCCCGCCGCGCCGGTGAAGATCGCCTTCAACGCCTCGAACTGAGGGGCCGTTGCGCGATCGTCGATGTAGAACCAGCACTTCCAAGGGTTCTCCCCCAGGTCGCCTTCCACATGGATCGCCATGATCACGCACAGGCCTTCGAGCGCGAGCCCTCCGTACTGGCCCTCCTCGACCTTCCACACGCAGAGGCCCTCGCAGGTCCCGGTCGTCGGCGAGCGGCCGTAGTAGCAGGGGCACACAGAGTCGCAGCTGCACGCCTCGAAGTACAGCCCGCGGACCTCCCAGGGAGTCGCCGCGCTCATCCCTTCGGCAACCATGTCAGGGAGATAAGCGTTGATGTTGAGCAGTCCGGCCGCTATCTCGGAGAAAATCTCTGGAAGAGTGGACCGGGTGGGTTCTATACCGTTATGGGTTCAAAACCCCAGTATTTCCTGTTACTATGCTCACATAATCTAGGGCCTCGCGCGGCTGTCAGGTTTCGAGGACATCAAGGTCGCCCACCGTATTCCTTCTCAAGCCGCCGGTACCCCAATAGTCTCAAGAGCCTTCGAGCAATCCTCACCAACTAGGTGGCGGAATCAATTTCGGCCGCTGGAGGAGGCAGGGAAAGTTCCCGAGGGCGGCCCCTCAGTCAGGACGAGGCGTCGAAAATAGTCCATGAGGTCTGCTCTCTGCAGAACCCGGTCTTGGTGGGAGCCGGGAAGGAAGGTTTCGTCTTCCGGGAGGGGGATCGTGTCTTCAAGCTCTTCATCGAAGGGCGATTCGGCTTCTACGACGGACAGCTTCACTTCCTGAGGGGGGTCCTGTTGGGTCCTGACCCGGTCTCCTCACGGCTCGTGCCCCTGTTGGACCTTGTCGAAGCAGGAGACGAAGTCATCTTTGTGTCGCCCTTTGTCCAGGGAACGCCCTACTCCGGCGGCCACTGGGATGACCTCGTCCAACTCGTGCGGGACTGTTGGCGGCGCGGGGTCGTGCTCAACAACATCAACCCCATGAACCTCTTGGTCACTCCGGCAGGGCTGGTCCACCTTGATCTCGGGAAGGATGTCGATCGCCTGACCCAGTCACGGTTGTCCCAGATGGTCAACCGCGCCTACCTCACCTTCCGGTACCACGGAAGGCCGGACCTACCCTTGCTCATGCGACGCGGTCTTTGGGAGCAGGGGCTGGAGGAGCTAGAGGGCGTGGAGGTCTTCAAGATGGATGTCGGCGTGTTCAGCCCCCTGAGGGAGCCAGAGACCAGGCCCCCGCCCGCGCGGCCGATCCGTGACGTCACCCTCCAAATCCGGACATGCGCGATGGAGTGGCGGACCATCGAATTCCAAGTCCGGCACCTCGTGTCCCAGCTAGAAGGCCCTCAGCGCTTCCGTGAGCGCGTGGTCGTATGGGACGCGAACAAGGGTCCCTTCCCCCGCCAGTATGAGGAGGCCAACGTCGACGCCCTGAGAGAGGCCCTTAGCAGGCTCCTCGGCGCGGGTGTCATCGACCGCCTGGTGGAGGTTCCGCAAGATTCTTCCAGTGTGAGGTCGACCGCATTGCGCTGGTTCAGCCTGGAGACGACCGACCCGCGGTCGTTGAACGGGGAGCCCACTCACTCTAGCCTCTACGGTTTCGACCAGTGTCGGACGGACCTGATTCTACAGGTCGACAGCGACATCCTGATCGGGCGGCCTGTCCCTGAGTATGACTGTCTCGCGCCGATGATCGATGTCTTGGATAGCGACCCGAACGCACTCACGGTCTCACTCCCGCCCCTCCTCCCTGCCCCCCAGCCCTACACGCCAGGGGATGGCGCGTCGAAGTGGAGGGTCGAAGCGCGATGCTCCCTCCTCGATTTGCGGCGACTCGAGCGGCTGCTGCCTCTCCCGAACAGACTCGTCGACGGGCGCCTGGAGCTGTCCTGGTACCGCGCACTGGACCAGAGGTTGGCTGTCACCCATGGTCAGTCCTATCGGGGCGGTTCGCCCTCCGCCTTCTTCGTCCACGTGCCGAACTTGAGGAAGACGGCGCGGAATGGGTGGTTCAACATCGCCTGCGCGGTCCAGAGGGGTAGGGTTTTTGGGCCTCAGGCAGGGCATGTCGACCTAGTCGGAACGCAGGAAGACTGGTTGGGCCGGAGGGAAGAGGATCTTGTTTTCCTCGTCCGGGGCCGGGACGTCCCCCAGTCGAAACTCCAACGCTGCATCGGGTCGCTCCTCGTCCAGGAGAATCAGGACTTCGGGATCATCTTCGTGGACGCCGGCTCCACAAATGGAATGAGCGAGTACCTCGAGGCCTTGTGTCGCGGGGAGTTCCTTGGGCGAGCAACTCTCTACAGAAACTGGGATCCCGTGACGAGCGTCGAGAACCAGGCCACGTGCATACGCTCCCTTGTGACGCGGCCCGATGCCGTGGTCGCGCTCCTAGATGCCGATGATGCCCTCCTGGGGCGACATGCGGTCGAACGCATCTGCAAGGCATACCGCGACGGCGCCGATTTGACGGTCGGCTCGGTCGTAAGGACCGATAAGCACGTTGACTACACGGTCTCGCTTGGCGAACCACGCCACAATCGCGGCGCGAACGTGTGGCAGCACCTCAGCACCTTCCAGAGAGCGCTGTTCGACCGGCTTCGCGACGAGGACCTGAAAGTGGATGGCGCGTGGATTCCCTATGCGGAGGATTGGGCGGTCATGGTTCCCTTGGTTGAGATGGCCTCCCACCCGGTCTGGATGAGGGACAAGGTGTACCTTTACGACCCTGACTTGTCCCGTCGCTCCTTCAGCCGGGAGGACAGGGAGCGGATGATTGCGAGGATCTGCCAGAAACATTCTTATCTCCCAGAACCGTCCCTGGCCCCAAGTGCATGAACCGGTTCTGTCCTCAGCTGTGGGATGGAGTCTACATCAATCGGGCCGGCAACGTCTACCCCTGTTGCCACCAGAATCCCGTTTGCCTCGGAAACATCCGTGAATCGCGCCTCGCGGACTTGGTGAACGGGGGTTTCGCTCTGGAGGCACGGCGACGTTCCCTGAACGGCACCCTCGACTGCTACCCTTCCTGTACCCTACTGGACAAGGCCTCCATTCGCCGCAGCGGTGATGAGACCCCCAGTGTCGCCTATGGCCGAATGCGCCGGCTGCACGTCAGCTTCGGCGAGGCCTGCAATATCCGGTGCGCGATGTGCTCTCACCCGCTCCGCCATGCAAGGAACCCGATTGTCCTCGACGCCTCGATCGTTATCCGAAACGTCGAGATCACTCCCTTCGAGGAGATTGTCCTTCAAGGAGGAGAGCCCTTGTACGTGCCCGCTTGCTCGGAGTACATGAGCTATCTCGAGAGCGTGGGAAAGCGATACACCCTGCTCACCAACGGGCTCCTCATCGATGACGCAACAGCGGAGCGCCTTGCTCGCCATGCCAAGATTGTGAGCATCTCCATAAACGGTGCGACCAAAGTGACGCACGAGCGCGTGAACCGAGGGTCCGATTTCGAGCGGGTGCTCTCGAGCATCGAGACACTGCGGAAAGCACGTTCCCGCCTCGGGACCGACATGATGATATCCGGCAGGATGACGCTAACGCCTCAGAACGTCCACGAGATTCCACAGTTCCTCCGAACGTTTCGTGACCTAGGGATTGACCGTGTGAACTTCGGGTTCGTGAGAGAAACCGTGCCTCCGTTCTTGGCAGTCAAGAGGGAGCTCGCCGCCCAACTCCGGCGGGAGGTCAGCGCCACGCTCATCGAGTCCGGCGGCGAGGACGTCGATGTCTTACGGCTGCACCAGCTGGGTCTCCTCGACGGAGCCGTTACCCCGTATCGACCTGCCTTAGTTCCACCGCAATCTGAGCCTGACGTTCCGCAGCAGGTATTGCTCGCGGAGCTCTGACCTTGGTCGTAAGGGGGGACGCGGACGGACGAAACGCCACAGGTTTCCATCGTCATCCGATGCGCCGACGACCCAGCGGTGCTGAGGTGCATCGCGAGCGTGGACATCGAGGCGGATGTAATCGTAGCATTCACCGGCGCCGAGGAACTCGCGGGTCGGATTGAGATGGCGCGGGCCCGTTGCGTCTTCGCACCCAGGGGAAACCTCTCTAGGGTCTCCAACGTGGGCTTCGCCGCGGCGAGGGCACCGAACGTCTTGCTTACGGACTCCGACACCACATTCGAAAGGGGGTGCATCGCCCTTCTCCTTCGTTCTCTGAAGTCCGTCAAGGTGGCGCGGGCTCGCCTCATCTTCGAGACCGAACCTGGATTCATCTGCTCGAAGGCGATCGCTGGCGCCCGGGATTTCGTGAACAGCCTCCCCTTCGTGTTCACACCAGGCATCGCCGTGAGGAAGGACCTCCTTTCGGACATCGGGGGATTCCTCTTCAACGATCCCGTTCCCTACGCGGTGGACGCTGACTTGGATCTGAGAATCCGGCGTGCGGGCGTCCCCGTCGCGTTTGTCCCAGAGGCCCGAATCCGCCACGCCCCCGTCCTTCTCAGGCAGGATATCCGAGCCGCCCTCAGGATTGGGATGGGATGCCGCGTGAGCATCACGCACTGGAATCGAGACGGACGCTTTGGCTCCCTGCCCGACAACGCAGTCAAGGCGGTGCGACCTCGCCACCTGCCTGACATGGTCCGACGAAAGGGCATGGCAGTGCTTGCCTATCAATGCGCCTGGGATGCCGCTTACTGGATGGGCTACTACCGGCAGAAGTGGGCGGAACGGAACCCGTCTCAGACCTCGACTTGAATCTCCACTTGGAAGACATCCCGAGCCCTCTGCAGGAACAGGGCCCGCTGTTCTGGGGTCATGCTCGACGCGTACTTGCGGTAGAATGCTTCGAGACCAGCACGTTTCTGTGGGGACCCGGGAGCGGAGAGACGGGTGGGATCCGAGGAGGCGTCGTGATGAACCAGATAGTTTCGAAGAATCTCATACCGGATACCGGGCAGGCGGAGCAACCGAATGCAGATGTCCCGGTCGGTCGTACTTGGCAGCGCCTCGTCGAAACCCCCTACCTCGAGCAGGCGGGAGAGACGGACGAAGAGATTGGACCCTTGCACGTTCGGGTTCGTCACGAGGAAGTCCCGGACCGCAAGGCCAGACGGGATCTCCTGCCGGACGGGGCGCGACCCCTCCGCCCTACGGACCAGCCCCGAGACGATCCAATCCGCCCCTGTCTCCTGGGCGTAAGTGGCCACATTGTCGAGGTAGTGTCGCCCCCACCAGTCGTCGTCATCAAGAAAAGCGACGAAGACCATGTTGGGCGAAGGGCTCAACTCCTGAACCCGCTCGAGCCCAGTATTCAAGGCTCCGGAGAGGTTGGAGGTCCGGCGGTTGCGAATGAGCTCGACAGGGACCTGGCCTAGAAACTTTGCCACAGTCCGCCTAGTCTCCTCCTCATGGGAAGGATCGCAATCGCTGACGACAAAGACCTGCGAGGGCCTTCTCACTTGGTGAGCTACCGAGGCGAGTGCTCTGTCAAACTTCTCTGGACGGTTCTTGGTCGGGATGATGACGACACTGCTTTCCCCGCTGGCGCCGCTCGTTTCGGTTCTCTTCGCTCGGCTTGCCCGAACCGCACGTAACAGTCTCGCTTCGGGCCTGGCCACAGCGGTCAGCTCGGCGGTGTCCTTGGGCACACACTTGCCGCCGTATGGCCCGAAGCCGGGCCGCAGATGGCCATCGGAACGAACGCGGCGATCCGCGCTCACCACCGCCATCACGATTGCGGTGTCTGCCCCCACCTCCTTGGCAATCTGCTCGATCTCGTTCGTGAAGGTGACCTTCGTCGCGATATACCCGTTGTGCGCCAATTTCCCCAACTCTGCCGAGGCGTGGTTCGTACGAATGACGGTCGCGCCCTTGGCCCAGGAGAAGTAGCTCAGCACCTCGTCCACATCCTCGGTTCGTCCGCTCAGCAGGAGGCGGTCCGGGTTCAGGAACCAGGTGAACCTAGACCTCTCACGAAGGAACTCCGGCATGTAGACGAGACGGAGATGGGGGAAGGATGCCGCGGCCTCATCCATGAAACCAACGCGGACGGTGCTTTTCACGACGACCGGGCGTTCGTAGCCGTCCCGCACAAGCCGCTGGAGCACATCCACAACGGCGGAGCAGTCCAGACGCCCGTCTTCCGCTTCGGGGGTAGGGACGCAGACCATCGCGATGTCGGTTCGAAGAATGTCTGCCCAGTCATGGTCATCGTCGATGTCGTAGCCGATGCAGGGATAATGCGCGGACATGCCGTGGTAGACTGCCGATCCAACGGCCCCCAGCCCTATCACACCCACAGTAGATTGGCCCGTGCTGGATCGCCGTGCTGCCTGCTGCATGGGCCTCCCCGGGATGCCGTCCCGGCAAGGTCGAACTCGCAGAACCTTCTTCAATGTGCCGGTTCGGTCCTCTTGATGAGGGTACGTGCCCACTGCTCTGTCAGGCACCAGCGTGGCGCGGAGGCCTCCGCGTTCTCCAAGGAGACGCAAACCTGGCGCTAGAGACTGGCCTCGGTGCGGCGATCCTCCCAGCGAGCCTCGACCTTCCCGGGAGAACGGGAGACGAGAACAATCCCGTCGAGGTAACCATTCCAAGGAAGGTTCTCAAAACGCCCACCGAAGAGGCGTTCCCTAAGCACCAGGAGACCGAAGTCGTGGCCAACGCAGATCCGCAGCGTCCCCGGGGCCGCGTCGTGGACATCGTCCATGGCAAGATGGAGGACTGAGCGTGCTGCCTCTTCCACTGGCCTCATGATACCAGGGGGCAGCGCCCCGTCCAGCCAGGCCCGGAGGAAAGCTCTGCCTCCAATCTCTTGCTTGTGCCGCCGCATGGCCTCCTGGCTTTTGGCGAAGTAATGGAAGGTGGTGAGCCAAGGGGCTACGCCGGCAATTCGGGTCTCCTCACTTCCGTGTTGTCTTCCGTAACCTCGCGCGATGTCAAAGGCAGTTTGCTCGCACCGCAGGATTGGACTGTGGCAAATCACTAATTCAGCGACGGGGGGGAGGGAGGTCCCGAAGGCCTCGGCCGCCTCGTGCCCCTCCTCAGTCAACGGCGCGTTCTCGCTCGTGTCTGACTGGCTGCGGACCGAGTGTCGGATCAAGGCGACAGCTCGGTCCTCCCCAGAGAGCTCCCTGAGGGACCTCAGGACGGCGGCGCCGTAAACGGTTTCACCTTCCAAGTACGGGGAGTTCTTCGCGTAGCATAAGGTTGTCTCCCAACACGGGAACAAGCAACCCGTGGGCGCACACGCGAACCGCTGCCCCCGGTCGACAGCTTAACTATCCCGGTCCATCTCCGCCATGTTATGGCGGTGGACTTGAGAGGCCTCGAGGCGAAGCTTGGCTATCGGTTTGGCGATCGCACACTGCTGGAGCGGGCTCTGATTCACTCGTCATCGACCGATGCCTCCCGGGAGACTGGGAAGTTTGTCGAGAACGCCGCATGGCTGGGAGACGCCATCGTGTACGCCATCGTGTCTGCAGAGCTCTATAGGCGGTTTGGTGATGCCGACAAGGGGACGCTGCACGAACGGCGTGAGGGCTTCAAGACGAACGTCTCTCTCGGCCGGGTTGCTGAGTCCATCGGGTTATCGCTGCATGTATCCACGGGGCCCTCACTTGAGAGGAATCCGGCCGCAACGGATCGCCACAGGATGCTCGCGACGCATCTGGAAGCCGTTATCGGTGTTGCCTACTTGGATGGTGGGCTGCCCGCGGCATGTGCGATCTTCTATAGGTTGCTCGGACAAGCACTGTCCACTGTCGAAGATGGCAGGCTGGTGGAAACGGTAGCCAAGGAGCTTGCGGAGGTCCGACTCGGGATTGTTCGGGTGAAGTCGGCTCAGGAAGCGGACTCTGCGTCGCCCCCGAGGTTCCCGCCCCCGCCCAAAGGCGACCCGTCGTCGCTCCTCCACGAAGTCCGCTATTCCTGGGCGGTGCAAGTCGAAGGGTCAGCAGAGGCCAGCGGAAGCCCTCGGCCCGGCTCATGATGGCCTTAGCCCGTCAAGGAGATCCCGAGTACCGGTCTGGGGGCCGGATTCCGCCGTCCCGGGTGTCCCAGAACTCAACGCGGGTCCGGAGGGTCCTGAGGTCTCGCCAGGTCTCGGTTCAGTTTGGTGACCGCTTAGGGACGGCGTCCCGGGTATGCTCTTCCAACCGAATTCCGGAAGGGTGTGGGGTCACACCGCCGAAATATCGACGAGCACGCCACCGTTCCGCAGGTCGAGACGCGCCGGCAGGTCTTCGGCGTGGTCGAATGGGCGCAAGACTCCCAGACCCGGGATCGTGAGCTTTCCGGCCACCGCGGGAAGGTTGCCTTCGGGGTGCATGTGGATGAACAGGAGGCGGCGGTCCGGGGACATGTGAACGAAGTAGTGCCCGTCCCGAAAATCCGATGACTCCAGCACTTCCTCGGAGATCCGGCGGACCGCCTGGACGTGGCGCGCGGGTGGCCCCAAAGGCAGCCAAGTCGGGGAAGCATACTCCTCGGCCGCGGCGGGAGCAGATTTCGGCGGCACATGGGAAGCTGTCCCCCCGGTCCTCTTTGTCATCTCATCGACCTGTCGCCGCAGGGAGGCGTTCTCCTCGCGTAGCTTCACCATCTCCCCAGACTGACGCTCCGCCTCCGCCTTGGCGGCGTCCCGCTCAACCGTAACCGCTTCGAGCTGGGGACGGACAGAGTCCTGCATCTGCTTCTGCATCTGGGCTTTCGCTTGTTCCAGCAGCGGGCCGGAGGCGCTCCTCTGGAGGACCTCCACAAGGGCAGCCACCTGCTCGGGCCGGAGGTCGAAGAGGAAGCTTGCGTCCACTCGTTGAATGGGGTTGGCGTAGTGGACTTTCTTCCCCTCCGGGGACACGTAGTCCGTGATCTCACAGAAGTAGGTCTCCCCGCCCTTGATCTGAGCACCCAGGCGCTTCATGTCAGGGAATACGATGAGGCCGGTGTCGGGGTGGCGGGCGATGGGGACGCTCCGCGTAGGATCGGGGTTTGGCGAGAAGGTGATGAGGAGAATCCTCTCCGCAAGTGGCACAAGGGGGTCCTTTTCATCCATCGTACGGACGAACTCATTGAAGTCCATCCGCTTCTCCTCAGGGCTCACGCCGCCACCTCCGCGGGTGTTCCGAGGATCTGCAGAATGGGCAGGCTGTCCAACTCGTGTACTCGGTCTGCCACCTTCTGCAGATAGTGAGAGAAGCCGCTCTCGCGGCCGAAGGCTGAGGAGCGACCGAAGAAGGCGACTTCCACTCGCTTGCCCTCCGTCCGCACGCGCTCCACCGCGGGGACGTAGTCCCGGTCGCCGGACACAAGGATCGCAACGTCGTAGGCGTCGCGGAAGGCGCCTGCAACCATCTCCGTGGCCAAGGCAACGTCCACCTCCTTCTGCTTCCCCTCCTCGATGAAGGAGACCTCGCGAGCCACGACCCGGTAGCCCATGTATCGGAGCGCATCGTGCAACCGTTTCCGGGGCTCGTTCCAGGCGCGGTCGGAGGAGGAGACCACGTCGAAGACGTAGGCCCCGATTAACCGGCGCGGCCCGACGAGCTCCTTAATGAGCCGGTAGTAGTCCAACCGCAGGCCGCCGGTCTCCTTCGTAGAGACGGCGTGCTGGACGTTCGCGAGGTCGACGAACACCATGACCCTGTCGTCGGGGTTCTCAGTGACGAGCATGTTGGAGTCTCCTTTGCTCCGCGTAGGGCAGATGCCTGGTCATACCATAGCCCTAACTGTGGGGTAGCGAGACATCTGTGGTCCTGAGGCGGTCCCGGCTGTTCCGCCGCCCGTAGAGCCGGAGGTCCCGACGGAAGTGTCGGAGGGACCGGACCTGGAAGATCAGCTCCTGGTACATCGTCCCGTGGAACCGCTCCAGCCGCCCACGGCCGTGCGGGTAAGGAACTGCCGCTAGTGCTTGGGGCGACGTACGTCACGGGATTGCCGCCGACCGACGACCCACGCCCGCGGGTTCTGGCGGAGGATATCCTGGACGATCGGGTCCTGTACTTCGTGGGACACACGGGATTCCGGGGGTTGGAGTACGCTCCCTGAAACGACCATCGGCTTTCCTTCGTCCCAGAGGCGGGATAATTCATCAGCCGCATCGCCGAGCCTCGCGAGCGGCCCCCGAATAGTCAGTTCTCGAGATTGTTCCAAGCTGAACCAGTAGAAGTTCGTGCTCCCAACGTAGGCAATTTCATCATCGAGCACGATGCACTTGGCATGCAGGCGCTCGAGCGTACGCACCTGCAGGGAACCGAAGTGTTCTCGGAGCACGGCCACGGCAGCGACCATGTGGGGCCACATGGCGCTGTCGACCGTCTTCTCGGGGCGCATCAGCACGCGGGCATCGAGGGATGGAGCTGCGTTTGTAGACACTTCGCCTGCGAAGTACTCGTCAATCCACGGGCATACGATTGACAGAGCCCGTCGCGCCCGCTTCAGATCGCCGCGGAGCAGCGGCAGGAACTTACCGGTTCCAGCGCTCACGAAGCGTACGGACGACATCACGAACCTCTCCCAACTCGCAGTCTGACTCCATATCCAGAAGGACTTCAAGGTACTCACGGAATTTCTTGGACCCCTTTCGCGAGAAGTCGTCCAAAGTCGCGAGGCACTCGTCGAACGCTGAAACCATCCGACCTCCGGCCAAGACGGCCTGGGACAGCCCGTTGCCTCCCGGTGTCGTGTCAAAAACAGAGAGGGTCTTCGCCTCCAGCGAGAGAGACACTGTGACATCTCCCGCACTGCACTCGAGGCTCGCGCGCACGAACTCGTCCATGAGGCCGTCCACTACCGAACCCAGCTCGTTAGTCGCGCCAAGACCAGGGGGAAGTTCACCGAACCTCCACTGCCACCCGAGAGTCCGGTAGGTCAACGCGTGTAGAAAGGGGAAGCCGTCTCCCTCCTCGATGGCTTGGCGGAAGCGCTCGGTCACTTCCGCAAGCGATACTCGCGTCGCCTTGCCCGTCGACAAGTCGATCTGTCGGTAACCCCGCCAGGTTCTCTCGAAGTCCCAGACTCCGTATTCGAACCTCCCGCGCGAGGGCACCTGCAGATTCGGGCCGAGGTCCGCGACGAGTTCGTAGAGCTTATGCGAGTCCGCCCACTCACCCCGCGTCGCGATGTTGCCCTTCACAGCTTCGACGTAGACGGCTTTGATCGTCTTCAGCCACTTGGCCAGAACGACATCCGTCCCTGCTGGGACGTTGCGAGCGGCCGTCCAGTCGCCGTCGTAGGCAACCACACGCCATCTTCCACCAGAGTGGCCGAGGAAGACGCCTTCGGGATGCGCGTCCCGAAAGAGGTTGGTATCCTCGATCCATGCGATGTCGTTGCGCTGGCCAGACTGGAGCCTCGCCGTTGGCTTTCCGTTGTCGAATCCGCCGAACTCGATGAGAGGGACGCGCCCCTGGCTAGCGCTGGCCCGGAATCCGTGGTGCGCCCAGAACTTTCCGTCCATGTCGACTATGTCGCCGTACGCTTCTTCGAACCTGCTCTTGAGATCTTGGAAGCCAGGACATTCCCCGAAGTACCGCTCCATCACGCTCCTGAACTTGCTCCAATTACGACCGGCATACTCACGATAGACGCCTTCGTTGTACGCAGCCATCATGTGCCGCCAACGAAGCATCTCGACGTGCGTCGGTAGCGGAAGGGTGGAGGTCGTGTCCAGTCGGAAGGCGTCGACCGGTCGAGCAAGAATTCGCCGATCTGCAGGGGATAGAGATGCCGATAGGACAACGAGTCCCGGTCGACCGTCCCGACGCCCAACGCGCCCGATACGCTGGAGCATGTCCTGCCTCGCGGGCGGGGTCTGATCGACGACACAGAGGTCGAGACCTTCGATGTCGACGCCGAGTTCGAGCGAGTTCGTGGCGATCAGGGTGGTTCCTTGCACCTCGCCAGAATTGAAGCGCGCCTCGATTTCCCGGCGCTCACGCGGGGGCAAGTCCGCGTCGTATGTCAGGACCGCGCGATTGCCGCGACTCTTCGCCGAGCGAAGCCGCATTGCGAGTTGCCTTCCGTGGAACTTGTTCTGGATGAACCAAATCGCGTTCGCACGCTCCCCGATGTGCTTGGCATCTGAGAGGAACGCTTCTGTCCGCGGGGTGCCACGGTCCTCGTCAAGAAGGAGGACAACACGGAGCAGGCCGCCAGGAGGAGGAGTGGCGAGAAGCCCGGGAACGTCATTGGCCGGGATGGTCTTGATCTCCTGCGTGACGCTGTCCGCAACATGGACAATGTCACCCGATTCCGAGAGCGAGAGGAGGGCGGCGCCGAACGTCTTCGCATCGCTGAGCGTCGCGGAAGCAAGGAAGGCATCGGGACGCTTCCGTCCGGCGACTTCACGGGCCACGAAGAGGCGCTTCAGGAAGAAGTGCACGTTCGCGCCAAACATCCCGTCGTAACTATGGGGTTCATCGATGACGACACAGGCGAGTTGGCGCGTGAACTCCGTATCGAGGAGCAAGCTGTAATGGGCTTTGTCCAGCGTGGCAATCCGGATGCGCGCGTGTCTGAAAGCGGCAGTGGAGATGTGCGCCCGCATATCTTTGTCGACGGTGTAGCCTTGACCGGTTCCCTTCCAGATTGTCCAACCGATGGACTGTTGCCCGAGCTCGATCTCCCCGGCGTAGGCCACGTTGCCCTGCTCGGCAAGGCTTGCGAGCGCCGAGAACCGGGCGAGCCGGTTCGCCTGTCCCCACATCAAAGCCTGGGTCGGAAAGCAGAGCAGGGCGGTCGCCCTAGAGTCGTCAAGCAGATGGTCCAAGACCCAAGCCCAGAAGCAGAGGCTCTTGCCCGATCCGGTGGCGCTCGTGAGGATGAAGTTGGGCCCTTCCCTTGCGCCATAACGCCGCAGTAGGTCCGCTTGGTGTGGATACAGCCCGTCTTGCGCGGCGCGAGGCTCATATCTGGTTATGAAGCGCTTGATTTCCGGCTTCAGCCGGACGCTCAGGAGCGGGACCTTTCGCGCGAAGGGCGTGAAGATGCTGACTGCGTCGGGATGCAAGGTTTCCTTGAAGTAGGACAGCGCTTGGCGAGCGACATCAGCCACCGTGCTTGGGCGCGGGTGGCTGGCGAGTCTCGCCCCTCTTTCTGGCCTCCGGCGGGGGCCTGGCTTCGTCACCGCGCGTCGGGGCATCCCGGTCAATCCTCCTTCAAAGTGATGTGCGGAGCAATCCCGGATTGGATAAAAAGTATCCGCCTCTCGCTCTCGGCTTCTCCGCGGTCATGACGACCAGGTCCAATGCTCCCTGCTTGGGGTAGTGGCGAGGCGGGGACCTTCATAGCTCAGCCCATCTGGAAGTGAAAGGTAGGACGATGTCGAAACCTCGACCGAACCTCTCCTTGAACGCCTCAGGGTGATCCGTGTGTAGAGGGACGATGACCTCGGGGTTCAAGGTCCGGACGATTCGGTCCAAGTCCGCAGCAGGAGCGTGTCCGGAGGCGTGCAGTCCTTTGGGCCCCTTCGGAACATGGGGATGACCTTCCGCGTCAAACTCAAGGCCGTGTCGGCGAATTCCGAACTTGTCTTGCCACTCCTTCAGCCGCCGGAAGTCGATCTCCTGCTCCTCTGTGAAGGCCTCGCTGGAGGAGTAGAGGTAGTGCCCGCCTTCCGGGCGCAAGCTCACCAGGTGTTTCATGTCCCAGAAGCTGAGGGCCATCAGGTAGTCACCGGGACTCTGTCGAATGGTAGCCGCCTTCACCGCGACGTCCTCGAACTCCTCGAAGACAAACTCCTCCACGACCCCCTTGCCCGCCGAGGGAGTATCGAAGACGCACAGGCGGTCCCCGGGGACGGGCACGGTGGGGTCTGCCGTGTGCATGGCGTGGAGGAGGTAGGCGTCCTTTGGGGTGACGACGAGACGTCGCCCATGCTCCCAGGCGGCGGAGGCGAAGATCTCCAGCCGCTCGATGTTCCTCGCCCCGAAGTCCGCGATGACGAACGCGCCCGTCATGGAGGAGAGAAGCCCCTGGACGTTGCGGCGGACATCCTCCTCCGTGGTCATCTCTTCTTCCCCCTTGGCGATGTTCGTCCCCTCCATGAAGAGAGCGTACGGACGCGGGGAACGGGCAGCCTCGAGGAAGTCCCGCGTGTCCTGCGCACGAAGCCCGTGCATCCGGATGTCGCCGGGATAGATGAGGGGACCTTGGGGCGTGTCGAGGACAAACGCCGTCGCGCCCTTCACCGAGTGGTCCACGGGGAGGGCACGGCAGCGCAGAGCCGAGGGGTCCTTGCGGAGCTCGCCACCCTCCAGTTGCTTCGTCTTCCAGGGGGAGGCTCGCCAAAACTCCTCAAAGCTCTTGGACCAACCTCCGTCAGTGACGATGAGATCACGTTGTACCTTCGGGTCTGTCGTAACAAGGAGAGGGCTGCCTCGACTGTCAGACACCTCATGGCTGTCGGAGTAGAGCATGCCCCAATCCCCGCTTCCGCAGTCCTGCATGGCCTTCAGAGTCGCGGCGGTGAGCGCACTCGCAACGACGGGTACTTCAGGTCGAAGCAGCCCGACCGCCCCGGCATGGTCCATGTGCGCGTGGGTGATTAGCACGGCATCGATACCGCCAACCTCCGGTCCCTGAAGCTGGAGATCGGGGATCATGACATCGTCGCGGTAGAGGCCCCTGGCGTCGGGGAGGATGCCCATGACGACGAGGTCGAGGATCCCCTGGTTCGCCCTCGGGACGAGGAACTCCTGGTAGTAGCGCGACAGCTTGTGGTAGTTCGTGCCGAAGTCCAGCATCCAGCTCACACCATCTGCTTGGACGAGGTATTTCGTCCCGCCAACGGTGTCGTTCCCGTCCAAGGCGAGGAGCCGGAGGTCCTTCTTGGCGGGCATGAGATTCAGCGCTCCCCGGCGGTGTTCGTCGCCAGCGACAGGGAAGGTACATCCCCTCCTGAAGGTTCTTGCGGGGGCAGGTGAGGCCTCAGGAGGGCGAGGAGGGCCGCCTTGGGGCGCGCTCCCGACGAGGTCTGCACGACCTTGCCGTCCTTGAACACGATGAAGGTCGGGATAGACCGGATGGCGTGCCTCATCGCGGTCGCCTGGTTCTCCTCCGTGTTCAGCTTCGCCACCACCACCTTCCCCGCGAGTTCCCGGGCCGCCTCCTCCACGATCGGCGCCATGCGCCGGCATGGGGGGCACCAGGCCGCCCAGAAGTCCACGAGGACCGGGGATTGCTCGTTCACGAGCGCGTCGAACGTTGCATCGGTCAGTTCCACAGGTTGGCCCTCGTTGTGCTCGTCCTTACTGCGGATTGCCGACGACACTGATCTTGCCTCCCGACAGGGGGAAAGCCATCTCCGCAGAAGTACGTGAAGTTGGTCCCGAAGTCTTCGGGATTAGGCGGAAGGACCGCCGCCGTGAAAACTCCACCCTCCTTCACCGAAGCGGGTCAAGAGTTCGGAAGACCCAGCAGAGCAACCCACCACTGCCACCAGGCGGGTCCTAATTTTAGGTGCTTTTGAGAAGCGGCCCTTCAGCTTGGACCGCGTCTCCGCCCCTCACTCGAAGCGTGTTCGATTCAATCACGTTGAACTTGGCTTCTTCGGCGTAACCGGCCGCGGCAACGATTACGTCGAGGTTGGGGGAAGTCTTAGTCGTAGCGGCAGCTTCTTCGCGTATGTGGCGCAAGAGACTCACCACAGCCTCTCTGTGAAACGTCGCATACCTGTAGAGGTACAACAGGAAACCGTGCCGGACCTTGTTGGATGGGTTTGCGAGGCGTGCCAACTCCTTTTGGAAGTCCGCAAGCCTTGAAGGAGCGCTTACAGGATCTTTGCTGAGTCCCTTGTCTAGCCCCACCTCAACCGCAATGAGTGGCGACAGCGGCTCTCCTTGCCGGCTTCCGTCGTCTTCTCGGTGATCCCAATGAGCGGCGGAGGAGATTGTCTTCTGGTCGAAAACGACCAGGTCGTAAAGACCCCTTCGAGTCTTTCCGGAGTCAGGCTTGATCGGGGGGTACTCCTGCTGGATGGTCCCCATCGGGTAGCCGGCAGCTGTCCTGACGGTCTTGCTCATCCCCGCCAAAGACAGGTAGTGAAAGAGCTGGGAATGGACCGAGCGCTCTGAGTAGAAGCGATGCGGTTCTCTGAGGAAGTCTGTAGCAAGGCGCTCTGTGCAGTACCTGGCAACAGAATAGTCCACCAGCTCTTTCATCCGCTGGCTAAGTCGAATGCCCTCAGCTTCCTCGACCCAGCCGTCCGTACCGCGGATGCGCAGAAACGCAGCCACAAGCCCCGGGCTTCGATCCGTCCCTCCCAGGCAGTGGACGCACACGATTCCTCCCTCCTTGAGCACTCTCGTCATGACCGGAATCGCCACGGTGAGGGCTCGGTAGAATATGTCTTCGGGGAGGTCTGCCGTCGCGGGGTCAGGAATCGGGTGATTGACTCTGTTCTTGCCATACTTGTCGTCGAGGTAGACACTGACCGGTGACTCTTCCAACGACACAACGGCACCGATTCTGTCCGTCACGAGCTTATCCACCTCAGGCTTGGACGAAATCAATCCTCGCCATCGAATCTTGCCATCCAGCACGGAACCTGTCACTCTCTCACCCGAGGTCGAATCAACGCGCTCAGCTTAACTTTTTCGGCCACTCTGCCACTCTCAGAGCTCAACCGCGCTGGACCGGTTACACGCGGGTGAGCAACGGAGGCCAGGCCCTCTTCCCCCTCACTCTTTTCCGGCTCGGTTCTTACCCGGCCTTTGACCCGCCAGCAGTTCTACTCGCAGAAGGAGCTCCCCTGCCTCGGTGAGCTCTGGCCTTCGAGCCTGGCCCTCGCCGAGCACTGGGGTGAGCTGAACTGCACCGAGTGTCTCGAGCTTTCGCAGATGGCCAGACAGCGTGGACGGTAGGATCTTGAGCCGGCCAGCGAGGGCAGTTAGGTTCGCAGGCTCCTCGTCCCGGATCGTCTCCAAGACTCGGTGCTCCTTCGGCGTGAGCACGCTCGAGTACCGGATGCGGAAGATCGGGAGGTCGATGGCTTTGGCTCGCTCCTGCTCCTCCGGGACGTAGACGGCGCGCACGCCCAGGACCAGGCAGGCCACCGTGGCGGCCACCGCCATCGGCTTCGTGCCCCCGGTGAGGTTTAGGACGGCGTTCGACGGGCCGATGGCCTTGACGTCCTTGAGGAATCGCTCCAGGAAGGCGGCGAAGTCGAAGGGGTCCTCGAGGATGACGCGCTCGGCGGGGATGTCCAAACTCTTAAGGGTCCTCTCCACCTCCCGCCACGCCTGGTCCACGCGTTCCCGGTCCCTGGCCCGCCCCGTGGCGGCGGTGTAGACGATCGCGCGCTCGATGTCCGGGAGGGACTTCAGGACCCCGAGGAACTTCTTCGGGGTGAAGCCCAGGGTGCCGAGGAGGACGGTCATGCCTGCAGGGAAGGAGAGTGGGGAGATGAGTCCTTCTGTGGCATTGCCGAAGTCTTCGGTGAGGATCTCAAGTTCTCGGACCGCGTACCTCCCTCCGGCGGAGAGCGTCGGCTCGTGGAGGGCGAAGCCAACCCGGTCGGCGCACCGCCTCGAGGGGAGACCACCTACGTCGACGCTTGGGGTACGACGGGAAGGTCGAGGAGAGGCCGACGAGAGGAAGGTGAGTGGGGTCCGAAACGCAGGGCGACAGCTTCAAACGCTCCTGCGCCCTCTGCGTCTGCATGGCTCGTTCAGCCGGGGATGTCGTCCATGTGCCTCTACCCGTATGGGAGAGCCTTCTGGAGACCTTGGACGCGCTCGCGGATCGGGTCGAGCTGGAGTCCATCCGCCGCGGCCTCGAGGACATCCGGCAGGGCCGCGTGCTGACGAAGGCGGAGTTCCTCCGCCGCTACCCCCACCTCGCACGCTAGGAGGGGGCGCCTGCGGCGGACTACGAGCTCCTCGTCACGGAGAACTTCACCAAGGAGTTCGACAAGCTCCGGGACCGCTCGGTGCAGCGTCGCCTGTGGCGCAAGCTCCTCCTATTGGAGAGGAGGCCCGACGCTGGCGCCCTCTTGATCGGTGTGGAGGACCCTCAGTTCGGCCGTCTGTACCGTCTCCGCGTGGGGGACTACCGGGTCATCTATGCCGTGTCCCGCGAGGAGAAGCGCGTGCACCTCGTGAGTGTGGGTCACCGCAAGAGCGTGTATCGCGACTTGGGTCGCTGAGGCCAACTTGCCCGTGACGAGGATTTTCTGGGTCACGCGACATCCACCGCGGCAATTCGTTCGAGCGTCGCCAGATGCTTGAGCTTCAGGCCCAGGTAGTCAGCAACGTCGCTCCTCGTGAGGATGCCTCGCCGGTGCCCCTCCAAGACGGTCGCCACGAACCGGGAGCCGAGCCTGCGCAGGCAGTCCCGCGGGGGGTCCCGCCTGCCCCCGGTGGCCTTGGGCTTCACGCGGCCCCTCCACTCCGACCGTCTCGCCTCGTAGGATGCCCGGTCGACCAGCCGGAGATGGAACAGGCGTCCGAGGACCACTTCCCGGCTGACCTTGAACTCGCGGGCGACGGCAGTCAGGTCGCCGTCGGCATAGGTGCCGGATGCCCGATCCCGGGTGATGACGGGATGCCCGAGCAGCGAGGTCCGGGGGAGGAGGAGTTCCGCTGCAAAGCGATTGCAGTAGGCCTCGATCGACGCCGCCTTGGAGCGGGTCACAGGCCCCTCGAAGAGGCAGATGCCGTCCTCACCGAGAAGCAGGTGCCCGAGCTCGTGGAAGACGGTGAAGATCCTGGCCGCCACGGCGTCGCGCGAGTTCATCACGACGAGGCGGGCCTCGCCCTCCCGGATCGAGAATCCGCGCGCTTCCTTGACGGGGATCGTAAACTGGAATGCGAGCACGCCGTGCGACTCCAGCGCCGTTCTCCACCGACGCAAGGCCGTGCGTTCGTCCTTCCACCCCGCCTGGTCCGCGAGACTGACGCCGAGGAGGCTTCGGGTCCGTTCCGCGACGGCCTCGGGGTTCTGGGAGAGGGTCGCGCGCCCCAGGGACCATCGCCCGCCGTCGGCGGTCTCCGCCCGGAGTTCCTTCCAGGCTCTCGCGAGTCGACGAGCCTCCCGGACGGCCAGGTAGACGGCCTCGGAGAGCGGCTCCCGCTCGTCCTCGGGGAGCAAGCGGAAATCCGAGGGCAGGGCCGCGGTCTCCGGAGCTCGGGGCAAGAGGAGTGCCGCGAGCGGCCGCTTGTAGAGGTTTGCCAGCTCTCGCAGCTGCGCGAGGGAGGGAGTCCTCCGGCCCCCCTCCCAGGAAGCGAGTTCATCGGCGCGCAAGCCGCCCCGGGAGGCCGCGCTTTGGAGAGTCACACCGGCACTCTCACGAGCCCAGACGAGGACCTGCGGATGGATCCGATAGCCACCAGGGGGCGCCATCAAGGGCAGGAAAGCGCCTTTTGGCATGTAGTTTGTCCCTCCTTGTCGTCGGTGCGCAGGCATCTTCGGAGATTACTCCGAAGTCTTCGGGGGGGACTCTAAGGCCTCCCGTGGTCTCCGGTCAGAGGAAAGGAGGCGCAAGCATACACCACGTCCCCCCGCGGGAGTCCTCCTTGGACGGGGGACCCGGGCTCCGAGCAGGGAGGTTCCACTTCACCACGGGGTCTGACGACCTGGAGGCTCCGTGCGACGAAGGCCTTCCACTCGGGCTCGACCCTTTCACGGAACGGGACGGGGATCCGATTCCCCGCTGGGTGCTCCCTCAGGTCCTTGCCCGTTCCGCGAGGCCGGGTTACGGGGAGTCCCCGACCCCACAGGTGGCCGTGGAAGTGTGGGTCGGCGTCATCCAGGGGCTGGGAATCGCCTCCGTGCTTTGCTTGCTCAGCCGGAAGGAACTCCGGGCTCTCTACCCCCTCGTCCCGGGCGGGCTGTTGGGGGCCTACCGGCGGGCGGGGCTCACCGTGGGGCACGTTCCCCTCCGTGACCCCGTCGATGGTGACTGGAGGCAGGTGGAGGGGGCGCGGGAATCCATCCTCGCCGCGTTTCATGCACTCCCAAAGCCCGTCCTCGTCCACTGTCGCCACGGGATCGGGCGCACGGGGAGGGCGGTCGAGTTCATCCAGGCCCACGCCAGCGAAGACGCTGGGGAGGATCCGTGAGCCCGATGAACGTCGACCTTGGTCAGCTGAAAGCGGTTGTCGATGAGTTCCGGAGTTTCGACCCACATGCATCTCAGGGAGAACCCGTCCGCTTCTCCCGGCTCGTCGAGGAGTTCCCGAGCCGGCTCAACCGCAGGACCCCCTCGGTTCCCGTCGTCGGGATGGCCAACTTCTCCGAGGTCGCTTACTGCGGCTACAAGCCATGGCATCATGCCGTTGGGACGGAGGAGCAGCGGATCGCCGCCGTGCAGCGTGCCCTCGACCGAGGAACGCGGGTCCACGAACGGAAGGTCCTCGTCGAGGGGAAGGAAGCCGCCAAACTCCCTCGCGCATCGCCCAGGCACCTCCGGGACCTCCGCGTCGACATCTATCGCCTGCCGGAGCTCCCCGCGCGAATCCAGGTGGGACGGCTGATGTACGCTTCGAGGATCGAGCGGGCGGGACGCCAAAGCGGCGACCTCGCCATCACGGAGATCAAGACGGGCAACTACGTCTTCGCGCCCGACCACTTCCTGCAGGTGTGGGGCTACGCCGCCAGTGCACCCGGATCTCTCCTCCACTGGACTCGCAGAGCCTTCCGGGCTCGCTCTGTGCTGTGGGCTCTGGAGTACCCCACCCGAGGGGCCACGTATGGGCCGTATCCGTTCACGAAGAAGCAGCTCCACCTTCTTCGGAGAGCCATGAGCCTCCACGAACAGGTGTACCTGATGGGCAGGTCGGGTTCCCGAGAACCCGATTTGGGTCTCTACGGACCGTCGGAACGGAAGTGCCCTCCCTGCGCCTTCTCCCACGCGTGCCAATGGCGGTATCGCGAGCTCGATCAAGCGACCCTGGCCGTGGCAACTGACGGTGGGTCTCATGTCAGCGAAGGGCAGGAGGCACTTTCACCGACCTCCCCTTCCCCGTCTTATAGGTCGGTGCCCGCTCTCCCTCCGGGCCCCTCGCCTGCGGCCCGGCCACCCGAGGTGGAAAGATGAACGAGGCGCCTACGCAGACGACGCTTGTGCCAGACGAAACTGACACGATCCCAGAGCCACAGGGAACCGAGGCCCCCGCGCAGTTCCGTCGTCCTCGGACGATTATCCTCCGAAGGCCATCTGATTTCAAGAGGCTTCGCCAGGGGTTTACTCGGATGCGCGCCGTCTCTTTCGTGTCCGACCCCGGCCTCCTCCTGCGGATGCTCGAATCCGAGGGGTACGAGGAGATCGAACTCGTCGTGGGCGAGGAGTACAAGCTCCTCAAGGCTGCCCTGATCGAGGAGGGGGTGGACGTTGTGGAACGAATCAACGAGCATGTGCAGAGTGGCACCCTGCGCCTCCTCGTCCCCAAGGGCAGGACCGTCATGCACACGAAGTTCTACATCCTGGAGCGAGAGGGAGTGGCCCGCGTCATCATGGGCAGTCTCAACCTCACGGACAGCTCCCAATACAACACGGTCCGTGTCGCCGACTGCGTCGCGAACGAGACGGAACGTGTCGAAGCGGAGGAGATCTACGGAACGCATCGCGAGGCGTGCGAACCGTTCCTCGGCGACTTCTTCGACCGCTGCAAGGACCTCGAACAAGAGGAGCGGAGGAAAGTCATCGCCAAGTGGATCGAGGACGGGGGCGAGACCCGAGGCGGACAGGAGGTCGATGTGGCCCTCTCCATCTACGGTTCCCTGCTCCGCCCGCCGGAGGGGGAGGCTTCGCACATCGTGCAGCTCGAACCCCCCGCCTCGCCGGCGGCCGGCCGGAAGTTCGAGAGATTCATCCAGCCCGTGATCGTCGGGCACGCGGCCGGGAAGCCCATGGTCCGGTGGGATTCCTATCTCGGACTCCTCCACAAGAAGACGGGTTTCCCGCTCTTGATCGTGCGCCCGGAAGAGAATCGCCTCGAGATGCCGGAACGGCCACCCGCCCAGAGGTCCCGCGCCGAGCCTCTGCCGGAACCGTCCGAGGTCGATGCGGCGTTGGGGAACATCGAGGACTACTGTGCGAGCGTCGACTTCGCCAGGTCGTCCAATCCGGAGTTCGACAAGAAGGCGGTCTTGGAGTCCATGCTGTATGTGCTCTTCTCGCCCTTCGCGCACGAGTACATGAAGGCCCGACGGGCCCGTTTCGGGCCCGCCGGCCAGCGCGGACCCAGGTTTCTCTACATCTACGGGCCATCGTTCAATGGGAAATCGACGTTCCTCTGGTACGCCCTCAAGCTGATCTCCAACCAGCCCGTCGAGCCCGCCACGGCGAAGTCGTTCAAGGAAAGCACGATGGCGAACGCGCGGGAGGTCGGGAGCGTGTTCCCGCTCGCGTTCGACGATGCCGCCATCCCCAAGAAGGGTCCGCTGGCGAACGCTCTGAAGTCGTACTGGGAAGGCTGGTGGCGCGACGACCTCCCCCAGCCCCAGATCCTTCTGACCTCGAACAGCACAGCGATCGACAACTGGGCCAAGACCCGGGTGAAGCGAATCGACTTCATGTTCCAGTTCGCGCGGTCGGCCGAGGCCAAGGAGCGGCTCGCCCGGATCATGGAGTTCGACAACCGGATCTTCCGCTGGTTCTCCCATCTCTATCTCACCAAATGGGTTGCCGGGGCGTGGCGGGAAGTCAGCGACGAGGACGAGTTGTTCCTCGCCCGGGTTGTGATGAAGGAACTGTACAGCTACTCGGGAAGGAGACTCCCATCCTACTTCCCGCATGATCCCGTCGACCTCAGCGCGGAACGGGCGCGGCGCCGGTGGCGTGGGCTTCTCTTCGACATACGGCCGGCCAAGGCGGGTTACCGCGATGCCGGGGACGCGGTGTTTGTGGAGTTCGCCGTTGACGTACAGCCGGAGGAGATCGACAGCTTCCTGGGTGACCTCCCGCCCGAGGTCAGCCCAGAGAAGACGGGGAACCGTGTCAAACTCCAGCCCGCCGAGGCGTTCTTCGCGTTCCTTGGTCAACGGAGACGGAAGGGGCTGCTCGGGCGACTTGGGAGAGTCCTTCGTGGAGATGGCCCATGAAGACCAGAGATGAATGTGTCCGCCTGGGTGCCGCCCGAGGTCCCACTGGCAGAGGCTTTATGCGACCGTCCTTCATGGGGCATGGGGATCATGGACGCGCGAGAAAGCGTATCCGACCGAAGTTGTAACCGCCTGAAAGGAGAGAACCCACGGCGTGCCGCGCGCGCGGATGGAATGTGATAACGTCGTCATGGGAGAAACACGATGCCCCGTATCTTTGACAACATCGCGCAACCCCTTCTTGCTGAACTTCAGCAGATCCTTGGGTTGTCAGACCGTTCCGACTTCTGCGTGGGCTACTTCAACCTGCGCGGCTGGAAGACTCTAGACTCCTTCGTCGAACGGTGGTCCGGCGGAGAAGGACACCAGTGCAGGCTCCTGATCGGCATGCAACGCCCGCCCCAGGACGAGCTGCGGGAATTCTTCAGCCTGGTGAAACAGGACGAAGCGCTTGACAACCAGAACGCCCTTCGCCTGAAGAAAAAACTCGCCGAAGAGTTCCGGACGCAACTGACGTTCGGCGTTCCTTCGAACGAAGACGAGGTGGGTTTGCGGCGGCTTGCCGCTCAGCTTAAGGCGAAGAAAGTGGTTGTCAAGCTGTTCCTACGGCATCCTTTGCACGCGAAGCTCTACCTCTGCTTTCGGCCCGACCCAATCAACCCCGCGGTCGGATATGTTGGCAGCAGCAATCTCACGCTGTCCGGGCTGTCAACACAGGGGGAGCTGAACGTGGATGTCATGGACCTCGACGCGACACAGAAGCTTGCACAGTGGTTCGACGCTCGATGGAATGACCGCTGGTGCGTGGACATCTCTGCAGAGTTGGTCAAGGTCATTGAGGAAAGCTGGGCGCGAGAGGTGCCAATACCGCCCTACCAGATCTACGTGAAGATGGCCTACCACCTGTCGCAGGAGGCTCGCGCGGGCCTCTCCGAGTTCCGCATTCCACAGGAGTTCGGTAACCGACTGTTCGACTACCAGGTGGCCGCAGTGAAGATCGCTGCGCACCACTTGAACAAGCGCGGGGGCGTCTTGATCGGCGATGTCGTCGGCTTAGGCAAGACACTCATGGCGAGTGCCGTCGCCAAAATCCTCCAGGACGACCACTTTACCGAGACATTGATTCTCTGCCCGAAGAACCTCGTCAACATGTGGGAGGACTATGTCGCCAAGTACCGGCTACTAGCGAAAGTGCTCTCGATAACCAAGACCGCGCGTGAGCTTCCCGAACTGCGACGTTACCGAGTCGTCCTCATTGACGAGAGCCACAACCTTCGTAACCGGGCGGGGCAGCGCTATCGTGCCATCCAGGAGTACATCCAGGAGAACGAGAGCAAGTGCATCTTGCTCTCTGCTACACCCTACAACAAGACATACGCCGACCTATCCAGCCAACTCCGCCTTTTCGTTCCCGACGACAAAGATCTGGGCATCCGTCCCGAACGGCTACTGCGGGATCTTGGCGAGACGGAGTTCATACGCCGTCATCAGTGCCCCGTGAACTCGCTCTCTGCGTTCGAGAATAGCGGCTACGCGGACGATTGGCGCGAGCTCATGCGCCTCTACATGGTACGCCGCACGCGCACCTTCATTCAGGACAACTACGCCTCACTCGACCCGACAACGGGGCGGAAGTTCCTGACTTTCGCGGACGGCACCCGGTCGTACTTCCCCGACCGCATCCCGAAGACTGTCAAGTTCGCGGTAGACGAGCACGACCCCGGCGATCAATACGGCCACCTCTATGCACCTGATGTCGTTGCGGCCATCAACGCCCTGAGTCTTCCACGTTACGGTCTGGGTAACTACATCGACGCGACCCCAAAGGGTGCGAGCACCCAGGCCGAAGACAAGATCATTCAAGACCTGTCTCGCGCCGGCAAACGCCTGATGGGGTTCTGCCGCACGAATCTATTCAAGCGCCTCGAGAGCAGCGGCGAGGTATTTCAACAGTCCATCGCCCGGCACATCCTACGCAACTACATCGTCCTGCACGCCATCGACAATGGCCTCCCTCTGCCCATAGGCACGCAGGACTCCGGGTTGTTAGACGCAGGAAACTACGATGAGGACGTCGATGATCCGAACGCCAGCGCCGAGCTTTTCGAGGATGAAGACGGTGCGCCCATCACGGCGGCCATTCCGCCCCTTCGCACAGAAAGCGACTTCAGGGAACGGGCGGCCGCCATTTATGAGATGTACTCGACTCAGTTCAAGAACCGCTTCCGGTGGTTGCGCTCGGCCCTGTTCGTGAGGTCTCTAGCCACTGACCTCCGTGACGACGCGCTCAGGCTCATGAAGGTCCTGGTTCAGAGCGGCGACTGGAACCCGGATGTGGATCGGAAGCTTGCGGCCCTGCATGAGCTCCTCACCAAGAAGCATGCCAAGGACAAGGTCATCGTCTTCACGCAGTTCGCCGATACCGTCCGCTACCTCGATAAGCAACTACGGGCGCGCGGCCTGCAGCGCAGCGCTGGAGTGACCGGCGACACTGACGACCCAAGCAGCTACGCTTGGCGCTTCAGCCCTGAGAGCAATCAGAAGAGGCAGCAGGTAAACCCCGAGGACGAACTGCGCGTACTGGTCGCTACCGATGTTCTGAGCGAGGGGCAGAATCTTCAGGACGCCAGCATCATCGTGAACTTCGATCTTCCATGGGCCATCATTCGCCTGATCCAGCGCGCGGGACGCGTGGACCGTATAGGCCAGAGGTCGGAGAAGATCCTGTGCTATTCGTTCCTGCCGGCGGATGGTGTGGAGAACTTGATCCGCCTGCGTTCTCGCGTGCGGCAGCGTCTGCACGAAAATGCAGAAGTTGTAGGCACCGACGAAGCCTTCTTCGAGGACGAACACGAGAAGCAGAAGCTGCTCGACTTGTACAATGAGAAGTCCGGGATTATGGACGGCGACGCGGAAGCGGATGTGGACTTTGCGTCCTATGCCTACCAGATTTGGAAGAATGCGACCGAACGGTTCCCGGAGCTGCTTAAAAGCATTCCGGAGCTTCCCCCCGTGGTCTACTCGACGCGCCCGCATCAGGCCACAGATAGGACACCCCATGGCGTCCTCGTCTACCTGCGGACGGTGGAGGGTAATGATGCGCTCACCTGGATGGACTCGGAGGGGAAGAATGTCACGGAGTCGCAGTTTGACATCCTCCGGGCTGCTGAGTGTGCTCCCGACACGCCGGCACTGCCGCGACAGGACAGCCACCACGAGCTGGTCAAGAAGGCAGTGAAGTTCGTTGTCTCGGAGGAGAAGTCCGTGGGGGGACAGTTGGGGCGCCCATCCGGCGCGCGCTTCCGCACCTACGAACGGCTCAAGCGGCACGCGGAGGAGGTAAAGGGCACGCGTTTCGACACGCCGCAACTGGCCAAGGCCATCGAGGGAGTCTACCGTTACCCGCTCCGGCAGTCCGCCATCGACACGCTCAACCGCCAGCTTCGCGCTGGAATCGATGATCAGACCCTGGCGAGTCTGGTAATGGCACTCTGGGACGACGGCCGCCTGTGCATCGTGCAGGACGAGGACCAGCCGCACGAGCCCCTGATCGTCTGCTCGCTTGGCCTCGCTCCTACGGGTGGCCCGGGGCCATGAGTTCCGACCCCTCCCGCGTTCGGAAGCTACTCAAAGAGGGGGATTTCCGCGCCCTGTTTGTCGATGAGCTCGGCTGGGACAGGTACGACGCTCGGGTCACAGTCCAACTGGAGGGCCAATCGTGGACGCTGCAGGCCTGCGCTCAGAAGCGTGGCATGGTCGCGTACCTCTGCCCAGTGCCCGACGGGGCGCGCGTGCCCGACTACGCAGCACGACGCAAGATCGAGCGCCATGTGGCCAAGGCCGTGCACGAGCATCTCATCGTGTTCACGGACTCCACGAACACCACGCAGGTGTGGCAGTGGGTGAGGCGCGAGTCGGGGAAGCCGACCGCTTGCCGCGAACACACTTTTCAGAGCAACCAGACCGGCGAAGCGCTCGCTCAGAAGTTGCGGGCGATCGCATTCTCACTAGACGAGGAAGAAAGCCTCACCCTGACCGATGTCACGCGCCGTGCCCGCAGGGGCTTCGATGTCGAGCATGTCACAAAACGTTTCTACGACCAGTTCAGGAAGGAGCACGGCGCCTTTCTGAAGTTCATCACCGGCATCACGGAGAGCGCAGATCAGGATTGGTATGCATCCGTGATGCTCAACCGCTTGATGTTTGTCTACTTCATCCAGCGCAAGGGCTTTCTCGACAGCGACTCGAATTACCTTCGCAACCGCCTCAACCGCTGTCAGCAGCAGAGGGGGGACGACAAGTTCTATTCCTTCTACCGGTACTTCCTGCTCCGCCTCTTCCAAGAGGGCCTAGGTGGCAAGACCCGCACGGCCGAGCTCGACCAATTGTTAGGCCGTATTCCGTACCTGAACGGCGGTCTGTTCGAGCGCCATGAGGTTGAGGCACGTCACTCCAACATCCAGATCCCCGACAAGGCCTTCGAGCGCATCTTCGACTATTTCGACCAGTACCAATGGCACCTGGACGAGCGCCCACTGCGCGCCGACAACGAGATTAACCCCGATGTCCTCGGCTATATCTTCGAGAAGTACATCAACCAGAAGCAGATGGGAGCCTACTACACCAAGGATGACATCACCGAGTACATCAGCAAGAACACCGTCCTTCCCCGCATCTTCGATGCCGCCCGCACCCAGTGCAAGGTAGCTTTCGAGAACCCCAAGGGGCCGACTGTCTGGGACCTGCTGCAAGCTGATCCCGGCCGTTATCTCTATCCTGCCGTCCGGCACGGTGCAGACCGGCCGCTTCCGGCAGAGATCGCCGCCGGGGTCAACCCGCCCACGCTCCACCAGCCAGTCGGTGACGGTCCGGTGGGGACTTTGGAGCTACGCAGGGGCTGGAACAAACCGGCGCCCGGCGAGCACGCTCTGCCCACAGAAACCTGGCGTGAGGTCGTCGCCCGCAGGACACGATACAAAGATTTCCGTGCCAAGCTTGAGGCTGGCGACGTACGCGACATCAATGACATCGTCACTCTAAATCTCGACATTCGTCAGTTCGCGCAGGACGCCATCGAGCACTGCGAAGGCCCCGAGCTGCTACGCGCCTTCTGGCAAGCCATCGAGAAGGTCACGATTCTCGACCCCACGTGCGGCTCCGGCGCGTTCCTATTCGCCGCACTCAACATTCTCGAGCCCCTGTACGAGGCCTGCCTGGCCCGGATGGAAGCGTTTGTCGAAGACCTGGATCGATTCGACGAGGAGCACCGCCCCGAGAAGTTCTCCGATTTCCGTAAGGTGCTGGAGCGCGTGGCCGCGCATCCGAACCGCCGCTACTTCATCTTCAAGAGCATCATCCTCAACAATCTCTTCGGTGTAGACATCATGGAAGAGGCGGTGGAAATCTGTAAGCTCCGCCTCTTCCTCAAGCTAGCCGCCCAAGTCGAACCGGACCCAGCACAAGACAATCTCGGCATCGAGCCCCTGCCGGATATCGACTTCAACATCAAGGCGGGAAATACTCTCGTCGGCTTTGCGACCTACGATGATGCCAAACGGACCCTCAGGAGCACGCTCAACATTGACAATGTGATGGAAAGGATTTCCGTCAAGGCCGCCGGCTTGCAGCAGGCTTTCGACGCCTTCCGAGAGCGTCAAGTCGAGAGCGACGGCTCCATGCCCAATGGGTACAAGATGGAGTTGCAGGGTAGCCTATCCGACCTACGGGACGAGCTTGATCGCTACCTGTATGCGGTCGAAGGCGTCGAGCCGACCAAGAAGGACGTGTACTCGAAGTGGTTGAAGTCACATCAACCGTTCCACTGGTTCGTGGAGTTCTACGGCATCATGAGTCGTGGTGGGTTCGATGTCGTCATAGGGAATCCACCTTACGTTGAATACAGCAAGGTGCGAACAATCTACACAGTACCGCCGACCTACGCTACCCTTCCATGTGGCAATCTCTATTCATTGATGCTGGAACGCTCCTACAGCCTTACACGGCGCGGCGGTTGGCTGAGCCTCATCGTTCCGCTGAGTCTCGTGTGCACAAGCAGAACAGTAGAGGCGCGTCAGCTGGTGGAGAAATCCCCTGCCTGGATCTCGACTTACGACATTCGTCCCGCCACCCTATTCGAAGGAGTTTCTCAACGCCTCAGTATTCTCGTCGCGCAAAATCGCAGTAATGACGAGGGACGTCTTCTAATCGGTGGCTATCGGCGATGGACGACGGAGGAGAGACCTCTCCTGATCCAACAGACGACATATGTTGCCCTCGATATCCCAGATGCTGGTGCCCCTTTCCCCAAGTTATCCGTTCCAGTCGAGACAGGTATCCTAGCGAAGATCGCCGGGATACCCTTGGCCCAATTCTCGAACAAGACGTCCGCCACAATAGTCGTACACAGGATCGTCCGTTACTTTGTAAAGGCACTAGACTTCGTTCCCGTCTTTCATGATTTTCAGAGTAAGAAGGCTAGGTCTGAAGATTACAAGGACTTTGCTTTCGACACTGACGAGGTCGAGCCAATTACCGCCCTCCTCAATAGCACATTGTTCTATTGGTTTTGGCGAGCTCACTGCGATGGGTTTCATTGCGGGTACAACGATGTGTACTCGATGCCCTACAAAAGGGTCACTGATCCGAGGTGGCGACTTGCTTTGAAGAAGCGGCTCTGGGAGCTCATGCAGCATCTTAAGGAGACGTCAGCTGAGAAGACTATCACTACGAGAGCAGGGCAGATTCGTTATCAAGAGTTTTATCCTGCGCAATCGAAGTTGTCGATTCTTGACGAAATCGACCTAGTCTTGGCGCGGCACTATGGCTTCACGGAGGAGGAACTGGACTTCATCGTCAACTACGACATCAAGTACCGCATGGGCCGCGACTCCGAAGGCGAAGACGAATGAGTGCGCGCCCATGCCCATAACCCTGTCATCTGTGGACAAGGGTTGATGATCATCCGACTTCCGGCAGTTCCGCCCAAGGGAGCCCGGGCAGCCTAGCGGAAGAGGGGTTTTCCGTGATCGGTCAAAGTCAGCCGAGGAGAAGCGACGGACGGCACTCCGACCATCATGAGCCGCTATGGCCCCTTCTTGAAGTCGGTCAAGATGTCCACCCAACGCTGAGATCCCCATCGGTCGGTCGCTCGGCGGATCAGTTCTCGTATGAGGGGATATCCTGCGGCCGAAGCAATGCCTTCCAATGGGCCCAACACGGCTCCTACGCCTACGGAAATGGCAGCCGCAATCGGGGCCGTCCGATACTCTATGTGTTTTGCCTTTGCCTCTACGAGTTCTCGGAAGCCCCGAAGGAGGTGATCCTCCACCTCCACCCCAGGCGGCCGCTCAAAGGTGCGGGCTCTTGACAACTCCGAAAAGAACCAAGACCGGAAGGAGTTCGCGACTCTTTCCTTCCGGAGCTCTCTGATGTCGTCGATCGTTAGGTTGGTTGGGAGTGCGAGAGCCTGCTTGCTGAGCAGCTTGGCCAGAAAGTGACTTGAGTCATCCACGGAAGGGCTAGCAAGGGGGCCACCACCAGCTGCAACCGAGCACTTGTATCCTAAGATGCGTCGAGAGTACATATCTGTAGCGACTGGTGCGTTGAGGCGTAGGGAGAGGACGAGGTCCCAGTTGGCGTTGAAAGCGATGGAATCGACCGTAACTGCGGCTCCCGATTGGACCGACAGATCTTTCACGATAGCAAGCAGCTCGGCATCGTTTCTGTCCTCGGCAACAGTGGCCTCATAGTCATGGAAGAAGGGGGCATCAGGAATGAGCGCCGCCCGGGTAACCTGATGCGCGTCTGGGTAGTCCTTAAGCGGCTCGGAGCCTGTGGCCAATGGCACTACGATTCCTTCTTCGACGAACGATCGGAAGCGTGTTGAGTCCATTCCCCAGTGAACCAGGTTGAGCGGCGTCGGCTCCGGAACCGCGATTCTGCCAAAGAGCAAGGCTAGAGTGGTTAGCTGTCCGTCACGATTTCCGAAGTGGAGCTGCGGATCGAAGAGGATTCGACTGCCTTGCAGCCTCTGGGGAAGGTCACTCTGTATCGGCACTTTAATTTTCGTCGGCATTTGACCCTAGCCACCGAACGCATCCTTAAGGTCCCTCCAAGGAAGAACCTCCACGGCTTTGAGCGCGAAAAGGTCCCTGTCCGAAAGGTGGCACGACACAGAGTCTCCCGCGAATAACACTCCCGTCTGCCCATTGGGGAGAGAGAGGAATCTCACGCGCTCCCGAAAACTCTGCAGCGGGACTTGGAGTTTGAGCCCGTCTATCCCAATGTCCACCGCAAGAGTTCCCGCAAGCCCTGGAGAAGCTTCTATTTGCTCTGCAACTCTCCGCAAGAGTCTGCTCCCTCCCTGGCCGATTGATTCTTCCACCAGGTCGCTGACTGCCTCTTCGGCGCTCTTCGGCATGGCTATACCGAGGAAGTCGTAGAAGTAGTGTGCGGGTGAAGAGGACTCCTCAAACACCTTAACCCATGAGTCAGTAGCGAGCGTGCCGTTGTCTTTGCGCACCAAGTGAGGAAACAGCACGCCTTTCTTGACGGTCTCACCAATGACTGCCCTCTTCAACTGCTCTACGATTCTCTTTGGGTCTTCGACAAATGATCCGTGGACTAACTCAGCAGTCAAGACGCCCAGAAGGGGGATGTCACGACCATCCTCGAGAACTTCGAAGGTGGCTACGAACAGGTAGCACCGAGGCCAATTCTGTGTCGTGAGAAAGGCATCGGCTAGCACATCCGCGTGGCCCTCGAAACCTCCTCTGCTATCGATGAGCGTTTCAAGTAGATCACGTTTCGATCCGCTCGACTTGAACTTCACCAGGTACGCGGCAGACCGTCCAGCTCTGGCGTCCGCAATCGGGATACCGATGTTAGGGCTCCGAGCTGTAGCTCGGGTCTGAAACGGAGTTTCGGGCCTGTTTACAAGTCCCGCCAGGTTCGTTTGGACGAATCCACGAAGGTCTTGATACATGGTCTGAGCCAGCTCCGCTTTGTGGAGGACCCAAGTTCTTTCCTTGCGCCTGGTATCCTTCTCCCTCTGAAGTGCGAACACCGCGAGCGACTTGAGCAAGAGTAGCGGTCGCGACATGGTCAGGGGAATAGCATCGGAGGTGAAAAGCTTGATGTCCGGGCGAAAACATTCAAGCCTCGACTATCTGATGCCGGTGGCGGTTCACCATGAGGTTTCTGGTATAGACGGTTAGCCGAGTTGGACTGGGGCGCCGGGCTCTGGGATTAACGGTCCGCTCCAGGCCCATTGGGTAGCGGTGCGGAATCCCCGGGGTCCGACGGAGCGGGGTCTGTTCCGCCTTGTTTGGCAGGAGCCGCGTCCTCTCCTGCCCCCATTGCGCAGGCTAGGGCCTGATCTGCCCCGGGGGGCCACAGGGTGGTAGATCCTCCGGTGGCCTCGCAGTCGGCGCAGTAGACGCGCGCGGTGGAGAGATTGTCCACCGTGTCCTCCACCGGCCCCCAGTAGAGCTCCCCACGCTCCACCAGCAGGGGTTGTCGCCGGGAGCGACCCTCGGGGTAGATGAACCGCCGGTCGTTTCCACGGGTTGGGCACTTCAGCGCTCTCCACTCAGGTTTGGCGGGGTTTTCAGGGCACATGGGCAACCCCGGGGGAGATAACGTGCCCACGATACTTCCACTCGTAACAGTTCCGACCAAAATGGGTATGGACCGGGTGGGATTCGAACCCACGGCCTCTCCCATGCCAAGGGAGCGATCTTCTAGGCTGATCTACCGGCCCATGAAAGCAGTCGCGTCCCCGCGCAAGCCCGGCTCCCCTTAAAGCCTTTCCAATCAGGGGTCCGCGACGCGCTCGGTCCGAGACGGCGCGTGCTCGTGCACGTCATGCAGGGCATTCCGGGGTTCCGACTCTGGATCGATCGGAGCCGACTCCGCCACCGGGCCGAACGCCTCCAAAGGCTCGATCCCGCGATACTGCTCGCCGGGCAGTTCGAGCGGGTAGACACCCGTGAGGCACCCGAGGCAGAGGTCCTTGGCGGGGGCGTCGATGGCGGCGACCAGGCCCGGGAGCGAGATGTAGCCGAGCGTGTCGGCGGCGATGAACTCCCGCACCTGCTCCACCGTCCGCCCGTTCGCGACGAACTGCTCGCGGCCCTTCATGTCGATGCCGAAGTAGCACGGCGCGCGGATCGGCGGGCAGCCGATGCGCACATGGACCTCGCGCGCACCCGCCTCCCGAAGGATGTGGATGATCTTCCGGATGGTCGTGCCGCGCACGATCGAGTCGTCGACGAGGACGATGCGCTTCCCCTTCACCGCCGACTTGATCGGGTTCAGCTTGAGGAGCACGCCGATGTCCCGGTCCGACTGCTCCGGGATGATGAAGGTCCGCTCGATGTACCGGTTCTTGATCAGGCCCTCGACCACCGGCAGCCCGGAGGCGCGAGAGAAGCCCTGGGCCTGTGCCCGCCCGCTCTCCGGCACGGGGATGACGATGTCGGCGTCGACCGGGGACTCGCGCGCGAGGGCCTCGCCGACACGCACCCGGACGTCGAAGACGAGGCGCTCGTCCAGGACGCTGTCGGGGCGCGAGAAGTACACCCACTCGAACATGCAGTGCGCAGTCGTCTGCGGGTGGGGAAGGCGGAAGGACTCCATGCCGTCCGGCCGGATCTCGAGGACCTCGCCGGGCTTCAGGTCGCGGATGAACTTCGCGCCGAGGACGTCGAAGACGACGCTCTCGCTGGAGAAGATGTGACCGCCGGAGTCGAGCTCGCCGACGCAGAGCGGGCGGATCGCGAGGGGATCGCGGATGGCGAAGACGCGGTCGTTCAGCATGAGGGCGAGGCTGTAGGCCCCGATGAGTTTCGGCACGACCTCGCGGATCGCGCGGTGGATATCGCCGGTCTGCGCGAGCTCGCTCGCCAGGAGGCGGACGATGACCTCGGAGTCGGAGGTCGTCATGAAGGCCCAACCCTTCTTCTGTAGCTGTTCGCGAAGACGCTCCGCGTTCGCGATGTCCCCGTTGTGGCCGAGGGCGATGTCCCCGTACTGGGTGCTCACGACGAACGGCTGGGCGTTGTCCGCGATGCTCGAGCCCGTCGTGGAGTACCGGACGTGGCCGATGCCGCGCGACCCCTGGAGCTCCTGGAGATCCTCGCGGGCGAAGACCTCGTGGACCAGGCCCATCCCCTTCTTCACGCGGATGCCTTCATTGTACGTCGCGATGCCCGCCGACTCCTGGCCGCGGTGCTGGAGGATGCGCAGCCCATAGAAGAGGTCGGACGCCACGGGGCCTTTGGCGGCGATCCCGAGGATGCCGCACGACTCCTTCGGCGCTGCCGACCCGAGTTCGGACATCGATGTCGCGGGGTGGACGAGGACCCGCGGACGTGGAGAGCGACCCGGGATATTTAAACCGGCGGGGGAGGGGTCCGCGAAGGGGCTTAAGGCCGCGAGCGCTCCGTGGCATCATGATGAAGAAGCTCGGCGCGAAGGGCGAGGTGATCATCCCGAAGGAGTTCCGCGACCAACTCGGTCTCCAGAAGGGCAGCGCGCTCCTCCTCTCGCTCCACGGGCGGACGATCACGATCACCGCCGATTCCGCAGCCGCCGCCGAGGCGGTCAAGTCCCACGCGAAGACGCCGCCGCGGGCACGAGAGATCGATTGGAACCGGCTCGGCGCGCGCCTCGACAAGAAGTAGGCAGCTCAGTGGGCCTTGGCCCATTTGTACGTGCGGAGCTTCTTGGTGCGCCCGAACCCGCACGCCGCGCACTTGGCCTTGCGCTTGTGGTAGGCGTGGTGGCCGCAGCGGCGGCACCGGATGTGCACGGACCGCTTCCCCATCTTTCCGAGCGAGGCCGTTCCCTTCGTCATGCTTCATCCTCACGGGGAGATGTAGATCACGTTGTCGCCGCGGACGATCGCCGTCTCGAGCTTCCGCTGCGCCTGGTTGTCCAGGAGCTCCTCGGCGTTGCGGAGGACGATGTTCATGTGCGGGTCGAAGCCGTCGAGGATGCCGCGGTAGCCGCGACCCCCCTTCAGCTCGACGAGGACGTTGCTGTTGATGTGCTGGTTGAGCAACGAGAGGGGCTTGATCATGGGGAATCTCGGGGCGTTGGATGGAGGTTCGGTATATAAGGTTCGCGGGGCGGGTCCTCGGAGGGCGTTCCTTTTGTTGCGTCCGGTCCGTTCCTTCGGATCGCTCGATCAGGCGCAGCCGGGGTCGGCGTCATTGACGACCGTCCACAGTTCGTCGACCGAGGAGTGCACCCAGTACGCCTGGAGCGGTTCGAGGAGGTCCGTCGGGCCGAGCCTACGGAGCGCGTAGGGTCCGGCGGCCCCATCGTACCCTTCCCAGGAGTCCGTTCCCTGGAGGCCGGCGGTCGAGGCGGCGAGCGTTGTGGTGTTCATCCCGGGATAGCCGACGAGGTTCCATCCGACGTGAAGAGGGATGGAGACGCTGCAGGGCACGGCGCCGGCGGACGAGAGGTTCCCGGCCCCGCTCATCCGCAGCCACGCCCCGGTCTCCGAACCGAGGAGCAACGGCGTCCCAGGTCGTGCGGCATACGCGGGGGCCCACCCGCTCCCGTTCACGGCAAAGGTCCTTGCGACGTCCCACGCGATCCCTTGGAAGGAGTCCTCGACGGCGGTGGAATCCGTGAAGGGCGAGGAGAAGAGGTACGCTCCGGGCGAGGGGATGACACGCGCGAGCTTCGCCGCCTGGCCGGGAGAGACAGAGGACGCCCCATAGCGTTCGACCGCGCGCACGACGTAGAAGAAGTCGGCGGTGTTGTTCATCGCCAACCCGTCTCGCCACCAGGGGGTCGCTGGCGGGATGTCCGGGGAGACGCGCAGGTACCCCGCGAGCGAAGGACTGTAAGCGGTCCCGCGCCACACCTCATAGTGGTCGACGGCGGACTCCGGGGAGGAGCGCAGCCAGGTGACGTTCACGTCCGGGTCCTCAAGCGCGGCGTCGACCTGGGTCGGCGGCGGGGGCGCCGAAGGGACCTCGATGCGGAAGGCATCCTGGAAGGTGCCGGAGAGATTGGTTTCCCCGACGATTGACGTGGCGGTGATCGTGTATCGCGTGAACCCGAACCCGGAGTCGCCCGTGTTGTTGCCCATCGAGGCGGTGAAGTACGGGGCCTCGAGGTCGGAAGCGTTGACGGCGGCGAGTCCGGCACCGAACGTGCCGTCGATCACCGCCACGGAACCGTACCCCTTCGGGTAGACGCCATCCGCACCGTCGTCGTTGACGCAGGCCGCGTTGTAGACATTGCGCACCATGGCGGGGCACGAGAACCCGTCGAGGGCGAGCTGGTGACTGCGCTGGTAGACGTGGGCGTGCGCCTGGAGGATGAGGTCCACCCGGCGGTCGATGAGGAGGTTCCACAGGTCGAGCCCCATGGGGCAACCCGAGACGGAGGAGAAGCACTGGTAGTGCATGCCCGCGACGACCCACGGGATCCCCGCCGCGCGCGCGCCATCGATCGCGTCGCGCGTCCAGTTGTACCGCGGCGTCCCGAGGGAGTAGTCGTACACACCGCTCCCGTCGATGGAGTAATTCAGACCGGGGGAGAGGAGGAGGAAGCGGGCGAGCGGCGCGCCGTCGGGGTAGTCGAACCAGTACTCGCGGGCGTACGTCCCGTTCAGCGGCTCCGTGAGCGTGTAAGGGCACGCCGCCGCGAAGAGATCGATGTCCCCTTCGGACGCGTTCACGACCTCATGGTTCCCCGCCACGATCTCGACGGCGTCCACCTGTGCCTTGAAGTCCCCGCACCACGTCGTCTCGTTGACGTTCCCGTACCGGAAGTCGCCCAGAGCCAGGTGGAAATCCGCGGCGGCAGAGGCGAGCCGTGTGAGCGTCGCGTTGAAGATCGGCCCGTAGCCGTGGTCTCCGGCGGCGGAGAAGGTGAAGGAGGTCGGTGGCGGTGATGCGGCGGGCGGGCTCGTGGCGACGAGGGAGCCAGCGGCGATGAGGACGACGATCAGTGCCCACCTACAACGCATGCCGTTCCGCAGGCGGTCTTTCCTTTAAGACTTCGGCGGTGAACCGTTCATCGGGACGTGAGGTTCGCTCCAACACGGTTCCACCCGCCAAATGGCGATGACGAACTCGACCCGCCCGGGCGGAATCTGCAAACCGGACGAGGGAGGCCCGGGATGCGGGGGATGGGATTCGAACCCATGCACGCCTATGCGACCGGATCTTAAGTCCAGCGTCGTTGACCGGGCTTGACTACCCCCGCACACAAGGGAACGTCACTGCGTATTTGAGCGTCTGCGCCGGGACCACCGCAATAGGCCCATGAGTCCGATCACCGCCACCACGGGGACGATGATGTCGGAGAACTCCGGGATAAGCGTGAAAGGAACGTCTTGGGCCTGATCGCCTGAGAATCCGGGCGGGTTTCCGACCGTGACCACAGTCTTGTAGGTTGTTGTCCCGTCAAAGGTTGTGGGTCCTTGAGGAGGACCGGATTGGGTGGCGATGTTCACATAGGTAGCAAAAAGCGTCCCGACGGGGTCCGACTCAATCCAAATGGCGTAGTTCGTTGAGGCGCTCAGGGTCACCGCAGTGAAGTTGAAGAAGATCCAATTGTTCGTGAACAACCCGACGTTGGCTCCAGGGACAGAGGCGGTCGCTACATTGGTCGATAGGTCATTGTCGCGAATCTTCATCACGAGGTTTCCACATGGGCAGGCTGACCTCCGTTGAACATAGAACCTCGCCTGGCTGTAGGATCCGCTTGCCCCCAAGCGGAACGCGTTCCCGTAACCGGTTCCTGAGTCCACTTGAACGATGCTAAAGGTGTGGTACGGGTTTCCCTCCGGACTGCTGCCTCCCTCGTCAATCAGGAACACGGGCTGACGGTCCATCGTGGTCCACGAGCCTCCGCTGTTTGAGCTCGTTAGGACATTCATGTTGGCGTCCGAAGTCATGTCCACAGGGTAGGCTTTTTGATTAGGAGTCGTTGAGCGAACGTTCGCGAACCCTTGGGAGCATTTGGCCGAGGTGCTCTCGCACCACAGGACGAGGTGGAGGACAGTCCCTGCATTCTCCGTAGGACAGGTCGCGACGTTTACCATGTTCCACCCGCCGGTTCCCGAGGTGAACGTGTTGCTGCAAATCTGTGTCCCCGGGTTCCCACCCGTGTTGGTGTACAGAGCGAGCCTGTATGTCGCCTGGTTGTTCCCAACGTTGCCGAGGAAAACCCTGAGGGTGTCCGGAGTCAGCGTCTGCTTGACGGTGAATCGCGCTGACAGGCGCAATGCGTTTGAGTCGATGAGAAAGTCCGGCGCCCCGGTGATGAGGAATGTGAACTGGGCGCTCCCCGTGAACATCGGGATCATGCCCGTGCTCCCCCGGGTCCCGCCGCGAGTGCTCACGGGGTTGTCGCTCCTGTCCGAGGACCCCCGCCAGTCGCGCAGGTCGAACACGGCGGCGGTGATGTTCGGGAGGAGCGTCGAGAACTCCAAGCGCTCGGCGTCCAGCGCCGTCTGGACCTCGAGGCCGGGACGGGGCTCCCACCCGTCCGTGGCGCTCCATTGCGAGACCTCCGGCGTGCCCACGACGCGACCCCGCCGGCCCTCGACTCGGATCACATAGTCGGCGTAAATGCCCCCGATATAGCTCCCCTGGCCGTTGCCGTCCGAATCGACGTAGACCTGGAGCGTGTCGAGGCCGCGGAGCCTCGGGTGCTTGATCTCGATCGGCGGCCCCGGCGGCCCCTGCGGCCCCGGGGGCTCGTAGGTCAGCGCCGCGGCCGGAACGATCGTCCCGGAGAGGATGCGGCCGATGGTCCGCGCGTAGAAGAAAGAGCTCGCCCCGGTCTGGTTCACCGCCAGTTCGTAGAGGTCGATGGCGCGGTTGCCGTTCGCGTCGTTCACCCCGTCGAGGTCCGCCGACTTCCATTCCGAGAACTGTCCGTCGATCGCGTGCACCTTGTTCATCTCGACGCCGAGATAGGAGACCCGCGCGCCCGAGTCCTCCGTGCGGATCGTGACCGCGCTGCCACCGGCGTCCACGGCCGCCGGCCCATCCAGGGAAAGACCAACGGTGCGCCCTGCGGGCTGGAGGACATCCACCTGGATCAGGAGGGTGACCAGCGTGTCCCGTGCGATCGCCAACGGGGTCGGGAACTCGAACGAGACGGTCGTCCCGTCCACCGTCCCGACGATGTCGCTCCCGGCGGTGAGGTGGAAGGCCGCATCGCCCGGTACCGAGGTCCCGGTGCGCAGCAACCGGAGCGAGGAGACGAAGACGTCCCCGTACTCCGCCTTCAGGACCAGCGTCAGCCCGGGCTGGTTCACGGTCTCGAGGACCGCCGAGTTCGTCCACCGCTGACTGACCACGAGGCTCGAGGCCCGCGTGCTCACCGCCACGGCGGCGGTGTCGAGGATCGTCGAGGCGCGCTGCGTCTGCACGAGCACGCGGAAGTCCGTCGCGCCGCCGACGATGTCCGCGTAGTGCACCTGCATCTCGATCCGGCGGCCCGCCAGGCCCACCGCCACGGGGCCGCGGACCGTCCACGCGGACCAGTTCAGGGGGTCGGCGATCGTGGGGAAGGCGAGGAAATGACCGCCATCCGCCTTGCCCTCGCTCCCGTGCACCTGAAGCAGGAAGTCCGCCCCGATCTCCCCGACCTCGTACCCGGTGCTCGCGTTGTTGTCCGCGTCCACGAAGGCCCGGACGGAGTCCAGGAGCGTCGTGTTCCCCGTCTGCGTGCCATGGAGGATCTCCCCGTCCCGGACCGCGACGAAGACGCTGAGGTCCCCGCGGTCGTACGACGTCCCGACCTCGACGATGTCGATGTCGGCGGGGATCGTCGCGGGGGCGCCCGAGGGATCGAGGTCCGCGGCTGACCGCAGGACGCGCGCGCCCGGGGAGTTCCAGTCCTCGAACGAGCCGTCGATCAGGATCGCCCCCCTCGGCACCTGATCGGTGCTCGGCAAGAGGAACGGCGAGACCATCAGGAAACCGGCGAGAAGGGGGACGAGGTAGACTTTCCACCGGCGCGAGTCGGCCTCCCGCCGCTGCCGCGCCGCCCCGAGCCCGTTCGTCATCCCGCTCCCGTTCGTGAGACCGTTCGTGAGCCCCGAGCGGGCATTCCGGAGGCCATTGACCAGCCCATTGGTCATCCCGTTCGTCATCCCGTTGGTGCGGCCGGTGCCGTTGGTCCGCCCGGTGCCGTTCACCAGGCCGCGGACGCCGTTCACGAGCCCATTCGTCATCCCGTTCGTCCGGCCCGCACCATTCGTCCTGCCCGCCCCGTTCGTGCGTCCCATCCCGTTGGTCCGCCCGATCCCGTTGACGCGGCCTAGACCGTTCGTCCGGCCGACGCCGGCGGCGGGCGTGGCCCGCGCGAGCCCGTTCGTGAAGCCGCGGCGCCCGCGCCGCTCCATCACCTTCGGGGCCCCGGCGTCTTCCTCTGGAGGAGCGAACTCGGTGCGGCACGTGGGGCAGATGGTCGCGTCGAGCGCGACCGAGGTGCCGCACACGGGGCAGAAGAACGCGGTCTCCGGCGCCGTGCCGGCGACCCCGAGTCTTCCGTCCGTGACCTGGACGTCGGCGTACGGCGCGTCGAGCGTCCGCCCCATCATGTACTGGACGCCGAGCTGGAGCTTCGATTGACCCGCCTTCTCCGTGCGGCGCAGGTCGATGACCCCGTCGAACGGCCCCTGCAGCGACGACAGCACGGTGTCGTCATGCATCGACTTCTCCACGAGGAAGACCGCCGAGAACCCGTTCCCCTTCAGGCGGTTCTGCAGGGTGTTCGCGAGCTCGTACGCGAGGGTCGGCCCGAAGACCTTGATCGAGGGAGAGAGGATGTCGACGTACGCGCGCTTCTTCGGGAGCGCGCCGAGGCGCTTCACCGCCTCCACGCACGCGATCTCGAGGTTCACGAGCGAGGCGGAGGAGCGCAGGATGGCGCCGGCCTCCTCGACCGCGTCGACGCGGGAGATGCGGTACGTGTGCCAGTCGACGAGGACAAGACGCCCCTCGGCGATTTGGCGGTCGACGTCCACGCCGGCGGCGCGCAGCTCGGCGAGGAACTCATCGGGGGAGGTCCGCGTCACGATCGCGAGGGCGCCCTCGCCCGCCGCGAGTCCGGCGGCCAGGAACTGATAGCCGATCTGGTACTTCTCCGGACCCTGCGGGCCCTGGACGATGACCCCCGCGTTCTGTGGCAACCCCTGGGGCAGCAGCCCCTCGAACCCCTTAACCCCGAACCCCATGGTCTTCCCCCTCCGCCAGACGAACGTCGCCAGCGACCCTCAGGCCGCGGGCGGTGACCAGGAACGGGTGCACGGCGACGTCGTGGTGCGTGAAGCGCATCTTCCGCACGACGATCGAGCGCACGAGCTCCCCCTTTCTCCGTTCCAGGTGCAGCGTGATGAAGGAATCCGCGATGAACTGCTCGACGCCGAACCGCGTGAGCTCCCCGCCCTCCGGCATCTCGGTCACGAGGAGCGAGGTGACGTGCCGGTCCTGCAGGAACCGACCGAACTTGAAGAGCTCGCGGCGGAACTCGCGCGGCGAGCGGTACGTGAGGCCGACCACCGCCAGCGAGTCGACGACGAGACGCGAGGCCTGCGACGCGTCCAGCATCCCCTCGAGGATCGACTCCAGGCGCGAGAACGAGATGAACTCCTCGCCCTCGGCGAGCTTGCGCATCTCCCCCAGGTCCACGAACGTCAGGACCCCGCGCTCCTCCAGGGGGAGCGGATCGAAGCCGAGGTCGATCATCGCCTTCCGGAGGCTCGTCCGCGGCTCCTCGAGGGCGAGATATACGGTCGGCTCCCCCTTCATGGCGCCGGTGTTCGCGAAGGTGAGCGAGAACAGGGTCTTCCCGGAACCGGAAGGCCCCGAGACGAGGTTGGTGCTGCCGGGCGAGAAGCCCCCGGCAATCAGCTGATCGAACCCCTCGACCCCCGAGGGCACGCGAACGATACTCTGGCCCACCCTGATTACCCCAAACTGTTGAAAGGGTAGAGGAAACACTCTATATAAACTGTCCTGTGCCCTCAGGTGTCTTCCCGGAGGCGGCGACCGAGGAACAGGGCCTCGCCCTCGCCAAGCGCCTGCGTGGCGATCTTCTTCACGAGGTCGTCGGCGGCCTGGCGGCCGACATAGGACTCAAGGCGACGGTAGAACACCCGCAGCTGCCCGAGATCCGCCTCGGCGGGTATGTCCAGGGCGAGGCGCGTCGCCACGGTCGCTCCGAACGTGCGGCCGATGAGCAGCCGCAGGCCCTCCGCCACATCCCCCAGGTCGCCGGTCCCGCGGGCCACCCCCGGAACGCGGTAGATGCCGCGGGACACGCGGACCACCGCCTCCTCGCGCGCGAGGCGCGAGAGGATGGAGGCGAGGACCTTCGGATCCGCCTTCAGATCACGGGCGGCGAGTTCGGCGGGGATGTCCTGCGGAGCGCGCTCCTCGTAGTACTGCAAGATCCGCTGCGTCAGCGTCGTCCGCCTGGTCATCCGTCGGTCTCGCCGACAGGGGCGAAGAGGGAGTCCGCCGGCAGCCGCAGGCGGTGCGTGCGGTCCCCCACGTGCAGCTCCAGTTCGGCCTCGCGCCCCCGGGAGAGGCGCGTGGTCGGCCCGAGGCGGTCTCGCTCTAGGCGTCGGAGCAGGGTCGTGCGGAACGCGCGCAGCTTCCTCCGCGATTCCCTGTCGAGCCGGGATACCTCGGGTCCGGGATAAAAGCGACGGTACCGCCCGTCCACGACGACGACGAGGAGCCCGGAACCGGAGAGGCGCCGCGTCTGCACGCGCGCGGCCCCGAGACCGAGGCCGGTGGCGTCGGCGAGTTGGCGCAGGGTCAGCCCAGGCCGGGCGAGCGTGGCGGCAAGGATCGGCCAACCGCCAAGACCATGAAGCGTCGAGAGCACGGAGAGGTCGCGGGCATCGAGCGGCAACCCGGCGGGGAAGAAGAGGCGCGATCGGCCAGCGCCCAGTTCCAGGAGATACTCCGCGCGGCGGAGCTTCACCAGGTGCCATTGGACCGTCGGGGCGGAGAGCCCGAGGGCCCTCGCGATCTGCGCGGGCGTGGAGCAGGGGCGGGAGCAGAGGTACTCGAAGACGCGCTGGCGCGGCGGGCTCATGAGCACGGACTCGCCAGCGGAGTGCACCGGGGGGGCCTCGGCCTCCTGCGTCACGACGGCGCGCAGGGCCTCGCCGAGGGTGCGCTCAGCCATGGAGGTCGTACTCCTCCAGGATCAGCTGGAGGAGGTCGGCGGGGTCGATGTCCCGGAACTCCTCTTGGATCAGGGTCTCGACCGTGCGATGGAGGTTGTCCGCGACGAGGGCGGGGAGGTCCCCGAGGCGGCCGGACCGGAACCGCTGGAGCTGCTCGCGGAAGGCGGCGTCCGTGGCGGCGGGGCGGGGCATGGCGGTGTCCTCGACCCGGCAGATGTAGACGCCCGCGCCCTTCACGATCCCGTAGGGGTGCCAGTAGCGCGAGTGTTTGCTCGACCGGGACTTGAGGATCTTCATCTCGCGCCGCTCGGGCGACTCCATGGCGAGGTAGCGCAGGTGGATCACGTTGTCCGCGAGGTACATGGGGATGATGAGGTCCGGGGAGCTGAGGTCGCCGGTCGTCCCGTGCTCCTCGAGCGTGCACAGCACCGTCCCGATCTTCCGCGTCTCGCGCAGGAGGAAGGAGACGAGCTCGCGCTGCTCGTACATCTGCTGCACGGACCAGAGGACGGGCGTGAGCGGGTCGATGACGATGCGCGCGCCGTGCCCCTCCCACTCCGTGACGAACTCCGCGAGCTCCTTCTGGATGAAATGCGAGAACTGCTTCCCGCCGGCGTCGACGAAGACCAGAGACCCGGACTTCAGCGCGTCCTCGATGTCGTCCCAGCCCATCATCTTCGCATTCTTGAGAATCTCGGAGGGGGCCTCGTCGAGGGTGATGAAGATCGCGTCCTCCCCCTGCTCGAGGCCGCGGCGGAGGAACTGCGTCGCGAACGTGGTCTTCCCGGCGCCGGGGGAGCCGACGACGACCGTCGTGCTGTTCTCGTTGATCCCGCCGGCCATGAGCGAGTTCAGGCCGTAGACGCCGCTCTTGATCTTCCGCATGACCGCATGCAGAGTCCGTTCCTTGACGGCTTAACGCTTCGGTCGTGGGCATCAGGGCTGCGAATCAGCGCGGCCTCTAGGTCGCGTTCTTGGCGGCGAACGGAAGGTGGAGGAGCGTGCCGCAGGCGTGGCATCGGGCGTGCAGGCCGGACGCGAGGCTCTCGCGGACCTGCGTGACCGACCAATGGTGCCGCCCGCAGGAGCAGACGAGGCTCGCTTCGCCGCCGTCGTCGAGGGTGAGGAGGAGCGACTCCGACTCGAGACGCCACGAGTGCACCATGAGGGCTGTCACGGAGGGCATACGTCCTCTGCCCCCTCTTAACCGTTCCCCTTGCCCTGGCGGGGGACGCATGGGCCCGCTGCGATTTGAACGCAGGTCGCCAGCACCCCAAGCTGATAGGATACCAAGCTACCCCACGGGCCCGACGGCCCGCGCTAAGGGCCTCCCCGATAAGAGTTTTCCCCTGCCTCAGAAGGGGAGGATGTCCGTCAGGAGCTCGACGTTCGAGATGAGCATCCGGCGGCAGCAGTAACGGTCCAGGCCCAGGCTGTCCAGGACGGCCTCGGGCGGTTCGCCGCCGCGGACCCTCGCGACGAAGGGCTCCCAGGACGACGCGACGACCTTTCCACAGCTGAAGCAACGCACGGGGATGATCATGGTCTCACCGGTAGGACTTCTGCCGCTTCTTGCGCGCCCCGCGGCCGAGGGGTTTCTTGGGGAGCTTGCGGCGGGTATCGGGGACCATCAGGGTCCGGTCGTACTCGCGGTAGAGGAGCTCGAGGTCCTTGTCCCCGAGGTAATTGACCAGCCCACGGGCGATCGCCGTGCGCGCGGCATCGGCCTGTCCCATGACCCCGCCGCCGGAGAGCCGGACCTCGATGTCGAGGCCATCGACCTTCTTCCCCGCCAGGCGCAGGGGCTCGAGCATCTTCAGGCGAGAGAGCTCCGGCGTGTAGATCTCCAGGGGGACGTGGTTGATCCGGACGAGGCCGCCGCCCTTGCGGACGTAGGCCTGGGCCACCGCCGTCTTCCGCTTCCCCGTCGTCGCGACGACCTTCACTTGACCACCCCGCGCGACCCGAGCGAGGACGAGATCTGGGCGACCGTCATGACGCGGGGCGTCGTGACCTCCGACGCTTCCTTGAAGCGGACCATGGCGACCCCGGCGTACTCCTTCGGGACGTCGGGGAAGACGCGGAGGCGCTTGAGGGCCTCCCGGCCCTTCGCCTGCTGGTAGGGCAGCATGCCGCGGATGGTGCGGCGGACGATGTTGGCGGGGGTCCGCGGGTAGTACGGCCCGCGCCGTTCGCTGCCTCGGTCTCGGCGGTGATGGTACTCCTCGAGGATCTGCGCGCGGCGCCCGGTGATCAGCGCCTTCTGCGCGTTCACGAGGATGATGTCCTCACCGCGCATGAGGCGGCGGGCGACCAGGGACGAGAGGCGCCCGAGGACCTGGTCTGCGGCATCGACGACGACCGGCATTCGAGTTCACCCCAGGATGCGCACGCCGCTTCCCTGCGGGTGCTCTTTCGCCAGCTCGAGCAGGTCCAGGACCTTGCCGCCGGCGGCCTCGACCTTCACGCGGGCCGCGTGGGAGGCATGGAAGGCGGCGACGGTGACCGGGTGCGCGAGGGTGCCGGTGGCGAGAAGGACGCCGGGGACCGCGAGGATCTCCCCCTTCTTGGAGTGCCGCGAGAGGCGGCTGAGATTGACCTCGGACCAGCGACGCCGGCTGCCCTCCAGGCGGTCCGCGAGCGCGCGCCACACGGGGGCCGTGTTCGTGCGCCCGGCCGTGCGGAGGGCCGCGATGGTGTGGAGGAGGACCGGGTTCGTCTTCGCGGGTTCTCTGGACATGGAGGCACCGAAGAGGTCGCGCCTAGCGGGAAATGCCCTATAAACGTTTGCGTGTTCCGCGCCCGAAACCGCCATTCCGCGCAACATTTTAATAGGATGGGCGAGAAAAAAGGGGGTCGGTCGTCGATAGGTTCTCATGATTCGCTTCGGACCCTCGGGAATCCCCCTGTCCTGCAAGGGTCGCACCCTGGAAGATGGCATCGAGGACGTGCACAACCTCGGCCTGTCGGCCTTGGAGGTGCAGCTCGTCCGCGTGAACGCGGAGGAGCGCCCGGCGTCGGACGAGGAGGCGGGGCTGCGGCTGCGCGACCTCGTCGGGGAACTCGTCGTCGACCTGCGGCGGGACAAGCCGGCCGGCCTGGACACGATCATCGAGAAGGGCGACACGCTCCTGTCCCTGACGTCGACGTCGGGGATCGCGAAGGACTACGGGGAGCTCGCGGCGCTCGGGGCCCTCGCCCGGGACCTGGACGTGGAACTGTCGCTGCACGCGCCCTACTACATGGACCTCGCGGACGTCGATGGGTTGGCGGCGAAGTCGATCAACTCGATCCGGTGGGGCGGCCTGCTCGCCGAGGCGATGGAGGCCCGCGTGGTCTCAACGCACCTTGGGCTCTTCGGGAACCTCGAGCCGAAGGAAGCGCTGAAGCGCGCGGCGGCGAACCTGCGAGTGGCGCGTGACGCGTTCAAGGCCCTCAAGATCCACCCGTACCTGGGCATCGAGTCCTCCGGCCGCCAGGAGGTCCTCGGGAGCCTGGAGGACCTGCTCACGCTCGCCAAGGAGGCGAAGGGCGTGGTCCCCGTGATCAATTTCGCGCACGCCCACGCGCGGTCGAACGGCTCGCTGCGGGAGATGGGGGACTTCACGTCGCTCATGGCCTCGATCGCGAAGGTCAGCCCCGGCGGCCGCCTGCACACGCACTTCTCCGGGGTCGAACATGAGGCTGGGAACGAGCTCCGGTACACGCCAATCAAGAAGGGCGACCTCCGCTTCGAGCCGCTCGCCGAGGCGCTCCTGGAGAGCGACCTGGAGATCACCCTCATCTCGTCGAGCCCGCTCCTCGAGCACGACGCGATGTACATGAAGGTCATCCTGGAGCGGATCCTCGCGAAGCAGATCACCCGGGCCTCGCGGCCGCCCGAGGAGATCGCCGCGGAGCGCGAGCTGGCGGCCGCCGCCGCGGCCCCGGCAGTGCCCGCGCCGAAGACCGTCAAGGCCGTGCCAGTGAAACCGAAGCCCAAGGCGAAAGCAAAGGCCAAGCCGAAACCCAAGGCCAAAGCAAAGGCCAAGAAGGCGGCGAATCGCCCGAAGCCCAAACCCAAGAAGAAGAAGGGGAAGCGGTGACGACGGCGGCGGAGTCCTCGCGGTTTATCCTTGAGCGCGTGGGGAAGGTGCTCGCGGAGCAGGATCCCGTGGCGGTGAACGAGTCGGTCGCGCTGATCGGCCACGCGAAGAAGGTCTTCGTGTACGGCGTGGGACGGTCCGGCCTCGTGGCGCGCGCGTTCGCGATGCGCCTCGTGCAGCTCGGCCTGGAGGTGTACTTCATCGGGGAGACGATCACGCCGATCGTCTCGGCGGGGGACCTGGTGGTCATCGTGTCGAACACGGGGACGACGATGTCGGCGGTGCAGACGGCGAACATCGCGCGGCGGGTCGGCGCCTCGGTCGTGTCGGTGACGGCATCCAAGTCCTCCAAACTCGCGGCGGCGAGCAACATCGTGCTCCACGTCAAGGAAGAGAGTGGCGGTGAGAAGGCCAAGCATGCGCCCCTCGCCACGCTGTTCGAGGATGCGACGCTCGTGCTTCTCGACGGGCTCGTCGCGCAGCTCATGGAGGCCCGCGGGCAGACCGAGGCGGACATGCGCGCGCGCCACGCGATCATGGTGTGACCGGACTAGAAAGACTCCAGGTTTGCTCGCTGGATAGAGAGCACGATGTACAGGTCGCAGTCTGGTCCAGGGAACATCAGGACATCGCAGGCCTTGACGAGAGTCCGAGACAAGTCCTCCGCGTTCTCGGCGCTCTCCGTCGCCATGATCAACCCCGGGGTTGGGATTGAGGCCTTCCCCATGCAATAGTAGAACCACTGAGGGGAGGGCATGATCTCCATCCCCTCTGAGAGGCCGAACAAGTCATCCAAGCCGACGTTCACCAGTAGCCAGGGCTCTCGTGGAAGTCCATCCTTGACCCAAGTCGCCGGGCCCTGCACTGTCACGACGCGCTCCTGAGACTGGAACAGGTTGAGCTCGACTCCTTGGAAGCACTCATCCGTCACATTGTCGTCACGGAACACGACGGCGACGTAGGGAAATGCTTTTCGAAGTCTCCTCATCACGCTGACTCCCAGGTACCTCCTTGCGGCGTCCGCCACAGATTGAGGTATGCGAGCAGTCTCTGCCTCAGAGCCTGGACGAGGCACGGTGGTTCTCCAAAGGCTCATCTCAAATGCATCCGCGGCCTTCTTCCATTCGATTGGCGAGGCCCCGATAGTCGCGGTCCAATCCATGGTCCCACGGTATCGAAGACCCATCATGAAGAGCTTTGTGTCCGAAACTTCCGCAGGGTCCATCACGTGACCTTGGAGGCTAGGAGGAAACCGGGAGCCCAAGGAAGTGTGGGCAGGGGATGGACTTCTCAATCAGCCTTCGCAACGTCCGCGCAAAGATCGCTTGCCGAGTAACACAAGGTCACCCCCTCGCGGGCCGCGAGGTCGAACATTGCACCCTATGGGAGGCCGGCGAGGCGTGCGGCCGTCCTGAGGGTGATCTGACATGCGCGGAGCTGCTCGACGGCGCGGCGGATCCTCCACTCTTGGACGCGTGCAGACAGGAGTTTCGGGACTGCGGCAGACATCTCCGAATTCTCCTCGCGCCTCCTGATTTCGAACGCCTTCGCCTCCTCGTCAGGGATCCGGGCCATGATGACCTTCGTCAGGGGAGTGAGCTACCAGGGAATGAACCCATCTATCCAACATAGGGCCAGCAAAGAGCCGGTGTCACGACGGCGGAGTCTCCGATCCCATCCTGACCGCCGACCCTTTATTAGACCCGCACGCATCCCCGCGATAGTGCCCGAGGACTTCGTCGTCACCCCGTGGGAGGTGCGCGGGGAGATCGACTACGAGAAGCTCGTGGAGCGCTTCGGGACCAAACGAATCGACGCGCCTCTCCTCGAGCGCATCCGCCAGATCGCGGGCGAGGTCCACCCCCTGCTCCGCCGCGGCATCTTCTACTCCCACCGCGACCTCGACGCCATCCTCACGGGGCACGAGAAGGGCGACCCGTGGGTGCTCTACACCGGCCGCGGCCCTTCCAGCGGCATCCACATCGGGCACCTCCTCCCGTGGGTCTTCACGCGCTGGATGCAGGAGCGGTTCGGCGCGAAGCTCTACTTCCAGGTCACCGACGACGAGAAGTTCCTCTTCAAGGACTTCGAGCGCCTCGACCAGGCCACCGCCATCGGCTACGAGAACATCCTCGACATCATCGCCATCGGCTTCGACCCGAAGCTCACCCGCATCTTCCTGGACACGGAGTACATCCACCACCTCTACCCGATCGCGGTGCAGGTGGCGAAGCGCATCACCTTCTCCACCGCCAAGGCGGTCTTCGGCTTCGACAACGCGAACAACCTCGGCGAGATCTTCTACACGTCCATGCAGGCCGTGCCCTGCTTCCTCGAGTCGGTCGAGCAGGGTCGCAAGGTGCCTGCGCTCATCCCCTGCGGCATCGATCAGGACCCCCACTTTCGCGTGACCCGCGACATCGCCGAGGCGCTCGGCTATCCGAAGCCCGCCCTGATCCACAACAAGCTCCTGCAGTCGCTCACCGGCCCGGGCACGAAGATGTCCGCGTCGCAACCAGAGACTTCGATCTTCACCACCGACACCGCCAAGGAGATCACGAAGAAGGTCAACAATGCGTTCACCGGCGGGCGGGCGAGCGTGGAGGAGCAACGGCGGCTCGGCGCGAACCCGGACATCTGCTCCGTCTATGCGTACTTCCAGTACCTCTTCGAGCCGGATGACGACGGGCTGATGACCGTCGAGACGGAGTGCCGGACCGGCGCGCGCCTCTGCGGGGAGTGCAAGGGGCACCTGCTCTCCAAGGTCCTGCCCTGGATGGAGAAGCACCAGGAGCGGCGCGAGGCCGCCAAGGACCGCGTCGACGACTTCATGCTCCGGGACTGACGGGACGCTTGCCGCAAGGACTCGCTCGAGCGGCGAGTTACCCTGATTTCAGGGTAACTGGGCAGGCGGCGACCGGCCGAGCACCTCCGAGCCGAGGTTCACCGCCAAAAGCCTAAAGTCGCAGTCCCCCTACGACCGCCGACATGCCTGAGGACTTCGAGCTCTCCTACTCGGAGAAGCGCGTACTGCTCGCCCTCCTGGAGAAGGACCAGGTCACGCCTGACGAGGTCCAGGCCGCGGGGAAGTTCGAGGCGCAGGTCGAGGTGATGAACGCGGCCTCGTGGCTGCGGGCGAAGGGCCTCGTCACGATGAAGGAGCGCGTCCGCCGCCATTACTCCCTCTCCCGCCACTCCTGGGGCACCCGCAACCTCCCGGAGCGCGTCCTCCTCAAGGAGCTCCGGAAGCTCCACGGCTCCTGCACGACCGAGGATCTGCGCAAGAAAAGCGAGATGGAGGAGAAGGACTTCTCCGTCGCCCTTGGGTGGCTGCGGAAGAAGGGCTGGGCGGAGATCGTCAGGGAGGGCGGGACGCTTGTCAAGATCACCGCCAAAGGGGAGGAGGCCTACGGCACCCGCGGCGCCGACGAGGACCTCATCTCCCGGCTTGCCGGCGGCGAGCTTCTGGAGGAGGACCTCGACCCCCACGTCCTCGGCCTGCTCAAGGGCCGTCAGGAGATCCTCAAGGTCCGCGAGGACGTGCGGCGGGAGATCGCGCTCACCGCCAAAGGCAAGGAGGTCGCCGGCTCCGGCCTCGAACTGAAGGAGGAGGTGGCGCAGCTGACCCACGAGCTCCTCGCCACGGGGAAGTGGCGCACCGTGGAGTTCCGGCGGTACGACGTCCGCGCGTTCGCGCCGACCGCCGTCCCCGGCAAGACGCATCCCCTCTCCCAGTACGTCCAGCGCATCCGCCGCCTCTTCCTCAGCATGGGCTTCACGGAGATCGAGGGGAACTACGTGCAGTCGGGGTTCTGGCCCTTCGACGCCCTGTTCCAGCCGCAGGACCACCCCGCGCGGGACATGCTCGACACGTTCTTCGTGGACGCCCCGTACGCCGACCCGCTCCCCGCCAAGGACGTCATCGAGCGCGTCGCCCGGACGCACAGGGACGGCGGCGACTCCGGGAGCGTCGGCTGGGGGTACACTTGGAGCGAGGCCGAGGCCCGGAAGTCCGTGCTCCGCCCGCACACGACCGGGGACACGATCCGCTTCCTCGCCGCCCATCCGAAGCCGCCGCAGAAGGCCTTCTCCATCGGGCAGAACTTCCGCCGCGACGCGATCGACGCGACGCACCTCCCCCTCTTCCACCAGATCGAGGGCGTCGTCATGGAGGAGGGCGCGAACCTCGCGATGCTCATCGGGATCCTCACGCAGTTCTACACGGACATGGGCTTCGAGAAGGTCCGCGTGCGCCCGGCGTTCTTCCCGTACACGGAGCCGAGCCTCGAGCCGGAGGTCTGGTTCAACGGCCGTTGGATGGAGCTCGGCGGCGCCGGGATCTTCCGCCCGGAGGTCACGAAGCCCCTCGGGATCGAGGCGCCCGTGCTCGCCTGGGGGCTGGGGCTCGAACGGCTCGTCATGGCGGTGGAGAACATCACGGACATCCGTCAGCTCTACCTCAGCGACGTGGACTGGCTGCGCAACCGCCCCGCCGTGCGCTAGGCCCGGGTCAGCACCGGAGTTCCCAGAAGATGTCCACTGTGGGATCGAGGAGCGACCTCATCTGGCTCCAGAATCCGGTCCACGTGGTGCGCAACGAGAACACCTGCGCGAAGAACGCGCGGAGCGGCGTGCAGGGGTCGCCCCACCCCGACTCCATCATGGCCCTCGCGGTCAGTAGCTTCGTCGTCATCGAGCTCGCCACGGCGTAGGTGAGTGAGCCAGACCTGTAGAGGGCCTGGACGCGGCCCGCGATCACCCCGACGGCCTGCGGCAGGGTAAGGAGGGTCCAGGTGTGCGCGGCCGGGCTTGGATCGGGACGATTGGCAACATCCACGGCCCGCACGCGAAAGGTGTGCACCCCGGGGGACAGCCCGCTGTACGCCTTCGGGCTCGTGCATGGGGAGAACGCGCCGCCGTCGAGCCTGCACTCGAAACCGCTGACGCCGAGGTCGTCCGTGGCGGTAAACATGAATGTGATCGCGGGGGAGACGGTCCATCCGCCGGGATACACGAGATCGCGGTGACCATCGACGGGAATACTGAGTCGGGTCTCGGGGGGGGCGAGGTCCTGCATCCACGACGCCGCGACAGAGAAGTCGTCGACGTCCCACCACCAGTCGTCGTACATGGCAATTCGGAACTGGATCTGGATCAGGTGGCCGGCTGCCCAGGAGGTGATGTCGAACGTCTTCGTCGCGTTCGTTTCCGCGGCCGGGTTGAAGGACCAGTAGTGGAGGAGCTCGAGTGACGTCGCGAAGCCGTCCGTGCTGGCCTCGACCCATGCCTCCTGGCAGACCGTAGGCGATCCAGTGTTGGGGTCGGGCCAGGGAGCGCTGCACGGATAGTTCGCATACCAAGAATGCAGGAAGCTCAGAGTGACGTTCACGTCACTGTACGGGCCGGTGGGAACACCGGTGAGGTCGATGTAGGGGCTGCGGAGGATCTGCGGCGTCCCGCGGCAATCGATGGCGGTGGTAGGAGAGCAGTAACTGTACTCCAGGCGCGCAGCGTTGCTCCCAAGGCTAGTGCTCATGTTGGACTGCCACGCGCCCCCCTGGGGCTGCGTCCAACCCGGGGGGAACGCGCCGGGTGTCGGGAAGTCCGTCGAGTAGCTGATGGAACCCCCAGCGGCTTGGCCTGTCGGAAGGAACCCGGGGACTGCCACCAACGCAATCGCGATGGCGATGAGCACCTTCCGGGAACCGAACCGAGTCATTTCCCCACGAGCATGGCGGTAACTCTCGCAGGCCTCTTAACACTATCCGAGTCGAGTCGAGCGCCCTTCGGAGCGGAGTCCGGGGACCCTCTGCGGTCTGGCCTAGACGAACTCGTCCCGGATCCGGATCAGATAGACGAGAGCGACGACCTCGAGCCCGAGGATGGCGGCGGCGACGGCGGAGACCCGGAACCCGGAGCTCACCAGGTCCGCCACCGAGAGCAGGACGCTGAGTACGAGGGCGGCGAGCGTTACAATGAGCGCCCACTGCCACCCTTGCACGAGCCCGATGGCGGCCACGAGCAAGACACCGCCGAGGACCAACCAGAAGACGAGGATCAGGAGGGAAAGGCCGAACTCACCGCCAACAAGCCGCGAGAGCAGCGCGGCCCCGGAGTTCAGCAGGCTGAGGATCGCGACCAAGGCGATCAGTAGCGCGACAAGGACGACCCCGGCCCGCGTCGGCACCGCCGCCGCCATCCGCCGCCCACGGGAGTATCCTTTCGGGGACTCGCGGGAAAACGTTCTTAACCGCCCTCCCGGTTCGCCGCCCAGGGAGTCATCATGGCCTCCGCGGAAGACGAGATTGACGCCGGCGGGAACGCGCTCGGCAAGCTGGACTACGAGACCGCATACAAGCACTTCGACAAGGCCACGAAGGCCGACCCGGCGAACGCGACGGCGTTCTTCGGGAAGGCGGAGGCGTCCCTCGGCCTGCCGAAGATGGAGGGCGAGAAGATCCTGGAGTTTTACCTGAAGGCGGTGGAGCTCGCCCCGGACAACCCCCAGTACCTCGAGGCGTACGGCCTCTTCTGCATCGACATGAGCAAGTTCAACGACGCCGAGAAGGCGTTCAACTCCGCGGCCGACGCGGACCCGGACGAGGCCTCGACGTACTGGTCGGAGTTCGCGGTGCAGTACGCGCACCGCGCCCCCGCCGCCATGGAGGCGCGCGGCCTCGAGGTGGACGAGAAGACCATGGAGCTGATCCACCGCAAGGCGCTGGACTACGCGTTGAAGGCCCTCGGCATCCCGAAGGAATCAGCGGCGAAGCTCCTGTGAACGGCCGAGGCACCCGGCGCAGAATCGCGGTATGCCCGCCAAGTGGCGGTCGCAGGTGGGCCGTCCGCAGCTCCGGCACGCCCCGAGGGCCGGTCCGCCGCACAGGTGGCACAACATCGGGATCATCGGCAGGAGGATGACCTGCAGGCATTTTGTCTTTTCCACCGAGAGTTTCCTCGACATCCCAAGGTGAAGACGTGGGGGCGAACCGCGTGTGGTTCGGCCTTCAACCCGCGGGGGTGATCACGCTGACCGGCGAACTGTCGAAATGCACGTCGATCAAAGGGCGCGGGACCGTGGCGAACCGGAGGCTGAGGCGGTGGGGCTTCGCTCCCTGGAGGGGGACGTTCACGACCCGCTCGAACCTCCCGATTTGCAGCGCGGCGAACGGCTGTCCGTCGATCTCCACTCTGGCCTCGTCCGTCGCGGCCAGATAGGACGCCGCGATCGCGCGCGGTCGATCCTGGATGCGGATCTCGATCTGAAGGCCGGACATCTCGCACCTGACGACACGGACCTCGGGCGGACCGGCGGCGGCGGGGGCCGAGGCGATGGGCGAGCGGGTCGGGGTGGAGGAAACCGGCACCTGTGGAGCGGGCGGCCCAGGCGGGAAAGCGGGCGGCCCAGGCGGAGAATAGCCGGGATAAGGGGGCGGTGCGGGGTTGAGCGGGCCGGACCGGGAGGACCAGAGGGAGCCGACGATGTAGATCATCCCCACCAGACCGAAGATATAGGACGGAATGAAATCCCCCGGAAACTCCGCGACCAAGCCGGGATACGCGACAATCACATCCACGACCGTCGCCCCGTACGGCGCCGCCACGATGGAGACTCCGACGATCTCGCCGACGAAGATCGAGAAGATGACGAGGATTCCCACGAGAACCAAGGTGGCGGTGGTGACCTGCCTCGCCCCGGTCTTCACCGCGAACGCGATCAGGAGTCCGATGAGGATGGCCCCCCAACAGAAGATGTACCCGGTAATCGCCGCCACGGCACCCCAGGCCAGGCCTCCAACCAGAGCCGAGACGAACCCGTAGGCCACGGCCGGTCCCCACCGCACGGCCGGCGGAGGGGGAGCGACGTACGGGGGCGGCGCCACAGGAAACGCTTGTGGCGGAAGCGGGAGCGGCTGAACGGTGGCCGTCGGAGCCGCCGGTGGCGGCACGATGTACGGTCCCGCAGATCCGGATGCCCCCAAACGAGCCCCTCGGGCGAAATGGGCCTGGCTTAATTAAGCGTTTTGGAGAATCCTCAACCCCGGAGTTCTCCGAGCGTCGTCACCCGCTCCGCGAACGCGTTGTGCTTGTGGATCGACTCCTCGCTCTCGGACCGCACGGTCACCGCCACGCCGTCGGGGAGCGCCGAGTACCGCTTCAGGACGAGGGAGAGAGCCTGACGCACGACGTCCTCGACGAACCGCGGGTTCTCGTGCGCGAGGCGCACCAGCCTCGCCTCGTCGGGCCGCTTGAGGATCTCGCGCGTCGGCGCCGACATGGAGGCCTCGACGATCTCGACGAGGTCGTCCGCCTCGATGTCATGGCCCTCCGGTTCCTCGAGAAGGAGGCGGGTGATGTTCCTCTGGTTGTGCGTGATCGTGGGGACCGACGAGTCCACCAGGGGCCCGGCTTCCTCCCGGATCGTCTCCATCGCGCACGGGCATGCGGTCATCCCGACGGCCTCCACGCCGATGGTCCGGCGCACGCGCGCATCCGCGGTCCGGTCGGCGGTGGCGCTGGCCAGGAGGCGGTAGCGCTCCAGGCTGGCGCGGCCCATCGGGCTCTGCTTCTCAAGGAAGTAGTCGGCGGAGACGTTCACGGAGGCGTCGTTCGCGTAACCGTGCCGCTCCAGGAGCTTCTCCGCGATCACCGCCGCGAGGGACTCCAGGCTCGAGACGGCAGACCGGACGCTGTCGTCGACGACCTCGCCGATGGCCTCCAGGTTCCGCGACAGGTGCGAGCCCCGCTGATGGGCCGGGAGGTCCACCGCGACGTCGAAGGTCGCAGTGAGGGTGACGGAGCGGCCGCCCCGGCGCACTTGCACGGGCTTGACGACGCCAAGGACGCCGACCTTCGTGAGGCGGAAGGAGTTCTCCATGGGACGGGCCTGGACGTCGGGCACGGTCGATTCGAAGGGACGCCCTCTCATAAACGTTGCCGGGTCGAACGTCCCGGACTGAACCTTTAAGGGTCGGCGCGCGCTTCCTCGGGCGGGAGCACCATGACGAAGGAAACGGAGCTGGAAGCGATCGTGAAGCGGGAACTGGGGAACCGGGGATACGTCGTGACCGCGTCCACCCGGCGCGAGGGCGAGTACATCATCGGACGCGTGGCGGTGACCAGCGCCGAGACCGGGGAGAGCGTGACGCGCATCGTTGGCGTGGGCAACGTCGACAACCTCCACCTCTGCTTCGGCGTCGACGCCGAGGGCACCGTGCGTGACGTCGTGACGAAGGCGCTCGGGTCCATGGACGGATTGAAGGGCCTGATCCCGTCCTTCATCATCACCCCGCCGAAGCGGTAATCCCGACTCCGCGCCCCCGGGGACCTTACACAGTTCCAAGGGGAACCCCAAGCGCCCGGAGACGCGTGTGGGCGTGGTCGACCATGGACGCGATCCGGATTCCGACAAAGCAACTGACCGACTTCTGCGTCGATGTCTTCGTGAAGCAGGGCGTGTCTCCCAAGGACGCCCAGGTCGTCGCCGACGTGCTCGTGATGGCGGACCTTCGCGACAAAGGGTCGCACGGCGTGGCCCGCCTCCCCCGGTACGTCGAGGGCCTGAGGAAGGGCACCATGCTCCCCGTCGACAAGAGCGCGGTCGCCCACGAGACCGCCACGACCGCGGTCATCGATGGCGGGAAGAGCCTGGGGCAGGTCGCGGGGCTCAAGGGCATGGACCTCGCCATCGCGAAGGCGGAGCGGAGCGGCGTCGGGATCGTCACGGTCCGCAACTCCAACCACTATGGCATCGCGGGGTACTATGCGGAACGCGCCCTCGCGAAGGGGGCGATCGGCATCAGCATGACGAACGCCGCCGCCCTCGTCGTCCCGACGTTCGGCCGCGACGCGGTCCTCGGCACCAACCCCATCGCCATCGCGATCCCCGCCGACGGCGAGCCGTTCCTCCTCGACATGGCCACTTCCGTCGTCCCCCGCGGCAAGCTCGAGGTCTACGACCGGCTGGGCAAGTCCATGCCGATCGGTTGGTCGGTGGACGCGCGGGGCCAAGGCACGACCGACGCGAAGGCGGTCCTCGAGAACCTGAAGGCGCACGCCGGCGGCGGCATCCTCCCGCTTGGCGGTGAGGGCGAGGAGTTCTCGGGGCACAAGGGGTACGGCCTGGCGCTCGTCGTGGAGCTGCTGTGCTCAGCCCTGTCCGGCGCCGCGTTCAGCGCGGACACGTACGCGGGGGAGCGCGCGGACATCGGGCACTTCTTCGGCGCCTTCCGCGTCGATGCGTTCCGGCCCCTCGCGGACGTGAAGCGCGACGTGCGGCACATCCTCGATCGCCTCCGGGAGACGCCGAAGGCCGAGGGCCATTCGCGCGTCTACGTGCACGGGGAGAAGGGCTTCGCGGCGGAGCGCGAGCGGCGGAAGGGCGGGATCCCCCTCGGCTCCAAGGTCGTGGAGAACCTGCAGAAGGTCGGTGCGGACGCCGGCGTGGCTTGGGCAGTCTGACGCAGGGGCAGGTTCAAAACACGGGGTGCGGTGAGGGCAGCGGATGGTCCGGTGGGACGTCACCATCGTCGGCGGGGGGATACTCGGGACCTGCCTCGCGTACTGGCTCGGCCTGCGCTATGACGCCCGCGTCGCCGTCCTGGAGCGCGAGGCGGCCTCCGCCGCGCACGCGAGCGGGCGCAACACCGGAGTGGTCCACCGCCCCTTCTACCTCGACCCCGTGAAGGCGAAGCTCTTCGCGCAGGTCGCGCAAGCGTCCTTCCCCCTATGGAAAACATACGCACGGGAGCGCGCCCTCCCGTGGGCGGAGGTCGGGACCCTCAAGGTCGCCCTGGAACCGGCGGAGGTCGCCAGCCTGGAGAAGAACGTCGCGTTCGCGAAGGCGAACGGCATGGCCGAGGACGAACTGGAGGTCCTGGACCGCGAGGCCGTCCACGATCTCGAACCGAACGTGCGCTGCGAGGCCGCCCTCCATGTGAAGACGGACTCCGTGGTCGACTTCCGCGCGCTGACCCAGGCCGTGCGCGTCGACGCCGAGGCGAGCGGCGTGGTCTTCTTCTCGAACGCGGAGGTGCGACGGATCGAGCGGCGGCCCGATCACCTCGTCCTGCACACGCAGCTGGACTGGGAGAGCCTGGAGACGCGCTTCCTCGTCAATTGCGCCGGCGGCGGCTCGCTCGACATCGCGAGGCTGCTCGGCGTCGGCCTGGAGTACGCCGACCTCCATTTCCGGGGGGAGTACTGGGCGATCGACGGACGCGCCGCCTCTCTGGCCTCGAGGAACGTCTACACCGTCCCCAAGTCCGCCGACCTCCCGTTCCTCGACCCCCACTGGATCGTGCGCCCCGACGGACGGCGGGAGGTCGGGCCGAACGCCGTCCCGGTGCCCGGGTTGGACAGCTATGAGGACCTCGTCGAATCGCTCCCGGACTGGCCCGCGAAGGTCTTCGAGCCGCCGATCGGGAACAAGGTCCGCCTCGCCCTCTCCCGCACCTTCCTCACACTCACCGCTCGGGAACTCCTGAGTTCGCTCTCTCGGTTCGAGATGATGCACCGCGTGCAGCGCTTCCTTCCCGCCCTGAGGGAGGGCCACCTCACGGAGCGCGGCATGGCGGGGATCCGGAGCCCCGTGATCGATCCTAAGGGGCAGATGGTCAAGGAGGCCATCGAGCTGCCCGGGCCCGTCTCCTACCACATCCTCAACTACAACTCGCCGGGCGCGACCGGGGCGCCCGCCTACACCGCGTACCTCGCCGATCGCCTCGCCGCACGGGGGGATCTGGACCATCTGAAGCTCGTGCCGAAGCCCGCGAGGGTCTGGTCCTGGGAAGACGTCGCGAAGCGGATGGGCCTTTCGGCGTGAACGCTCATCCTGCGGCCGGACGGACCCAGTAGGTCGGGTCGTCGATGACGACGTAGTTCGGGCGGCCGCGGGCCTCCCGTTCCTCGATCCAGGCGCGCAGGCGGTCCCCCGGATCGGTCCCCCGCGCCCCGACGTAGCGGAAGGGGAGCATCGAGCGCTCCTCGTCCGAAAGACCCTCGCAGAGGAGCCAGAGGTTCCCCCAACCGGTGCGCCGGTACTGCACGAGGAGGTCGACGGGTTTCTGCTTCCCGATCTTGAAGTCCTTCATGACGACGTCCTGCACCGCGCGGAGCGCCCGGTCGATGGCCGCCGCACCGACCTGCTCGGGCCGCGCGCCTCGGGCGATCTCGGCCTCCGCCTCCTGGAGGATCGGGGCGGGGATGCGCATCAGGTTCCGAAACTCCTCGTTCCCGAAGCCGTCGGGGCACTCCGCGACGCAGAGGACCGTCCCGCCGGGCCAGACCGTCTTCGCTGCGGCGTTGATGGCCTTCCCGGCCTGGTAGACGTTGATGCCGAGGTGGCGCGCCGCGACAATCGCGATGTCCGCGAGGCGCGGGGTCTCGGCCACGTAGACGCGGTCGAGCACGGGCCGGAGGCGGCGGTGGACCTCGAGCACGTCGCCACCCTCGAGGGCGACGATCTGGTGGCGGGGATTGAGGACGCAGATCACCGCGTAGACGAAGTGGCGGCGACCGCGCAGGCCGTCCAGGATCGTCCCCACGGCCTGGCGCTTGTACTCGTACACCGGGTTCCCATCGAGGATCCCCATGTCCACGTTCGCGGCGAACCCGAGCTCCCCGAACATCCGGAGGTGGTCCGCGGTGGTGAGCGTCCGGCCCGCGATCCCGGGCACCAGGTGCTTCGGTCCCCCGCTGACGCCGGCGAAGTAGTGGTAGTCCAGGTCCGAGAGGGTGAGGAGGACCTCCGCCCGTGCGGCGCGGCCGTTGATCTCCACCGGCGTCCCGTCGGGCATCGTCCCGAGGCGCTCGAGGTCCTCCTGGTCGTGGTGCATGAAGACCTGGCCCTCCCACTCCCGCCAGACCGCCTCCCCGAGCATGAACGGATACTCCGGCGGCTTCGGATCGCGATGGGTCGCGCCGGCGATCACGATGGCGATGCGCTCCTTCCGCACGCCACGGGCCTGGAGCCACACCAGAAGCGGGGGCAGAAGCTGCCGCTGGTGGGCACACGGCCGCGTGTAGTCGTCGACGATCACCGCCGCATCGCCGCCGCGGTAGTTGCCGACAAGCCAGTCCCTCAGGCTCGGGCCGAGACCGGGGGTGGAGCAGACCTCCAAGGAGCGCACGAGGGCGTCGTCCACGTCGGGGAGTTCCGCCAGGTCCTCCGGAGGGCGCAGCGGGAGGAGTCGGCCCTCCTGGAGGACCCGGGCCGGCAGATAGTCCCGGAGGGTCCGGGCGCCGTACGCGAGCAGCGGGGGCGATTGCATCGCGCGGCCATCGAGAGCACCCTATTTACACTCCGGGTCGGTACCGGTCGACCGGGGCCCGGAGTCGTCCCGGAAGGGCCTGCCGCTCCCATGCCGAACGGAGATAGGTACGAGTACCAACCAATATGTTCAACTCGATATAATACTCGGTACCGCCTCCCCGTAATGTGGCCATGAGCATCCGGCCGGAGGCCCCCCGCTTCTGGGAGGAAGTCGCCCAGGTCCCCGGCGGCGAGGCCATCACCGCCTGCATCCAATGCAACACCTGCACGAGCTCCTGCCCCGTCGAGCTCCTCGAGCCCGCTCTGAACGTGCGGCGCCTGATCGCCCGGGTCCGCCTGGGGCTCCGGGAGGACGTCCTCTCGGACGACGCCCTGTGGGCCTGCGTCCGGTGCCATGCCTGCGTCGCGCGCTGTCCGAAGGGCGCACGCCCGGGCGACATCGTCGAGGCCCTGCGGCACCTCGCCCTGGAGGAGGGCCGCGAGGGACTGGGGCCGCGCCACGTGCGCGCCTTCGTCCGCTCCGTCCGGGACCATGGCCGGATCCACGAGGCCGGCGTGACGATCGACTCCATCGGCGTCTCCGGCGTCGTGCGCCAGGGGCTCCTCCCGCTCCGGATGGCGATCCGGGGGAAGATGCCGGCCCTGCGTCCCGGGGCGCCCATCCCGGGCCGCAACGAGATCCGCGTCCTTCTCGAGATGATGGAGGACCCGTGATGCGCTTCGCGTACTTCCCCGGCTGTGTCGCCTACGACAGCTGCCACGAGCTGGACCTCGCCACTCGCGAGGTCGCCCGCCTCCTGAAGATCGAGCTCGTCGACCTCCCCGAGGCGGGGTGCTGCGGGGCGGGCAACCTGCAGGAGTATGACGCGGAAGCCGCGCGGGCGCTGAACGCGCGCACCCTCGCCCTCGCCGAGGCGAAGGGGCTCGACCTCCTCACCGTGTGCGGCACCTGCCAGATGTACCTCTCCCGCGCGAACCAGGAGCTGCAGGACCCGGAGGTCCGGGAGCGGACGAACCGGGCCCTCGCGCGGATCGGGAGGCGCTACGACGGCGGGGTCAAGGTGAAGCCTCTGCTGCAGGTCCTCCTCCAGGACATCGGCCCACGGAAGCTCGCGGCGCACGTCACCCGACCCCTGAAGGGGCTCGCTGTCGGCGCGTTCTACGGCTGCCATCTCCTCCGTGCGCCGGGGGCGGAGAGCTATCTGAACCCCGAGGACCCCCGCGCGCTCGAGGAGCTCACGACGATCCTCGGCGGGGAGCCGACTCCGTACGCCGGGCGCACGAGCTGCTGCGGCTTCCACATCCTGACCGTTCGCGAGGACCTGGCGGCACGCATGGCGGGGAGCGTGCGGACGGCCGCACAGGAGGAGAAGGCCCAGGTCCTTACGACGCCCTGCCCGTTGTGCCACATCGTCCTCGATTCGCTCGCCGCCAAGGTCCCGGGGACCCGGCGCGGCAATTCCGGCCTCCCGGTCTTGCACGTCTCGCAGCTCGTCGCGCTCGCGCTCGGCGCGGACCCCGACGCCCTCGGTGTGCGACGCCACCTCGTGTCCACCAAGCCGGTCGTCCGCCACGTGGAGGACGGGGAGTACGTGAAGGCGTGACGGAGCGGAAGGTCGGCGTCTTCCTGTGCCACTGCGGCGGGAACATCAGCGACGTCGTCGACGTGAACGCCGTGCGCGAGTACGCCGCGAAGCAGAAGGACGTCGCGCTCGCCACCGACTTCCGCTTCATGTGCTCCAACGAGGGCGTGTGCCGTCTCCAGGAGGAGATCCGGGGCCGTGGGCTCGACGGCGTCGTCGTCGGCTGCTGCACGCCGAAGATGTACGAGGACCTGTTCCGCGAGAAGGCCGCAGAGGCGGGGATGAACCCCTACCTCCTCGAGATCGCCAACATCCGCGAGCAGTGCGCCTACCCCCACCGCCACGAGCCCGAGAAGGCGACGGAGAAGGCGAAGGCCCTCGTGCGCGGCCAGGTGGAGAAGGTGCGGACCCTCCGGCCCCTCGAGGTGAAGACCGCGGCGATCCAGCCGGGCGTGGCGGTGATCGGGGCGGGCATCGCGGGCATCCACGCGTCCCTCCTCCTCGCCGACCTCGGCCACCAGGTCACGCTGATCGAGAAGTCCCCCACCATCGGCGGGAACATGGCGCGCCTCGTGAAGACGTACCCGACGGACGACTGCGCCATGTGCACGCTCAGCCCGAAGATGAACGAGGTGTACAACCACAAGAACATCGAGCTCCTCACGTACGCCGAGGTCACCGCCGCGAAGCGCTCCCCGGGGAAGTTCACGCTCACGGTCACGGAGAAGCCGCGGTTCGTCACGGACGCGTGCGTCGGCTGCAACAAGTGCACGGAACGCTGCCCGGTGAGCACCGCCAAATCGCCGACGCAGGTGCCCTCGGAGTGGGAGATGGGGCTCTCCAAGCGCAAGGCGATCTACCTCCCCTTCCCCTCCGCGCTCCCGCAGCTCTGGACGATCGACACGGACCACTGCTTCTACTTCCAGCGCGGCGGGAAGTGCCGTGTCTGCGCGATGATCTGCCCCGCCAAGGCCATCGACTTCACGATGAAGCCGAAGGAACGCAGCGTCGAGGTCGGCGCCGTCGTCGTCGCGACCGGGTTCCAGGAGTACGACCCGACCTCGCTCGAGCACCTCGCCTACGGCCGCCACCGGAACGTGGTGACCCAGCTGCAGGTCGCCCGGATGCTGGACTCCATGGGGCCGACGCACGGGGAGGTGTCCCGCCTGACCGACGGGTCGGCGGCGAAGTCCGTCGTCATGGTCCAGTGCGTGGGCTCCCGCGGCGCCCCCGGGGACCCGAAGACGCACGAGTACTGCTCGCGCGTATGCTGCATGGTGGCGGTGAAGCACGCGAGCCTCATCCGCAAGGCGCAGCCGGAGACGGAGGTCTACATCCTGTACAACGACCTCCGCGCGTACGGCAAGGGGTTCGAGGAGTACTACGCCCGGTCCATGGGCCTCGGCGTGAAGTTCGTCCGCGGCCTTCCCGGGAGCGTCACGCCGGAAGGGGACCGGCTCCTCGTCGACGTCGAGGACATGCTGACCGGGAAGCGGCTGGCGATCCCCGCCGACCTCGTGGTCCTCAGCGCCGCGCTCGAGCCTCCGCCGGTGGACTCCTTGCTCGCCTCGCTGCATCTCGACAAGTCCCCCGACGGCTTCGTGAAGGAGTACCACGCGAAGATCAACCCCACGGAGACGGCGGTGAAGGGCGTCTTCGTCGCCGGGTGCGCGCAGGGCCCCAAGGACATCACGGACTCGATCTCCCAGGCCGGGGCGGCGGCGATGTCCGCCGCGGTGTTCCTCGGGAAGGGCGAGATGACGCTGAACCCGCTCGTCGCGGAAGTGGACGCCTCCCTCTGCCGCGCCTGCGACCGCTGCACTGAAGTGTGCGAGTTCGAGGGCGTGCACGTGGACCCCGAGCGCCTCGTGGCCGTCGTCGACGAGACCGCCTGCGAGGGCTGCGGCAAGTGCACGGTCGTGTGCCCCACCGGCGCCATCGCCGTGCGCCAGTTCCGGAGGGAACAGATCGTCGCGTCCCTAGATGCCCTCGCTCCTCTGCTGGCGGTGAGCCCGTGACCTTCGAGCCGCGGATCGCCGCCTTCTGCTGCAACTGGTGCGGGTACAACGCCGCCGACCAGGCCGGCGCGGCGAAGCTGGAGTACCCCGCCGGCGTCCGCATCCTGCGCCTACTCTGCACCGGGATGATGGACCCGTACTACGTGCTCCGCGCGTTCGAGAGGGGGTTTGATGGCGTCCTGATCGTCGGCTGCCACCCCGGGAGCTGCCATTACAAGAGCGGAAACACGCAAGCCCGCGAGCAGCTGGACCGCATCGGGCCGATGCTCCGCGCGCTCGGGATCGAGGAGGGGCGCGTCCTCATGACCGCCGCGAGCGCCGCCGAGGGCCCCGTCTTCGCCGCCAAGACGCGGGAGTTCGTCGCGCGCGTGCAGAAGCTCGGCCCCTCCCCCCTCCTGGAGGTGGCGCGGTGACGCTTGCGGCCCCGACGATCCCGGGCGCCGCCATGGCGGTGATGTCGGTGGATCCGGCGCTGGCGATCCTCACGACGGAGGGCTGCGTCCAGTGCAACAAGTGCACCTTCAGCTGTCCGGTGCATCGCGTCGACGTGAAGTTCTCCCCGAGGAAGGTCATCCTGCAGGCGTACCTCGGCGGCGGGGACGCTGTGAACGAGCGGGACCTCTGGGCGTGCCTCACCTGCGGCGAGTGCGAGGCCGTCTGTCCGACCCAGGTGCCCTACCCCGCGTTCATCAAAGCGAAGCGCGAGCAGCTGAGGCCCTCCATGGAGCGGATGGCCCCGTGCAAGCACGGCGGCTTCAAGGAGGTCGTGGCGAAGATCATGGCACGCCCCGGCCTCAAGCCGGACCGCCGCGCCTGGATCGGCGAGGGGCTAAAGGTCGCGGACAAGGGCGACGTGATCTACTTCACCGGCTGCCTCCCGTACCTGGACGGAATCTTCTCCTACTGCGACAGCGCCTCGATCGGCCGCTCGGCGATCAAGCTGATGAACGCCGCCGGCATCGTCCCCGTCGTCGCGAACGCGGAGCGCTGCTGCGGGCACGACTCGATGTGGAACGGCGACACGGAGACGTACCGGAAGCTCGTCGCCGCCAACGTGGCGTGGATCAAGGGGACGGGAGCGAAGCGCCTCGTGACCACCTGTGCGGAGTGCTTCTCCATGCTCAAGCACGAGTATCCGAAAGTCGCGGGGGACATGGGTGTGGAGGTCCTGCACTTCTCCGAGCTGCTCGAGGAGCTCGTCGTTTCGGGCCGCGTCAAACTGACGAAGCCCGTCGACCTCAAGGTCACGTACCAGGACCCGTGCCGCCTCGGACGTCACGCAAAGGAGTACGACGCGCCGCGCGCGGTCCTCAAGGCCATCCCCGGACTGACGTTCGTCGAGATGGACCGGATCCGGGAGAACTCGGCCTGCTGCGGCGTCGGCGCCTACTCGAACTGCGACGCCCAGACGAAATTCATGCAACAGGAACGCCTTGAGGAGGCCGCCTCGAAGGCGGAGAACCTCGTCACCGCCTGCCCGCACTGCCGCATCCACTTCTCTTGTTACCTGGACGGGAAGCCGGTCGATCCCCTCCCCGACCTGAAGATCCTGGACCTGACCGTGCTCGCCGCCAAGGCGCTGGGGTGATGAGATGACGGACGCGATCGAGGCGGCCCGAGAGTTCCTGGCGGTGGAGGGCATCACGCACGATGGCGGGGAGCTGCGCGGCTACGCCTCCGACGCCTCCTTCCTCACCCTCGGCGTCCCGAGCCTCGTGGTCTTCCCGAAGGACGAAGCGGAGTGCCTGCGCCTCGTCGACTTCGCCGTTCGCCACCACCTGCCGATCGTCGCCCGGGCCACCGGCTCCTCCACCGCCGGGTCGTCCGTGGCGCCTCCGGGAGCGCTCCTCGTGGACATGGAACGGGTCGGGGCCTGCGACATCCGCGGTCACCGCCGCGGCCTCTTCGAGCCGCTCATCGTGAACGCCAAGGGCGAACCGGTCGACCTCGCGTCGGCCCGTCCCGAGGAAGAACTCTACGTGCGCGCCGGTGCCGGGCGCACCAGCGACGAGATGAACCGCGCGCTCGCCAAGCACCGATGGACCACGGCCGTCGTCCCGAGCAGCTCCTACAGCACTTTCGGCGGGAACTTCGCGACGAATGCCCGCGGGAGCGGGACGCCGGCCTTCGGGGCCTTCGGCGACGCCATCGGCCACGTGCGCCTGGTCACCGCCACCAAGGAAGGCGCGAAGGTCCTGGAGATCACCGACCGGGAGGAGATCCGCCGCCTCGGAGGGAACCACGGGCTCTTCGGCCTGATCACCGAGCTGGACGTCCGGATCACCCCCATCCCGAAGGCGGACGACATGCTCTGCACGATCCTCCGCATCGAGTCCTCGGACCCCGAGCATCTGGGCGCCACCATAGGCTCGCTGATGAAGCGCGTGGCGGCGACGTGCAAGTACTTCGCCGGGGAGTTCCTCTTCATCGACTCGGGCATCGTCCGGCCGAACGACCCCGTGCGGAAGGACGCCGTGCTCGGCCCGTACTTCGCCGCGCCGGAGGGGAAGCGCCGCATGGTGCTGCTCTACCGGGGCACGAAGGAGGGAATGGCCGCGCTGCCCGCCATCGCCGCTGAGCATCTCGACGTGGACTACCGGGAGATCACGTACCCGCAGTTCCAGGTCATGATGAAGGTCCGGACGGCGGCGACGGGGAAGTCCGTGCGACGCGTGAACGTCCCCGGCTGCGAGGACTTCATTATCTACGACCCCGCGCGCTTCGGGCAGGTGCTGGTCCGCATGTTCACCGCCATGGAGGGCGCCGACGGCCGCCCCGTGGGCCACCATTACCCGGACGGCATCGTCGTGCATTACCGCCCGCAGGCCGCGGTCACCAAATCGGCGATCGAGGAGGCGTGGGCGCTCAACCTCCGGCTGCGGGAGGCCGTCCTCCGAGAGGACCTCACCGTCGAGGACCGGAAGGAACATGGACTCGGCCTCGCCCTCTTCCGCGACGGTCCCGCGTCCCGCCACGCGGAGCTGCGGGCGCTCAAGGCCCGGTACGACCCTGAGGGCGTGTTCTCCCCGCACCTCCTGGACGCGCGGGCAGCGGGGTCCTTCGTCGGCACGAAGTTCACGTTCTGAGCGGGGACTCCGAGGGTGCGATTGTTTTGTCGGTATTAGCGTAAGGCTATTGTATCCTGGAGGCCCACTCCCCCGGCGGGAACGACCATGGTGACCATCAACCGCGGCCTCGACAACATCTACATGGCGGACACAAAGATCTGCTTCATCGACGGCGCGACGGGGCGGTTGCTCTACGCCGGCTACGACATCGCGGACCTTGCCCTCCACTCCTCCTTCGAGGAGACCTGCTTCATCCTCTGGAACCGGCGACTGCCGAAGAAGGCGGAGCTTCGCGAGATCCGCCAGCTCCTCGCGGAGAACCGCTCGATCCCCAACGAGATCTTCGACCTCATGAAGGCGATGCCACGCACGGCCCACCCGATGGACGTGCTGCGGACCGCGACGTCCGCCCTCGCCTCCTACGACCCCGAGATCACGCAGACCACGCCGGACGCGAACCTCCGGAAGTCCATTCGGCTCACCGCCAAGTTCCCGACGTTCACCGCCGCGTACCACCGCCTCCGCCAAGGACTGGCGGTGATCCCTCCGGACCCGAACCGCGGGGTCGCCGAGGACTTCCTCCGGATGCTCCTGGGGAAGGACCCGGACGAGCTCAGCGCGCGGATCATGGACATCTGCCTCATCCTCCACGCGGAGCACGGCATGAACGCCTCGACCTTCGCGGCGGTGACGATCGGCTCGACGCTCTCCGACCTCTACAGCGCCGTCGTCGGCGGCATCGGGGCGCTCAAGGGCCCGTTGCACGGCGGGGCGAACGAGGAGGTCATGAAGATCCTCCTGGAGATCCGGAACCCCGACCGCGCACCGGAGTACGTGCTCAACGCGCTCAAGGCGAAGCGGAAGCTGAGCGGCTTCGGCCACCGCGTCTACAAGGCCTACGACCCGCGCGCGACGATCCTGCGCGACTGGGCGCTTCGCCTCTCGAAGCAGAAAGGGGACACGACGTTGTTCGACACCGCGCAGGCCGTCGAGGCGGTGATGCTCCGGGAGCTCAAGGAGAAGATGATCTACCCGAACGTGGACTTCTACTCGGGCATCGTGTACCACCTGATGGGCATCCCCCACGACCTCTTCACGCCGATCTTTGCGCTGGCGAGGGTGAGCGGCTGGACGGCCCACCTCCTCGAGTACTGGGAGGACAACCGCCTCATCCGGCCCCTCGACGACTACATCGGTCCGACCTCTATGGAGTACGTCCCGGTCGAACGGCGATAAACGGCCTCCGGATGCGGCAGCGAGAAATCAGACCTGCGACGGGTCTGTCCTAACCTTCGGGGACCAACTCGGATCGGTCATGAGACGACGAACGGCAGGTGTTGCCTTTATGAGGAACTGGGTCCCGTCTACCAGGGTGACGATGTAGAGTGGCTTTCGGCCATGATTCTCGCCCGCCAAGAGGCTCCGGACGAACTCCACGGGGAACCGTTTTCTCATCTCACCCGAAAAGGTCTGGACCCTTCGGTCAATACCCAGATCCTGGCCCCTCGATCCGGCTCCCCACGCTTCTCCGATGTGGCCATCGTTCAGGATGAACCTGGCAAGCTCGGGGAGATACGTTCGGCCGAAGGGGGCGCACAGACCGTCCATCACCTCCACTCGTCGCTTACCGAACAACACTGCGGGGAGAAAGGTGATGGTGCCGTCCGCCAAGTGCAAGCGGACCCCAGCCCCTTCCTCATCCGTCTCGGGCACAACGTCGATCAGTTCAGAGAGGGAGAGCGACTTGGCCTTGACTCGGTTAGGATGTTTCACCGGCACATTCAAGTGAAGTACGCCAGCCTCAATCGTCACGGGTCCCCTAGTCAGTGTGAGCGCGGCAATCGAAATCCCCAGTGGCACGACCAAGGGGATAAGAACGAGGGTTGGCCAATCGACGGGCCCGGTCAGGCTACGCCAAACAACGAGCACACACACCATTGTGGCACCGAACATCATGAATGAGGCCAACGCGATTCTCCCTCCGCGCTCGCGCCTCCGCTCTTGTTCGCTCAAGTAGTAAGTCGGCCAATTCACTCGAACCGGGCGAGACGAATCCACGTCGGGGTGAGCACCGGGTCCGGCATGGAGCTAACGGTCAATGGGAAGGGTCAGGTAGTGACTCAAACCCTCGCGGCCTTCCAGCGTCCGGCGCGGAACCGCGAGGAGATCATCACGAGGCGGATGTAGTATTCCACCGGGAGCGCGAACCAGACGCCCGTGAGGCCGAGCGGCACCCACCACGGGGCGCCGGCAGCGATAACGACGAAGCCGAGGGCGAAGGCCAGGGGCAGGCGGACCGCGAAGATGCCGACCACGGAGGTCAGCAGGGGGAAGCGGGTGTCCCCGGCGCCCTTCAGCGCTCCGTCCAAGGCGAAGTAGAGGCCGACGGCGGGGATGCTCAGGGCGTGGATGCGGATGAAGAGGACCGTGAGATCCTGGGTGACCGTGCTCGGGGTGAACGCAGCAGCGATCCAAGGCGCGGCGAGGAAGTTGAACAGGCCGATCGAGCACATCACGAGGACGGAGAGCTTCGAGGCCTCGAGGCCGCTACGCTCCGCCTCCGCCGGTGCCTTCGCGCCGAGGTTCTGGCCCACGAGCGTCGACGCCGCCCGCGCGAAGCCGATGCCCGGCATGAAGGCCAGCGACTGCACGCGCAACCCGATGGTGTGGGCCGCGTAGGCCGTCGTGCCGAGGGTCGCGACCATGGCGAGCCAGACGGTGAGCCCGACCTGGAAGAGGAGGGACTCCAGGCCCGCCGGACCGCCCACGCGGAGGATGCGGCGCACCATCCCGAGGTCGAACCCGCCGCCGCGGGGAAGCTTGATCCCGGCCCGGCCCCGCCACAACAAGAGTACGAGGACAGAAGCCCCGATGGCGGTGGACACCGCCGTCCCGATCGCGGCTCCGGCGACCCCGTACCGCGGGAAGGGGCCGAGCCCGTAAATCAGCGGGAAGTTCAGGACGAAGTTCACGACGTTCACCGCGGCCCCGACGTACATCGGGGTGCGCGTGTCCTTGGCCGCCTGCAGCACGGTCGTGGAGAGGAAGAGGAGGAACTGGAAGGGGTTCACCAGGAGGAGGATGCGGAGGTACGCCGAGGCGGCCGGGATGAAGTCCGAGGTCAGACGGTTGGCGGTGATCCCCGCCAGGATCGGTTCGGCGAAGGCGAACTCGATCGCCGCCAGCGGGAGCGAAAGGACCACGCCCAGGAGGAGCGCCTGCTTCGCCGCATGCGACGCCGCCACCGGGTCCTTCGCCCCCAGGCTGCGCGCGACGACCGCGAGCGTCCCCGCCGAGAGCGCGAACATCAGCGCGAAGTTCAGGAAGAGGACCTGCTGCGCCGCCCCGACCGCGCTCACCGCCACGACGCCCTCCTCCGCCCCGAGGTGCCCGACCATGAGAAGGTCCACGAAGGTCGTGAAGGTCTGCAGGAAGTTCGCGATCATCACGGGCCACGCGAGGGACAGGATCGCCGCGCGCGTCGCTCTGCGGTCGTCGATGTCCATCGCCGCCGCGGAGGCGCGTGACCGCTTAAGTCTGGCGGGGAGGCTACTCCCCGATGACCTGGACGAAGAGTTCCCGGTCCCTCGGGCGGTCGTCCAGCTCGACGAAGAGCACCTGCTGCCACTTCCCGAGGACCGGGCGGCCCTCCGAGACGGGGAGCGTCACCGAGGTGCCGAGGAGCGTCGAGCGCAGGTGGCTGTGGCCGTTGTCGTCGCCGGCGGAGTTGTGCTTGTACGCGTGGCGCTGGGGGATGAGCCTCTCGATGGCGGCGCGGAGGTCCTGCACGAGGCCGTGCTCGTTCTCCATCGTCGTGACCGCGGCGGTGCTCCCGACCGTGGCGACGCAGGCGATCCCCTCGTGGATGCCGGAGGACCGGACGGCCTCCGTGACCTTGGCGGTGATGTCGAAGATGTCGACCTCGCCCTTGGTGCTGAGGCGGAACCGGGTGGACTTCACGGTCATGGCTCGCTGAACCGGTCAGGCGTCCTTAGGTTTGCGGTGAGGCGGGAGGGGCACGAGCGCCCCCGCCGTGTGCCTACCGCCAGCCAAGGAAGCCCCCGCTGTCGAACACCGGGGTCATCTCCGCCCGGGTCTCGACGGCCCCACGGCTAGATTCGTACCAGGTCCTCGCCCCGGGCCCCACGATACCGGAGAACGCCGGGATCTCCCGGCGCTCCAGGGGCCGTCGAGTCACCCCTCTCGAGCCGCTCGCTTCCCTCGCGTCGGTCGGGCACGGCGGCGCTTGACCTCGGCGAGCAGGTCTTCGTCGTACGCCAATGCGCCCGCCCCCAGAGCCACGCAGGTCTGGACGACGATGGCGTCGGCGAGGCTGAGCGAACCCTGCGCGCCTTCGAAGACCCCCTGGACAGCCCCCAACTCGACCCGGTCAGCGACGCTGACATGCGGGAGATTGAGGACATAGGCCAGGGCCTGCTTCGCTGCTTCGAAGGTGAAGCGATAGGCAATCAGGTCCACGGTCTCGACCAGGATTTCGGCGGGGACGACCAGGGGCTCGGCCTCGCCGACCTCGACCACCGCCCTTTCGTGGAACTCGTCCTCCTGGGAGAACAGGGCGTAGAGGGCGCTCGTGTCGCCGACCCGCGTCAACCCTTCCTCGCCCCCAGGGCGCGTCGGCGGGCGCGACCCAGGAGGTCATCGTGTCGAACGGAATCGTCCGGCCGACCCCCGCGGAACGTCGGCAGTGCGGACAGATCGACCCGACCCCTCCGTTTGCCGAGGCGGACCACGGCCTCGGATCCGGGGGCAAGGCCCGCCCTCTGGAGATCGGCCTTCCGGAGGCGGATCCCGTACGAGTTGCCCCACTTGAGGAGACGTGCCGTCACGATGACCTCGCCAGAAGCCATGTATAACTCAAGGATTAGCCGACTATAAGTTCCTTGCGGGTGCCGTTCCACCGGCGGCACTAGTTCCCTGGAGAGGGTCCACCGGCCGATCTCGGCCCTTGCCCCGGGCGAACGGGACGCGGTGAGGCGGGAGGCGCACGGGCGCCCCCGCCCGGAGCGCCTACCGCCAGCCCAGGAATCCTCCGCTGTCGAACGCCACCGGGTTCATCTCCGCCCGGGCCTCGACGACCTCGGGCGGGCTGATCACGGACACGTCGACCTCGTGGTTCGTCTCCTGCTCCATGTCGTGCGCCACGATCTCGACCTCCTCGGCGAGAGTCGAGAGGAAGTCCGTCTTGACCTGCTCCCGCACCCGGGTGACGAGGGTGCCGACCATCCGGTTCACGAGACCGAAGGAGTCCTTGAGGGACGCCGCCCCGCCGAACTTCACGAGCGACTCGTTGTCGACGACCAGGACGCTGTCGCACGCGCCGCGGAGGGCCTCGACGGCCCGCTCCGCGAACGCCCGGCGCGTCGCCTCCACCTTGAACGGCAGGATGGCGATGGCCAGGACGACGGCACCGCCCTCGCGCGCGAGGCGGCAGACGCCCGGGAGGCCCCCGGTGCCCGTCGACCCGCCCAGGCCCGCGACGGCGAAGACGATCTCCGCCTCGAGGGACTCGCGGAGCTCCGCGGAGTGCGTCTCCACGGCGTCGGCGACCTCGTCCGCGGAGGCCCCGGCCGGGAGGCCGAGGGCGAAGCCGCGGTCGGCGTGTACGCGTTCGAGCCCCGAGGGCTCCGCGCTCACGACCACGGTCTCCATGCCCTGCAGCTCCCTCGCGGTGAGCGCAGTCACGACGTTCGTCCCGGCGCCGCCAATCCCGACGATCCGGACCCTCGGGTCCGTCCCGTCGAACAGCTGCCCCAAGACCTCATCCACGGTGTCCTTCGCGGCCATCCTTGTTGCCTCCACGGCGGTCGTTCCTTCCCGGACACTCCGGGCCGTGGAGCCGGAGCCTTCGCTCCGCTTCCCGGCTTCCCATCCCTTCTTCTTCTGCGGTACCACTTTTTCTTCATTTTGGGGTACCGGGAGTGGGGCGGGGCCCCGGCTCCTCGTCCGATCGAGGCTAGGTGCGCATGACTTCGTCCTTCACGGCGATCGCGCGGCCAGTCGCCTTGCCCATCTCAAGGTGGTGCTCGCGGATCTCCGTCACGTGCTCCTTCGACAGGGCGCGGCGGACGCAGTCGACGACGGCGTCCTCGCGGGAGTTGAAGTGGCCCTCGGCGACCAGGTGGTCGATCAGCTCCAGGAACTTGCGCGGGAGGCGGACGGTGACGCTGTTGTCACCCTCCGTCGCCTCGTCGATGTAGGCCTCGAGGGCGTCCCGCAGCAGTTGGCTCCGGCTCTCCAGCCGGTGCTCCGTTGCGAACGCCTCGATCCGCGCCAGGGTCGCCTGGTCCAATCGCAGTGTCACCCGGTCGTTCGGTTCCATGTCGTCTCCCTTTTTACCCCGCCGAGGAGTAGGACGCTTGTCCTACGCTTCTATCCTCAGTCGGACGTGCAGTCTCCGCATAGAGGCGCTGCTTATAAATACATTTTGTCCAGGTGTCCTACCTTGTCTGACAAGCGTTTTGGAGATATATTCGTCCGGGTGAATGCTTCTCGGGCGCCTCGCGGGAAAGCATTTAGGCGGGTGGCCGCTTGCGCGCTCGTGACGTACCTCGACTGGCCCGCGATCGAGCGGAAGTGGCAGGCGCGTTGGCGGGAGGCCCGCCTTTTCGAGGCGTCCGCGGACCCCTCACGGCCGAAGTGGTACGCGAACGTCCCCTATCCTTACATGAGCGGACGGCAGCACATCGGGTTCGGCTACTCGTTCCTCCGGGCCGAGATCGCCGCGCGCTACCGCCGGATGCGGGGCTTCAACGTCCTTCTCCCGCAGGCGTTCCACTGCACCGGCCTCCCGATCCTCGGGGCAGCGAAGCGCGTCGCCGCCAAAGACCCGACGCAGCTCGAGACGCTGCGAACGATGGGCATCCCCGAGGAGGACATCCCGAAGTTCGCCGACCCGCTGCACTGGATCCGGACCTTCCCGCGCGAAACGATGGAGGACCTGCAGGCCCTCGGCGCGGCGGTGGATTGGCGGCGTTCGTTCGTGACGACCTCGCACAACCCGCCGTACGACGCGTTCGTGCGCTGGCAGTTCCGGCGGCTGAAGGAGGGCGGCTACGTCCGCCTGGGCAGGCACCCGGTGATCTGGTGCCCGAACGACCAGGCGCCCATCGGGGACCACGATCGCCTGAAGGGGGACGGCGAGACGCCGGTGGAGTTCACGCTCCTCAAGTTCCCCGCCGGGGAGTTCACGCTCGTCGCCGCCACGCTCCGGCCGGAGACCGTCTTCGGGCAGACGAACCTCTGGGTCGACCCGGCGGCGACGTACGTCGTCGCGGATGTGGACGGAGAGCGTCTCGTGATGAGCGCTTTGGCGGTGACGAAGCTGTCCGACCAAGGGCACGCGGTGCGCCAGGTCTCGAAGGTCCCGGGCGCCAGTCTCCTGGGGAAGACGGTGCGCGCCCCGATGATCCACCGCGACATTCCCATCCTTCCGGGCACCTTCCTCGACCAAGCGAAGGGAACGGGCATCGTGACGAGCGTGCCCTCGGACGCCCCGGACGACTGGATCGCCCTGGAGGACCTCCGGAGGGACGGGACGCCGCTGACGAGGCACGGGGTCGATTTGGCGGTGATCGACCGCATCGCCGCCATCCCGATCATCCGCTCCGAGGGCTGGGGCGAGCTCCCCGCCAAGGAGATCTGCGAGCGCCTCGGCGTCCAGGACCAGAACGACCGCGGGAAGCTGGAGAAGGCGAAGGAGGAGATCTACAAGACCGGCTTCTACACGGGGGTGATGCGGGAGAACTGCGGCCCGTATGCGGGGCAGAAGGTCGAGACCGCCAAGGAGGCGATCAAGGCCGAACTCCTGAGGTCCGGGGAGGCGCTCACGCTGCACGAGCCCTCGGGCACCGTCGTCTGCCGCTGTGGGGCGACGGCCCATGTGAAGGTCGTCGCGGACCAGTGGTTCCTGGCCTATGGGGACGAGGCGTGGAAGGCGAAGGCACGGGAGATGCTGCGGCGGATGCGCCTCTACCCCGAGCAGGTGCGCGGGCAGCTCGAGCATGTCATCGACTGGCTGCGGGACTGGGCGTGCGTGCATCATCATGGGTTGGGCACGGCCCTGCCCTGGGAGAAGGGCTGGGTCATCGAGTCCCTCTCGGACTCCACGATCTACATGGCCTACTACACGCTCGCCCACATCCTCCAAGGCGGCGAACTCCAGAGCCAGGTCCCCTGGGCCTCGCGGTTGGATGACGCCTTCTTCGATTTCGTGATTAGCGGGATGGGGGACGCGTCGTCCGTGGCGGCAACCCTGGGGGTCGACGTCGCCCTCCTCGACGACCTGCGACGGGAGTTCACCTACTGGTACCCCTTCGACCTCCGGAACTCGGGCAAGGACCTCGTGCACAACCACATGGTCTTCTTCCTGTTCACCCACGCCGCGCTCTTCCCGGAGGACCAGTGGCCGAAGGGGATGGGCGTGAACGGCTTCGTGAGCCTCTCCGGGGAGAAGATGTCGAAGTCGCGCGGCAACGTCGTGCTCCTGAGGGACGTCGTGCGGGACCTCGGCGCGGACGTCACGCGGATCACCGCCGCGAACGGGGCGGAGGGCCTGGACGACCCGAACTTCGACTTCGACTTCGCCGCCACCATTCAGGGCCGCCTCCGCGCCTGGTTCGCCTACGCGACGGAGCGCCATGACGCCCGGGACGACTGGACCGCCGCCGACGACGCCTTCCGGTCCGCCCTGAACCGAGCGCTGGAGGGCACCATCGCCGCCATGGAGGACCTGAACCATCGCACCGCCATCAAGCGAGGCTTCTTCGACCTCCAGGCCGCCTGGGACTGGTACGTCCAGCGGTCGAGCGGCGTCCCGCACCGGTCGCTGCTGGAGCGCTACCTCGACGCGCAGACGCTCGTACTCGCCCCCTTCGTACCGCATCTGGCAGAAGAGGCCTGGGAGAGCCGTGGGAAGACGAGGTTCGCCAGCGCTGCCCCGTATCCCCAGCCCGTGCCTGCCGAGATCGACACCGCGGCAGAGGCCACCGAGGAGTACGTCCGCGCCGTCCTCGAGGACGTGCGCGCGATCCTCAAGGTCACCGCCAAACGCATCGAGAAGCCAAGTTCGGTCCGGATCATCACCGCACCTTCATGGAAGTCCGCCGCGATGGCGGTGGCGGTGAAGCACGCCCCCGGGGGACGGCTCGACATGAAGGCGTTCATGGCCCAGGCTCTGGCCGACCCCGTGTTGAAGGCCCACGCCGGAGACCTCCCCGATTTCGCAAAACGAGCCGCCAGCGCCCTGCGGGGGCCCTCGGGGCCGCTCGACGAGGCGAAGGTGCTCTGGGAGGCCACGGACTTTCTCTCCCGCTCCATCGGGTCGGCGGTGATCGTCCAGGCCGCGACGCCGGACCTCGAGGCGACGATCCCGAAAGCGAAGCAGGCGATGCCCGGACGGCCCGCGATCATGGTGGAATGAGATGCTCCGACCGAAGAAGATCCCCCCGGAGGAGAAGCCGTTCAAACGCCGGACCCGGCCGACGCCGCAGGCCTCGCGCCTCATGGTCACGTCGACGCTGGCGGGTCTGGGGATGGTCATCGTCCTCGCGGTCGTGTTCATCCCGCGTGCCCTCCAGCAGGAGTCCCAGCCACAGGTGCCCACCCTCTACCTCCGCGCAGAGCCCACGGTCGTCGACGGGACATGGCGGGTGAACGTGACCCAGGTCTCCCTTAGCCTCCCCCTCTCTGCGTACGAAGTCGAGGTGACACACTTGGGCAGTCCGCTCGTCAATCGCACCTCCCTTCTGAATATCTCCGGACCCCCAGGCTGGTTCTATGACACGGACGGCGACGGTCACCTCAGCGTGGGGGATGTGTTCCTGGTCGACGGCAACCCTGACGCCGCCACGCGCCTCTTCGTCTACCATGTGCCCTCGGGGAAGCGCATCGGGTTCACGACGTTCCCCTGAGAAACCCTGATAGGGGCGACGGGGCATGTCGAGGCCGATGGAGATGCCCTCCTGGTTCCGGCGACCGAAGGAGTTCGCCTACACGATGCCGGGGTTCGACACGCCGGAGGGGCGGCAGGCGCAGTCCCTCGGCATCATGCTCGTGGCGGTCCTGCTCTTCATGGGGTCCATCACCGCCGGGGTCGTCGCGCTCATCGTCCCGGTGCCTCCCGAGCCTTCCGGTTTCGGCGTGACCCTTCGCGGGGGCCTGGGCCCGGGACTGGCCTATCGCATCACGGTGCAATCGACGACACGGGCCGTCTCGCTCTCGCAGTTCGCCGCCGAGCTCCGGGGGGCCGATGCGTCGATCCTCTCCCGGATGGACCCCCTGGAATCGGTCTCCCGCCCCCGCTTCTCGTTCTTCGACATCAACCAGCGCGGGCTTCTCGATGTGGGAGACTCCTTCGACATCCAGTCGTGCCAGGGTGCCCCGGAGCCGCTCCAGTTCCGGCTCCTCCGGGGGACGGAAACGCTCTCGACGATCACCTTCAACGACCCCTGCTGAGCGTAGCGTCACCGCAGGATCTCGACGCCCGCGGCGTACCGCAGACCCTTGCCGCCGATGTCGAGGAGCAGCCCTCGGTCGCCGGCGGCGTACGCCACCGGGGAATCGGTGACGAGCGTCACCTCCGCGGTCTTTCCTGGAAGCGGCCAGTCGCCCTGGATTGTCGCCGCGCGGACCTGGAGCCCGAGGAAGAGGTTGAACCCAACGCCGCCAGCGCCCGGTTTCCCCTTGAACAGGCGATGCGGGGTGATCGCGGCGGTGACGGTCGCGGAGGCCTTCAGGCTGCCCGGTTCGCACAGGACGTGGCCCCGGTCCAGGTCCGTCGTCTCGATCCCCTTGAGCGCGGCTCCGGGGCGCGAGCCGGTCGGGGACTCGTCGGCCTCCTCGTCCTGCATCTGGATCGACCGGACCTGCACTGTCTTCCCGATCGGCGCGACCTCGAGTTCCGCGTGGCGGTGGAGCGTGCCCCGCCGCACCTGGCCGAGGACGACGGTCCCGACGCCCTTCACGGGGAAGAAGTGGTCGATCGGGACGCGGACCGGGCCCTCCTCCTTCCGCGGCGGGACGGAGAGGAGGGTGTCCTGGAGAAAACGTTCCTCCACGATTGGCCAGCGTTCGAGTCGCGTCCCCGCCAAAAGAGGCCGCACCTGCTCCTCCACGAGACCGCGAAGCACCAGGAAGCCGCTGGGCACCTGGAGGAGGTCGAAGGCGACGATCGCCTCGCCGAGCATCGCGTCGAGCTGCTCGGCGACGAGGATCCCGACATCGGCGAGTTGCGCGGCGAAGAGTAGCGAGGTCGGCTTCTCCGGGCCGCGCGACCCATGGGTCACCACGAGGACCTTGCCGTCCTTCTTTACGTTGTAGAGCGCGAAGTCCGACTCGGTGCCCTTCTTCGCGAGCCTGGCGGCAATCTCGGAGGGGCCGGCGAGGCAGGCGGTGACCGTCTCCATCGGTTCGCGGATGGGTGCCGCGTACTTCAGGCCTCGCGCGATACCTTTATACTCCCGGTTCGGCTGCGCGCGCCGCGGGCCCGTAGCTAAGCTAGGTATAGCGGTCGGCTCTTAACCGACAGGCCAAGGGTTCGAACCCCTTCGGGCCCGTTCCACCCGGTCAATTCGCGGAACGTCGGGCGTCGATAGGAACACCGAGTCCCTGGATGTGTTCACTTGGCTAGCCGCCGGGATTCGGATGCGCCTCCTCCCACGCCTTCATGAAATCAAACGCGTTCTCCACGTTGTGCAGGCAGGCAAACTGCGCAACCTGGCGTCCAACTTCCTTCAGACGGTCCTCCTGCCGCTTGTCCGTCGGGCGCCCGTCGGGCCCGAAGGCCTGGTCGGCCTGGGCGATCGATGCCTGCAAGGGGACGACCCATGCGTGAAGCGCCCGTCCGATCTGACGCAACGCCTCCAGCCCCCCGATGGCACCGATCGCGCCCCCGGACACGCCGACCAGCCCGATCATCTTGCCCTCGAATTCATCGAAGCCCATCAGGTCCAGGGCGTTCTTCAGGCTACCGCTGAGACTCCCATGGTACTCCGGCGTGCTGAGGATGACGCCTTGTGCCGGCCGGACGGCATCACGCAACCGCCTCACATCTGGTCGATCCGCTCTGTCATCTTTGCCATCGCAAAAAGGGAGGTTGTACTCGCGAAGGTCGATCAGGTCCGTCCTCGCACCGCCCTCCTCCGCGCCTTCCAGGGCGACCTTCAATGCGGCCCGAGTGTGGCTCTCTGGCCGGAGGCTCCCGCAAATCCCCACGACGAGAATCTTGTCCACTGCCTTCCCAGGCCCCTTCGCCATCGTCAAGCCCCGCTAGTTGCTCCCTACATCGCGCCAATCTGCTTCAGTAACCCAATCAGGTCGTAGAAGAGTTTCTCCTCCACGATCTCGCCGTCCTTCCAGTGGGCTACCGTGCAGAAGTCCACGCTGAATTTCTTGCCCGTGGGTTGAACCACGCCCTGCCCGGTTTGGAGAGGCCCGCGAAACGTGCCGGTGTGCTCAGCGACAGTGCAGGTCCAATCGCCTTGTCCGAGGATAGTCCGGTAGGGTCGATTGCCGACGCGGTTGTCCGGGAACGTCTTGGCGTATTGCCTCGCCTCTTCGAGGTGGTTGTGGCGACCGCGCGTCGGAGGTGCCCCGCCCGGCCAGAAGACGGCCACATCACCGGTGTGGAACCTCCCGACTTTCTCCCAGTCCTGGGCGTTCCAGGCGTCGTCCAGCTCCACCATCCTCTTGAGATTCTCTTCCACAGTCCTATCGCTCTTCATCTCCATCAGGTTCACCGACCCACCGGGGGCTCCCCTGGAAGGGGGAGTTCCGAAATAAGGATTTGGCTGCGTTGGTTTGGACGGCCCCCTAGTTGAGGCAGAACTCGTTGCCCTCAGGATCGCCCAGCGTCACCGAGTAGTGCTGGGGCTCGTCCATCGTATACGCCTTCGCCGCCCCTATGCCGAGAAGTCGCTCCACCTCGGAGTCGATGCGTCTCCGTCTCTCTGCCAAGGGCACTTCCCGACCGCCGCTGACCGTCACATCCAGGTGCAGCCGGTTCTTCTCGGGCTTCGGCGTGTCCATCCGCTGGAAGTAGAGGTTGGGGCGCTTCCCCTCAGGGTCGACGAGGTGCTGGCCATCGTACCACTCCTCCCGAGGGACCTCCCAGGCCTCCATGGCGGCCTCCCAGGTGTCGAACCCCTTCGGTGGGTCCATGGTCTTGTAGTGGAGCGCCTGGAGGTAGAACTGCGAGAGCTTGCGGACGTCCAGGCAGTCGAAGGTGATCTGGATCTTGTGCGACATGGCGGCCGCCATGGGAGCGGAGGGTTTAGGCCTTGCCTCCTCGCGAACAAAGAACGCCCCGCGCCCGGCCGTCACTTCTTCGCGTAGGCTCTTTCCAGCGTCCGGATGTCCAGCTTGTCCATCTTCAGCATCGCTTCCATCACCGCCGCAGAGTTGCCGGACTCCGGGTCGCTGAGCATCTCGCCGAGCGCCGAGGGCACGACCTGCCACGAGACGCCCCAGGGGTCGGTGAGCCAGCCGCAGCGCCCCTTCTTGCCGCCCTTCGAGAGCCCCTCCCAGAAGTGGTCGACCTCGGCCTGCGTCGCGCAGTTGATGAAGAGCGACATACCCTCCGCAAAGGAGAAGTGTGGACCGCCGTCCATCGCGAGGAACCGCTGCCCGCCGATCTCGAACGCGGCGTTCACAAGCCGCGTCCCGTCGGGCCCCCGGCCCATCTCGTCCAGGCTGAGGATCTTCCCGTCCTGGAAGAGCGCGACGTAGCGCTTGACGGCCTCCTCGGTCCCCCGGTTGAACATGAGGAAGGTCGTGATCTTCGGGCTCTTGGCGGTGACGCGGGCGCGGGTCGGCTTCTTGGCGGGCATGGTATGCCCCGAACGCTGGGCGCTTCTTATGGGTTGGGCCGGCGATGAACGTTCGGGGATGACACCGCCACGGTCACGTCGTTTGGCGGTGAGCGTGCGGGGGCCAGAGACAACACCGCCACATCCCCATCTTGATATCCCCCGTCCCGTTCCGAAGGCGATGGCCCGGAACCTCTACTTCGTCGGCACTGCGGGGAGCGGGAAGACCAAGCTCGTTCCTCGGAGCCAAATGGCTCTGCTCGGAGACTGTAAGCGGATCAATCTTCACCGAAACCGCCACTCAGGAGAGATTGGGTCTCGCGGCCTTGAGTCGCTGCTTACGGTGAATGCGGTAAAGCACGATGAGGCAAACGACCCCAAGGAACAAGACCGTGCTTGTGCAGACCTCTCCCAGCGGGAACGTCTCGTCGAGAATCTCGTGGCCGCCGGCCAGGAAGGTGTTGCCCGAGAGTGTTGGACCTCCCTTCCCGTTGAAGAGAATCGCGTATTCCCCGTTCCGCTCGAACGTAGAGTTACGGACGGTGGGGTTCGAGTTCGACACGTAGAGGCCGTGACCATTGTCCATGAAACGCGAGGACTCCACGACCGCGGATGCTCCGAACATGAAGACCATCGCCCATGGACAACCCTTCACGGTCACGTTGTAGAGGTACGCGTCTGAGTTCTGAAGATCGATCCCGACGTCGCCCGCGTTCTGGACTGTAGTGTTTGCGATCCATGGGTCTGCGTTCATGACGAGAATACCACTGAGGGTGGTGGCCATTATGAGAGAACCCTCAATCCGGACATCACTGGAGTGGATTTCCAACCCTCCGTCGACGTGTTCGAGCTCCGGATCCCCCCAGAGGTCCCGGATAGTGCTGTTCCGGATTGCCGCGGACCCCAGGATTTCGAACCAGAAGCGGTAGCGGGGGTCAGCGCTCCGCACCGTGGTATCTTCCAAGACGAGCCGGCCACCAGGACCGATCCAGACGCCGAACGCCCGCGTGGCGGTGAGATTGAGGACTAGGGTGGAGTTCAAGAGCCAGAGTGTCTCGCCGGAGTCAACGCGCACGGTCCCCTCTGCGGTGAGCGTCAGGTTCGAGTATGTGCCAGCGGTGAGCGAAGTAGACCCAGGTCGCGGCTCCAAGATGCCGACAGTCGTATCCCCCTCAATTGACGGCAGGCCGCCACCGGTCCACACTGCGCTGAGAAACATGACGAGAAGCAGCGAGACTGCAACCGCGGGGATCTTCACGCGAATCCTTTGCGGACCGATCCTGATGGAGCCTAGGCGGTACGCCCAAAAAGTAATCGTGAACACTCCAAGAACAGCAAACGACATCACGAGGGCGAGAAACTGAAACTGCACGGGGAAAACTGGTAATTGGAACGCCGGCAGGGCAAGCGAGACCGCCAAAGCCACCCCGTACATCCCGAGTTCCACCCTTCGCCCCCGGGTAATCTGCGCTTCGTCTGGTGGTATTTCGGTAACGTACTCGGGGCGGCCGAAGCGTGGCCGGACGGTTTCGATAAGATCGTCGAGCCCGGGAAGCCTGCGGGGCATTGTGAATGAGCCGTCCCTTGTAGCCCGGAAGAAGATCGTTTCGCCGCCGAGGAGGGCACTCTGGGGCCTCGTAGTAAGGACCTCGCCCCACGAGACGAACGCTACTGTACCAAGGAGAGATTCGGCATCGACACCATTCTCGTAGACCCGGCACAGGACCATCCGCGAGCGAGCGTGAAGATGGAGCGCCGCAAGCACGAGCAAGAAAGGCCCCAAGAGGAGACCTGTTGAGGCCGCGAGGACAAGAGAGCGGGGCAGGAAGCCCTGGAGGCCAAGGCCCGCGATAGCGAGGACTCCAACCCCGGCAACCAACAGCAGCGCGGCCCGTAGGAGAAGGCGGGTTCGCCGGATGTTTAGGCTTGGCGCGTCCTCCTCGATAAGGAGCGCGCCCTTGTCGTGCCTCTGAGAAGATCGCTTCGAGAAAGCGGTGGTGAACGATGGGGGGACGAGACGCGGGGGAAGGGCCGACCGTAGGGCAGCATGGATGTAAACGTCCCCCTCGTGGAAATTTGTCCGAAGCTCGATCTCGGGATGCCACAGCTTCTCCCAGCGGCGGTCAACGCCCTTCCGTAGCAGACCCTGGATCTGGCCCAGGTCGTGCTTCAGGGAACTCACGACGAGTACGAGGTAGGATTCCGTTTCGATCTGGAGTCCCTGCCATTGGGATGGTCCCATGAACCAAGCTGGACCCTGCGCCGCGAATGGATTGTCGAAGCGGACGGGGAAGACACCAGTGATCTCGGTGAACGGCACGAATCGGTATCTGGCTTTTCGCCCTAACGCGAACTTCGCGTAGAGCCCGTTCTTGTGGACCCTCAGACCGTCGTGGGAGGCGAGACGGCGAGAGTACAGCACTTCTCCATAGGTCTCCGCCTGCGGCGTCGGCTCGCCCCGTTGGCCGTGGTTCTCCTCCAGCCATCGAGTCTGGTCCTTGTCCAGCTTCACCCAGCCGTGTTCGACGGACCCGAAGCGGCCAAGGGCATAGAGTAGCGGGATAACGCTTCCAAGAACACCGAACACAACCGCCAGAATGACCTCTGGGGGAAGACGTGGCATAAGTTCGCCTCCTAATTGGGCGCGTTAAGAGGGCCAGACCCTTGAGTCTTGCGGCCCTTGAGCAGGTTCTTAACTCGCCCTCCCCTGCGAGCCATCCGTGGCCCGGAACCTCTACTTCGTCGGCACCGCGGGCAGCGGGAAGACCACGCTCGTGGAGGCCTACTCGACCTGGATGGCCTCGCAGGGCCTCGACACGGTCACCGTGAACCTCGACCCCGGCGTGGACAACCTCCCGTACACCCCCGACGTGGACATCCGGGACTGGGTCTCGGTCCCCGAGGTCATGCGGGAGCAGGGCCTGGGGCCGAACGGCGCGCAGATCGCCGCCGCGGACATGCTCGCGCTGAACGCCCGCGAACTCAGCGAGGTCCTCGAGAAGTACCAGACGCCGTTCTTCCTCATCGACACGCCCGGGCAGCTGGAGCTCTTCGCGCTCCGGGAGTCCAGCCGGGCGATCATCGAGGCGCTCGGCCGCGAGGACTCCGCGTTGATCTACCTGAACGACCCCGCCGTCGCCAAGTACCCCTCCGGCTTCATGTCCTCCGCGCTCTTGGCGGTGACCACGCAGTTCCGGCACTCCCTCCCCTTCGTGAACGTCCTCTCCAAGGTCGACCTGCTCCCGGAGGAGGACCTGCAGCGCGTCCTGAAGTGGTCGAACGACCCCTTCGCGCTCTACGAGAGCCTGGTCACCGACGTGACGACGCCGAAGACGCTCCTGGACGTCGAGTTCTTCAAGGTCCTGGAGGAGATGGGCGTCTACAAGCGACTCTCCCCCGTCAGCGCGCAGATCCCGTTCGGGCTAGAGGACATCTACTCGCAGATCCAAATGGTCTTCGCCGGCGGCGAGGACGTGAGGCCGGATTGAGGGCTTGCGTCCGGAGACTAAACGAGGCCCGAGAAGTGCGCCAGGAGCTCCGGGTGTTTCTTCCGGAGGCCCTGGAGGACGTCGAGCGCGGTCACATGGCCGAGGTCGAACTCCGACAGCGCGCGGATCAGGAGGGAGATCGTCGCGTCGTCCATCTTTAGCAGCCTCTCCTTGATCAGGTAGTTCCGGTGCAGGCCCTCCTCCAGGCGTCCCCGCCACCGCCGCTCGTACTCCCCCAGGGACTTGGCGGTGAAGTCCTTCGCCGCCACCGCCGCGGCGGCGACCTCGCCCGCGTACTTCCCACTGAGGCAGGCGTTCAGGATGCCGCCGCCGGTCACGGGGTCGATCAGGCGCGCCGCGTCGCCGACGAGCATCAGGCCGTCCGCGACGGTCTTCTCCAATGGCGGTGAAACCGACACGGCGCCGGCGACCTCCTCGAGGATGCGCCCCTTCGCGAAGCGGGGATTGGCGGCGATGAAGCGGTCGAGCAGTCCCTTGACCTCCGCCTTGTCCTTAAGACGCGAGAGGTTCGCGCCGAGGCCGACGTTGGCGATCCCCGCCCCCTTCCAGAACACCCAGGCATAGCCGCCGGGGGCGCAGCTCCCCAGGTAGAATTCTGCCGTCGTCGGGTCCCCCTCGATGCCGACCAGGGTGTACTGCAGGCACGCCTCGATGTCCCGGGCCTTCAGGGGCGTGGCCAGCCCGGCCCACCGGCCCACCTGCGACTCGAAGCCGTCCGCGCCGATCACGATGGGCGCCCGCACCTCCAGGTCTTCACCCATGTGGATGCATCGGGCGCCGACGACGCGGCCGTCCTCGCGGAGGAGCTCGGTGGCGGTGCAGTGCACGCGGATGTCCGCCCCCGCCTGCGCGGCGAGCATGGCGAGGTGGCGGTCGAAGAGGTCCCGTTCGAGGACGTAGCCCACCTCGTTCCCCGCCAGGCGCTCGTCGACGGTGAAAGCGCTCCCGTCCGGGGCGACGACGCGCGCGCGGTCGAGGGAGTTCGCGATGAACGCCTCCGAGGGCGGGACGCCGATTTCCGTCAGCCAGGCCTTGGCGACGCCCTCGCCACAGCGGACCGGCGTCCCGATCTCCGTGCGCTTCTCGATGAGCAGGGTGCGGCATCCCGCGGCGGCGGCGTAGCGCGCGGCAGTGCTTCCGCCGGGACCGGCACCGATGACCAGGAGGTCGTAGGTGAGGCGACGCATCGTCGCGCCATCTTTGGCGGTGAAATCAACCTTGTGGCCGATCTCCCATGCTCCCAGTGATCCTCGGTGACCCTCCATACCGCAGCGTGACGGCCTCCTCCGCCTCGGACCTGAGACCGGGAAGCCGCCGGTGTTCCCCATGCGCTTCCTGGCCTTCAATCCAAGGTCGAAAGATGGGAGGCCCCGGACAACTCAGACTCACAGGCTCTTGGCGCACCCCTTCCCCGCCAATGGCGAGTCGGAGGGACACCTGAGCCGGATGACTTCGAGCACGCCACCACGACCTTCAGGGCGGAGGCCCCGGGACTATCTCCGCACAGGCAGGGAAGGCGGTGAGGTTTCATCTCCCCTGCGGGTCGTCCAGAAGCGCGTCCGCCTCCCTCCCTTCGGTTGACGAGGCCTTCGAAAAGTGAGGTAGAACGCCCATGCAATGACCGGGATGAACAGGACGATGAGGAAAAGGGGCCACGGCAGGGAAGGCGACGGGTTCGGAGACCGGAGAAGGACGGGGCCTTCGAGGATCCTCCCCGAGGTGTCGAGCCTGACGTAGTATGATCCGTATCCTTGGCGTGGATCGGTGGCGTTGGACCAGGTGATTATCAGGTGCAGGTCCCCTCCAGGTCCTACCCCCATTCCCCAGACTTCGGTTGACCCTGTTCCAGAGCCGGGCAGCAAGTCCGTTTCCGCTTCTCGGCTCCCATCCGGGCCAACCCGAACGAAGAAGGGCCCCGGCCCCCTGGCTCCTCCTCCACCATAGAATCCGTACGTGAAGTAGAGGCGATCATCCGGGCCGAGGACTGCAGCGATATATTGGATGGCCGCGGATGTGGCGACGATCTCGGTGGCGTTGACCACGAAACTCCCCTGACGGTTGATCTTCGCATAGTATATGGTCTCCGTATCGCTCTGGTTCGTCGTGTTTGAGTATCTCCTGTACAGGATTGGGAGTTGTCCTTGAGAATCGCCGCCGAGGAAGAGATATGCGCTGGATGGGATGCTCCCGCCAAGAGCGACGTCGAGGGTCACCGTTTCGTTCGGGGCGATTTGGCGATAGCGCTTCAGTCCCGGCGGCTCCGGAATTACGTGGAGGACATTCTGGGAATCCACGAAGCCGTTCGGCCAGAAGTACAGAAATCTCCCGTTCTCATCCTGAACGACGTGGAGTTGGGTGTCGGACATCAAGTCCCGGGTCGGCGCTTGGCCGAGTACCCGACCCTCGCAGTCCATCTTCACGCCATCACGCTGGTACACCCGCCCGTCCGACCCAGCCATCAGGAGGGAGGTGCCATCCCTTTCAAGGGAGGACCACGAACCGGTTGCTTTGGAACGAATCCAGTGGGAGTTAGCGGAATAGTGGACGTTGCCGTTATCACAAACAGCGAGTCGGCGTTCGAACGTAGGCGCGGACACCTCAGTGGGTGTCAAGAGGACGACAAGGATGATCCCCACGAGTGCCACGGCCGTTGCGCCGCGACGACGGTGACTAGAGGTACGTTGTCGAGGCGCTGGCGCCATCGTTCCAAGCATATCCGTAGGACTCCTTAGTGTTATCCGCGTGGTCCCCGAGGGTTCACGGCCGCGACCTCGCCAAGTAGTCCTTCTGCAGCTCCCGCATCGTCCGCGTCTTCCCCGGTCCCGCTTGCGGCAGTTCCGAGACGAGCACAACGTCCCGGATATGGGCGAGAAGGGGATTGAGCCGGGTCTTGATCGCCTGTTCGAAGTCACGCCTGAGCCCCTCGCGGAGTTCGTCCGGGTCCGCGGCATCCTGCCGAGGCACCACGTAGACGACCAGAGCCGCCTGCCCGAACCCCTCCACATCCACCGCCACCGGCTTCGCGTCGGCGACGAGCGGGTGGTTCAGGACCGCGCGAATCTCCTCGCTGCTCGTCTTCACCCCGTTGAGGTTGATCATGTCGTCCATGCGCCCGTGGTGGCGGTAATACCCGCGCGCGAGGCGCTCCATCCGGTCCCCGTGCCGCCGCAGCACCTCCCCGTTCGGCCCGCGCGGCATCCCGGCGAAGTACTCCTTCTCGTGGTCGTAGTTCAGGAGTTCCGTGGAGAGCCCGAGCGACGGCGGCACGATCGCGACCTCTCCCCGGTCGGCCGGCCGCCCCGCCTCGTCGAGGAGGTAGAAGTCTAGGCCCAGCGCCGGCGTCGAGAACGTCCCCGGAGCCGCCGGCTGCACCAACGTCCCCGCCACGTAACCGCCGCCGATCTCCGTGCCGCCGCAGTACTCGATCACCGGGGCGTTCGAGGCGAGGTGCATCAGGTAGAGCATCTCTCCGGGGTCCGAGGGCTCCGCGGTGGAGCTGAACCGCCGCACACGCGACCAGTCCAGGCCCTCCATGGTGCGGCCGTTCCGCCACAAGCGGACCAGCTTCGGGACCACACCCAACATCGTGACACCGGCGGCGGCGACGAACTCCCCGAACTCCCTGCGCTGCGGCGCGCCATTGTACACCGCCATCGTCGCATGGTTCACCAGCGACCCATAGGTCAGCCAGGGACCCATCATCCAGCCGTACGACGTGGGCCAGGCCAGGACGTCCCCGGGCTGGACATCGTGATGCCAGTACGCGTCCGAGGCGCACTTGATCGGCGTCGTGTGCGTCCACGGGATGACCTTCGGATCTTTCGTCGTCCCCGAGGAGAAGAGGAGGTTGGAGCGGTCGGTTGGGGCGCGCGGGACCGCCTCGTAGACGTCGCCGCCGAGGAATTCCTCCCAGCTCCGGTCCCCGGGGCGCTCGGGTTGCGAACGTGCCCCGTCGCTTGGGGCGAGGATGGCGGGGGGGCCCTTCGCCTCCCCCACTTTGGCGGCGACCCGAACCATCTTCCCGTCCCGCTGGAACGAGCCCACCGTGATTACCGCCGCGGCATCGCTCAGGCGCAGGCGGTTCGCGAGGTCCTCGGGAGCGGCGGCGTCGGCGATCCCGACGACGGACCGCCCGCTGAGCACGATGCCCAGGTAAGCCGCCACGGCTTCCGGCGACATCGGGAGATACAGCGCGACGCGGGCCCAGGGGTCCAGCGCCATCGCGTCCAGCCCGTTAGCCACGCGGTTCGCTAGCCGCCGAAGCTCGCCATAGGTCACGCGTCGCAGTTCCGAACTCCCCTCTCGACCGTACACGATGGCGGTGGCCGCAGGGTCGGCGGTGAAGCAACTCTCGGCGATGTTCAGCGTGGCCCCGGGGAACCAGTAGGGCCGGCTCACCTCGCTGGCGGGGTCGAGGATACTCGACGGCGGCGTCCGGAACGGGATGTTAAGCAGGCGCAACGTCAGCGTCCAGAACTCCTCCCAGTGGTCCACGGACCAGCGGTGGAACTCCGGGTACGTAAGGCCCATCGCGGCCATCCGCCGCCCGAGGTTCGTCGCCGCGATCGACGCGGCGTCGGGGGACCAGGCGAACTTCAGCCCATCGTCCGGCACGCGCCGGGAATACACGTCCCCTTAGAGGTATTCTCCCACGGCACAGCCCAAAAGCCTCTCCCTCAGGCTCACGAGAACCCGCCCCATGATACGCCGGGCGTTCTCAGATATCAGACCACGGCCTGTCTGGCCAACGCTTATCCCGTCGGACCCGCACACCTTAGGCTTCGTGGCGGTCGTTCGGGACAGGGAAGTGCGGGAGAGGACGCTCCAGGAGATGTCGCATCTCCTGAAGACCTGCGAGGACACCCTGCGGTCGGACGCCCTGAACACCGACGCCCTTTTCACGAAGGCGGTCCTCTTCGAGCACGCGGGCGACCACCTGCGCGCGCTCCTCCAGCTCAACATGGTCACGGACATCAACCCCGCCTACCCGGGGGTCTGGCGGACGAAGGCGAGCGTCTACCGCCGCATGGGGAAGGCCGCCCTGGCGGAGATCTGCTCCCGCCTCGGCGAGACGCACGAGTGAGCCGCAAACCTTTCTAACCCCCCCTCCCCTTGGCGGCGTCGTGCTGGCCCGGGGAGCCCCGCCCTGGATCCTCCTCCCCTTCGCGCTCGAGGCCGTGGCGGCGGGCGTGTACGCGCTCGTCCCCTCCCCGCTGACGCTCACCCTCCTCGTCCCCGCCACGGCCATCCTGACCCTCCTCGGCGTCGGCTTCCTCGTGTTCTTCCGCGACCCGCCGCGGGCCATCGGGCGCGACGTCGTCTCGCCCGCGGACGGCCGCGTCCTGGCGGTGGACCACAAGGCCAACTCCTTCTCCATCTTCCTCAGCCTCCTGAACGTCCACGTCAACCGCGCTCCGATGGGCGGCGTCGTGCGGAGCCTGCAGCACACGGACGGCGAGCACTTCCGCGCGGACCGCCCGGAGGCGGCGACCCGCAATGAGCGGATGGCGATCCTCCTCGACACGGCCCTGGGGCCCGTGCGCCTCGTGCAGTTCTCTGGCGCCGTTGCACGGCGCATCGTGCCCTATATCGAGACCGGCGACCGCATCCGCAAGGGGCAGCGCATCGGGCTCATCCGCTTCGGCTCGCGCGTGGAGATGACGTTGCCTAAGAAGCTGCGCATCACGATTTCCCCAGGGCAAGTCGTGCGCGCCGGCGAGACCACGGTGGCGGAGGTGGCGACATGAACTGGCTGCGGCGGCTCTCGGTCGCCGACTACCTCACGATGTCGAACGCCGTCCTCGGGTTCCTCGCGATCACCTTCATCATCGACGGGAACCTGGCGACGGCGTCGGTCCTCATCCTCGTGGCGGTGATCGTGGACGGCCTGGACGGCTGGGCGGCGCGGCGGTTCGGGACGACGCACTCGCGCGGGGCCGCCCTCGACTCCGTTGCCGATGCGATCTCGTTCTGCTTCGCGCCCGCCCTCATCCTCTACACCGAGTTCTACGACCCTGCCCTCGGGACGGCCTGGGTCTCCCTCCCGAACGCCCTGGCGGTGATCGCCGCCACCCTCGTCGCGATCTTCGGCGTCGCGCGCCTCGCGCGCTTCGTCGAGGCGGACCACGAGAAGCCAGAGTTCGTCGGGCTCCCCACCCCCGCCAACGCGCTCTTCCTCGTCGGCATGGTCCAGCTCCTCGGCTCCGGCGGCCTTCTCGCTAGCCAGGGCATCCTTGTCCTCGGCAGCTCCCTCCTCACCTCCTTCCTCATGATCAGCGACGTTCCGTACCCCAAGGTCGGCGATGGCGCGCGCCTCCTCGGCACCGCCGCGGCCGCTGTGTTTGCGAGCCTCCTGCTCGCCGCCGCCTTCTACCAAGGGAGCACAAACGTGCCCTCCCTCGTCCTCTACGCCTTCGTCCTCAGCCTCAGTCTCGCCTACATCATCGGAGGGCCGATCTATGTCCGAGAGCGATCCCGCGAAGAAATGGTTCCATTGCACGGACGGTGAGAGAGCCGCCTTCGAGGCGGGAATCAAGCTGGGGGCCCTGTACCACCAGTTCATCGGCGCGGCGGTGAATCCGAAGGCCGTCGAGACGATGGAGCGGGCCATGGAGGCGAGCCTAGAGGCGCAGCCGTTCGTCCGGAGCGCGAAGGTGCAGCTGGATCGCGAGGTCATCGCCCGGGTCAAGGGCGCGTTCGCCTACAGCTCCCTGACGCCGGAGATGCTGCGCGCCGAGGTCACCGTCGCGTACGGGAGAGCGCGGGCGGTCGCCCGCCTCGAGTTCGTCCCCGAGCTCGCCTACCCCCTGATGTCCCTGAGCGAATTAAAATCCTGAGCGCTCGATAGATTTATAGGGGGGTAGGATGGCCCCCCTCCCGAGATGACGCGCGACGCCCACGCCGAGGTCCAGGTCAAGTTCCGCCGGGACCTCGGGCTCCTCCAGGTGACCATGATCGGCCTCGGGCCGACCATCGGGACGACCATCTTCCTCCTCGTCGGGCCGGGAATCCACGTCGCCGGCGGCGCCCTGCTCCTCGCCCTCGCCCTGAACCTCGGCGTCACGGTGTTCACCGCCATGGCCTACGCGGAGCTCGCCAGCTCGATCCCGGAGACCGGCGGCGGCTACCTCTGGATCAAGACGGCGATGCGCGAGCCGTGGGGGTTCGTCGGCGGCTGGATGTCCTGGTTCGGGCACTGCATCGCCTGCGCGCTCTACGTGATGTCCTTCGGGATCTTCGCGGCCCTCCTCCTCCAATCCCAGGGCTTCCTGCCCCCGCCCGACCCCGCCAATCCGCTCGCGTCCGTGATCTGGCCCGCCCGCCTCCTCGCCCTCCCTATCCTCGCCGTCTTCATCGCGATCAACTACCGCGGCACGAAGACGACGGGGCACTCCAGCAGCGGGATCACCGTCGTCCTGCTCGCCATCATCGCGATCCTGGCGGTGTTCGGGCTCGCCTGGTTCGCCCGGAACGCGGGGACCGCACAGGTCTCGCAGAACCTGGCGGTGTTCTGGCGGGGCGGCGACTTCACCACCGCGTTCCTGAACATCCTCGTGGCGATGGGGCTCACCTTCGTCGTCTTCGAGGGGTACGAGATCATCGCGCAGACCGGCGAGGAGGCGAAGGACCCCGCCAAGATCATCCCGAGGGCGACCGGCCTCACCCTCGGCATCGCCACCGCCGTCTTCCTCCTCATCGGCTTCCTGACCCTGGCGGCGACGGGGACGGAATACGGCGCCGGCCGCGACTGCCCCACCGCCGAGTTCGCCGTGGCCTGCGCCAGCAAGACCTTCATCGACCCTTTCGCGGGCCTCCTGCTCGTGACGATCGGGGTGGCCCTCGGGTCCCTCGCCGCCCTGAACTCCCTCGTCTTCTCCTCGTCCCGGGTCGCGTTCGCGATGGGGAGGGACGGCGCCCTCCCGCGGGCCTTCGGCCGCCTCCACAGCAAGAACCGCACGCCTCACGTGGCGGTGATCGTGAGCGGCGTCGTGATCGCGCTCATGATCCTCGGCCTCGACCTCATCCAGATCGCCGCGTCGGCGGACGTGATGTTCCTCCTCCTCTTCCTCCTCGTGAACTGGTCCGCGATCGTCCTTCGCAAGAAACTCCCGGACATCCCCCGGCCCTACAAGATCCCGTTCTTCCCCTACGTCCCGATCGCCGGGATGGCCTCGAAGGGAATCCTCGCGGTCGGCCTCCTCCTCCTGCCCGGCGCCGGCCCGGTCGCCTGGGCGATCGCCGCCGTGTGGATCCTCGTCGGCCTGGGCATCCACTACCTCTGGGCGAAGAAGGAGAGGATCGTCGAGGCGGGGAAGGTGGCGGTGGAGTCCCTCGTCCCCTTCAGCCAGCCCGGCTATCGCATCGTCCTCCCGGTCGAGGAGTTCCAGGACCGCCACCTGGTGGAGTTCGCCGCGCTCGTCGCGCGTGTGGAGGGCGGAGAGGTGCACCTCCTCAACATCGTCGAGGTCCCGGAGACCCTCCCCGTGGATGCGATTGATTCCATCTACGTGATGGAGGTCCGACGGGACCTGGCCCGGCTCGGGGCCCGCGCGCGCGCCATGGGCGTCGACGTCCGCGCCACTGCCATGGTCTCCCACCACGTCTTCGAGGCGGTGCAGGAGGTCGTGCGCGAGGAAGGGGCGGACCTGCGGGTCCTGGGGGGGGGGGGGCAGTGGCGCAAGGGACGGATCCTCGGGTCGAACATCGACCGGTTCGTCCAGTACTCCCCGAGCGACGTCACGGTACTGAAGACGGCGGGGATGAAGGACAAGCTCGACTCGATCATGGTCATGAACGCCCCGGGCTGGCACGTGAGCTACGCGACGGGGTACGCGATCATGCTGGCGAAGCACCACCGGGCCCGCGTCGTCCTCTACACCGCCGCGAGGACGGAGGAGGAGATGAAGAAGGAGCGGACGTACAGCGCGCGCCTCGCCCTCCTCTGCCGCACGAACGGCGTCCCGTTCGAGGAGAAGTTCGCCTTCACGAAGGACATCGTCGACGCGGTCCTCCTCGAGGCGCAGCACCACGACCTCCTCGTCCTCGGCGCGACCGGGTCCTGGTCGCTGCTGCAAGAGGCCTTCGGCGCCGAGCAGGACCAGATCGCGCGTCGCTACGCCGGACCCGTGCTCATGGTGCGGAAGGTCACGCCGCGCGCGACCTGAGGCGTTTATTTTCCTGCGCACGAATAAATATGGGGGCGCCCTACCCCCGGCGGGGCTCGGATGGGAACGTCACTGAAGATCGGCATCACCGGCCTGCCCGGGGCCGGCAAGACCTTCGCGCTGATGAAGGTCATCCAGATGCTGGAGGCGGACGGGCTCAAGGTCGGGGGCATGATCACCGAGCCGATCGTCACGAAGAACCGCCGCGAGGGCTTCTACGTGCTCGACTGGATCACGAAGGAGAAGCGGGTCTTCGCGTCGAAGGACATCGAGTCGAAGATCATGGTCGGTCGTTACGGCGTGGACATCCTCGCGCTCGAAGAGGTCGGCGTGCAAGCGCTCAAGCGCGCGACGATCGAGTCGCAGGTCATCGTGGTCGACGAGGTCGGGAAGATGGAGGTGGAGAGCGAGTCCTTCATCAACGCGGTGAAGGAGGCGATGGACGCGGACAAGCCCCTCATCCTGACGCTGCACAAGAAGTCCCGGAACCCGCTCCTGCAGGACATCCGCCGGCGCGACGACGTGCGGATCCTCGAGGTGACCTCAGTGAACCGGAACCTCCTGCCGTACAAGATCGTGAAGCTGTTGAAGGGCGAGATGACCTGACGAACCCTTGATAGCCGCCGCGCCGTTGGCGGCGACGTGGACTTCCCCACCGAGTTCGTCACAGAGGGCCTCGCCCGCCTCGAGATCCCCGCGGTTCCCCGCCGCCAAGGGCCGGGGACGCGCACCGACGTCCCGTTCTTCAACCCGACGATGGCGGTGAACCGGGACCTCACCATCCTCGCGCTGCGTGGCATCGGCGGCGGCAATCTGCTGGACGGCCTCACCGGGGTCGGGGCGCTCGCCGCGCGCGTGGAACCGGAGTGCCCGGGCTGGTTCGTCACCGCCACGGACGGATGGGAGGCGGCGGTGCAACTGGCCCGTCGGAACGCTCCGAGGGCCGAGGTCCTCCGCCATGGACTGCACCGCGGGCCGCCGCCGGGGGAGTTCACGCACATCGACATCGACCCGTTCGGGTCTCCGGCGCCCTTCGTCCCGGCGGTGATGGGGGTCCCGACGCTCCGGACCCTCTCGGTCACCGCGACGGATACGGGCGCGCTGTGCGGGGTCTTCCCGGAGGCGTGCGCGCGGCGATACGGTGTGGCGGTGGAGCGGACCGCCTTCCTGAAGGAGACGGGGCTCCGCGTGATGCTCTCCTACCTCGCGCGATGCGCGGAGGACAGAGGCCGTGGGATCCGCCCCCTCCTCGGCGTGGCGGCGGAACATTTCCTCAAGGTCATCGTCCAGGTCACCGCCGAACCCGGTCCGCCCCTGGGGCATCTCACCATCACGACCCGAGGCGAACCGCGATGGACCTCGGAGGGCTTCGGTCCTCTCTGGGCCGGTCCGCTCTTCGACGAGGCGTTCCTCCGGGGCGTGACGCCGCCGGAGTGGATGGGGCACCGCACCGCCACCCTGTGGTACCGGCTCGTGGAGGAGGCGAGCGCGCCGCCGTTCTATTGGACGACGTCCGGGATCTCTCAGCAGGCGAAGACCGAACCGCCGAGACTCACCGCCATCCTGGAGACCCTTCGCTCCGCGGGCTTCACCGCCACACGTACGCATCTCGCCCCCGACGGGTTCCGGACGGACGCGGACCTCGATTCCATCCTCCGCGTGGCGTGGGGACCTAAGGCCGCTTCGTCTTCAGCAGCTTCTCCAGGGCGCGCGTCTCCGCCGCCATCTGGTCCTTGAGGTCGAACTCGTCGGCGGAATTCCGTCGTCCGCACTTCGGACAGGGGATCGGCTCCTTGTGCTCGATGTGGCGGGGATAGAGCGTCAAGGATTCCCTGCACCCGAGACAGTTCACGACGTACTTCGTGATTCTCACGGAGCCTCGACCTCCACACCGGGAGCCTTACGGGGCTGGCGGTGATCCAGGACGGCGGTGATCTCCCGGGCCCGCTTCGGCCCGATCCCCTCGACCCGCTGCAACCGCGCCTCGCTTGCGGCGAAGGTCCGGCGGACCGTCCCGAAGTGCGCGAGGAGCTGACGGACGGTCGCCGCGCCCACCCCCGGGAGGCCCTCGAGGACGATGCGCTGGCGGTCCTCCAGCGAGGTGGACTTCGGCTTGTGCCGCACGCCATAGTCCAGGGCCCCCTTCGAGAACTGCCGCTCGATCGTGCGCAGGGAGAGGGCGGTCTGCGCCTGGTCCGGCGTGAAGAGGATGGGCACGCGCTCCGCGAGCGTCACCGCCGAGAACGCGCCCCAGAACGCCGCCGGGTTCTTCGCCTTAGCGACCGTGGCCAAGTCCCCTTCAACCAGCAGGAGCGAGAGCGGATAGGTCTCCCGGAGGCGGATGACCTGCTCGAACAACCGTCGCTGGACGATCGAGGCGAAGAAGTCCGTGAGCGTCTTCCGCTCGATCCCCACCGGCCCGATGACATAGTCCCCGGGGGTGATCGCGCGGACCTCCACGTCCACCCCGAGGCCCCGCAGGGCGGCCACCATCGACTCCGGTTCGTGGACGTCGACGATCATTCCGCGTCGGGAACCGCCGGCTCCGCTTTAAGGTGCCTCGCACGCGCCAGGAACGCGACCGAGGAGAGGACATCGCCGAGGCCGACGATGCGTTTCGGGGCGTCGACGATCGGCGAGGGGACGACCACGAGGTCCGGGCCGCCGAACCCGGTCTCGGGGTCCGCGCCCAAGGCCTCGGCGACGGCGGTGAAGCGCTCGATGTCCGCCTCCCGAAGCGGCGGCGTGTCCCGCAGGTCCGGGATGAGCGTCCCCTGGGCGGCGACGCTCGCCGCGGCCGCGGAGGCGAGCAGGAGGGCCCGGCGCTCTTCCGCGACGGGGCCGTCGAGGTAACTGACCTGGACGCCGTGGAGATGCAGGTGGAACCGCGACACGTAGGCCTCGCTCGCATAGATCCGAAGGCCCTCGACGAGCTTGGACAGGGTCGTGGCGGCCGGGCCCACGAGCGCGCGGGCCTCGGCCTCGTCCGCTCCCAGGGAGTCCGTGAAGGCCAGGAGGAACCGGGACGCATCGACATGCGCCGGATCCATGGCGGTGTACTCGAGGTGCACGGGGACGCGCAGCTCTCGCAGCCTCAGGAGGTGGCGCGCGGAGTCCCGCATCTGCTCCGGCTCCATGAGGTGGAACCCGGAGAGGAACGCGGCGTCCAGGCCACCGGACGACGCTTCGGGGATGGCGGTAACGGACGGCGGCTCGAGGGCCGGGCCTGGCGAGAAGATCACGCGACCGGGCCGGCCGTCCCGCTCGAACTCGAAGACGTAGTGGTTGGGCAGGTTGTTGTCGTGGAAGGGGATCGGGTTGCCGCCAAACGCCCGGACGATGGAGGCGACGATCGCCGCCTGACCCCCGGGGGTGTCCTGGAAGGGACCGAACGAGGAGAGGGTGTCCTCCATCTCCCGGGATGTCCGGAGTTCCACGCTCGCCGAGAGACCCAGTCCCGCCTCAGCGGCCTTCCGCAGGTCTGCCGGCAGTGCGTCCAGGACCGTTCGAAGCCCGGCCGCATCGAGACGCCGGATCCGGTCGGTGTTCGCGTTGAACCCGGCCAGGACCGCCTGGTGGAGCAACGGGTTCCAGCCCAGGAGCGAGGCCGACCGGCTGGACCAGATCTCCAGCAGCGTGGACACAGTGCGGACACCCTCCGGGGGGAGATAACCTTTCACCCGCGGCGAGAGACGGGCGAGGCGCGGGACGGTACCTCCGGTGGGCAAATGGAAAATAGACGGTGGCGAGATCGATCACAGGCAGCCTTTTGAAGTGCAAAGCCGACAACCGTTACGCGGCTACGGGCGATTAGTCGCCGCGGGCTGAGGCAGTCGCCCGAAGGCTTCTGCCGTACACCCCGGCCCTATCAACGTCGTCGACTACGACGACCCTTAAAGATACCTAGTCTTGAGGAGGGCTTCCGGCTTAGATGCTTTCAGCCGTTATCCCTGAGCGCGTGGCTGCTCGGCAATGCCCTACCGGACAACCGATGGACTAGAGGCGCCGGCCCCCCGTTCCTCTCGTACTTAAGGGACCTTCCCCTCAGGTATCAAAGCGCTTCCACCAAAAAGCAACAAACCTGTCTCACGACGGTCTAAACCCAGTTCACGATCCCTTTTAATGGGCGAACAACCCCACCCTTGGCAGCTCATGCACCGCCAGGATAGGAAGAACCGACGTCGAAGTAGCAAGCCTTCAGGTTGATATGAACTCGTACTGAAGACAACTCAGTTATCCCCGGGGTAACTTTTCTGACATCAATGGCTCCCACGGATGGAGCTCATTGGTTCGCTAGGCCTCACTTTCGTGTCGTGGACTCTCGTTGGGCAAGTCCACGTCAGGCAAGCTTTTCCCCTTACAGTTATCGGAGGATTTCTGACCCTCCTAAGCTTACCTTTGGGCGCCCTTGTTATCTTTTTGAGGGCGTGGCGCCCCACCCAAACTGCCCACCTACCGTTGTCCCCTCGAAAGGGTTAGCCGGACGAATCCGAAAGGGCGGTGTTTCATCGATCTCTCGGAACCTGCCTAGCAGCAGGCCCTGGTAACGAGTCCCGCCTACACTACACATCCAAACTCATACGGCAGCGACAGGCTGCAGTAAAGCTCCACGGGGTCTTCGCTTTCAGGTGGAAGGTACTGGACTGTGCGCCAGTAAGTCAGTTTCACCGGCTTCTGAGCGGGGACAGTAGCGCTCTCGTTGGGCCTTCATGCAAGTCGCCAATTAAGCGACAAGGTATTACGCTACCTTAAGAGGGTCATAGTTACCCCTGCCGTTTACTGGTCCTTCGCCCGGTTGAACCCGGTTTTCAGATACCAGCACTGGGCAGGCTTCAGCGACCATACACATCCTTTCGGACTTGCGGTCACATGTGTTTTTAGTAAACAGTCGGAGCGCCCGAGTCACTGCGACCAGCCTCTCGCGAGGCTGGCACTCCTTATCCCGAAGTTACGGAGCTAATTTGCCGAGTTCCCTCGCCCAGATTCTCGCCGACACGCCTTGGGCTTCTCACCCAGGGGCACCTGTGTCAGTTCTAGGTACGGACAGATGAGTTGACATCCGGATCCTTTTCACGGGCACCGGGCATCGATCGAAGAATGAATTCACACTCCCACTCGTGCTTTCGCCCACTTCTCGCCATTACGGCACTCCGCGGGCTTCAACACTTGGACGAACTGGTATGTGGTCGCTCGATCTAGCCGGATGCGTCCGATCCGGAGCAGGGTCTCACCTGGTGCAGGATTATTAACCTGCTTCCCTTTCGCGTTTTTCTTCTTAAGAAAACACTTAGGACCGACTAACCCTCGGCTGACGAACATTGCCGAGGAACCCTGGCCCCTTCGGCGGTGCGGATTCTCACGCGCACTTTGCTGCTACTCCTCCCGGGATCCGCGTCCGAACGCGGTCCATATAGATTCTGACCTCACGGCCAGACTTCTCTCCGCGCACGGCGCCCCTCTACAAGATCACCTTTCGGTGCTCCGCGGTATCGGTAATCGACTTAGCCCCGTCCCTTTTCGGGGCCCGCGATCTCGGCTGGTGAGCTGTTACGCTTTCTTTGAATGGTGGCTGCTTCTAAGCCCACATCCCAGCTGTCTGAGATCGTGAACTCCCTTCGGTTCGCACTTGGTCGATATTTAGGGACCTTAACCGCAGGCTGGGCTCTTACCCTTACGGACACCAAGCTTACCCCAGGTGCCCGACTCCCCGCTTCTCAGGCGGCGGCACATTCAGAGTTTGACAGGATATCGACGGATTTCTCCGCCTAAATACCCAATCCGTCGCTTTACCGTGCCGTCGGCCTCTGCGGAGGTCCAGCTGCGACTGGTTGCGAGGGGAACCAGCTATCCCCGGCCTCGATTGGCCTTTCACCCCTATGCCCAGGTCAACCGAATGATTTGCACATCAATATCGGGTCGGACCTCCACCCCCCTTTCGGAAGGCTTCATCCTGCCCAGGCATAGATCGACCGGCTTCGGGCATCTCACCCAGGACTCCTCGCGAGCGCACGACGCCCCTCGCCCCTCGCGGGGTTGCGGGCTTGTTGCTTTCGCTTCGGCTTCCCTCGTAAAGAGGTTAACCTCGCCCTGGATCTGAACTCCCCGGCCCGTTTTTCAAAACGGACGGCATGACGTTGCTCCATGCTCTCGCGAGCACTTCGTCGCTTTCTTTCTACGCCATACCAGTCTGTAACTGTCTGGTTTCAGGCTCTTTTCACCTCCCGCCAAGGGCTCTTTTCAGCTTTCAGTCACCCTACTATTGCGCTATCGGTCTCGGGGTGTACTTAGGGTTGGGAGTCTATGCCTCCCTCGTTCGCGCGCGATATCCAACGCGCACTACTCTGGATACCCTCAATCTCCTGCCTAGCTTATCCCTACGGGGCTATCACCCTCTTTGGCGACGGATTTCCACCGAACTATCGAGTTGACTAGGTTGGGAGTACGAAGGTCCAAACTCCACACGCCCCCCGTGTTTCCACGAGGGGTTCGGTTTGCCCTCTGCCCTCTTCGATCGCCTTTACTGAGGGCGTCTCTATTGATTTCTTTTCCTCTCCGTACTAGGATGCTTCAATCCCGGAGGTTCCCGTTCCTTACGGAACACTCTTGCGAGTGGGAGGTCCCATTCGGCCATCCCCGGATCACGGGTTCCTTGCGCCTACCCGGGGCATTTCGCAGCTTGGCACGACCTTCCTCGGCACCCGAGCCGAGCCATTCCCCAGACAGCGGAGCTAGCCGCAAAGTTGTCGGCTCTGCACACGTCCAGGCTGTCTGTGATCCGCTTCATCAGACCCTGTACGACGAGGCGCGGCCTCTCCAGGATCCTCGACGCTTCCCCGGCGACGTCTCGCCGCATCGCGGGTGCACGGTGCCTGCTCTTCAACCCAGACGAGCCCTAAGGCATCGCCTTGCTTTCAGAACGCAGCCTCGAGCTGAGAGGAGGAACGGTATTTAACGGTTCTCATTTGGAGGTGGGCATCGCACCGATCTCGCGGACCTTCCCCTTCTGCGCGAGCAGTCCGGCAATCGAGCGGGGCATCGTGAGGACGTCGCCGCGGGCGAGGCGGTAGGTGGCCTGGATCCCCGCGAACGGCGGGATGTCCTGGAGGACCCGGACCACGGCGGTATCCACGAGAGCGCGGGAGGGTACCGGGGCGGGCGTGGCGGCGACCGGGATCGCCGATTCTGGCGGCAACGGCGCGCGGGGAAGCGCTGCCGGGAGCGGCTGGCGCCCGAACGCCCGGTCGCGGGAGGCCGTGAGGAGGGCGACGAAGCCCTCGAGCATCTCGCGCTCCTCCGTCGCGAGCCCCTTCGCGTCGACGTCCAGGCCGGAGGCGCGGTGGCTGGCGAGGAGGGCGATCTTCCGCTCGCGCTCGGCGAAGATCTGTTCGCGCTTCCGCTCGGTCTTGGCGATCTCCTCGGCGAGCAACTGAGAGCGGGTGCGCTCACCCACCTCCTTGACGAGGTCCGCCCGGAGGGCCTCCAGGTGCGCCGCCAGGAGCACGTAGAAGTTCTCCTCGAGCGGCATGAGCGTCTTGTGCTCCTTCTCGTGGCGGTAGATCGAGGTGATGCGGGAGAAGGTGAACTCGTCGGCCATCAGGGGGAGAAGACCGGTGGCCCCTATTACCTTTCCTTCGTCCCAACGTTTATCCCGCCACCGCCGGTCCTTCCTCTGTGAGTGACGTCCCCTTCCGCGTCCTCGCCCATCCAGGCCAGGCCGGCAGCCGGGTGCGGGGCTTCGACCCCTGGCGCAAGGCCTGGAAGGTCGACATCGGCGCCCCGGCGGAGAGGGACCAGGCCAACCGCGAACTCCTGCGGTTCCTTACGGAGATCCTCGGAGCCCGGGCCGGGGCGGTCGTCCTCGTTTCCGGCGCGCGGGACCGGCTGAAGGTCGTCCGCTGGATCGGCGGCCGCCCCGAGCTCCTCGAAAAGCGTCTCGGGGGCGCGGGATGAACCAGGCCGACCGGTACGCCCTGCTGCTCGATGCCGTCGAGGACCTCATCGAGGAGAACCAGAGGATCCCTGTCCTCGTGGAGGGCGTCCGGGACGTGCGGGCGCTGCGGGCCATCGGCCTGACCGGGGAGATCCTCACCGTGAACACGGGAGGGCCCCTCCTCGAGCTCTGCGAGCGCCTCGGTCGCCGCCATCGGGCCGTGCTGCTCCTGACGGACTGGGACCGGCGTGGCGGTCAACTGGCCCAACGCCTTCGGGAAGGCTTCGCCGCCATCGGGGTCGATGCCCGGGAGACCCCGCGCGCGAAGCTCGCCTTCCTCTCGCAGAAGGAGGTCAAGGACGTCGAGTCCCTGGACGCCTATGTGCAGCGCGCCCGGGAGGCCGTCGGGAACCGCCCGCCCGAGAAGGCCTCCAAGCGCTGGTACACCCAGCGCCAGACCCGGCGGGGGCGTTCCGGGGATTGAGAATAGGACGATATGTTTATATACGGCGGCCGAGGCTTGCTCCCCCGGGACACAACCAGCGGTCCTTCACCCTCCCTCTCCTCACTCCTCGCGTGTGTCGAAAGAGTCGCGGCGGGCCTCGTAGAGACCCCTCCCGTGGAGGGCCGCGGACAGAGTTTCCCAGAGGAACGAGAACATGACAGTAGACCCCAGCACTACGAAGTATATGATCGAGGCCAGGATCGAGGCCGAGGGCGTCGTGGAGAAACCCGATGTCGTCGGTGCCATCTTCGGGCAGACCGAGGGTCTGCTCGGCGAGGAACTTGATCTGCGGGACCTCCAGAAGACCGGCCGCATCGGCCGGATCGAAGTGGACATCACGAGCAAGAAGGGCCGGGCCGAAGGCACGGTGTACATCCCGTCCAGCCTGGACCAGGTGGAGACCTCCGTCCTCGCCGCGGCGCTCGAGACCATCGACCGCGTCGGCCCCTGCAAGGCCACGATTCGCGTCGAGAAGGTCGATGACGTCCGGACCACCAAGCGCACGAAGATCATCGAACGCGCCAAGGCGCTCCTGAGCTCCATGCAGACCGGCTCCAAGGGCGTCGGCGCCGATGTCGTGGAAGAGGTAAGGAAGTCCGTCCAGGTGTCCGAGATCATCACCTGGGGGCCGGACCGCCTGCCCGCAGGACCGAACATCCTCGACTCGGATTCGATCATCATCGTCGAGGGCCGCTCCGACGTCCTCGCGCTCCTCCGCAGCGGCATCAAGAACGCCGTGGCGGTGGAGGGGACGAGCGTCCCGAAGACCGTCCAGGAGCTGTCGAAGGAGAAGACCGTCGTCGCCTTCGTCGACGGCGACCGCGGCGGCGACCTGATCCTGAAGGAACTGCTGCAGGTGGCGGAGATCGACTTCATCTCGCGCGCCCCGCGCGGCCACGAGGTCGAGGAGATGACCCAGAAGCAGATCGTCAAGGCCCTGCGGAACAAGATCCCCGCGGACCAGTACATGGAGATGTACGGCCTCGGCGGTCAGCCGGGTCGCCAGGACGACAAGCCCGATCCGTTCGCCCAGGACGACGAGCCCTCCGGGCCCCGCAGCAGCCCCGCCCCGGCCCACCCCCCCGCCCACCTCCCCCACACTCCCCCGCCGATGAGCGCGCCGCGACCCCCCGTCAGCGCCCCGAGCAACGCCAAGCCCCTGACCGCCGAGGTCGCGAAGTTCCGCGACCTCCTCCTGGGCATGTCCGGGACGTCCAGGGCCAAGATCGTGGATGACGCCGGCGGCATCATGGCCGAGGTCCCGGTCCGGGAGCTCGTCCCGAGCCTCAAGCCCCCCGCGAAGGCGGTCGTCTTCGACGGCATCGTGACGCAGCGCATCCTCGACATCGCCGCCGAGATCGGCATGCGAGCCGTTATCGGGACGAAGCTCGGTACGGTCACGAAGCAGCCGACCTCCGTCGAAGTGTGGACGAAGGACGACTTCGCCTAGGGGAGTGCCCGAGACGGAACGGACCGCCGAGAAGCGCACCGAGGGGAAGACGCCCCTCCTGGACGAGATCACCACGACCGCGGACCTTCGCATCCCGGCGGACCCGCTCGAGCGCGTGATCGGGCAGGAGGAGGCCGTCCGCCTCGCCCGTCTTGCCGCGCAGCAGCACCGCCATCTCCTCCTCGTCGGCCCGCCCGGCATCGGGAAGTCGATGATCGCCCAGGCCCTGGCGCTCCATCTCCCCCCCGCCACGCAGGAGATCCGCGTCGTGCACAACCCCGAGAACCCCGAGCGGCCCTCCGTGGAGGTCAAGGCCCGGGACGAGGTGACCCGGGAGACGGAGGAGCGCGAGGGCGCGGAGGGCGAGCTCATCGACGCGCGCGAGGCGCCCATCAACGTCGCGGAGCGCCTGGGCTACAAGTGCGTGCACTGCGGCATCTACTCCAGCCCGACCGAGCGCATGTGCCCGAAGTGCAACCGCCCGAAGTCGACGCTCCAGCAGCCCGTGGGGAACCCCTTCGGGGACCTCCTCGGCGGCATCCTGGAGGCGACCGTGGGCCACCTCGGCGGCGGACGGGACCGCGTCACGACCACCCGCCGGCGCTTCGGCCAGGAGGAGGTCGTCGTCTACGAGCGCGGCGGCGAGATGATCAAGGTCCTCGACCAAAAAGCGCTCGAGAAGCGGCGGGAGATGGAGAAGGTCTCGCCGCGGAAAGTCCTCGTCCCCATCGAACGCCGGCAGTTCCTGCTCGCGACCGGCTCGAGCGAGACGGAGCTCCTCGGCGACGTCAAGCACGACCCGTACGGGGGCCATCCCCAGCTCGGGCAGGCGCCGTACGAGCGCGTCGTGCCCGGGGCCATCCACGAGGCGCACGAGGGCGTCGTGTTCATCGACGAGCTGCCGCAGCTGGGCAACCTGCAGCGGTACATTCTGACCGCCATGCAGGAAAAGGTGTTCCCGATCTCCGGGCGCAACCCCCAAAGCGCCGGCGCGAGCGTCCGCGTCGACGCCGTCCCCTGTGACTTCATCTTCGTCGGGGCGTGCAACATCCAGGACCTCCCGCACATCCTGTCCCCGTTGCGCTCGCGCATCGTCGGGAGCGGCTACGAGATCCTCCTGGAGACGACGATGCCCGACACCGAGGCGAACCGCAGCAAGCTGGTGCAGTTCGTCGCGCAGGAGGTCGCGATCGACAAGAAGATCCCCCATGCGTCCCGCGAGGCCGTGGCGGTGATCATCGAGGAGGCCCGGCGGCGGGCGAGGGAGATCGACAAGCACGAGCACGCCCTGACCCTCCGCCTCCGCGAGCTCGGCGGCCTCATCCGCGCCGCCGGGGACATCGCCGTCTCCACGGGCGCGAAGACCATCGAGGTCGCCCACATCCGCCTGGCCCTCAAGCGCTCGAAGACGATCGAGCAGCAGATCCACGACCGGTACGGCTCGTACTACAGCGGCGTCAATTCGGACATGAGCGAGTCGCAGCGGCAGACCCAGCAGAACTACTACTGGAACTCGTCGCCCACAGACGACGTCCGCGGCTACCACTAGCCGACAGGTCGGCGACACGTCTTTATCCGGGATGAGCCCCCATGGGCATCCCGATGCTCACCGCCGAGGAGCGCGTCCTCCTTCACCTTCTTGGCCACGTCCGGCACGCCGAGCGTTACGAGGCCCCGTTCGAACTCACGCAGGCCGGGATCGCATTGGCCACCAGCGTCCGGCGCAGTCACGTCTCGGCGACGCTCAAGGAAATGGAGTCTCGCGGGCTCGTCGACCGCCGCGTCTCCCACATCGAGGGCGGGGCACGGCGGCGAAAAGTCTATGTCCTGTCGGCGAGGGGCGTGCAAGCGGCGGAGTCGATTCGGCAACGGGTCGCCGCCACCCCCGTGCGTTGGCGGACCGGCGGGGAGGTCCGGCCGACGACGCTCGGGGAGGCCGTGCGCGCGAGCCGTGGCGGCAGCCTCGTCACGCTTGCGCTCGCGGTGCGCGACGGGCTCCTCGACCTGGAGACCCCCCGGCCGCTTGACCGTCCCCTCGCGGCACCCAGGTTCTATGGGCGGGTCACGGAGCTCGCGCAGTTCCGCGAGTTCCTCGCCAGTGCGTGCGCCTGCCTGGCCCTCCGGGGCCTCGCCGGCACCGGGAAGTCGGCGTTCCTCGTGGCGGCGACGTCCGGGACCGATCCCTCCCGGCTCCTCTGGGTGCGCGCCGCGGAGGGGACGACGCCCGAGCAACTCGTCGCAGCGATCGCCGGGAAGCTCCGCGAACTCGGTCGTCCCGCGCTGTCCCAGATGCGGGAGTACGGCGCGTCTCCCGAGGACCTGCTCGCCCGGGCGGTCCGGGAAACCTCGGAGGCGCCGCTCCTCCTGGTCATCGATGGGGCCGAGAAGACGCGCGATGCCCTCGCCCCGTTCCTCGGGCGGTTGCTGGCGGGGCTCCGCGGGTCGGCGGGGAAGCTCGTGGTGGCGGGGCGCCAGCTGCCCCACTTCTACTCGCGCAGGGACGTGCTGCTCGACGGCTCGGTCCGGGAGCTCGAGATGTCGACCTTGGACGATGCCGCCGCCCTGGCGATCCTCGCCAGCCGCGGCGTCCCCGAGGCGAGGCGCGACGAGGTCCTGGCGGTGACGCGGGGGCACCCGCTCTTCCTGGAGCTGATGGCGGCGACCGGCGGCCGCGGACTCGGCGACATCCGGAAGTACTTGCGGGAGGAGGTCGCATCCCAGCTCGGGCCGCGGGAAGAGGAACTGCTCGCCACGTTGGCGGTGCAACGCCACCCCATCCCCTCCGAGGCGGTGGTCCTGGAACTGGCGGACTCGGGACGCCTGGAGGCCCTGCAGGAGCGCGGTCTGGTGCGGCTGGGAGGCGGGGTCGTCGAGATGCATGACCTCCTGAAGGAGTTCTTCGCGTCCCGCTTGAGCGGCGCACAGCGGCGCCGGCTGCATCTGGCGGCGGCGGCCTATTACGAGACACGGCCTGACCCCGAGGACCGGTTGGAACAGCTCCATCACCTCGAGCGCGCCGGGGAGGTCGAGGAACTCGTCGAGCTGCTGGCGGGGACCGGACGCTCTCTGGCGGCGCGGGGGTTCCAGGAGGAGGTCCTCCGGCTCATCGCCCAGATCGACCTCGCTTCGCTCGCGGCCGAGGACCGTGTTCCCCTCCTCCTACTCGAGGGGGAGGTCTGCGCGACCCGCGGTTCGTGGGACCGGGCACGTCAACGGTTCTCCGAGGCCGCGGGCCTGGCGGAGGAGATCGGCGACGGTCGCGGGCGGGCGCGCGCGGTCCTCGAGGCGGGGGTCCTGGAGTACCGACGCGGGGACGTCGAGGCCGCCCGGGCCTCGTTCCAGAGGGCGCTGGACATCGTCGGGGACAGCGACGAGGCCATCACCGCGCGGATCCTCAACGCCTTCGGGATCCTGGAGTGGCAGGCGGGGGACCTCGACTCCGCCGCGGCGTTCTACGATCGCAGCCGGAAGGCCTACGAGCGGGCGTCGGACCTCGCCGGCGTGGCCGGGGCGATCAACAACCTGGGGATCCTCCGGTGGCAGCGGGGGGACGTCGATGGCGCGCTCTCGCTCTACGCGGAGTCGCTCAAGATCAGCGAGTCTCTCGGGGACGACCGCACCGTCTCCATCCTGTACAACAACATCGGGGAGGCGTACCGCCGCCGCGGGGACTCCGATAACGCCGCGCGCTTCTACGACCGCAGCCTCCAGCTCGCCGAGCGCCTGGAGTTCGTGTGGCAGATCGGGGAGATCCACCGGAACCTGGGGCGGCTGCTCTCGGGCCCCAAAGGGCGCGGGCACCTCGAACAGGCCTTGGCGATTTTCGAGTCGCTTGGCGCACGCCGGGACAAGGACGAGGTCCTCGCCTTGCTGCAGGACCAGGCCGCGGGGGGAAAGAAATAGAGGCGGGGGAAGGCCCCGCCTACACGGAGACGCCGATCTTTGCGACCTCGCTCCCATCCTTCCACAGCAGGCTGATCTGGTACGCGATCCCGAGGGACGCCCCGGAGAGCCGGAAGCTGTCGCCGGCGCTCAGCTTGCCCTCGCCGCCGAGGTCCACGTACCGGAACGTCACGTTGCCGAAGGCCAGGTCGCGGCCCGCCTCCAGGATTCGCGGCGCCCCCAGGGGCTCCTCGTCTGCGAGGACGACCACCCGGAACCGGTCAAGCGAGGCCTCCCGATCCGCCCCGGTGACCGTGCCGCGGCAGGTTCCTGCCGAACATCCATCTCCCCGCAGCGTGACCAGGGGCTTGATCTCGGTCGTCACAATCAACCCCGACACCATCACGTACAGCACGGCCGCCAACACCACGGTGATCGCGACCATCAGGATGGTGGCGATCACCGGAGACACACCTTCCCTGTCCTTCCGAACAGGCATTCGCTTCTGCATGTTTTGAGTCCTGCGGCTTTCGCCGCGTACCCAGAAGGAGTCTCTCGCGACGATGGCGGTTGGGGTCACATGTCGCCGTGTTGTCGCCTAGAGCGCCCGGAGCATCTTCCAGGCCGCCTCGCCGTCCGTGTAGAAGCCGGGGATGTCGTGCTTGATCGAGAAGCCGTGGCGGTCATAGAACCGGATCGCGTTGACGTTGCTCTGCCGGACCTCCAGCTCGACGGAGAGGAGGGAGGCCGCGGTGCACTCTCGCAGGAAGGTGTTCATGAGCGCGGTCCCGATGCCTTGGCTACGGAGCCGCGGCGTCACCGCCAGCATGAGGATCCGCGCCCCCTGTGTCCCGTTCACCACGGCGGCGAGGAACCCGGCGACGACCCCGTCCCACTCCGCGATGAGGAACCCGCCCCGCCACCACCGGTGGATGTCCAGGTAGAGGGAGGTCGGATAGACCTCGGCGAGGGACTCCCGGACGATCGAGGAGACCGGGAGGACGTCCCCGGCGGCGAAGGGACGGATGAGGAACACGGCGCGTTCATCTTGGGCAGGACTAAAAATCTGTCGGGGAAACGCTCTAACCAGCCGCGTGCTACCGCCGGACGTGCGACTCCTCTTCGAGCTCTCCGGCGAGCATCCGACGCTCCCGAGAGCGGAGCTCTCCGCGCTGCTCCATTCGTTCGGGGCCCCGGCGGAAGTGCCTCCGGGCCGCGCGGTCGTCCTGAACACTGCCGTGGACCCGAAACTCCTGGCTAGCCGCCTCGCCTTGACGCACTTCGTCCACGAGGAGATCGCCTCCGGGACGTTCCAGGAGATCGTGGCTGCGGCCGGCGGTCTTCAGCCCGAGGGGACGTTCAGCGTCCGCGTCAAGTCCTATGTCACCTGCCATGGAAGGGAGGAGATGGAGCGGAAGGTCGCAGACCAGATTCGCGGGAAGGTCGACCTCGACCATCCGGCGGTGGAGTACGTTGTCCTCATCACCGCCGATGGACACCACCTCACCCGACGCATCGCCGCCACGGCCCGTGCGGGGTTCGAGGCGCGGCGCCCGAGTTCACGTCCGTTCTTCCATCCGACCGCGCTCCACCCACGTTTCGCTCGTGCCCTGGTGAACCTGACCGCCTGTCCTCCAGGGGGGACGATCCTCGACCCCTTCTGCGGGACCGGGAGCTTGCTCGTGGAGGCCGCGCTCTGCGGGTTCCAGGCGCGGGGACTGGATGCGAGCGGCGAGATGATCGCCGGCGCCTCGGAGATACTCGATGCGTACGGCGTCGCCGCCGAACTCCGGATCGGCGATGTTGCCCTTCTGGGGGAGGCCGGGGCGGTGGATGCGATCGTCACCGATCCTCCCTATGGCCGCAGCGCGAGCACGTACCGAGAACCGGTCCCGGATCTCTACCGCCGGTTCTTCGCCGCCACGGCCCAGTTGAAGTCGGGGACCCCGGTGGCGGTGATCCTCCCCGCGGAGGAGCACGTCGCGTTGGCTGAAGAGCATCTGGCCCGAGAGCAAGTTCACCGCGCGCGCGTCCACCGTTCCCTGGACCGGCATTTCTGCGTGTTCCGCGTCAGGTGATCCGGAAGCGGATGGTCAGGGTCGCCGGGGCCGCCTCCTGGGCATCGCCGCCGATGATCGCCACGGAGGTCGCCACCACCGTCGGGCTGTACTCCTGACCGACCGACGCGTTCACGGGGAGGAGGGCGGTGATCGTCACCCGGACGTGCTCCGAGGTGTTCAGGCCGAAGGTCGCGGATTCGTTCTCAAACGGGAGCGGCTGCGAGAGGTTCCCCTGGAACAGGATGGCGGTGAAGAGGAAGTTCGTCTTGTTCGGTTCACGGAAACCCGGCTCGATGCGGAGCGTCACGCGTTGAAGGACGTTGCCCGTGTTTACAAGAGCGAACGTCGTGTTCTCCATGGTGCCTGCGGCGGCGGTCACCGTGTACCCGACGGTCACGTTCCCGGTGATGTCGTTCATCCGAAACTCCAGACCGTCTGCGGCGGACACGGAGTCGATGGGGATGGGGATGAAACAGGCGACGAGGACGGTGCTCGTCACGACTCCAACTAGGATGCGCTTCTTGTCCAACCGGACGAGATCGTTGAGCGGCGGCATGTGCCGAAGCCCCAGCAGCAGGATGAAGAGGGCGATAATCGCCCAGCCCGGGTACCCCACGAACGAAAGGACGAACATGAGACCGACGGCGGCGTACGAAGCGTACTTCGCGCGGTCGCCTAGCAGTGCGCGAGCCACGTGACCGCCATCCAGTTGGCCGGCCGGGAGCAGGTTCATGGCGGTGACGAACAGCCCCACCCATCCGGCGAACAACGTCGGGTGCCGCATCGCCCCTTCCGGGACCGGGATGAAGAAGGCGAGGACGTCGTATAGGAACGAGTTGTGATAGAGGACCGTCCCGCCGAGGTTCCCCCCGAGGGGCCTCGGGTCGAGGTTGGTGAGGAAGAGGCCGAGGAGCGTGACCGGGACCGCCACCGCCAACCCGGCGAGCGGGCCGGCGGCCCCGATGTCCAGGAGGGCGCGGCGCGTCGGGATCGGCTCGCGCATGCTGATCATCGCCCCGAAGGTGCCGAGCGGGGGCACCGAGGGTATGAAGAACGGGAGCGAGGCGTTCACCTTGTAGCGCTTCGACACGACGTAGTGGCCCATCTCGTGCACGCCGAGGATCGCGAGGAGCGGGAGGGAGAAGAAGAGCGCGCCGTTCGCCACGGAGCCGGCGTCCAGCCCGGGCCTCCCCACGTACGACGCCCAGCTCAGGCCACCAGCGTAGACAGTCGTGATGATCGTGACCACCAGGAGGACCGCGTTGACCTTCGTGCTCCAGAACCGCCGCGGTGGCCGGCGGCCGATGTGGAGGAGATGCTCCCCGCCCTCCTTCGCAAGGAAGGGGATGTACCCCTTCGGGACCAGCGCGAGCCTCAGGGCCTCGAAGTCCGCCTCGAGCGACCCGGGTTTGATGACCAGGTGGAACGTGACGGTGTCGCCCCGGACCGCGGACTGGTACACGGAGAAGTGAGCACGGACGAGCGTTTCCAGCTCGGCCATCTCGCCGACAGAGGGCAGCAACGCGGCGTTTCTAACGGCGCTCGCTACTTAAGGTTGCCTTCATGGTTCATGGGTCACACAAGGCGCCCCACGACGTACAGGATGATGGCGGTCACCAGACCGGCGAGCACGAACCGGAACCCCGTGGCGAGGAACCGTTCCTTCACGAGCCTGCCGAGGAACGCCCCCATGACGAAGAGGAGCCCGAGAGCGATCACGATCGCCACAGCAACGGCCTGGGGGAAGGGGAGGAACACGAAGGGGAGGAGGGGCGGGATCGCCGCGACCATCGGAGAGACGCCGTGGACCAGCGCCGAGATCCACGCGGCATACGCGAAGGCCCCGCCGTGCGACTCACCCATCTGGCGCAGCATCGCGCGCTCCAGGGAATGGAGGTCGAGGCGACGTTCGACCCGCTCCGCTTCGTACGCACCGACCCCGCTCGAGACCGTCAGGCCGACCGTCGCCGCCAGACCGGTGAGGATCACCAGGCGCCCGAGGTCCGCTTGCGGCGTCGTCACCCCCGCCGCCGACGCCCCGAGGATCAGTCCCAGGATCGTCAGGGCGCCGTCGAAGGCCCCGATGACGAAGTACCGGCGGATGATCGGCCCGGTGGTGGCGATCGCGTTGTACTCCTTGACCCGGAGGCGCCACTCCTTGAGACCCATCTAGGCCCCTCGGTCCGCCAGGGCGCGCTCCGCGGCGGCGCGGATGGCCTCCAGGGCCGAGGCGAGCATCGCCACGTCCGGCCCGCCCCCTTGGGCGTAGTTCGGCTTGCCGCCGCCCTTCCCGCCGATGAACCCGATCCCCGCCGCGAGGAGTTCACTGCAGGAGACCTCGACCTCGGGGGAGCGCCCCACCGCCAGCGACGCGGTCTCGCCGCGCCCGCCGAGGATGCACAGCGCCTTCCGATCCGAGAGGACCTCCTTCATCACCGCCGAGAGCTCGCGGGCGCCGCCCTCGACCTCGTGGACGACGAGTCGGACGCCGTTGATCATCGGCGCGGTCTCCGCGATCTCCTGGACGGACCCGGCCGCGGCGTGGTGCCGCGCGCGCTGGACCTCCTTCTGGAGCTCCCGCCACTCCGTGACGACCTTCTCCATCGCCGGGCCGACGGCGTCGGCGGCGACGTTCAGCTTCAGCGCGAGGCCATCGGTCATCGACGCGAGCCCGCGGTAATGCGCGAGGGCGGCCTTCCCCGCCACGAACTCCAGGCGGACGACGCCATCCTGGATGCGTTTCGTCCTGAGCAGCTTGATGAGGCCGACTTCGGCGGTGTTGTGGACGTGCGTCCCGCCGCAGGCCTCGCAGTCCCAGTCGGGAATCGTGACGACGCGCAGCTGCCCGCCGGGGACGCTGCCTCCCTGGTAGAGGCGGAAACCGCACACTGCCTCGGCGCGGTCCCGCGGGAGGACCTCGACGTGGACCTTCTCGCCCTTCAGGACGAGATCGTTGGCGGTCTCCTCAATGCGCCGCATCTGCTCGTCCGAGAGCGCCTCGAAGTGCGTGATGTCCAGGCGCGCGCCCTCCTGCCCCTTGTGCGCGCCGGTCTGCCAGATGTGAGGGCCGAGGACCTTCCGCGCCGCGCCCAAGGTGATGTGCGTGGCGGTGTGGTGCCGCATCAAGGCCTGACGGCGGTCCCAGTCGATCTCGCACTTGACCGTCTTCCCGACCTTCAGCTTCGCCGCCTCCTTGCAGAGGTGGAGGACCGACTCGCCGGCCTTCTGAACGTCGTGCACGCGGTAGCCGCCGACGTACCCGTGGTCGGCCTCCTGCCCGCCGCCCTCCGGATAGAAGTAGGTGTGGTCCAAGACGACCGACTCGCCGTCGATCGCGAGGATCTTCGCGCGGAAGGTGGGGCGCGCGCGCTTCTCGTACACCCGGAGGATCGTTGGCGGCAATCCGCTTGGGGCCCGAGCGACCGTTTCGGCGTCGGCCTGACGCTCGTGGCGCGCGGCGACGCGCGCGTAGAAGTCGTCGGGCACGGTCACGGGCGTGGCGGCGAACTCCTGGACGACATCCGGGTTCAGGCCGTGCGAGTCGTAGAGCTGGATCAGCGCCTCGGTGTCGATTGACGTCTTCCCCCCCTTCGTGAGGTCGACCTCCATGCGCCGCACGATCTCGCGGCCCTTCTCGAGCGTCTCCTTGTACCGCTTCTCCTCGATGTCGAGGAGGCGCTGGATCGAGCCGCGGTTCTCCAGGAGCTCCGGGAAGTCGTCCTTGTACTGCTCGATCATGAAGGTGATCGGGTCGGAGAGCTTCATCTCGAGGTCGAGGACCTTGAGCGCGCGCATCGCGCGGCGTACGAGGAGCCGGGCGAAGTAGCCCTCCTTCACGTTGCTCGGGACGACGCCGTCCGTGAGGAGGAACATCAGGGAGCGGCAGTGGTCAACGATCGCGTAGAGCGCCTCGTACGGCCGTACCTGCTTCACCAGTTCCTCGACCGGGATGTCAAGGCGCTTGGCCGCCATCTCGCGGATCGCGCGGATGTCCGCCATGGACTCGACGCTGGTCATCCCCGCCACCTTGCTGTACTCCCGGAGGACGCGGTCGTCGGTCTTCGACTGGCCCGTGGCGCGCTTGAGGTAGCCGAGCGTGTCCCCGAAGACGGCCTCGTACGCGGAGGGCGTGCCCTGAGAGAGCCACGTGAGCCGCTCGAGGCCGTACCCCGTGTCGACGACCTGCGTCGCCATCGCGGTCCGCTGGCCCGCCTGCTCCACGTACATCATGAAGACGAGCGTGGCGACCTCGGCGCCGGCGACGATCACCTCGAAGCACGGACCGGAGTTGCCGCCGCCGTTCCACCAGGACTCCTTGTAGGTCAGGGCGCCGGGGGCCGCGCCGAGGCGGTCCGTGAGGAACTTCTGGCACAGCTCGACGGTGCGGTCGCGAAAGTAGATCTCCTTCACGGGGCGGTTGAACACGTGGTGCGCCATCATCTCGAACAGCGTGAAGTGCCGCCCCGTCTTGCCGACGTTGTCGATGTCGGTGAACCGCACGCAGGGCTGCGAGATCGCCAGGGGGTTCGCCGGCGGTTCGACGTCCCCGTTGATCACCCAGGGCTGGAACGGGTAGATGGAGGCCTGCGTGAAGAAGACGTCCTCCCGCCAGCGCGCGACGATGGGGTAGCGCTTCACCCGGGTGTGCCCGTTCGCCTCGAGGTAGGAGAGGAAGTCCTCGCGCATCGCCTTCGTCGTGAGTTTCTTCGAGAACGGCGGGGCGCCGATGAAGGTGTACTCGACGCAGGGGGTCTCGCCGCAGGTGACCTGCTCGCCGAGCGTCCAGAACCAGGTCGAGCACTTCGGGCATTGCCGCCGCTGGAACCCCTGGTTCCGGAAGATCTCGACCTCGTAGTCGGAGGCCATCGCGCGTGCCAATGGCGGGGCGCCTATAAACTCGTCGCCCGAAACCCTCTAAGCGTCGATTGTGCGTTGCCGGAGGTGGGAGGACGCGCATCACCTTCAAGCACGCCTACATCTCCCGCTACGATCCCTGAGGAGTTGAAACCATGGATGACGTTGCAGACCTAGTCGGGAGATGTGTTCGACTCACACCGGACACCGATCGCGCCTTAGTCGACTACAGCACTAGAACCGCGATGATCCTCTCCAGAAATGAGCCTCCTTCGGCGAGCTCGAAGGAAGAGTGGACGGCAAAGCTCAATCGTTCACTCATTGTTCTTTTCCCCCGCCCTCGAGTGATCCGCAGAATAATGATTCGGTATAATAAGAAGATGGAGGATTCACTTGCGCTGACGTTCACAGGTCGCCAGATTGGGCACAGCGAGACCAGTGCAAGTTGGAGACAGACGTACGCATGGATCTATGGAATAAAGGCACCGCCTCGCCAAGTGCGTCGACTTTTCGACAAGGACCTCATCGAACTCGGACCGGCAGATGTGGTTCCCTGCTAGAAGAGTGGGAGAGCCGATTCCCTTAGATGGGGTGTCCGAACGTAGCCTGCTCGGGCTTGTTGGCGGCGACTCCCCGGGGTGCGCCAGACCCACCGGAGTCCGTTTCCGCCGTCCGTGGACCTCGAACCACCGAAAGATTCAAGCCCAAGAAAAATTCGTTCAAGAGAGCATATACCCCCCCTCCTCCAATGCTTCCCCGCAGGCCCCCGTGAGGGGGAATGTCCGCGGCGGGAGCGGCGGGTTCTACCCCGGAATCCCGCGCAGGATGACGAAGAGAGAAGGAGCGAAAGAGACAATGGCCCTATCCGAAGCCCTCGACATCGCGCTGTCCAGCAAGACCCAGGAGCTCTTCGCCAAGGAGTCCAAGGTGCTCCTTAAGGCGCACATCGACGCCCCCTCCATGAGGGAGAACATGGCGGCCCTCCACCGGGAGTTCCTCGAGGAGGACGCGCACCAGGAGGACCTCAAGCGCCAGACGCGCGCCTCGACGATCCGCAAGGACAGCCTGAAGCGCCGCCTCCACGTGCTCGTCTCCGGGTCCCTGGACATCGCGATCGCCGGTGTCGGCAAGGACTCGCCGGAAGCGAAGAACTTCCGGATGATCCGCAGCCGCATCGCCGAGATCGCCGCCAACCCCCAGACCACCCAGGAGCCCACGCCCGAAGCCACGGCGTAGGCCCCCGCAGGGCCCCGCAAGGGGCCCACCTTTTCTCTTTCCGAGCCTTCCCCCGGTCTCTCGGGCACTCACCGCCATCCAAGACTGGCGGTCTCCAGCGCCTCTTCCCGGCGTGAGCGCGCATCCCCTCCACCCCTCGCGGACGCGCCTGCGAGGGCGGCAGGAACGGCGGGAACTCGTGCTGCCATTCCTCGGTCGCCTCAGGGTCTCCGCAGAGGGGTCCTATGGAGGGGACAGGGTCCAAGACCAACGAATCGAGTCCCTTCTCGATCGAAGCGGAGCCCTCCGGATACGAATGGACGTCCACGACTCGGCGGGAGGTGGTCCCGAGGTGGAACGAGCACCCTCGGGCTCGAATCGACCTCCTTCCGGTTCGAAGTCCCTTCCGCCAGCCTCGAATGGACCTCGTTCTCCCCTGATGGGCTCTCCCCCGAGCTGGAGCGGAGGTGCTCCGGGCCGAGGGGGACGGTTCCGGTTTGAATTCCCGCCGTTCCGGCTCGAACGAGAGGTAATCGCACGTGGAGCGCATTCACTCGGAAGGGTGGTGTAGGCCCCTTCAGAGCCGCGCCACCCGCGCCCGTGTCGGCGGGCTCGGTTCGACCGAGGAGGATCGCCCCACCATTGTCACTCGCAGGCCCCAGCAGGCGCCCCGGGACTCCATGCGCCCCGGGCGTGAGGACCGCGAACGAATCATAGTGGAACCTCTCCCCGGACCGGATGACTTTGCCGACCTCTTTGGGACGGCCAAGTGGAAGAAGTCCGCGCAAGAGTACAAGGAGGAGCTGCGGCGGATGTGGGGCGATTGACCGGTGGCGATGTTCTTCGACACCTACGCGCTGATCGAGTTCCTTGGGGGTCGCCCGGAGTTCCGCCGCCACGCGGCGCGGGGGATCCTCTCCACGAGGTGGAATCTGGCCGAACTCCTGGTGCTCGACTTTCGGGACCGCGGGGAAGAGGCCGCGCGGAAGGATTTCCGCCGCTTCCTCGGCGCCTGCACCGAGGTCGAGGACGACGATCTCTGGGACGCCGCCAGGTTCCGGGACTCGCAGCGTCACCGCAGGCGCAAGTTCTCCTATCCTGACCCCTTGGGCTACACGGTGGCCCGGCGACTGGGGTTGAGGTTCGTCACCGGAGACGACGCGTTCCGCGGCCTCCCCGGGGTCCTCTTCCAGAAGTAGGCGGGCAGCCACGGCCCAAGGAGTGCCTGCCGGTTCCATGTCGGGAGCGGGACTTCACCGCCAAACGCGGCGATGACGTCCTTGAGCGTTACCTACGATCGCTGCGCCTCTGCGCGGGCTCGACGAGTTCTCCACCGGTTCGAGCCGGGTCACTCACCGGTCGTAGACCGAATCCCGCGGACCCACCTTCAGCACCAGGATGCGGAGGAGGTTCCGTTCCACGTCCAGGAAGACGCGGTAGTCCCCGACCCGCAACCGGTAGTAGGGCGAATTCACCATCCTCTGGACGCCCCGGAGGGGGTCCTCGCGGAGCTCGCCGACCCGCTCGAAGATCCGCTTGGCCACCGAGCGGTCGAGCTTCCGGAGCTGGCGGAGGGCGTGCTCCGACCAGATGACCTCGAAGGGCATCAGAAGCCCATCTCGGCCTTGACCTGCTCGTGGGTCCGGTACTTCCCCGCCTTGATCTCCCGCTTCGCCGCCTCGAGCTCCCGCTTCGTCTCTTCGCTCAGTTCTCGAAGGTCCTCGAGGACGCGCTCGATGACCTCCTCGTAGGTTTCGCGGGGATGGATCTTCATCCGCTCCAGGGTCTTCTTCGTTGACTGACTCAGCTGGATCGTGCTCGTGGCCACGGTATCGCCCAGGACCGGTGCGCGTCTTATAGTTTACTATAGCCGGGTATCGGTCACGATGAGCGCTCGAAGCGGCGGAACGGTTCCAATCGGATGACACAAGCTGCCGGACCGCCGCGAGGTTGGGCAGTGAAGGCCCTCCCGCACATTCCGATGTGGGGAACCCCGGTTCGATTCCCCCTCATAGATGTCGCAGGAACTCGTCGTCGTCGATGCCCGCCTGCTTCAAGATACGGCGGACGACGTAACCGCTCAGGGTCGTGTGGAAGGCCACTGTAAGGAAGTCATACCGGTCGGCGTGGACGAGCTTTCGGTGGCTTCCCCGCTGCGTCGTGACGTGCCAGCCGAAACGTGCCATGGCCCGGAGGAAGCGACGCCCGTCGACCTCCCCTGGGAAACGGCCCATTCAGACGTCCACCGTGACGATCTTGGCGGGAACAGGCTTGGCGGCGTGCTTGCGGTCCAAGTCCTTGGCGAGTTCCTCCAAGTGGAACGCGATGCCCTCCCGAGCCATCTTCAGCGCCGTCTTCTCGCTCTTGGCGTCCACGAAGAGGCCTGGGAGCCCTGGGACGGTGGCCACGAAATGCCCTGACTCCGGGTCGTGCTCGAGTACGACGCGGTACTTCATGCAAGCACTACCGTCACGGCAGACCATAAGGATATCGTCTCCGGGTTTCACGTCACGTGAATCGACCGCAACCCTGACCCTCAGGAGATGCACGACTTCAGTTCTCTCAGGGCGGGGTCCGCATCTGCTCCCCGACCATCCGCTCCGCGATCTTCAAGAACTCCGGCTCCGAGCCCCGGGGGATCGTCGCCCCCGCCGCCACGTCGTGACCGCCTCCTTCACCGCCGAGCGCCTTCGACGCCTCGCGCATCACCGCCGCCAGATCGAGCCCGCGCCGCACGAGGTCCCGCGTCCCTCGGCCGGACACCTTCACGCCGTCCTCCGCGAAGGCGAAGCCGAAGATCGGCCGGTCCATCTCCACGGTCCCGGAGCTCAAGATCATCCCGGCGGTGATCCCGACCACGGTGTCCTTGATCCGGTCCTCCCCGTGGAAGTACTGCAGGGTCGGCAGCCGCGTCACCCCGATGCTGTGGATGAAGTCGAGCGAGTGCACGAGATTCTGGCGGTGGGCCTGGAGGAGATCTAGGGCGAGGGTCAGCGCATCCCCGCGGTCCCCGCGGCACACTCGGTACGCGACCTCGGCCTGCTCGTACCGCCCGCAGGCGTTGATCAGCGTCCCGAACTCCTTCGCGTCCCGCAGGGGGCTCCTCGCCTCCTCCTTCGCGAGCACGTACACCTCGCCGACGAGACGGTGGACCTGTTCCGACGTAGCCCCGCGCTGCAGCAGGTGCCTCACGAGCTCGGAGACGACGAGCCGCTTCTCGCTCTTCGAGAGCATCGCCCAGGTGATCCAACCCTCCTCGGTCTTGAGCTCCAGGCCCAGCTCGAGGAGGAACGCCGTGCACGCCTCCTCGTTGCCGGTCAGCCGGGGGAGGATCGGGTCCGAGGCGTACTGGAGGAGCTTGTGCAACGGGCGCGTCTCCCGCCCGAACAGGCGGAGGTCGGTGAAGGCCAGCAGCACGCCGGCGGCAATGCCGTCCTGCAGGATCTCGCGGTTGAAGCCGGACAGCCGGCGGTTCTCCTGCTCCTGCATGTCCGCGACCGCCCCCACGACGGCGATGGCGGCGAGGTCCACGTTCTTCGGATCCAGGGCCTTCGCGACCATGTACGTCGTGCCTGAACCGGAGATATCGTCGCTGCCGCGCCCGAGGTCGTGCGGGTTCAGCATGAGGATGCGATCGGAGGCCTCCAGGTACGTGAAGAGGTCCGCGCGACCCGACACCGGCTTCGGGGCCGTCGGGATGTGGTGGTCCGTGATCACCGCATCCAGCCCGTCCAGGAGGTGCAGCGCCCCGGCACCGAGGTCGCAGAACCACGCGAGCGGCGGCTTCTCCGCCTTGATCGCCTCCACCGTCGCCGTGTCCAGCTTCTTGAGGAAGGTCAGCTGGAAGGGGATTCCGGCTCGGTCGAGGCATTCGGCGGCGATGCTCCCGCCGGTGATGCCATCGCTGTCGATGTGGCAGTAGATGTGGACCTTGGAGGCGCCGCGGAGGCGGTCGGCGATCTCCTTCGCCCGGACATGCATTCCGGGGACGTCAAGGGCGAGCACGGGATGAAGATTCGGCCCGGGGGAGATGGCGCGGCGGTGTACAGGCACGCCCGGCCTGCGGCGGCCGAAGGGCGCGTGGATAAATAGGGACCGGCCTTCGTTGGCGGTGATGTCGGAACCGGACGACACTACCTTGCGCGAGCTCCTGACGCGATACAAGCGAGTCGCGGTCGTCGGCTTCTCGAAGGACCCTTCCAAGGAGGCCCACTCGACCCCTCTGCTCCTGACGAAGCTCGGCTACACGGTGCTCCCCGTGAACCCCACCGCCACGGAGATCGCGGGGCTCCGCGTCCACCCCAGCCTCACCGCCATCCCGGAGGACTTCGACATCGTGGACATCTTCCGCCCGAGCGAGGCCATTCCGCCCATCGTTGACGAGGCTCTCACGGACGGCCGCGCGAAAGTCATCTGGATGCAGCGCGGCATCCGGAACGAAGCGGCGGCGGAGAAGGCGCGGCAGGCCGGCCTCGTGGTGATCCAGGACCGCTGCCTGAAGGACGAGACGATCCGCCTGATCGGCGGCGACCTGCTCTAACGGATGACGATGCCCTTCACGCCCGCCACCGCGCGCATGCGCGGGATGAGGCGCTCCGGCACCGGCCCGTCGACGATGATGAACCCGCGCGGGTCGTCGATGATCTCGGGGTCGTCCGCGACGACCTGACGGATGCTCACGCCCGCCTCGGCGAGCACGCCCGCGACCCCGGCGAGGATCCCCGATTTGCTCGCGTTCTCCGGGAGGATCTCGATGGCCCCCCAGTGCATCAGCCCCGCGATGTCCTTCAGGTGGCAGGTCGGGGTGATGCGCCCGTAGAACTCCAGGAGGTCCTTCGTCCGCATGATCGTCTCCACCGTGGCGGTGATCACGCGGCGGTCGACGCTCGCGGCGCGCGCGATCGCGCTGTCGGCGAGCTTGATGTCTCCGCAGTAGATGGCGTTCTCGAACACGCGGAGCCCGTTCCTCACCATGAGCTGAGCGACCTTCTCCTGCGCCGGGAAGCCCTTGAAGTAAGGTCGAAGTCTGTCCCACATGACTGTAGAGTTGCGTACGCCAGGGTATAATAGTATGGACTCGGGTAGCACAGAATCTTACATCGCGGGCAACACGGCGATTTCATATAGGCCGCTCGGCAATACATTCCTAACGCGTCCAAGCCAGGTGGTTTGGCGGGGGAACAACGCTCGATGGTTTCGAGCGGTACTCTCACGATGAAACATCCAGCCACGCGGGAGCCGATGCTCCGACCGTCGGCTCCATCTTTTTTCTGTTACCTGTACGCCTGGGCTTCGTGCATTGGCACGAGGTTCCGCTCCCATGGACCCCCTCATCCTCATCCTTGAGCTCCTCGCCCTCTCCGTGGCGGGGGCGCTGGTCGGTTTCGCGATGGGGCTGGTCCCAGGCCTCCACGTGAACAACCTGGCGCTCGGCATCGTGGCGGCGCAGGGCCCGGCGCTCGCCCTGTTCGGAGTCGGAGATCCTTCCGGTCCTCTCCTCCTCTCCGCCTTCGTCGTCTCTGCGGCCGTGGCTCAGCCCTTCGGATCGCTCCTCCCGGCGGTGTTCCTCGGCGCCGCGGATGAGGCCACCGCCCTTTCCACGTTGCCGGGACACCGGATGCTCCGCGAGGGGCGAGGGCTGGAGGCCGTCGCCCTGTCCGTCCGCGGGGCCGTGCTCGGCACCCTGGGAGCCCTGGCGCTCCTCCTCCCGCTGCGGCTTTTGATGGGCGATCCCGTGGCGGCGTACGAACGGTTGCAATGGGCGGTCGCGCTGGTCCTCGTGCTCCTCGCAACGCTCCTGATCCTCTCCGAGCGCGCGCGGCGGGTGCCGGTCTCCGGGCTACGGTGCCTCTCCCGCGACGGCCTGCACCGGCGGCTGACGGCCCCGGGGTGCCATCCGGCTCTCGGCGGGGACATGGTGGTCCTGTGCGGCCGCGTACTCCAGGTCGACGGGAGGCGGCTACTCCTCCTCGATGGCGATCAGGAGCACCGGATCCTGTGTGAGTTCACCCCGGCGGTGAACCCTTGGGACGAGGTGACGGTCCACGCGTTGTCGGGGACGCGAGTCCGCGGTCGCGGTCGCCAGCGGCTCCTCGCCCTAGGCCTCTTCCTCCTCGCCGGCGGCCTCGGTTGGGTCGTCCTCAACGGCCAGGGATGGTGGGAAGGACGGTTACTGCAAGGGTTCGATCCCTCGCAGTCGGCGCTGCTGCCGCTCCTCTCCGGGCTCTTCGGCGTCCCGACCCTGTTGCTCGGCCGAACCTCGGGTGCGGAGATCCCCCCGCAGGTGCGAGATCGGGGCCAGGAAGAACTTCCCCTCTGGCGTCGTGTCCGGGGGTTGCTGAGCGGGTGCGTGGCCGGGGCGACCCTGTCCTGGTTCCCGGCCGTGAGCGGAGGCACCGCCACTCTCGTGGCCCAGCATCTCGCTGGCGGGCATGACGAGTCTCCGGGGGAGGCGCAGAGGGAGTTCCTGTTCTCCTCCGCCGCCGTCGCCGCCACGGTCTCCGTGTTCAGCATCGCGGTCCTGTTCGTCACCGGTCGGACGCGGAGCGGGGCGGCCGCCGCGGTCGACGCCCTGAACGACCTTCACCCGTGGACCCCGGTCGATCACGTCCCGTTGCTCCTGGCGGTGCTCCTCGTCGCCGCCGTGGTCGCCACGCTGGCGGCCTTCCCCCTGACCCTCTGGGCCGGGGATGCATTCGCCCGGCTGATCCCCCGCGTCCCGATGCGCCGGCTGTCCGAAGCCGTGCTCGTGCTCCTGGGGACGCTCGTCCTCCTCTTCGCCGGGCCGCTCGGAGTCCTCGTGCTCGTCACCGCCGCGGCGGTGGGACTGTTGCCGCCGATGCTCGGGGTGCGTCGGGTGCATCTCATGGGCGCCCTCCTGGTCCCCGTGATCCTGGGGGCGTACCTGTAGGGCGAGGGAAGAAGGGGCTGAACCCCTGCTACGGTCTTCGTGGCGAACCCGCTCACCCACGGTCTGGTCTCGATGGCGGTCTTCTCGTTGGCGGCGATGATCCTCGGCCTCCCCGCGCTATCCGGCGGCTTGCTCCTGGCGGGATTCCTGGCGATGATGCTCGACTACGACGAGTCGGAGGACCACTCCGGCCACAGCCCCTGGACGCACTCGATCATTTTGGCGGTGACGGTAACCGCCACTGTTTCCGTGGTCTCATGGGTCGTCGCGACATCCTGGGACATCCCGTTCGCCATCGCGGCGGCGTTCGGGACGCACCTCGGCCTCGACCTGTTCTCCGAAGGCGGCATCTACTCCTGGCCGCGACGGTCGGGGCGAGGCTGGCGGTGGCGGATGATCCACTACCGTCTGCGCTATGGCGATGACGACCCGTGGTACAACCTGTGCGCCACGGCCCCGGCGATCGTCGGTCTCGTCCTGAGCATCGCCCACTAGGGGACCGCACCACGGGTCTCGCCGATCTCGCGTACCCGCCGCTCCCCGCCACTCGCCTCGAGGTACTCGGCGACGGCCCGGGGGACGAGGGACTTCCAATCCCCGCCCTCCCGGAGGCGGCGTCGGACCTCCGCTCCTGAGTGCGTGTCCCGTTCCCACAGCGGGAGCTCCAGGACCTTGACGCGTTGCTCGGTGAAGAGGCGGTTGACGAGGGCGGAGTTCGTGTAGACCACGTCGAAGGGCGGCAGGAAGGCCCGAACGTGGGCGACCCAGAGGCTGTGGACGCCCGTGTCGGTCACCGGGTACACCGTGTACGCCTTGAGCCGCTCCGCCTCGAGGGCCCGGCGGATCATCTCGATGCGTTCCCCGGCGGTGAACGGGTTGTCGGGCGTGTGCGAGTACTGCGCGCTACCGACGGCGATGAGCAGTTCGTCCACATCGTCCAGGATGCGGCGGGCCATGTCGAGGTGCCCGAGATGGAAAGGCTGGAAGCGTCCGATCCAGAGGGCCCGGACCACGGCGTCACCTCAGAGCGGGACGGCCCCGGGGCGGTCCAGCGTCGGGAGGCGGGGCCCGAGGTCTGGCGGCTTGGGGACGATGGAGGCGAGCTTCGTCAAGAGGCCCTCCTTCTTCGGGCCGACCAAGGCGTGCTCGAGGACCTCCTTCAGGTTCTCGACCGGGATGATCTCGATGCGGCTGACGTACTTCTCCTCGATCAGGACGTCCTTCATGTTCGCGCGGGGGATGAGGACCTTGCGGATGCCCATCTCCGCCGCCGCCTCGATCTTGGCGGTGATGCCGCCGACCGGGAGGATCTGCCCGCGGACGCTGAGCGAGCCGGTCATCGCGATGCTCTGGTCGACAGGGACCTCCTCGAGCGCGGAGATCACCGCCGAGGCGACCGAGATGCTGGCCGAATCGCCCTCGGTGCCCTCGCGAGAGCCGACGAACTGCACGTGGATGTCGTGGTTGGAGATGTCCTCGCCCGTGTACTTTTTGATCAGCGCGGAGACGTTCTCCACGGCCTCCTTCGCGATCTCGCCGAGGCGCCCGGTCGCGATGATCTTCCCGCCGTGCTTCAGCTGCGCCGGCGTGACCTCGGCGGCGATGGGGAGGACAATGCCCGAGTACTCCGACATGGAAGAGTCGGCGACGAGGACAGCGAGACCATTCACCATGCCGACGACGCTGCCCTGCGTGACGAACGTCATGTACTCCTTGCCCTTCTCGATCATCCGGTCCGCGACCTGCTGTTCGAGGGACCGCGCGATCTTCTTCGCCGCCAACACATGCTGGGCGAGGGCGAGGGGGGCGTGCTGCTCAAGGGCGATGTCCCCCGCCACGCGCACGAGACCGCCAAGTTCGCGAAGCCGCAGGGTCAGCTGCCCGCGGCGGCCCGCGCGCCGCTGGGCCTCGCGGAGGATCTCCAGGATCGCGCCTCTCTCGAAGTGGGGGATCTTGCGGTCCTTCTGGACCTCCTGGGCGACGAAGCGCACGAGCTTCATGCGGTTCTCCTTCGTGTCCGGCATCGTGCTCTTCATGTAGATCTCGTAGCCGTAGCCGCGGATGCGCGAGCGCAGGGCCGGGTGCATGCCCTGGACCGCGTCGAGATTCCCGGCGGCGACGAGGATGAAGTCGCAGGGCACCGCCTCGGTCTTCACCATCGCGCCCGAGGACCGCTCGCTCTGCCCGACGATCGGGAACTTCTTCTCCTGGAGCGCCGTCAGCAAGGACTGCTGCGACTCGATGCGGAGGATGTTGATCTCGTCGATGAACAGGACGCCCTTGTGGGCCTTCTGGATCGCGCCGGCCTCGACGCGCTCGTGCGCGGGGGTCTCGAGCCCGCCGGACTGGAACGGGTCGTGCTTCACGTCGCCGAGCAGCGCGCCGGCGTGGCTGCCGGTCGCGTCGATGAAGGGCGGCATGTCCTCGGGGGAGTGCGCGACGAGGAGCTTCGGGACGAGGAGGTTCTCCTGGCGGTGGCCCGTGTACCGAGTGGCCATGTAGATGATCCCCGCCACGAGGATCCCGAAGAGGAGGATCATCGGGTTGAAGCGGATCGGCGGCGGCACCCACTCGATGGAGAGCAGGACGCTCAGTCCGATGATGAAGAAGAGGATCGTGAGCATCATCGAGGCCTTCTGCTCGCGCCGCTGGAGGGCCTCGGCCTTCTGTGCGTTGACGATCTCCCGGCCCTTGCCGGCGGGGACGACGCGGACCTTCGGCTCGTTGGAGTCCTCGGGGTTGTGGTAGACGATGAGGTCCTGAAGCTCCTCGCGCGGCAGCATCTCGGTCATGGACCGGGCGAGCATGGACTTCCCCGTGCCGGGATCGCCGATGAGCAGGACGTGCCGCTTCTGCTCCGAGGCCTTGCGGATGACCTCGACGGCCTGTTCCTGCCCGATCACCTGGTCGACGAGGCGCTCGGGGATCCGGACGTCCGCGGTGCTCCGGGCGTCGACGGACTTCATCCACTCTTCAATCGGGGTTTCATCCACCAAGACGCGGGCCCCTTCCGACATGTCAGCTACCTAAGATTCGCCACCGACCGAGTGACGGAGTTGATTACCCCGGGCGCCGTATAAAGCCTTTGCCTCGTTAAGGTGCCGTCGGCCGGGGTCACGCGACCTGCCGCGAGATCTCCCGCGAGGACACGAGGCGGCCGAGCTCCCCGAACGCCTTCTCGACGTTCAGGCCCGTCTTCGCGGACGTGTACAGCCACGGGGCCTTCTGCGACGTGGCGAACTTGCGCAGCTCCTCCTCGGTCACCTGCACGTTCTCCGTGAGGTCCGACTTGTTGCCGAGGTAGACGACCGGGATGTTGCCGGTGACGCGGTTGACCGCCTCGATCCACTCGGAGAGGTCGGCGAGGGTGGCGCGGCGCGTCACGTCGCACACCGCCAGGATCCCCTGGGCGCCGTGGAAGTAGGCCTCCTTGAGCAGCTCGCGGAAGCCCTTCTCGCCCATGATGTCCCAGATCGTCATGTCCATCTTGAGATTGTCCCCGGGGTTCGGGCCGGCGACGTTGATCTCCTTCTTGGAGACCTTCGCCCCCAAGGTCGAGATGTACTTGTCGTCGAACTGCTCGTGGATGAACCGCCGGATCAGGCAGGTCTTCCCGACAGCGCCCTCGCCCACGAGACACACTTTCGCCTTCATCCGAACGTGTTCCGGCATATCGTCACCTTTCCGCAGAGGTCTGCACGATTCCCATCTTTAAAAAGCGTGTTGCAGCCGTTATCCCGCCTGATACTCGGGCGACCGCGAGACAAGGAGCGGTTACGGCCGCGAGGCCGCGGAGATCATCGCTCCATCCGACGGGGGGATTACCGCCAAACGCCGGGGGAGAGGGTAGAGAACGCGCAGCTCCGGCGGCGGGGACTGCTCACGCCTCGGTCGCGACGGCCTGCGCCGGGAACCGCCCCTGCACGGCCAGGTTCGCCAGCTGCTGGAACGCGTTCACGACGTTCTCGCCGGTCTTCGCCGACGTGAAGTAGAACGGGGAGTTGTAGGCCTTCGCGACCTGCCGCAGCTGCTCCTCGTTGACCTCGACCTTCGGACCGAGGTCGACCTTGTTCGCGAGGAGGACGATCGGGATGCGGCCGGTCACGCCGTAGACGCCCTCGATCCAGTCGTCGATCTCGTCGAGCGTCGTGCGCCGCGTCGAGTCGCACACCGCCAGGACGCCTTTGGCCCCGTAGAAGTAGGCCTCCTTGAGCAGCTCGCGGAAACCCTTCTGCCCCATGATGTCCCAGATCGTCATGTCGACCTGGATGTTCGAGCCGTCCTCGGGGTTGAGGACCTTGATGTCCACCTTGGAGACCTTGGTCCCGAGGGTCTGGATGTACTTGTCGTTGAAGTCGTCGTGGACGAACCGGCGGATCAGGCTGGTCTTGCCCACAGCGGCCTCGCCGACCAGGCAGGTCTTGATCTTCATCCGCTTCATCGTTTCCATGCTGACCGGGGGTTTCCACGGGTTGTTTTTCATATAAAGGCTGTCTCCTTGTTATCAAGGGGAATACCGGCGGGCGGAAGGCCCCGGACCCCCACACTGCCGACGCCATCCTCCAACCCACCCTCCTCCTCGCACTTGGGTACACCGCCAAGACCTGGGTACACGCCAATGATCCAGTGATGGACTTCGACCGCGCGGTCGATGAGGACCTCTTGGTCGACCGAAGGTGTGGATCAGAGAGGGAGAAGAGGGGGAGAGGGCGAGGCCTCGAGGGGGCATGTGCGGTGGTTCGAAGAGGGGTCCACGGCGCGATCCCTCCGCTCCCCGGCCAGGGCGGGCGCGTTCCGCTCGGCTTGCTCTCACCTTCGATAACCGTCCCCATGGCTATTAGGCGCGAGGGCCGGGCTGCCCCGGCGGTGTCTCCCATGTCCCCTCCCAACCCTCGGGGCTCGACAGCGGTGCGAATGTTCCTCGTCTCGGCGGTCCTCCTCGGGTCCGCGCTGGCCTTCTGGCCGCAGGCCCAGGGCGCTGCGTTCCCCGGGGTGACGACGCTGCTCATCAACGGCCAGCAGCGCATCCGGGACGCGTCGTCCGCGGTCCCCATCTTCGGCTTCGCCATGACCGCCACCGGGAACGAGGCCCTCGACTCCATCCGGGTGAACTTCGCCGGCGCCGGCTTCTCCCCCGGCGGCAACGCGGACCTCCGGGAACTGGGCACGGACGGCCGCTGGAGCGGGGTCAGCCTTTACCGGGACAACGGCGGGGTCGACGACGCGCTCGACGCCGGGGACACCCCCGTGACGCTCAACGGCATCGCCTGGGCGGGGAACGACGTCCAGATGTCCCTCTCCGGCCACAACGAGCCCCTCCCCGCCGCCGTGGCGGGGACCTGGCAGTGGTTCATCGTCATCCGCACGGCGGACGTCGCCGGGAGCCTGGCGACGGGCGACCAGATCGTGGCCCGCATCGCGCAGGACCAGATCGTGGCCACGGACGGGCTGGGATTCCAGACCCAGCCGCCGGCCGACGTCGGCGGCAATCCCAACGTCGCGCTCACCGTCCGCCTCACGCGGACATGGAACATGCTCGGCGGCCCCACGTGGATCGGCCCCTCCACAGTGGCGGTGAACTCCCTGGCGGTGCTCGGCCTCCGGGTCGAGGACGGCGGCATCGCCCAGAACCGCGGCATCACGGACACGATCACCCAGGTCCGGGTCGTCGTGCTCCAGCGCGCGGGCCAGATCAGTTCCGCCGACTTCCTCCCTCTCTCCACCTCTGCGGCGACGAGCGGCGTCGCCCTGTACCGGGACTCCGGCACGCAGAACGACGCGTGGGACGCGAACGACCAGGCATTGGACGCCACCACCGTGTCCCCGCCCAACTTCATCCCGGGAGGGGCGGGCATCACGTTCACCTTCTCCCCGGGACTGGACGTCCCGGACGCCGTGACCGGGGCCTTCGACTTCTTCGTCGTCGTCCGCAGCGGCGCGATCCAGACGGGGGATACCTTCGCCATCGGCATCGCCCCGCGCGACGTGGCGGTCCAGGGCGTCCTCTCCCCGGGCGGCGGAGCGGATTCCGGACTGACCACCCCGCTGAACGATCCGATCGTGATCAACCCCTCCTCGGATATCCGCGGGGACAACACCCCGCCAATCATGCGGTCGGAACGCTGGATCGAGGCCAGCCCCTTCATCGGGGCCCGCGGGCTCGACCTCTACTTCGTCGGGACCATGGCCGCCCCGGAGAGCGCCACGGCCGCCGGCGAGGCGCGCGATGACGAGTCCGGGGTGGACCGTGCGGAGTTCTCCGCGGAGGCGAGCCTTTCCTCCAGTCCCGGCGTGCAGAACCTGGGCGGAGGCGGGTGGGTCCCCTACGGGCGGGCCTATGGGTTCGACGCGACGAGCACCGGAGTGGACAGCCCCGCCGTCGTGACGGTCTACGACAACGTGGGGAACTCCGTCAGCAGCCTCCAGACCGGGAGGCCCTACAACTACACGTCGACTACGCAGGTCCTCCTCCTGTTCGCGAACCCCGGGTGGGGACCCGTGACGCAACCCCCGCTGTGGCTCGCGCCCTCCGGTACCCTCTGGTTCAGCGACCTGATCCCGACCACCGAGACGGCCACGATCACCGTTGACGCGCTCTCCGTCGCGGGCGGTGGTCTGGCGAACGTCTCGGCGTCGGCGGAGCCGACGATCGGCGGGCCGATGCCGGCCTTCCAGACGTTCCCTGCGGGCACCGACCTCGCGACCTGGACGACGACGTACACCTTCGACCCCGGCAGCATCGACGAGCCGCAACCGGCGACGATCGACGCCATGGACAACCAGGGCGACCACGCGTCCCTCGACTTCCCCTACCGCGAAGACACCGTTCCGCCCTCGATCGCGATCACCGCGCCCGCGGCCCAGTCCACGATCTCCGGTAACTTCGTCGTGCGCGCCACTGTGACGGATACGCTTACGGCGGTGGACACCGTCGACCTGGACCTCGACTTCCTCGGGACCTGGTCGCCCATGTTCTTCGACGGCGTGTCGTACTTCTTCAACGTCCCCTCGGCGGGATTCGATGACGGCCCTCACCGGATCGAGGTGCGGGCGACGGACATGGTCGGCAACGTGGCCCTCGGGGCGCTCGACGTGATCTTCCAGAACGGCCCCCTGCTGGACGGCGTCTCGCCGATGGTGTCGATCGTCGCGCCGACCGGTGGTGCCTTGGTCACCGGGGATGTCGTGGTGCAGCTGGACGCGAGCGACAACGTCGGGCTCACCGCCGTTTCCCTCTCGGTCGGCGGCGGTGCCCCATGGCCCGCGGCGATGAACCTCACCACCGGATACTACGAGGTCGCGTGGAACACCGCGATGACCGCCGATGGCACTCAACCGCTCCTGGCCTCCGCCAGCGACGCGGCCGGGAACCTGGCGGTCTCCCCCACCGTGACCGTCCGCGTGGACAACACGCCGCCTCAGGCGGGCGTCGCCGCCCCGACCTCCGCGCAGTTCGTCAGCGGTGGGTACGACTTCCAGGTCACCCTCTTCGATGAGGTCGCACTGGCCCAGGCGGACCTTGTCGTGAGGAACGAGGACTTGGCCTCCAGTGTGATGACGGTCCAAGCGGCCCCCGTGAACGGCGTGCAGGCGTTCTCCGCCGACACGCTGTCGTGGATGGACGGGAACTACTCCGCGACGCTCACGGCGTCGGACCTAGTCGCGCACCAGACCGCCGCCACGGTGATGTTCCGCGTGGACAACCACGCGCCGGTCCTCGGCCTGGTGTCCCCGATGGGCGGGGCGTTCGTCTCGGGCGCCGTCAGTCTGAGGATCGCTGAACAGGAGACCTTCCCCGCCACCCTCACGTACTCGCTCGATGGATCGCCGAGCCGCGACCTCGCCACGGCCTGGGACACGTCCACCGCCGCGGACGGGATCCATGCCATCACCGTGGAAGCGACCGACCTCGCCGGCCATGTGACGCACCTCGATACCTCGGTGGTCGTCGACAACACGGCCCCCACGGTCTCCCTCGCCTTCCCCGGAGCGAGCCAGCGCGCCGCCGGGGTCATCACCTTCCGCGCCTCGGTACACGATGTTGGCGGGATCGCCACGGTCACCTTGGACCTGGGGGGCTCCTACCCGATGGAGTTCAACCCGAGCACGGGATACTACGAGGTCCAGGTGGACACCCGGGCGCTGAAGGACGACGAGTACACCGCAAAGGTCACCGCCAGGGACGCCTCCGGGAAGACGACGACGAGCGGGGCGACGACCTTCCGCGTGGCCAACGGGGACCTCTGGGGCGCCATCGTCGCCGCCTCGCCGTTCCTTCTGTTCGTATTCCTCGTTGTGGCCTTCCTCTTCCTGATCTTCCTCGCGCGGAAGGGGACCTTGCGCCACTGGTGGAAGGGTGAGAAGAATCTCCGCGAGAAGAAGCCTCAAGTCCAGAAGGATGCCGAGAGCCCACCGCCCGCCGCACCGGAAGTCCCGGAGATCCCACCCCCGGACAAACCGACCGAGTGAAGAGGAGTCTGGAAAGGCAGTCCTGGGACCGCTGGAGCGCCGTCGATACTCCCTCATGAGCAAGTCCCGCACATGGGACAGAACCTCCGCGCACAAGGATTAAATACCCTACCCCTCTCTGCGGCCGCGCAGCGCTCAACCAGACGCGCCGGGCTCCGCCTAGAGCGTCCCGACACGCGTCCCCCGCCCACGGGTTTTGGGGACACGGAGGCGTCACGGTTGTCCGACTGGGATGTGCTCCGCAAGGGGCCGTCCTCCCGACCTGGGGACATCACATGACGAAGGAAGGCCGCCCACGGCATGGGTCAATGGGCTTCTCGCCCCGGAAGCGAGCGGAAAGCCTCGTGCCCCACTTCTCGTCTTGGCCTGAAGCGAAGGGCGGGCCGCGCCTGCAGAGCTTCGCGGGGTACAAGGCCGGCATGACCCACGCGGTCGTCGTCGACTACCGGAAGACCAGCACGACGTCCGGGCAGGAGGTCGCCGTCCCCGTCACGGTCATCGAGACGCCGCCGATGCGGGTCGTCGCCATCCGCGTCTACTCGCGGGAGGTCGGCGGCCTCAAGTGCCTCGGCGAGTCCTGGGCCACGAACCTGGACAAGGACCTAGGTCGCGCGTTCCCCATCCCGGAGAAGAAGCATGGCGGTCTTCCCGCCGACCTCGCCCCCGTCGAGGAGGTGCGCGTGATCACGACCACCCAACCGCGGCTCATCCGGACCCACGGCAAGAAGACCCCGGAGATCATGGAGACGCGGATCGGCGGCGGCACGGTCGAGCAGCGCGTCGCCTTCGCGAAGACGCTCCTGGGCAAGGAGGTCAAGATCACCGACTTCACGCGCGAGGGCGCGATGATCGACGTCGCCTCCATCACCGCCGGACAGGGCTGGCAGGGCGCCACGAAGCGGTGGGGCATCAAGCTCCTGAGGCACAAGAACTCCAAACACCGCCGCGGTACCGGGACGCTCGGTTCGTTCAACCCAGGCTACGTCCGCCCGACGGTCCCGCAAGGAGGCCAGCGCGGGTTCCACCAGCGCACGGAGTACAACAAGCGCATCCTGAAGATCGGCGAGAATGGCAAGGAGGTCACGCCTCAGGGCGGGTTCATGCACTACGGGCTCGTCCGCGCGCAGTACGTGATCCTCCACGGCTCGATCCCCGGGCCGACGAAGCGCCTCATCCGCTTCCGAGACGCCGCCCGCCTGAGCGGGACTGTCCTCGACGAGCCGCCGCAGCTCGCCTACATCTCCACGCGGTCGAAGCAGGGGGTCTGAGGGTGGCCGAGAAGAAGAAGGACGGTTCGCCGCCGGGGAAGCATCCGGCAGAAGCCGCGAAGCATCCCGCCGCCAAACCCACCCATGTCAAGCCGGACGCAAAGCATGCGGAGAAGGCGGCACCCAAGCCCGCCGTTACCGCCAAACCGCACGTCGCCCCGGTCAAGGCGACGAAGGTGCCGAGACCGATCCACCACCGCCCGAAGCACGTCCCCCCGAAGGAGGCGAACGTCTACTCGCTGAGCGGTGAAGTCCTGAAGAGCATCGAGCTCCCCGCCATCTTCCACGCTCCCCTTCGTCCCGATCTGGTCCGACGGGCCGTCGTCGCCGCGCAGGCGAACCGTCGCCAGCCGTACGGCGCGATGTACAACGCCGGTCGCCGCCACTCGGTGCGCTGGGCAGGGAAAGGCCAGGGCGTCTCGCGCACACCGCGGATCCGCGGCACGATGATCGGCGCGCAGTCGCCGAACACCGTCGGCGGCGCGCAGGCCCACCCGCCGCGCGTCGAGAAGGTCTGGGCCAAGAAGATCAACGACACGGAGCGCCGGACTGCTCGGGCCGCCGCCCTCGCCGCGGTCCGCGAGCCAAGGCTCGTCCGCGCCCGGGGCCACCTCTTCAAGGAAGGCCTCACCTTGCCGGTCATTGTCGAGGACAAGCTGGAGAAACTCGAGACCACCGAGAAGGCCCTGAGGATGCTCACCGCCCTCGGCCTCGACACCGACGTGACCCGGGCCAAGGAGGGCACGCACATCCGCGCCGGCCGCGGCAAGATGCGCGCACGGCGCCGTCGGGAGCCGAGCGGCCCGCTCATCGTCGTGAAGGTGGCGGGACTCGCCATGCGCGGCTTCGGCAACCTCGCCGGCGTCGAGGTCCGGTCCGTGGACCAACTCAACACCGAGAACCTCGCCCCGGGCGGCGACCAGGGGCGGCTGACGGTCTTCAGCGAGGCGGCGATCGAAGCGCTGCGGGGGGCCTGAGCATGGACCCCTACGAGATCCTCCTGCATCCGTATGTGACGGAGAAGACGCTCAACATGATGTCCGGCACCGCGAAGCAGGGCCTCAAGGACGGCAACCGCATCGAGTTCATCGTCCGCCGCACCGCGACGAAGACCGAGGTGCGCGCCGCGTTCGAGGCGATGTTCGAGGCGAAGGTGTCGAAGGTCAACACGTTCATCGACGACCGTGGGAAGCACGCGATCATCCGCCTGAAGCCGGGCTTCTCCGCCGAGGAGATCGGGCTGCGCATCGGGGTGTTCTGATGGGAAAGCATCTTCGCCAGCAACGCCGCGGCCGCGGGGACTCCTCGACGTACTCGTCCCCGTCCCACCGCCACGTCGAGCCCATCGTCCTGCCGCATGTCAAGGGGACAGGCCAGGTCATGGACATCCTGCACGCCCCGGGACATTCGGCCCCGATCGCCCTCGTGCAGTTCGGCACGAAAGAGATCTACATGCTCGCCCCGGACGGGATGGGGACCGGCGACACGGTCACCTCAGGCCTCCCGAACATCGACCGCGGGAACACGTTGCAGATCGGCGGTATCCCGGAAGGGACGCTGGTCTACAACATCGAGGTGCAGCCCGGGGATGGCGGGAAGCTCGTCCGCGCCGCCGGGACGACGGCCCTCATCGTGAGTCAGGGGGTCAAGACCACGGTCCGTCTCCCCTCCGGCGCCTTCAAGGAACTCCATCCCACCTGCCGCGCCACGATCGGCGTCATCGCCGCCGGCGGCCGGAAGGACAAACCCCTCTACAAGGCGGGGAAGTCCGTCAACGCGTACCGCAGCCTCGCCAAGGCCCCCTTCAAGGTCCGCGGCGTCGCCATGAACCCGGTGGACCACCCCCACGGCGGCGGGGCGCACCAGCACGTCGGCCGGCCGTCCACCGTCTCGCGCAACGCGTCCCCGGGCCGCAAGGTCGGGCGCCTCTCGCCCCAACGGAGGCGGAAGTAATGGCGCAGAAGGTCATGGGGAGCGCCAAGGCGGCGCGCCGCCGGATGCGGAAGCGCGCGGGGATGGTGGACACCCGCCGGAAGAAGGAGTTCACCTACCGCGGGTACACCATGGAGGAATTGCGCGCCATGCCGGCCCAGGAGATCCTGCTCCTCCTCCCGTCCCGTGCCCGCAGGACGTACATCCGCGGCCTCGACCGCGAGGCGGCGATCTTCGTGGAGCACCTCCGCGCGAACGGCACTGAGACCGCCGTGCGCACGCACTCCCGCGACGTCCCGATTCTGCCGGACTTCGTAGGGAAGAAGGTCGCCGTGCACAACGGGAAGGTGTTCGTCCCTGTCGACATCAAGCCCGAGATGATCGGGCATTTCCTCGGGGAGTTCGCCGTCACGCGCAAGGAAGTCAAGCACAGTGGGCCAGGAGTGGGCGCCACGCGCTCGTCCAAGTTCATGCCGCTGAAGTAGGGGTTCCTCATGACGAAACTCGGGTACAGCTTCCAAGGGTTCGACGTGACCAAGATGTCGCGCGCCATGGGGCGCGAGCTCACGATCCCGCCGAAGAAGACCACGGAGCTCTGCCGCGCGCTCCGCGGGATGAAGGTCGAGACCGCCAAGGAATACCTCGAGCGCGTGCAGAAGCTCGAGCAGGCCGTCCCGTTCCGGACCTACAACCGCTGGGTCGCGCACAAGGCCGGGATCGGCCCCGGGCGGTACCCGGTGAAGTCCGCGAAGCACGTCCTCAAGGTGCTCAAGAGCGCGGAGGAGAACGCCCGCGACCACGGCCTCGAGCCGGAGGAGATGCGGATCAAGATCATCGCGCCCCACCTGGGGCCGATCCAGAAGGCGATGACGCCCCGGGCCCAGGGGCGGTCCACCCCCTGGAACCAACAGACCGTGAACCTGGAGATCGTGCTGGAGTTGGAGTCCTGATGGCGAGCGAACGGAAGATCGTGCGGGAGAACGTCCGGCGCGTGCTGCTCCGGGACTACCTCATGAAGGAGACGTTGAACGCCGGGTTCGGCGGGCTCGACATCCAGCGGACGCCGATGGGGACGCGGGTGACCCTGGTGGTCGAGCGCCCGGGCCTCGTCATCGGCCGGAAGGGGAGCACGATCAACGCGCTCACCGAGGCCATGGGGACCCGCTTCAAGTTCGACAACCCGCAGATCGAGGTCCAGGAGGTCGAGAGCGCCGCGCTCAACGCGCAGATTATGGCCGAGAAGCTCGCCAACGCCCTCGAGCGGGGTTGGCACTTCCGCCGCGCCGGGCACTCCACGGTCCGCCGGATCATGGGGGCGGGCGCGAAGGGCTGCCTGATCATCGTGGCGGGGAAGCTCACAGGCCAGCGGCACCGGACGCAGAAGTTCAAGGCCGGGCACATCAAGTACTGCGGCGAGCCCAGCTACACGTTCATGCGGCACGGGTTCGCGATCGCCCGGATGAAGCCGGGCGTCATCGGCGTCACCGTCCGCGTCATGGACCCCAAGGCGAAGCTCCCGGACGAGATCACGATCCAGGCGGCCCCGAGCACCCCGACAACCGTCGTCCCTGTCCCGGCGCCGGTGACGCTGCCCGCCGAACCCGTCGACGTGGCCCCGGAGGGCGAGGACACCGCCGAGGCGGACCTCCCGGTGGACGATGCCGCGGAGGCCTTGCCGAAGACCGGGAAGCTCGCCGCCAAGAAGCTCAAGAAGGTCACGAAGGTCCTGCACGAGCAGGGCGGAAGCCTGGACGCGGGGGTCGACGGCTAGATGGCGCTGCTGAGGACCAAGGAGATCCGGGCCATGGACGGCGAGGCGCGGATCAAGAAGCTGCGCTCCCTCCGCGAGGAGCTCATGCACGAGCGCGGGGTGGCGGCGATGGGTGGCGCACCGCCGAGCCCGGGAAAGATCCACGCCCTCCGGAAGAACATCTCCCGGATCCTGACGATCAACACCGAGGAACGCACGCAGGCGAAAAAGGGTGAGGCATGACGGAGGACACCTGCTGATGCCCGGCATCTGCTCGACCTGCGGCCTGCCGGACGAGCTGTGCATGTGCGAGGAGATCGCAAGGGAGCAGCAACACATCAAGATCTACAACGGGAAAAGGAGGTACGGGAAGGTGGTAACGATCGTCGAGGGCATCGACTCCGGGGACATCGACCTGGATGAGCTAGCCCGAGAGCTCAAGACGCGTTGCGCCTCCGGCGGTACCGTGAAGGAAGGCAAGATCGAACTCCAGGGCGAGCACCGCAAGAAGGTCCAGGCGGCGCTCGAGCGCATGGGGTTCAAGGTCGAGGTCATCTGATGAGCGATCGAAAGCGGGAGTACATCGGACTCGAGGTCGAGGTCCTCGTCGCGCCGGACCCCTCCCTGAAGGGGATGCGGGGGACGGTCGTGGACGAGACGAGGAACACCTTCGTCGTCCGCGGCGACGGGAAGGACCGGCGCATCCCGAAGCAGGGGGCGCGGTTCGGGTTCACCGCCGACGGCGGCTTCGTAATCTCCGGGGACGAGATCCCGTTCCGCCCCGAGGACCGCATCAAGAAAGCGAGGTGAACAAACACATGCCCGAGAAGAAGGTCACAGCCCCGCCCGCGCGGGACATCGGCATCGACGTGCCGCCGCCGGCCGCCGCCTGCGAGGACAAGAACTGCCCGTTCCACGGCTCCCTCAGGGTCCGCGGTCAGGTGTTCGACGGGACGGTCGTCTCCGCGCGGATGACTCGCACCGCCGTCGTCGAGCGCGAGTACCTGAGGTACGTGCACAAGTACGAGCGGTTTGAGAAGCGCACGAAGCGGTTCAAGGTCCACAACCCGCCCTGCCTCGGGATCCAGGTGGGCGACGGGGTCCGGCTGATCGAGTGCCGGCCGCTCAGCAAGACGGTCTCGTTCGTCGCGATTGCCCGCTTCCCGGGGGTGCCCGCATGAAGGGCCTGCCGGGCCACCAGACCCGGGGCCTCCCGAAAGGGGCGCGCCTGGACTGCATCGACAACACCGGCGCGAAGATCGTCGAGGTCATCGAGGTCCCCGGGTACCACGGCGTCCGCCGACGCGTCCCCGCCGGGGGCATCGGGGACGTCCTCATCGTGGCGGTGAAGAAGGGTACGCCGGAGATGCGCCGGCAGGTCGTGCGCGCCGTCGTCGTGCGGCAGCGCCGCCCCTTCCGCCGCCCGGACGGGACGATGGTCGCGTTCGAGGACAACGCCTGCGTCATCGTGACCGAGGAAGGCGAGATCAAGGGATCGGACATCAAGGGCGCCGTCGCCCGCGAGGCCGCGGAACGGTGGCCGCGGATCGCCGCCACGGCGAGCATCATCGTCTAGGAGGAAGCATCATGAAAACGATCAAGGCCCGGAAGCAGCGTCCCCGCATGTGGCATGCCCCGGCGCACAAGCGTGGCAAGATCATGTCGAGCCTCGTCGACGCCGCCTTACGGGAGAAGAACCCGAACCTGCCCCGCTCCGTGCCGATCCACAAGGGGGACGAGGTCCGGATCCTCCGCGGGGACTACAAGGGGAAGAGCGGGAAGGTCGCCCTCGTCGACCGCCGGGACCTCCTGGTGGAGATCGAGGAGATCACCCAGGAGAAGATGGACAAGAAGCCCGGGCGACGCCCCATCCACCCGAGCAATCTCGTGATCCTCCGCTTCGACGAGCGCGATGAGCGGCGTCGCAAGCGCCTGGCCCGGACGCGGGGGGAGAAGGCATGAAGAAGCACCTGAAGCGCCTCCCGGCACCGCGAGCCCTCACGATCCAACGGAAGGTCGCCTACTGGGCGACGAAGCCCTCGCCCGGCGCGCACCCGGGCGACCGCGCCATCCCCCTGCTCTCCCTGGTCCGCGACTTCCTCAAGCTCGCGGACAACGCCCGCGAGGCCGTCGCCATCCTCCATGCCGGCGCGGTCCTGGTCGACGGGCGCATCGTGCGCGAGGGGAAGTTCCCCGTCGGGCTGATGGACGTCGTGTCCCTGCCCTCGCGGAAGGAGCACTACCGGATCGGCCTGGATGTCCGCGGGAAGCTCACCCCCGTCTCCATCGAGGCGTCGGAGGCGGGATGGAAGCTGTGCCGCGTCGAGGACAAGACGACGATCCGCGGCGGCAAGACCCAGGTCAACCTCCACGACGGGAGGAACCTCGTGCTCGCCAAGGGCGGGCCGACCACCGGGACGACGCTCAAGATCCAAGTGCCGAAGCAGAAAGTGGTGGGCGAGTTCCCCCGGGACAAGGGCGCCGTCGCCCTCCTGATCGGCGGACAGCATGTCGGCGAAGTGGGCCACCTCGAGACGATCCAGGAGTCCCGGAACCCGCGCGCGAACGTCGCGCGGTTCCAGGAGGGCTTCGACACGGTGGTCGACTACGTGTTCATGATCGGGAAGGAGCGGCCGGAGATCCGGCTGCCCGAGACGCCGGCGGTGGCCCCATGACGAACCTGAACCGGACGATCCGCATCGAGAAGATCATCGTCAACATCGGCGTCGGCCAGGCCGGCGAGAAGCTCCTCAAGGCGCAGAAGGTTCTGGAGATGGTCACGAAACGGAAGGCCGTCCAGACGCTCAGCCGCAGCACGATCCGCGACTGGGGCCTCCGCGAGAACATGCCCATCGGCTGCAAGGTCACCCTCCGCCACGCCGCCGCCACGGAGTTCCTGGGCCGCGCGTTGGCGGTGAGGAACAACCGACTCCCCTCCTACTCCTTCGACCCGGGCGGCAACTTCTCTTTCGGGATCCCCGACTACACCGACTTCGAGGGCATGAAGTACGACCCGGAGATCGGCATCTACGGCATGAACGTGAACGTCGTCCTCGAGCGCCCGGGCTTCCGGGTCAAGCGCCGCCGCATCGTGCCGCGCGCGATCCCGAAGGACCACGCGATCACGCAGGCCGAGGGCATCGCGTTCGCCCGCGAGGCCTTCAAGGTGGAGGTGGTCGAGGCATGAAGCCCGCCGCGCGCCCCCGCAAGAAGTTCGGCCGCCGGGACGGCTGCGTGCGGTGCGACCGCAAGCGCGGGATCGTCCGGCGGTACGGGATGCACCTGTGCCGCCAGTGCTTCCGCGAGATCGCCTTCGACCTAGGCTTCCGGAAGTACACCTGAGGTGAGAAGATGCTCCACGATCCACTCAACGATGCGATGACGACCCTCAAGAACGCGGAGGTCTCCGGCAAGGGCGTGTGCTGGATCACGCCGGCCTCGAAGCTCATCGGCCGCGTCCTCGGCGTCCTCCGGGAGACCGACTACATCTCGCAGTTCGAGCTCGTGGACCACGCGGGCGTCTCGTCCTACCAGGTGGCGCTGAAGGGCGTCATCAACCAGTGCGGCGTCATCAAGCCGCGGTCCGCCGTGCGGCGAGTGGAGCTCGAGCGCTACGAGGCGCGGTACCTGCCCGCGCAGGACTTCGGCGTCCTCATCCTGTCGACGACCGCCGGGGTCGTCTCGAACGCGAAGGCCAAGGACCTGGGGGTGGGCGGGAAGCTCCTCGCCTACGTGTATTGAGGGAGAAAATGGCGCTCATCGGGAAACTGGACGAGAAGATCGTGATGCCCGCGGAGGTGAGCCTGAAGTTCCAGGACCACGTCCTCACGGTCACCGCCAAAGGGAAGTCCCTGCGCCGGACGTTCCGCCACCCGCGCGTGACGATGGCGGTGAAGGGCAAGGAGGTCCAGATCACCTCCGAGTTCCCCCGACGCCGCGAGAAGGCGCTGGCGGGGACCTGGGCGGCCCACGTGCGGAACATGGCCCACGGCGTCACGAAGGGCTGGCGCTACGAGATGAAGGTCGTCTTTTCGCACTTCCCGATCAAGGTCGGGGTCAAAGGCGACCGCGTCGTCATCGACAACTTCCTCGGGGAGAAATTCCCCCGCGGCGCGCCCATCCACGGCGACACGACCGTGGACATCCAGGCCGACATCCTCGTGCTCACGGGGACCGACGTCGAGATGGTCTCTCAGACCGCGGCAGCGATCGAGCAGGCCACCCGCGTCCGCGGGTTCGACATCCGCATCTTCCAGGACGGAATCTACATAACGAAGAAGGCGGTGGAGGTGGGCTAACATGGCGGACAAGAAGGTCAAGCCCAAGAAGGCCCCGGCGGCCGAGAAGCGGGCGGCCAAGACCGCCAAGAAGGTCGTCGCCGACCCGGACAGGCCCACGCCGCGCCTCAAGCCTACGCTGAGCCCTGAGCAGAAGCGCGCGCTCAAGCTCCGTCGCCGCATGTCCGACAAGCGCCCGCGGTTCCTGCGGTCCGAGTGGTTCCGCCACGCCCGCCTCCAGATGATCTGGCGGAAGCCCCAGGGGGACCACAACAAGATCCGCACGTACATGGGCTACCGGATCAACAGCCCGTCCATCGGCTACCGCGGCCCCGCGCTGGTCCGCGGCCTGCACCCGTCCGGCTTCTCCGAGGTCCTCGTGCACAACCCGAAGCAGGTCGAGGGGCTCGACCCCAAGACGCAGGCCGTCCGCATCGCCGGCGGCGTCGGGCTGAAGAAGCGCGCGGTGATCGTGGCGGCGGCGGACGAGAAAGGCCTCCGCGTCCTGAACCGGGGGTGGTCCAGCTGAACCTCAAGAACCAGAGACGGATGGCCGCGGCCCTCCTGGGCTGTGGGGAGAACCGCGTCTGGATCAGCAACGAGGCCGAGGACGAGGAGCAGCTCGAGGGCGCCATCACCCGCTCGGACATCCGGCGGTTGATCTCCTACAACGTGATCCAGGCCAAGCCTATCCGCCGGAACTCCCGGGGACGCGCGCGGTTCGTCTGGGCCCAGAAGGCCAAGGGACGCCGCCGCGGTCCCGGGTCCCGCCGCGGGGGGCAGAACGCACGCGACCCGAGGAAGGCCCGGTGGATCCGGATGATCCGCCCGCAGCGCGCCCGGCTCGCCCAGCTCCGCAAGGAGAAGCGGCTCGACACCGCGAACTACCGCATCTTCTACCGCCGTGCCAAGGGTGGGATGTTCAAGAACCTCGCCCACCTCGATCAGTCGCTGCGCCTCGCCGGCGCGGTCAAGGGGGGCAAGTAGATGCGCCACGGGGCCTCCATGAAGGTGCCGCTGCGTCGCCGCCGCGAGGGCCGCACCGACTACCGCCGACGCCTGAACCTGTTGCGGTCCGGGCAGGTCCGCGCGGTGGTCCGGAAGTCGCTCAAGCACATCACGATCCAGTTCACCGACCTCGCGACGCCGGGGGACCGCGTACGCGTCACTGCCGTCAGCGGCGAACTCAAGGAGTACGGGTGGACGGCGCCGACGGGGAACCTGCCGTCGGCCTATCTCACCGGGCTCCTCGCGGGGAAGCGCGCTGCCGGCCAGGGGATCCACGAGGCCGTGCTGGACCTCGGTCGCCAGGTGCCCTCCAAGGGCGGACGCCTCTTCGCGGCCCTCCAGGGCATCGTGGATGGCGGCGTCAAGGTCCCGCACTCCAAGGAGGTCCTCCCCGCCCCGAACCGCCTCACCGGGGAACACCTCCCCGCGGGGACCACGGCCATGTTCAACGACGTCAAGGCGAAGCTGGAGGTGCTCTAGATGCGCCGCCAGGAGCGCCGCCCGGACCGCCGAGGCCAGGACCGCGAGCAAAGCCTCGCCTCGTGGGTGCCGAAGACCATGCTGGGCAGGCAGGTCATGGCCGGGGAGATCACGACCATGTCCGCGGCGTTGACCACTGGGCTCGTCATCCGCGAGCCGCAGATCGTCGACATCCTCCTCCCGGAGACCGAGGACGAGGTCCTCGACGTCAACATGGTCCAGCGGATGACCGACTCCGGTCGCCGCGTCAACTTCGCGATCACCTGTGTGGTCGGCAACTCCGACGGCTTCGTCGGCGTGGGCCGCGCCCGTGGGAAGGAGGTCGGGCCGTCGATCCGGCGGGCCATCGACTCCGCGAAGATGCAGGTCATCGAGGTCCGCCGCGGGTGCGGGTCCTGGGAATGCGGCTGCAACAAGCCGCACACGCTCCCCTTCCGCGTCATGGGGAAGAGCGGCTCGGTGGAGGTGGTGCTCAAGCCCGCGCCTCGAGGCGTCGGTCTCGCGGTCGGCGAGGTCGCGAAGAGCGTCCTCAAGCTGGCCGGCGTCAAGGACGCCTGGGGCTTCACGAAGGGGCACACGAAGACCACCGTCAACTACGCGCTCGCGACGTTCGACGCCCTCGTGCGCGCCGGGCGCATCAAGGTCGGCTCGGCCCGGGCGATGAGCCTGCCGATCAAGGCCGGGGCGGAGAAGGAGTTCGTGCATGCGGCTCGGCCGGCGCCGAGTGCGGAGGGCGCGCCATGACGTGGGCCGCCGTGCGCGTGCGGGGCCAGGTCCATCTCTCCGCGGACACCCGGGACACCCTGCGCCTCCTCCGGCTCACCCGCGCGAACCACTGCGTGCTGCTCGTTGAGACCGACGCGAACCGCGGGATGCTGCAGAAGGTCAAGGACCACATCACCTGGGGGGAGGTCACCCTCCAGACCGTCGAGAACCTCCTCGCGGCCCGCGGCCTCGCCCACGGCCGGAAGCGCCTCGTCGACGCGCACCTCCAGGGATCCAAGTTCAAGCACGTCAAGGAGTTCGCCGCCGCCATCGCCGCCGGGCAGGCGAAGCTGGGCGACGTCCCCGCGGTCATCCCCGTCCTCCGCCTCCCCCCGCCCCGCCAGGGCTTCGAGGGCAGCAAGCGCGCGTTCGCCGCCGGCGGCGCCCTGGGATACCGCGGTCAGGACATCAACGACCTCCTCGCCCGCATGCTCTCCTCGGGGGACCATCCATGGTGAGGCGCACGAAGAAGTTCCGCGGGAGCCGCACGCACGGACGCGGGAAGAAGCACGGGCGCGGCGCCGGCGGCCGCGGCGGCACGGGGAACGCCGGGCTCCACAAGCACAAATTCAAGTGGATGCTGATCAACGATCCCGATCACTTCGGCGCGCATGGGTTCGTCCGCCACCATGACGGGGAGCACGAGGTCGTCGCCGTGGACCTGGAGACCCTGGAGATCCGCCTCCCGACCTTCCTCCAGGAGGGCGTCGCGACGCAGGGCGCCGGAGGCGTCACCGTCGACCTCGGGAAGGCCGGCGTGCACAAGCTGCTGGGGAGCGGGAAGGTCACGCGACCCCTGAAGATCACGGTCGGGCGCGCCACGGATCAGGCGAAGGCGAAGGTCACCGCGGCCGGCGGCTCGGTCGACATCAGTGAGGGCGGCTGATGGCGGAAGAGAAGAAGAGCATCCTGTACAAGCTGAAGCCCATCACCGACCGGCTCCCGGCGGTGACCCGGCCCGATGGCCACGTCGCGTTCGGCACGAAGATGTTCTGGGTCATCCTGATCCTCGGCCTCTACTTCGTCATGACGAACATCTTCATCTACGGCCTCGACCGCTCGCAGACGGTCGACTTCTTCTCCTCCCTCCGCGCCATCCTCGCCGGGTCCCAGGGGTCCCTGATGCATCTCGGGATCGGGCCGATCGTCACGGGCTCGATCATCATGCAGCTCTTCGCCGGCGCGAAGATCATCACCCTCGACCTGAAGAAGGACGAGGACAAGGCGGTCTACCAGGGCACGCAGAAGCTCGTCGTCATCATCATGATCTTCGTGGAGTCGGTGCCCCAGGTCCTCGGGTTCCTCAAGCCCTCGGCGTCCCTCGTGTCCAGCCTGAACCCCTACACGTTCGACGCCGGGCTGTTCCGCCTCGACGGGCACGGGTTGGCGGACCTGATCATCATCATCCAGCTGTTCGCCGGGTCGTACCTCGTGTTCCTCATGGACGAGGTCGTCTCGAAGTGGGGGATCGGAAGCGGCATCTCGCTGTTCATCTGCGCCGGCGTCGCCCAGCAGATCTTCACCGGGACCTTCAACTGGGAGCCCGCGAACGCCGGGAGCGCGGTGCCGGCGGGTACGATCCCGAAGACCGTCTACTTCCTGAACAACTTCAGCGGCGGGGACCTGGCGAACGGCGGGTATGAGCAGATCCTCCTCAGCAACCCGAATCCGATGATCGCCCTCATCGGGACCATCGCCATCTTCTTCATCGTCGCGTACGTGGAGTCCACGCGCATCGAGATCCCGCTTGCCCACGGCACCGCGCGAGGCGCCCGCGGGCGCTATCCCATCCGGCTGATCTACGCCTCCAACATCCCGGTCATCCTCGTGGCCGCGGTCTTGGCGAACGTGAGCATGTGGTCGCTCCTCTTCTGGCAGAACCCCGGATGGCCCGTGCTCGGCCACCAGCCCTGGCTCGGGCAGTACCCGGAAGCGAGCGACCCGGTCTACGGCCCGCTCCTGCAAGCCCAGCGCATCCAGCGGACCACTCCCGTGGGGGGGATTGCCTATTATGTTACAGGAGTGAACGGGGTGGGGGACTGGCTCCTCCCCCTGATCGCACCGGACCGATACTCGGGGCTGCTCGCGGGCCATCAGCCGTGGCAGGTCGGCGTGAAGATCATGGTGTGGCTCACCGTGATGATCGGCGGCTCCGTCCTCTTCGCGAAGTTCTGGATCGAGACGACGAACATGGGCCCGGAGGCGGTCGCGGAGCAGATCGAGTCCTCCGGAATGCAGATCCCGGGGTTCCGGAGAGACCCCCGCGTCCTCAAACGCGTCCTGGAGAGGTACATCCCCACCGTCACGGTGATTGGTGGGATCTCCGTCGGTGCCCTATCGGCGGGCGCCGACATGATCGGGACCGTCGGGAACGCGAGCGGGACGGGGGTCCTGCTCTCCGTGGGGATCCTGATCCAGTTGTACGAGGCCATGGGCCGGGAGCAGATGATGGAGATGCATCCGATGCTCCGGCAGTTCTTCACCGACTGAGGTCCCGCGGCGGGGACCACGCGGCCCAGTACCTGCGGATCAGGAGCAGCAAGAGCGCGAGGAGCACGAGGTTGAACCCGATCTCCCACGGCGGGTACTCGCTGAACGGGACGAGGTTGAGCGGGTCCGAGGTCTCCGGCCAGAGCAGCGGGTTGAAGCTGTGCGTCGGCAGGTCCAGCCAGAGATGGCTCAAGGCCCCGGCCGCCGCGGACAGGTAGAGCGCCCACGGTCCCGGCGCGTCGCGGCGAAGGTCCACGCCCGCGAACGTGTAGAGCCGGCGCTTGGGCCAGCGCTTGCCCAGCGACCGCCACACCGGCGGCAGAAGGAACCGCATCGTCACGTAGGTGAGGAGCACATCGACGGTCAGGGTCCCGAGGATGGAGTGGAGGATTCCCCTGGAGTGGTAGGGATCGAAGCCGGTCAGGGCCCAGTACACCGGGACCTCGAGATCCACCAGGAGGCTCCCCAGGGAGATCGCGACGAGGCTCCCCCGCCGCCCGGTGGCGAAGTAGAACGCCCACGCCCCGACCAGATGGAGGGGCGTCGCCGGCACGTCACTCCCCCGCGAGGAACCGCGCGAGGATGGCCTTCTGGGCATGCAGCCGGTTCTCCGCCTGGTCGAAGACGACGGACCGGGGGCCGTCGATGACCTCGTCGGAGATCTCAAGTCCCCGGTGGGCCGGGAGGCAGTGCATCACGAGGCAGTCCGGTCGGGCGAGGCCGACGAGACGGCTGTCGATCTGGAACCCCTGGAAGTCCTGCATCCGGCGCTCGTGGTCCTTCTCCATCCCCATGGAGACCCAGACGTCGGTGTAGAGGACGTCCGCGTCGCGTGCGGCGGCGGATGGGTCGAGGAGGACCTCGATCTGCCCGTCGTGACGTTCCGCGATGGTTTTGGCGGTGGCGGTGACCTCGGGGGAGGGGGCGTACCCTGCCGGTGTGGCGATGCGCACGGTCATCCCCGCGATTGCGCCGCCGAGCATCAGGGAGTGCGCCACGTTGTTCCCGTCCCCCACGTACGTCAGAGTGAGGCCATTGAGGCGACCGCGGCGTTCCTGGACGGTCAGGAGGTCGGCGACGATCTGGCAAGGGTGCTCGCGTTCGTCGAGACCGTTGATCACTGGCACCGTGGCCCACCGCGCCAGCTCGCGCACATCCGAGTGGCGGTACGCCCGGTACATGATGCCGTCGACGTAGCGGGAGAGCACCCGGGCTGTGTCCGCGATCGTCTCCCCCCGCCCGATCTGCGTGTCCTGGGGATTGAGGTAGAGCGCGTGGCCGCCCAGTTGGGTCATCCCGACCTCGAAGGAGACGCGCGTGCGCGTCGAGGCCTTCTCGAAGATCATGGCGAGGGTGCGGCCCTTGAGGGGCTCGTACGGCTCGCCGGCGCGGTGGCGGCGCTTGATCGTCCCGGCGAGCTCGAGGAGACCGACGAGGTCCGCCTCGATGTCGACCATCGACACCAGGTCGCGCTTCGCCACGCGCGCGAGAGGGGAACCTCGGCTTATAATCCTCGCCTCAGCGGTTGAACCGGTCGCGGCCCCTGACGACCCGGATCACGGCGACGACCCCGAGGACCGAAACCAGGAGGAACGGACCGACCGTGAAGACGGCGGGGATGGAGCGCCGCCACGTCAGATCCCCCATGGTCGCCGAGGTAGGCCAGGTAGGCGCGCCGAGGAGGGCGGCGATGGCGGCGAGGACGGTGCCGCAGCGCACGCCAGGAGGAACGGGGAACCGAGCGCCCCCGGCGCCAGGAGGGAGACGAGGAACCCCTGCACGAATTTCAGGCCTGCCGACAGCGCGAGCACGGCCGCGGCCCGCGGGTGGCCGGAGTCGTGACCGGCTCGCGGCGAGGGCATCGGCGGCGGGGGGAGCGGGTGCCTCAAGGCCCCGCACGCCTCGCAACGCATGCCGCTCACGAACATCCGCGTCCCGCAGTTCCAGCAGAACGGAGGTCCTCCGCGACCCACGCGCTGCGGGAAGGGGGAACCGGAGTTAAGTAGGCCGCCTCCCTGCGGAGCCGGATGCGAGAGGAGGAGCTCGCGCGGCGATTCCTCGGGAAGCCGCCCCGGACGGATCGCCGCCGCGAGGGGATCGCTCTCGGCGGCATCGGCCTGGCGGTGTTCCTCGGGGCCGCGGTCCTCCTCGTCCTCCTGCCCCCGTCGTCGATGGTGATGGGGCTCGGCGCCATGGCGGCGGCGGTGGTCCTCCTCGCCGCCGGGTACCTCCGGATGCGGTAGGGCAAACCTCATCTACGGGATTCCCTTAGAACCCCCCGCGGCCGGGGTAGGGTAGCCTGGTCATCCTAGGGGACTGTGGATCCCTTGACCCGAGTTCAAACGGGCCGCAGGACCCTGCGGCCCTGGAAGTCTCGGTCCCGGCCCCATCCGCCGTCCGTCCCGCCTCCGCACCGGGTCCATCCTGACGGCATGTTTAACTATCCCCGGGCGCCTCTGGCCCACCGGACCGGGTCCGGCGAGGATGAGCCGACCCCCCACACCTGACGGTGATGCGATGATAAAGCAAGCCGAAGGCGACTATGTCCCCGCGGAGCTCGAGAAGCGTGTCTCAGAGTTCTGGTCAAAGGCCCGGGTCTACGTGAAGACGCGGAAGATGCGCGCCGCGGGCAAGGACTTCTACTTCTGCGACGGACCGCCGTACACCTCGGGAGCGATCCACCTCGGCACCGCGATGAACAAGGTGATCAAGGACACGGTCGTGCGATGGCGGCGGATGCACGATTTCAACGTCCGCGATCAGCCCGGCTACGACATGCACGGCCTCCCGATCGAGGTCCAGGTCGAGAAGGCGCTGGGCATCACGAACAAGAAGGAGATCGAGGCGCTCGGGGTCGAGAAGTTCATCGCCACCTGCCGGCAGTTCGCGGAGCAGCATCGCGACACGATGACCGAGCAGTTCCAGGCCCTCGGGGTCTGGCTCGACTGGGCGAACCCGTACACCACGGTCACCAACCAGTACCTGGAGGCGGCCTGGTGGACCCTGGGGAAGGCGCACGACAAGGGCCTGCTCGTCGAGGCCCTGCGGTCCGTGTCCTGGTGCCCGCGCTGCGAGACGGCGCTCGCCGAGGCGGAGATCGAGTACGAGATGGTGAAGGACCCCTCCGTGTTCGTGCGCCTCGCCCTCGTCGGTCGCCCGCATGAGTCCCTCGTCGTGTGGACGACGACGCCCTGGACGCTCCCCGCCAACCTCGCCGCGGCCGTCCATCCCCAGTTCCAGTACTCGAAGGTCCGGGTCGCCCTGGCGGGGACCACGGAGTTCCTGTGGATGCTCACGGACCGCGTCGCCGCCCTCATGAAGGAGTGGGGGGTCACCGAGTACGAGTCGGTCGACACCGCCGTCGGCGCCAGCCTGGCCGGGTGGGAGTACGAGCCGCTGCTCGCGGACAAGGTGCCCTACCACACCGAGGTCAAGGGCCAGTGGGTGCACAAGGTGCTGAACTCGGACACGGTCGCCGCCGAGGACACCGGCATCGTGCACATCGCCCCGGGCCACGGCCCGGAGGACTTCGAGATCGGGCTCCGCCATGGGCTGCCGGTGTTCTGCCCCGTGGACGAGCGCGGGCGGTTCACCGCCGAGGCCGGCGCGTACGCGTCGAAGCCCACGCGCGAGACCAACGAGGAGATCGTCGGCGACCTCGAGGAGCGGGGACGCCTCGTCCGCCACGCCACCGTATCGCACCGCTACGGCCAGTGCTGGCGCTGCCGCACGCCCATCCTGTATCGCGCGACGCGCCAGTGGTTCCTGAAGGTCACAGACCTCAAGCCGACGATGCTGGAGGAGATCGCGCGGGTCAAGTGGACCCCGGACTGGGCCGGGTCCTCCCGCCAGAAGGAGTGGACGGGGAACATCCGGGACTGGTGCATCTCCCGCCAGCGGTACTGGGGCATTCCGCTCCCGGTGTGGCGGTGCGAGAGCTGCCAGGAGATCCGCGTCCTGCGGTCGGAGAAGGACCTCGCCCAGGGCGCCGGGTACACCGCCGGGATGGACCTGCACCGACCGGGGATCGATGGCATCACGCTCCCCTGCCTGACGTGCGGCGCGACGATGCGCCGCGTGCCCGACGTGATCGACGTCTGGTTCGACTCCGGCATCGCCTCCTGGGCGCAGCTGCTGGCGGTGAAGGGGGACCTCGAGCGCTGGTTCCCCGCCGACTGGATCACCGAGGCGAGCGACCAGACCCGGGGCTGGTTCTCCTCACAGCTCGCCGCGGGGATCATCGCGTTCGACGGCGCGCCGTACGAGTCGGTGCTCCTCCATGGCTGGATGAACGGGCCGGACGGGCAGCCGATGTCCAAGAGCAAGGGGAACAACATCGAACCCGCCGAGGTCGTGGAGAAGCATGGCGTCGACGCGCTGCGCCTCTACCTCCTGAAGGTGAACGCGCCGTGGGAGGACGTGAACTTCCAGTGGGACGAGGTCAAGAACGCGCAGCGCACGCTGAACACGCTGTGGAACGTGTACAAGTTCGCGACGACGTACATGGTGATGGACGGGTTCCGCCCCGAGGCCTTCTCCATCGACTCGCTCGTGCGCTTCATGCGCCCCGAGGACAAGTGGATGCTCTCGCGCGCCGAACGCCTCAAGGGCGCCGTCGACGCGGAGATGGAGGCGTTCAACCTCCACCGCGCCGCGCGCCTGATCGAGGACTTCATCGTCGAGGACCTCTCGCGCCTCTACGTCCGCCTGATCCGCGACCGCTCCTGGAAGGAGGGCGAGGGGGACAAGGGGAAGCTGGCGGCGTACAAGGTCCTGCACGAGGCCCTGCTCACCGCCGTCCGAGTCCTCGCGCCGTTCTGCCCCTATCTGACCGAGGAGCTCTACCAGAACCTCGATGGGCGGCTGCTCTCCGTCCACATGAACGACTGGCCCGAGGCCTCCGCCGACTGGATGCACGCCGACCTCGAGGCGAGCATGGCGACGACGCAGGAGCTCGTGTCGCACCTCCTCCGCGTGCGGCAGAAGGCGAACCTGAAGCTGCGCTGGCCGCTCAGCCAGGTCGCCATTAAGGCGGCCCCGGAGGGCCTGGCCAAGGCCCTCGGCCTGTTCCGCGAGGTGTTCCTCGCCCAGGCGAACGTCAAGACCCTCACCCTCCTCGGGCCGGAGCAGGAGTTCGCGGGACTCGACTACACCGTCAAGCCGAACCCCGAGGCGATCAGCCGCGTCTACAAGATGTGGTGGACGAAGATCTCCACGATGCTGGAGAACAAGAACCCGATGGAGGTCAAGAAGGCCCTGGACAGGGGGGAGTTCCGCCTGGGCATCGAGGGCCAGGTCATCCGGATCCAGCCGCACATGGTCTCGCTCCTGAAGAAGGTCCCGCAGGGCGTCCTCTTCGAGACCGGACCGTTCGGGGAGCTCTACGTGGACATGCGCGTCACGCCGGAGATCCAGGCGGAAGGCTTCGGGCGCGAGATCATCCGGCGCGTGCAGCAGATGCGCAAGGAGCTGGACCTCGAGGTCGAGGACTACGTCCGCACCTCGGTCAAGACGACCCCGGCGCTCGCCGCCCTGCTCGAGCCCTGGAAGGAGGCGATCTCCAGGGACACGCGCTCCCGCAACCTCACCATCGGGGAACAGGAGGTGAGCGAGGAGTACGTCGTCGAGTGGAACGTCGAGGGCGCGAACTTCCTCATCGGCATCACGCCGTATCACATGGCGGAGAGCCTGCGCACGTTCACGCGTCTCCCCGGGATGACGGAGTCCAAGGCGATGCTGCTCTTCGACTCCGGCTACTCCTCGGCCGACAGCTTGCAGCTCGCGACTAGAGAGGAACTTACTCGGATCGCGGGGCTGTCGCGCGACGAGGCCGATGCGATCCACCACCACTTCGAGGCCCCGGCGGGGAGCGCGGTCCATTGCCCCGTGTGCCAGGGCGAGCTGATCGGCGGGGCGCAGCGGTGCCTCCGATGCGGCGAGTACCCGAGCGAGAAGCCTTGTCCGCACTGCGGGGCCGGGCTGTTCCAGGCCCAGGAGCAGTGCGACATCTGCGGCCTGAGCACGTCGGCGGCGCCACCGCCGGAGCCGCCGCCGGCGGCCGTGGTCCAGACCGCGCCCGCTCCGATCGCCGCCTCACCGCCGCCCGCCTCCGCGCTGTCCCCCCCGCCGATCGCACACGTCCCCGCCGCCCCGGCACCCCCGAGCGCTCCGGTCCCCGCGCCGAGCCTGCCGCCACCCGCCGCCCCGGCCGCGATCGTGCCGGTCCCCGTCGAGCCGGCGCCCCCCGCCACCCGCGAGCCTCCGCCACCCGCCGCGACCCGGGCCGAACCCCCGGCGGGGACGACCGTACGCGAGTCCTCCATCTATCTCGTCCTGGAGAACCGGACGGACCGGGCCTGGAAGGTCTTCTCGGGCGAGATCAAGCGCGGGCGTCGCGGGTTCTGTGTGACCCGGAACTACCCGGACAAGATCCGGGCCAGCTATCCGGACCTCGCCGGGACGCCAATCGTCTGGCTCTCCAACGTGGGTAAGGACGACGCGGTCCGCCCGAAGGACCTGGAGAAGCTCTCGCTCTCGCTGGAGCAGTTCATCGGGACCGAGGGGGGCATTGTGCTCCTCGACGGGATCGAGTACCTGATCACGAACAACAATTTCATCACGGTCCTCCGGCTCGTGCAGTCCCTCCGCGACCAGATCGCCATCAACCGCGCGATCCTCATCTGCCCGGTGAACCCCCTCACCCTCGACCAGAACCAGCTCAGCCTCCTGGAGCGCGAGGCCGACGCGGTGTGGAGCGGGGATGTCGAGATGGACGGCGGCGGGGCGGCCTGAGGACGGGCGAAGAGGGGTTAAGAGGGGGAGGCCGGATGCGCCCGCGTGCGCGTCTGCTTCGTCTCGCCCTATGCGCTCGGCGCGGTGAGCGGCATCTCGACGCTCCTCCTCGACCTCGGGGCAGAGCTCGCTCGGCGGGGACATGCGGCCACGTTCGTCGGCCCGAAGGGCCCTCCGGTGCAGACCGATATGGAGGTCCTCGAGATCCCCCTGCCCGCCCGACTGAAGACCGCGGCGCTCGCACGGTCGAGCGCCGCGATCGTCCGTCGCCGCGCGAAAGACTTCGCGGTCGTCCACGTCCACCAGGCCCACCCGCAGACCTGGGCCGCGGCGAAGGCCGCGATGGCCTCGCGCCTCCCCGTCGTGACGACGATCCACCTGAAGACCGCCGCCGGGGCCAATCGTCTCCGAAGGCTTGCGGACGAACGCGCGAGGAAGGGGCTCTTCGGGCGGTCCGACATGCTCGTCTTCGTGAGCGAGGACACCCGCCGCCAATTCGGGAACCCGCGAGGACGCGTCATCCCGAACGGGGTGGGACGGCAGGTCCTCCAGGCGGCCGCGGGGGATCGAGCGGTGGCTCGGAAGGCGGTGGGCGCGGGTGCGGCGTTCCTCTTCCTCTTCGCCGGGAGACAGTCCAGGATCAAGGGGTACGGGGATGTGCTGGCGGCGGCCGCCGCATTACGCCGCACGCGGAAGGACTTCACCCTAATGACCACCGGGGCCTCGCCCGAGGGGGAGCGACCAGCGCTCGCGGCCCTGGGACGGCGGCTCGGGGACGGATTGCTCGCGCTCGGGGAGCGGGGCCGGGGGGAGTGGACGGCGTTCCTCGCCGCCGATGCCTTCCTCCTTCCGTCATACACCGAGGGGATGCCGATGGCCCTGCTGGAGGCGATGGCCTTCTCCCTCCCCGCGATCGTGACGGCGGTCGGCGGGGTGCCCGAGGTCCTCGACCCCGAGGACGCGAGGTTCGTCCCGCCGGGAGACGTGCCGGAGCTGACGCGCGCCATGGCGGGGTTCCTCGATGACCCCGACCGGGGACGGCCCCTTGGGAAGCGCGGGAGAGCCCGCGTCGACCGTAGCTTCACGATCCAACGGTGCGCCGACCAGTACCTCGACCTCTTCGAGACCGTGACCCGCACCAAGGTCAGACCGCGCGAGACCGCCGCGGGGTGAGGCCGTCGACCACGTTCCCCAACGTGATCACTTCATGTTCCTTGCCCAGCCGCGTGAGGAACGCGTCGAACCGTTTGACGTCTGTGCGGCACCCCTGACGCATCCACTCGGGAACGCGACCCGCCGGCGGGTCCACGAACTCCCACGGATGGATGAGGAAGACCGTCGGATCGCCTACGGAGCGCGCGATTGCATCGAGCGTCGCGTCCACCCCGTACGAGTTCAAGTACCCCAGGCCGATCGGTCCTCCCAACGAGTCCGGGTTCTCCGTGACCGGGACCTCCAGGACGCCAGAGTCCCCCGACCTCGCCGGATCGCCCTTGGCGGTGAAGTACGGTTCCCGCGGGGCGGTCCGGAAGTCCAGGATCCGGAGGACGCGGCCTCTCCGGACGACGCGCCCCGGCAGCACCGACGCGTCCACCCGGTAGCCCGCCTCGGCGAGCGCCCGGATCGTCGCGCCGTTCGCGGAGAAGTTCGGGGCCCGGAACGTGTCGGGCCGCATGCCCGTCGCCTTCTCCAGGGCACGGGTCGCGCGGGCGATCATCTCCCGTTGCCAGGAGAGCGGCTTCGCACTCAGGTACTGCACGTCATGGCTCTCCGCATGGCACCCGAGCGTGTCGCCGCGGCGCAGGAGGCCGCGCAGGACGTCCGCGTACCGGTCCGCGAGGTCCGAGGTCGCGAAGGAGTGCAGGGGCATCCCGTGGCGGTGAAGCAGGTCCAGCAGCGCGGGCAACCCCTCGTCCATGCCCCGGTGGCTGGTCGTGGCGGCGGCAAAGTCGCGCTCCAGGTCGGCGGTGAGGACGATCCGCCGGCGGCCCCCGTGCAGGCCATACACCGGGAGGATCCGTTGCGCCGCCCTCGGCCACCGCCAGTCCTCGGCCACGGACTCCTTCCCCGAACGTGCGAGGGCCTGGGCCAGCCCCGGGTCCTTCAAGACCCGCAGGATGCGGTCCGCGATCTCGGCCGGGTCGTCGCGGACGAGGAAGCCGGTGCGGCCCTCGCGGACCACCTCCGGGATCCCTCCGGTGTCGGTCGCGACGACGGGGGCGCCGCAGGCCATGGCCTCGAGGATCGCGAGCGGCAGTCCCTCCTGGAGGGAGATGTGCGCGTAGACCGAGGTGGCGCCGAGGGCAGGGGCGACGTCGAGGACGGCGCCGAGGAACCGCGCGCCTCCCGGCACCGTGCGCGCCGCCTGGCTCTCGAGGGAGGCCCGGTGAGGCCCGTCGCCGAGGACGACCAGGACCGCCTCGGGCATCACGGCGCGGACGCGCGCCATCGCCTCGATCAGACGCCCGACGCCGCGGCTCTTTGGCCCATAGACGAGCTGACCGAGGAAGGTCACGAGCGGACCCGAGGGCGGCCCGATCTCCTTCCGGTACCGCGACACCGCCGCGGCCGAGGCCGCACGCAGGGAGGTCCCGGGGCGCGTCACCGCCACGCGCGTGTCGAATCGGAAGTCCCGGAGGGTCGTCTCCAGGAGATCGCGGCTCACCGCCGTGACGAAGTCGGCGCGGGAGAGGAGGCGGGCGAGCGCCGCCCGGCGCACCGGCGAACCGGAGGGGAACGCCGTGTGGAGGGTGAAGACGACGCGCGTCGACCGATGCCTCGCGCGGTACCGTAACGCCGCCTGCAGCGCGTACCAGTGGGCGTGCGCGTGGACGACCTCCGGACGGAAGCCCTCCAGCCTGGCCACGACCTTCCGCGAGAAATCGGCCCTCGTGCCGCCGACCACCTCGGCCCCCTCCGCGGAGCCCTCGCGCGCGAGGACGAGGACCTCGATCCCGTGGGCGTCCCGGAGTTCGGCCGCGAGGCCGGCGACGTAGGTCGTGGGTCCCCCCAGGATCGGGTACCAGTACGGCGTCACGAAGGCCACCCGCCGTGGCGGCTTCGCTCGGTCGGGCACGGTCCCTCCTGTCTCCTAGCGGAACGCGCGCGCCGGGAAGACGAGCCAGAGGGTCTGGGGGCCGGAGTCCATCATCTTCCACCGCGCGCCGCCTTGCTGCCGGCAATCATCCAGGGCGTTGACGGTCGGGAAGTCGGCGTACCCGAGCTCGACGGACTGCGCGAAGGCGTTCGGGTAGCGGCTGTCGTAGGCCCAGAAGCTCCATTCCCCGTTTTGGGTGAGGTACTCCTCGTTCAGGTAGTACGTGACGTCGTAGCGGTTCTGGTCGCTAGGCCTCACATGGCACCACGCATAGTTCTGGAGCATCTTCGCCCAGTCCGCCTCGGCATTGATCGCGTAGAGGTAGAAGGGGGAGTCGCTCTCGATCGTGAGGTCCTGCAACGGGAGGCGGATGGTCTGTTCGATGACCTCCTGCCCGCCGTAGAAGCCGAACACGAGGAGCTCCGGGCTCTGGAACGTGGTGCCCGCGCCGCCGACCGGGAGGTACGGCTGCGCCGAGACCGCGGCGATGTGCACGCCGGTCAGACCGTGGTTCGCCACGATCGTGCCGCGGCCGGGGAGGTACCGGATGTACAGTCCCGAGGTGTAGGACGGGTCGGGGATGTACGGGAGCTGCTCGACCTCCCAATCCCTCGCGACGACGGAGACCCCGCCGGAGACGACCAGGCAGGTCACGAGGATCGCGGCCGCGGCCCGACGGTTCGTCCGGGCGAGCCGGACGAGGAACACCACGCCCAGGCCCCCGAAGAGCGCGATGAAGGGCGTGATGTAGAACCCCGTGTACCGACGGAGGAAGAGCGTGGGGAGGAGGGCGAAGAGGATCATGAGGACGAGGGTCTCCGGGAGGCCCTTGTTCCGGAGGAACGGGAGGTAGGCGACCCCGATCAGCGCGAAGGGCAGCGCGAGGCCGACGCTCCGCCCGATGCTGCCGCCGAGGGAGATCACCTGCCGGAGCGTGCCGCCGCCCTCCGTGAGCCGGGACTGCTCGTACTCCTGGAGGATGTCGGTGCCGACGAGGAACGCCCCCGCCAGGAAGACGATGACGAGGAGCGTGAGGAGCGAGGCGTAGCGGCGGATGACGGGGCGAAGCATGAGCCTCGGCGCGCGCAGGCGGAGGAGGCGCAGCGTGACGACGATGATGTACGTGAGGACGAAGGCGAGGAGGACGAGGACCAGGAGGACCGCGAGGCGGTGCGTCGCCGCCGCGAGGGCGAGCACGAGCGGGATGAGGGCGATGTTCGCCTTGGTCGGGTTGCGGTAGGCGTGGAGGAGCGACCAGACGAACAGCAGGAGGAGGAGCATGAAGAGGCCCCGGGCGGAGCCGGTCCAGAGCGTGAAGATGAGGAAGCGCGGGGAGAGGGAGAAGAGGAACGCGACGGCGATGCCGAAGACATCGTCCTTCCGGAGGGCCCGGGCCATCATGAACGACACCGGGACGCTCGCGGCGCCGAAGAGCAGGGAGGCGAGCAGGATCGCCGCCTCCGTCGAGATCCCCGCCGTCTGGGCGAAGGCGGAGAAGAAGAACGGTCCGACGCTCGGGTAGGAGAGCGGGTAGAGCCCGAAGAGGGAGAGGGGGTTGAGCACCCACCGGGCCTGGCCCGAGAGCGTGATCCCCTCGGTGAGGGTGTGGATGAAGAAGGAGTCGATGCCGGTCTCGTGGGGGAGGACGGGGTAGCGGAGGAGGACGTTCAGGAACACGAAGGCGGTCAACACCGTGAGGACGACGCGCCGGCTGAGGTTCACGAGGCGTCCCCCGTCTTCCGAGCGATGACGAGGAGGTGGGCGGCGAGGTTCGGCCGCAGGGCGAGGGCGAGCTGCGTCATCGCTCCCCGGGCATAGTCCTGCCAGTACTCCTCGAGCGGCTCGAAGCCATGGCGGGCGAGGAGCTGTCGCAGCGTCACGAAGTCGTACCAGGTCGTGTGCTCCGGGTGCACGCCCGGCTCGCGACCGAGGGCGTATTTCACCGCGTTGTTCAGCGAGAACGCGTTGGGGGTCACCAGGCACAGGCGCCCGCCGTCGCGGAGGTGCTCATGCGCACGGTCGAGGAACAGGCCCGGGTTCGCGAGATGCTCGATGACATCCGCCGCCACGATCACGTCGAAGGTGCGACCGAGATTCATGGTCTCCACGTTGCCGTGCACGATGTCGAGCCCGAGCGCCCGTCGCTTCTCAACCTCTTCCTTCCAGATATCAATCCCGAGACAGTACTTAGCCCTTCTCGCGAGGGCGGCGTGGGTCGTCTGCTCGTACTGCGCGTCGGAATGGATCTCGCCACCGACGCAGCCGCAGTCGAGGACCTCGCGCCCCTCGACGAGCTCCATGATGCGGTCGAACTTGCTGGCGACGAGGGGCCGTGGGGGAAGCCGCCGCCATCGGGCGGGGAGGATCCCCAGCCACCCCAGGACGATCATGCGGCCGTCCTCCGTTCGAGAACCTGGCGGTAGACGGCGTGGATCCGCCGCGCGAGCTCCGGCCATGCGAAGGGGGACGCGCTGGCGGCGATGCCGTCCCGCGACCAGGTCCCCGCAAGCGCCCGCTCCAAGCCCTCCCTCAGGGACGCGACGTCCCCGGGTCGGACGAGGATCCCCTGCTCGCCTCCGAGCACCTCCGGGATGCCGCCGACGCGCGTCGCCACGACGGGGGTCCCGCATCCCAGGGACTCGACGAGCACGGCGGGGTTCCCCTCGTCGAGGCTCCCGAGGACGCACAGGTCCGCCGCGCGAAGGTAGTCGGCCACGCGGAGATGGGGGACCTCGCCGGCGAACCGGACGCGCTCCGCGATGCCGAGTCGGCGCGCGAGGGCCTCCAGGGAGCGTCGCAACGGCCCGGTCCCCACGAGGACCAGACGGGCCGGCGAGCCGAGCTGCGCCACGCCCCGGAGCACGATGTCCAGCCCCTTGATCGGGACGAGGTATCCGACGCTGACGAGGAGCGGGAGGTCGCCGGGGAGCCCGAGGCGCGCGCGGGCCTCCTCGCGGGAGCCTGGGGAGAAGACGGAGGGGTCGAAGCCGTTCGGGATCACCTGGACGTCGGGGATGCCGAGGCCCTCGAGGATCGAGGCGTTCCTCCGGGAGACCGTGATCACGGCGGCGGAGCGCCGCATCGCCGCCACGAGCGTCTCGCGCCAGGCGCCGCCCCGCAGGGGCAGGCGGTAGACGTCGAAACCGTGCCCCGTGATCACGAGAGGCACATGCTCCGCCGCCGCCGCGGCCGCCATGACGGCCCCGGCCGGGTAGAGGAAGTGCGCGTGGACGAGGTCGAAACGGCCCTCGTGCAGGATCCGCCGGGCTCGCCCGACGGCGCGACTCCAGTCCAGCATCGGACGCCACCAGCGCGTCGCCAGGAACAGGCTCCGGTGGATCGTCCTCGGGATCCCGAGCTCGCGCCCTTCCCCCATGCGGCCCCGGGTCACCGGGTCGAACGGGGCCCATCGGGGCCGCAGGACCAGGGCCTCGGTCTCCACGTCGGCGGGCAGGGCGGCGACCTGATCGCGGATGAACGAGGAGAGGTGAGGGGCCACGACGAGCGCTCTCACTGGCCCGCCCTCGCGACCGGGGAGGCCGCGCTGGGCGCGGGACGCCGGTCCTCGTACACCGCCAGGAGACGGGCTTCCATCCTGTCCCACGAGAGGTCCGAGGCGACCCTGGCGGCACTCTCGATGCCCGCCTCGATCTCCGGCCCCCCGTCGATCGCGCGACCGATCTTCACCGCCAGATCTTCGGCGTCCCCGGGCGCGTAGAACTGGCCGCATCCGGTGAAGAGGCTCCGGAGCGCGGGGAGGTCGGCCATCACCAGGGGCAGGCCGAGGAGGGCCGCCTCGAACACCTTGTTCGGTACGCCGAGCTCGGTCAGCGGGTTCCGTTCGAACGGGACGAGCCCGGCGGCGCTGCCCGCCAGCGCTTCCTGCGCTCGGGCCTGCGGCACGTGCCCGGGGAACTCGACGTCCGGGGAGACGCCGAGGGCCTTCGCGAGGGCGAGGAGCTCCTCGAGGTAGCGGGGATCAGCCTGGCCGTAGACCGTGAACCGGAGCGGCCGCGTGGCCCGGAGACGGGCGAAGGCGCGGAGGCAGGTCGTGAGGTCGCGCTCGCGGTTGATGCCCCCCGCGTACACCAGGCGGTCCTCGCGCCGCCGGCGACGGCCCGGGGGCGTGGACGCGTTGTACACGACCTCGATCTTGTCGGCGGGGATGCCCCGGCGGACGTAGAGGTCGCGGATGAAGTCGTTCACCGTGAGGACGCGGTGGGCCACGAGGGAGGACAGCGTCTCCGCCGCCACCGCCAAACGCACGAGCGTCGCCTCGGGAGGCAGGCGGAAGCGCGCCGCGACGATCTCCGGGAACGCCTCATGAAGGTCGAGGATCACGCGGGCCCCCCGGAGGCGCGCCGGGAGCGCGGAAAAGACGAGGAAGTCCGGGAGCGAGTGCACGTGGACCACGCGGGGGCGAGAGGCCCCGGTGGCGAGGGCGAGCGCGGCGAGGCCGAGGAAGGTCAGGTACTGGTAGGCATAGCGCATCCGGCCACCGCGGACGGCCCGCAACGGGAGGCGCCGGACCCGGACGCCGGCCACGGTCTCCGTCGAGGACGCGCCGGGACCGGCAAGGCAGAGAACGGTCACACTCCACCCTGCTCGGGTGAGCGCCTCCGCCTCGCGCCGGACGCGGGGGTCCTCGGGATAGCGCGCGTAGACGACCATGGACACCGCGCGCGACCCGGTGGACGAGGACACGACGGCCACCTCAGAGGGCGCTCAGGACCAGGGCGGCGATCCCGCAGGCTCCGTACAGGGAAAGGAGCGTCGCGACGAGCCGCGGCTCCGTCATCGGGCGGCGGGAGAGAATGTAGTACGCCAACGTGTAGCGTTCCGCCCCCTTCGGCGGGGAGAGCCGGCCCTGCGCGTCGATCACGGGGTTGTGGCAGGCCTCTCGCCGACCGGGCGTGGCGCGGACGACCCCGTAGTAGAACGTCGCCCCCGCCTCGTAGAAGGCCGGGATGATCGCCACGAGGCCGTAGATCTCGATGCCGCCGAGGATCACGCCCGCGGCGATCGCCGCGCCGAGCCCGAGGGTCCCGATGTCCCCGACGAACACGCGCGCGGGATAGCGGTTGAAGTACATCAGGGCGAAGCCTGCGCCCGCGATGGCGGCGAAGACGACCGCGGAGACCTCGGACGCGCCGAGGACGAGGGTCACGGAGAGGAGGGAGAGGGAGACGACGCCGATCTGGCCGCTCTCCAGGCCGTTGTAGCCCGCGCTCATGTTCATCGCGTTCGCGACGCCGGTCACGCCGATGGGGACGAGGACGAGCCAGTACCCGAAGTACATCCAGGAGAGGTCGAGGGTGGCGCCGAAGGGAAGGTACTGCACGACGACGTGTGTGCTGAGCAGGCTGCCGTCGCGGAAGTGGACGAGGAGGAGCGGGAGGGCCGCGAAGAGGACCGCGAGCGCCTTGATGCGCTGCTTGATGTTCGAGATGTCGTCGATGAGGCCGATCATCGCGGCGATGAAGAACACCGCGATGGCGGCGAGGTACGGGGGCTCGAGGGTCGGGTCGGAGCCGGGGATGAGGAGCTTCCGCAGCCCGATCATGAGGGAGATGGATAGGCTGAACGCGAACACGGCGGCAATCCCGCCCAGCTCCGCGACGACCGGCCGCCCGGGCTTGTTGACGTCATGCCCGACCATCCCCCCTTCCCGCATCTTGCGGATCAGCGGCGGGAGGATCTCGATGGCGATGACGAACGAGAGCAATCCAGCGACCAGGATGGAGACGTAATCCATCGGGTTCGGGCCCGCGTATCCTGACGATGGATATATAAACCAATCCAGCAGCGGCACCGCGCCGGACTCCCCCCGGGCGGGTATCAACGCTGGCCCGCCGTTCTCGGGTCTGATACCGCCTCCCTCAAGGGACGACGCGCCCGCGTTCGGCCACCCCCACGGAAGCGTCACCCGCCGCTGTGTTGTTCATGTTTGTGAACAACGTGCAGGCCGGATGCGGACCCCAGGTGCGTTAGCGGGGGGGACGGTGGTACGTGTACTTCTGGCATTACAACGGACCGGAGCGCGGGCGCCAGGCCGTCCTCTACTGCGGCGCGGCCGGCCACGCCAAGACGCGCGACCGCGCGCTGCAGCTGCTGCTCGACCACGAGGAGCGGGCGCGCGTGGCCCTCGGCCATCGGATCGCGAAGTACCGCTCGGCCCTGGACCGTTCGCGAGGCGGCTGAGGGTCCCGGCGTTGTGCACGTTCATGCACAACGATTCCCTCGGCGGCCCGGCCCGGCCCTGCCCTCCGCGACCCGTCTAACCGGGGGGGATCGCCCCTCCCGAACGCGCTCCCGCGTTGTGCACATCCATGCACAACGACACGACGGGCGGACGGCGCGGAGAAGCCTTAATGCCGCGACCGCCCTCCCCGACGCCATGGCCGTCAAGGTCCATCCCACCGCCGAGGTCTCCGACCAGGCGACTCTCGGGGACGGCACCATGGTCTGGCACCAGGCGCAGGTCCGCGAGCACGCACGGATCGGGAAGAACTGCCGCCTCGGCAAGGGCGCCTATGTCGATCGCAACGTGGTCCTCGGCGACAACTGCAAGCTGCAGAACAACGCGACCCTGTACGATGGCGTCACCTGCGGCAACGATGTCTTCATCGGCCCGCACGCGGTCTTCACGAACGACGAGTACCCCCGCGCCGTCTCCCCGGAATGGAAGATCGTCCCCACGGTCGTGGAGGACGGCGCCTCGATCGGGGCGAACGCGACGATCGTCTGCGGCGTGCGCCTCGGCCGGAACTGCATGGTCGGCGCCGGGGCGGTCGTCACAAAGGACGTGCCGCCTCACGCCCTCGTCCTCGGGGTGCCCGCACGGGTCGTCGGCTACGTGTGCGACTGCGGGCGGAAGCTCGATGCGAAGTTCTACTGCGCGCACGACCGGAAGACGGTCGATGTGAAACCGCTCAACACCGTGAAGACGCCACGGTGAGTCCGCGGCCTCACGCCACGGGAGAAGGTTAATGCGACGGCCGGGCTTCGCGCCGCCATGGCGATGATCCCCATCGCGAAGCCGAACGTCGGGGAGGAGGAGCGCCGCGCGCTGCTCGAGGTCCTCGACTCCGGGCTCTACGCGCAGGGCGCCCGGGTCCGCGAGTTCGAAGAGCGGTTCGCGGCGTCCGTCGGTCGCAAGCACGGCATCGCGGTCTGCAACGGGACGGCGGCACTGCACGTCGCGCTCCTCGCGCACGGCATCGGGAAGGGCGACGAGGTCGTCGTGCCCCCGCTCACCTTCATGGCCTCGGCGGCGACCGTGATCCTCAGCGGTGGCCGTCCACGTTTCGCGGATGTCGAGGAGGACACGTACACCCTCGACCCCGCCAAGTTCGCGAAGGCGATCGGGAAGCGCACGAAGGCCGTGATGCCCGTCCACCTCTTCGGACAGAGCGCGACGATGGCGCCGATCCTGGAGGCCGCACGCGAGAAGAGCGTGGCGGTGATCGGGGACGCTTGTCAAGCGCACGGCGCTTTGTACGAGGGGAAGTCTGTCGGCGCCCTCGGGGACACCGCCTGCTACTCCTTCTACCCGACGAAGAACATGACGACGGGCGAGGGCGGGATGATCGTCACGGACGACGAAGGCATCGCCGCCAAGTGCCGCCTCCTCCGCGACCAGGGGCAGTCGGCCAAGTACCTGCACGACATCGCCGGGTACAACCTCCGCATGACCGAGTTCGCCGCCGCCATCGGCCTCGCGCAGCTCGCGAAGCTCCCCGCCTTCGTCGAGGCGCGTCAACGGAACGCGAAGGCCCTGACCGAGGCCTTGGCGGGGAAGACGCTCGTCGCGCCGGCGGTGCGCCCGGACCGCGTCCACTCCTTCTACCAGTACGTCGTCCGCGTCGGGAAGCGCGCGCGGAGGTCGCGGGACGAGTACGTGAAGCACTTCACGGACCGCGGGATCGGGTGCAGGCCCAGCTATCCCATGCCCCTCTACCGCCAGAAGGCCCTCGTCGACCTAGGCATCAAGGGCCGGTGCGGCGTCGCAGAGCGCGTCATCCCGGACCTCTTCGAGCTGCCCGTGCATCCGCTCGTCTCCGCCGCGGACCTCCAGGTCATCACGGCGGCGATCGCGGAGGCGTGAGGGTGGCCTCCCTCGCGGAGGTCGAGGCCCGCGTCGAGGAGGGCATCACGCTCGAGAAGCGCCTCGCCTGGGTCGAGGCGCTCGACCATTACCGCCACCTGCTCGACGGCTTGGCGGGGATGACGGAGGCGCCGGCCCTCTGGAGGGTCCGCGCGCAGATCGCCCTGCGCGAGGCGAACGCCCTCATGGTCCTCGAGAGGAACGACGAGGCGCGCGCACGGTTCGATGTCGCGATCGACGAGGCGGTCCGGAGCAAGGACCGGCTCGAGCTGGCGCGGGGGCTCGTCGGGGCCGGCGTCTTCGCCGCCAATTCCGGGGACCTCGACCGCGGCGAGGCCTTCCTCCTGCGCGCCGCCGAGGAGGCCGAGGCGGTGGCGTCCGCCGACGGCCGCCAGGCCTTGGGCTGGGCGCTGCTCAACCTCGGCGGCATCCTCGGGAAGCGCGGGAAGCTCGACCTCGCGTTCCTCGCCCTGCACAAGTCGCGGGAGCGCCTGTTCGCCCTGGAGAACTGGATCGGCGTCGCGACCTCCTGGGAACTGGAGGCGAGGCTCCGCGAGACGCTCGGCGACGAGGCGATGGCGCGAGAGCACTACGCCGAGGCCGTGACGTTCTATCGCCGCGAGGGGATGACGGAGAAGATCGATTCCCTCCAGGGGAAGCTGGGCCGGAAGGCCGTCTGATCCCCCCAGTGGCCGGGCCGGGCAGGGGGTTCCGGCGTTGTGCACATACATGCACAACGACGCGCGGGCGAGTGAGGCGGAACACCCCGGTCACGTCGGCCGCGCCCCCCCGTGAGGCCCCGTTCACTCCGCGTGACGCAGCGCCTCGGCAGGCGGCATCCTGGCGGCCTGCAGCGCGGGGGAGAGCGTCGTCAGGAGACTCGCGGTGTACGCGATCAGCCCGATCACGAACAGCGCCAGCCACGGCACCGTCCAGGGTCCGTCGTCCTGGAGGAACTCCAGCCACAGGTCATAGGTGAGGAGGACGCCCGTCACGGTCCCGATGAGGATCCCCAGGACCGACACGACAGAGATCTCCAGGAGGAACGCCTCGAGGATCATCGAGCGGCGGAACCCGAGGGCGCGGAGCGCCCCCATCTCCCCGCGGCGCTCGACGACGTTGCGCATCGTGATCACCCCGAGCCCGGCGATGCCGACGATCAGCCCGAGGCCGAGGAAGGCCTGCAGGAGCGTGATGAAGTTCAGCGTGACCTCCGTGGCTTTGTGGACCGTCTGCTCGAGGACAGTCACCGAGAGCACGTACGGGAGGAACTCGCGCTCGAGCGCCCGCCGCGCCAGGAAGGGGTCCTCGCCGTCGCGGGGGTGGAAGTAGAACTGGAAGGCGCCGGGCGCCCGGAGGTCCCGGACCACGAACGACTCCTTGACGAAGAGCCCCGAGGTGAACACCGCGTGCAGGATCCCAATGACCGTGACCTCATGATCCCCGCCCGTCGCGTTCTCGACGCGGAGGCGCTGCCCCACATGGAACGCGAACCGACCGCCGTTGAACCCGAACTCGTTGGGGATGGCGGTCCCGTCGAAGATGGCGAGGCGGTCATCGGCGGCGACGGCCCGCCAGGCCCCGGCGGGGGTGTACGCCGCATCGAGCTCCTTGAAGGAGAGCGACGTGTTGGCGGCGAACCCGGCGGTGACGCCGAGGACGGGGTAGGAGTGGACGGCCCCGTTGGGCAGCGCCTGGACCGGGGCGAGCTGGCGGGGGAGGGCGTCGTACCGGTCGAAGCGCGCGCGGATCGGAGCGAACGCCGCGTCGAACGCGGCCGGGGACACCGGGAAGGCGGAGGTCCCGGCGAGCGGGTAGCCGCCGGTCTCGCGCTCCACGAACGTGTCCACCGTCGAGGAGAACATCGCCTGGAACCCGGCCACGACCGTCATCGTGAAGATGATCAGGGCGATCATCCCCATCGTCGTCCCGGTGCGGAAGGCCTTGTTCATGGGGTACGACACGGCGGCCTTGACGACGGGCAGCCGCCGCCGGGACCGCGTGAGGGCGAGGAGGAGACGGAGGAGGGCCGGCGCGTTCGCGACGACGACGAGGATGCCCCCGAGGACGATCAGAAGACCGATCACGATGAAGAGCGTGAAGTCGGCGTTCTCGAGCCGGTACAGCCGCCAGGGTTTCAACCCCCAGAAGAGGAGGAAGACGCCGGTGGCGGTGAACACCGCGCGGGAGGAGAGGCGGCGCCTCAGCAGGGTCGCGATCCCTAGCGACACCACGCACGGGCCGAGCACGGCCAGGGCCTCGGACCGCTGCGGGAACGCCATCGCCGCCGCCAGCCCGCCGAAGGCGAGTAAGAGGACTGCCAGAGCGATCTCGAGGCGCGGCGTGCGCGTCATCGCCGGCTCGGGGATGTCGCGGATCGCGCGGACGATGTTCAGGTGCGAGATGCGCCAGGACACCGCCACGATCGTCGCGAGCGTGATGAGGAACCCCACCGCGAAACCGAGGAGGAGCGAGTCCGGATGGGCGACGAGGAGGAAGCCCCCGGTGCCCGAGGAGAAGAGGAGCCGGATCCCGGAGGTCACGAGGCCGGCGACGAGCAGCCCCGCCGCGCTCCCGAGCGACGAGGACGCGAGGGCGTAGACGAGACCCTCGTAGACGAAGGCCTGGACGAGGGCGGAGCGGCGCATGCCCAGCGCGCGAGAGATCCCCATCTCCTTCTTGCGCTCCTCCGCGAGCATGACGAAGATGTTCACGACGAGCATCACGCCAGCAATCACGGTGAACGTCCCGAGGATCCCGAAGAACGAGGTCAGCTGGTCCGCGCCCTTCCGCGCGTCGTGCACGAGCGTCCGCTTGAGCGGATCGATGCCGAAGCCGCCGGGGAGGAGCGGTCGCAGCTGGTCGACGATGGCGTCCGACCGCGCGTACCCGGAGTCGACGCCGCCGACCCCGGAGACGACGATGGCGGTGATCCTCCCCGCCGACGGGTCGGGCCCGCCGCCGAGCCCGCTCCGGGACCAGAAGGACTCCAGGGACAGGAACACCGTGGAGGCGACGACCGTGGAGCCCCACCCGCCGAGCCCCGTCGTCGCGAGGATCGCGCGGACGCGGAAGGTGTGCGCCTCGGGGACCCCGAAGTTCGTCGCGTTCGCGATGGTGACGTTGACCTCGTCGCCGGGCCAGGCCTCCAGGTTGTCCGCGAGGTCCGGGTCGAGGAGGACCTCGTCGTCGGCCAGGGTGGCGGCGTCGAACGTCCCGCCGTCCCGCAGGGTCAGGGCGGAGACCTCCGCGGTCACGTTGAACGCGACGAGGTTCGCGCGCGTCTCGGGGATGTCCGTGCGGCGGTCGAGGACGGCGGTGATGGTGGTGAACCTCGGGGCGAGGCCGTCCACCTCGGTCAGGAGCGAACGATTCGCCTCCAAGTCCTCGTAGATTCCAATCGCAAAGGGAGACGCGGTCCCCGACGTGTCGTTCTCGATGCGGAGGTCCACGGCGTCCAGGGTGTCGAAGACCCCCTGCACGATTCCCGCCTCGAGCGTGTCCTCGATGATCAGGCTGCCCGAGATGATCGACGTCGCGACGAGCAGCCCGGCGATCACGACCGCGGACTGCGCGCGGCGGCGCAGCAGGTTCCGCACTCCCAGGCGCAGCAGGAGGCGGCGACGGAGGCCGAGGGCGAGGACGCCGACGGCGACGAGGACCGCGACGAAGAACCACAGGAGGTCCGGGTGCACGGCGTCACGCCCCCGGGCGGACCTCGTCCTCGATCCGTCCGCTGCGCATCCGGATGATGCGGTGGCAGATGCCGCCGACGACGGCGTCGTGCGTCACCACGATGAAGGTCTGATGGAAGTCCCGGTTCAGCTTCTGCAGGAGGTCCATGACCTCAGCGGTCGTCTCGCTGTCCAGGTTCCCCGTCGGCTCGTCCCCGAAGACGATCGCGGGGCGGTTGACGAGGGAGCGGGCGATGGCCACGCGCTGCTGCTGCCCGCCCGACATCTCGGAGGGCTTTTTCCCCGCCTCGCCGCGCAGGCCGACGGCCTCGAGGACCTCTGCCGCGCGCTTCCGCGCCTTTCTCGGGTCGTGCCCCTGGAGGAGGAGCGGCATCTCCACGTTCTCCGCGGCGGTGAGCACCGGGAGCAGGTTGTAGGATTGGAAGATGAACCCCATCTTCTGCGCGCGGAAGTCCGTTTTCGCGTTGTCGGAGAGGCGCGTGAGCGGCCTGCCCTCGATGTACACCTCGCCGCCAGAGAGGTCGTCGATGCTGGAGAGGCAGTTCAGCAGCGTCGTCTTCCCGCAACCGGAGGGGCCCATCACCGCCACCATCTCGCCGCACTGTACCTGCAGGCTCACGCCCTTCAGCGCCTTCACGACGACCGCGGCGGTCTCGTAGGTCTTGAGGACGCGGTCGGCGACGACGATGCCGCCGGTCGCCGGGGCACGGGGGACCGCGTCGGCCTCGGACACGCGGCGAAGCACGGGGACCAGCGGCTTAAACCTGCTGCGGGATCTTGTAGAACCTCTTCGGGTCCCGGTCGAACGAGGTCTTGCAGGCGAGCGAGCAGAAGTAGAACGGCACGCCCTCGTACCAGATCATGCCGTTGCGCATCGCGTTATGCGGTTGGACCGGGGTGCCGCAGACCGGGTCGAGCGCCACGGAGGCGGCGAAGGCCCGCGGCGGCTTAGAGCTTTCGCACGTGCACCTTTTTAATCCGGTGCCGGTCTTGCGGAAGTCATGGCACGGGCGCGCGTGGGCGTCATCGGCGTCGGCTCGATGGGGCAGAACCACGCCCGCGTCTACGCCGAGGTCGCGGAGCTCATCGGCGTCGCCGACCCGGATGCCCGATCCGGTGCGAAGGTGGCCGACCGTTTCGTCTGCTCGTACTTCCAGGACTTCCACCACCTCCTGGAGGAGAAGCCGGACGCGGTCAGCGTGTGCACGCCGACCGTCACGCACTTCGAGGTGGCGAAGGCCGTCGTCGCCGCGGGGATCCCGCTCCTCGTGGAGAAGCCGCTCTGCGCCACCCTCCAGGAGGCCGAGGCCCTGACGACGCTCGCCGCCGACGCCGGACTCACCCTCGCCGTCGGGCACATCGAGCGGCACAACCCCTCCGTCGCCTTCGCGAAGAAGGGCCTGGAGGCGGGGAACTGGGGGCAGCTGATCACCGCCAGCGCGCGCCGCGTCTCCTCCTTCCCCGAGCGCATCCGCGACGTCGGCGTCATCCTCGACCTGGCGGTGCACGAGCTGGACATCCTCCGGTATCTCGCGGGAAGCCCCGTGCGGACGGTCTACGCCCTCGGGGGGCGGCGCAAGCACGAGAAGTTCGAGGACCACGCGAACATCCTCCTCGAGTTCGCCAACGGCGTCACCGGCTTCATCGAGGTGAACTGGCTGACGCCGATGAAGGTCCGGAAGCTCGCGCTGACCTGCGAGAGGAACTTCGTCGAGATCGATTACTCGACGCAGTCCGTGACGATCTCCTCCGCGACGATGATGCCGTACGACACGTTCAACCTCTACCAGGTCCCCTTCGAGTACGACATCCGCAATGTCTCGCTGAAGAAGGAGGAGCCGCTGAAGAACGAGCTGCAGGACTTCCTGAAGGCGGTGCAGGAGCACCGGGCCCCGCTCGTCACCGGGGACGATGCCGTCGAGACCCTGCGCGTCGCGGGGGCGGCCCTCGAATCGCACCGCCTCGGGAAGAAAGTCGAGATCTGACGCGTCAGTACTGCCCGCGGCCGATGGCGCGGTAGACGAACCCCTGATCGACGACGTCCGTCGGGACTATGTCCCTTCCGTCGACGACGGTCTTCGTGCGCATGAGCTTCCCGAGATGGCGGTAATCCAGGTGGCGGTAGCCGTCGTGCTCGGCGAGCAGCGCCAGGCAGTCGGTGCCCTTCACGACCGTCTCCAGGTCGCGCTCCACTGTGTACCCCCGCTCTCCTGGGCTATGCGGATCGTGGATCGCCACGTCCGCTCCCATCTTCCGCAGCGCGCGGATGAACGGCTTCGCGGGCGTGTTCCGCGCGTCGCCGGTGTTCCCCTTGTACGCGAAGCCGAGGACCGCCACGCGCGCCCCCTTCACCCGACGACCGGCCTCGCGCATCGCTTCCGCGCAGAGCTGCGCCGTCCGCGTCGGCATGAACTCGTTCACGACGCGCGCGGCGGGGACCAGGTCCACCTTCATCTCCCCCATGTTCGCGATAAGGAGCCAGGGGTCCTTGGGGATGCACGCGCCTCCGACGCCGACGCCGGGCAGCAGGACGTCCCGCCCCGGGCAGGAGTTCACGAGGCGGCGGACCTCGTGGATGTCCGCGTCGAACTCCTCGCAGATGAGCGCGAGCTCATTCGAGAAGGCGATCTGCACGTCGCGGTAGGCGTTCTCCGCGGTCTTCGCGATCTCCGCGTTGATCCAGCTCGACGGGAAGAGCTCCGCCTTCACGAAGCGCGAGTACAGCTTCGCCGCCATCTTGTGCGTCTTCTCGTCCGGGGCGCCGATGATCCGGGGCATCGTCTGGATGTTCAGGAGGAGCTTCCCCGGCGTGACGCGCTCGGGGGCGTGGGCGAGGTAGATCTTCTTGGAGACCCTGAGGCCGGAGTGACGTTCCAGCAGGGGCCGCACGATGCGGTCCATCGTCCCGGGGGCGAGCGTCGACTCCACCACGACGAGCGCGCCGGCGGTGACGTTCTTCCCGACCGAGGTGATCGCGGACTTGAGCGCCCGGTACTCCGGGTCGTGGGTTATGTCATCGACGGGCGTCTCGACGCAGACGATCACCGCCTTCGCCGGCGCGATCGCGGTGGCGTCCGTCGTGGCGGTGAGCCGGCCCTTCGCGGCGGCCTTCGCGATCAGCGCGTCGAGCCCGGGTTCCTCGCCGTCCAGCGGGTTCCGCCCCGCAGCGATGGCCTCGACCTTGGCGGGGACGATGTCGATCCCCGTGACCTGATGGCCCTTGGAGGCGAGCGTCGCGGCGACGGGCACGCCCACATAGCCGAGGCCGACGACGGCGATGCGCAACAGGCGCGCGAACGGCCGCGGGGGCTTAAACGTGCGCACGCGGCGAGCTTTTCTAGGCGGGCAGCCATCGGTGCGTCGTGAAGATCGTCTCCATCGTCGGCGCCCGGCCGCAGTTCATCAAGGCCGCCCCGGTCTCCCGCGCCCTCCGGAAGCGCGCGAACGAGGTCCTCGTCCACACCGGCCAGCACTACGACGCGAACATGAGCCAGACCTTCTTCGACACGCTGGACATCCCCGCGCCGGCCTACAACCTCGGCGTCGGCTCGGGGTCGCACGGGAAGCAGTCGGGGGAGATGCTCGCCGCCCTCGAGGAGGTGCTCGTCAAGGAGGCCCCGGACCGCGTCCTCGTCTACGGGGACACGAACTCGACGCTCGCCGGCGCGCTCGCCGGCGCGAAGCTGCAGATCCCCATCGGGCACGTCGAGGCCGGGCTCCGGTCCTTCAACCGCAACATGCCGGAGGAGCTGAACCGCGTCGTCGCCGACCACCTCTCCTCCTACTTCTTCTGCCCGACGAAGACCGCCGTCGAGAACCTCGCGCGGGAGGGCATCGCCCACGGCGTGCACCTCGTCGGGGACGTCATGTACGACGTCGCGATGGTCAGCGCTCAGGCGGCCCGCAAGCGGAATGTGCGCACGGAGCTCGGGCTGGAGAAAGGGGGGTACGTCCTCGCGACCGTGCACCGAGCCTCGAACACGGACTCCCGCGACGCCCTCGCCGCGCTCCTGCGCGCCTTCACACAGTGCGGCCGCCCTGTCGTCTTCCCCGTGCATCCGCGGACGCGCCGGCGCCTTGAGGAGTTCGGCCTGGAAGGGGAGGTGGGCAAGAACGTCCGGCTCCTCCAGCCGCTCGACTACCTCGACTTCCTCGCGTTGCTCATGGACGCGGAGACGGTCGCGACGGACAGCGGGGGCGTGCAGAAGGAGGCCTACTTCTTCGGCATCCCCTGCCTCACCCTGCGCGAGGAGACGGAGTGGATGGAGACGGTGGAGGACGGGTGGAACGTCCTCGTCGGGACGAGCGTCCCCGACATCCTTTCAGCGCTGCGCACCTTCCATCCCGCCGGGACGAAGGGCGTGAGCTTCGGGGACGGGCACGCCTCAGAGCGGATCGCGGAGATCATCGCGGGGACGTAGCGTCACCGCCACGAGCTCCTCGAAGAAGAGGCGGCGCGAGGCCCGCCGTTCCACGAGATAGCGTGAGGACACGGCGGCCCAGGCCTCCGTGTCGCCCTCCTCAATGAGGACAGTGACTCTCCCATCGGCGGTGAGCCATGGGAGGAGTCCCTTCAGGAAGCGCGCCGTCGTGCCGCCTCCCGCCCACGCGCGATCCAGCCCGTGGCCGCGCGCCGGCTCGCGGACGTAGGGCGGGTTGAAGGCGACGAGATCGAACCGCTGATTCACCCCGTGCAAGAGGTCGGCGCGGACGAGGTCCACCGCCAGACGATTCGCGCGCGCGTTGGAAGCGGCGAGGCGCACCGCGGCGGGGTTGATGTCCGTCGCCAGGACGGTCGAGCCGCTCGCGGCCAGCGCAAGCGCGATGACGCCGCTCCCCGTGCCGACATCGGCCGCCGATCCCGCGCCCGGTTCGAGGTTCTCCAGGAGGAACGCCGTGTCCTCGGCGGGGGAATAGACCTCCGGATCGCTTGCCAGGATCGGCGGTGGCGGGAGGGGCACGCCCTCGGTACGGCCGTTCGCGTTTAATAGTCCCGGGCGGGTGCGTCCGCGCGTGGTGCACGCCGCCGCGGTCGTCATCGGCCTCATCGTCGGCTCCTTCGTCTACGTCGCGTGGCGCCGGGCCCCGTTCGGACTGACGACCATCGTCGTCCTCGTCGCGTCGTTCTTCGTCCTCGAGATCGACGTGAGAGTCGACCCCCTGGATTGGCTCACCTCGTGGACGTCACTCGTGTTCTACAACTGCCCGACCGGCCCGGGTTCCAGCCTCTTCTGTCTCCTCAACGGCCCGTCACCGCCATGGACCGCGTTCACCTCGATGTATCTCCACGCCGGCCTCCTCCATCTGGTCTTCAACCTCTTCGCGCTTCTGCTGCTCGCGAACGCCCTGGAGGACCGCATCGGCACGGCGCGCTTCGCGATGCTCTGGGTCGTGACCGGGTTGATCGCGACCGCGGGGTTCGCCCTCGTCCGCTACGCGACGCCGTACGCCCTCGTCGGGGCCTCCGGGGCGATCAGCGGGCTCTTCGGCGCCTTCGCCCGCCTGTATCCCCGCGAGCGCGTGCGCTTCGTTGTCCTCGTGATCCCGCTGCCGCCGCTCCCCGTGCTTCCGGTGGCGGTGGGCTATGTGGCGGTCTCGTCCCTGCTCGGCATCGCCGGGGTCCTGGGGTCCATCGCTTGGGAGGCGCACGCGGTCGGGCTCTTCGCCGGGTTCCTCCTCGCGCCGGCGGTGATGCGGTGGGACGTGCGGGGCGGAAGGGGGCGGCCCCTCGACCCCGCCGGACTTCGAGACCTCGCGACGACGCCTGCGCTCCTGACCCTGTTGGCGGACATCGAGCGGGAGACCGTCCCGGAGGTGCAGCAGGCCTGGGTCGGACGTTTCGCGGAACTGGCGGGCTGTCCCCGGTGCGGCAAGCCGCTGAGCCTCTCCCGCCGCTCCCTCATCTCGGAGTGCGGCTGGCGGCGTCACCTGTGAGACAATTCTTCCCACTGGGAATCAGGCCGGATACCGTGCCCCATAAGCGTATGTGGGCCGCGGCGCGCTTTGGAGGCCCTGATGTCCCTGTCAAACCGCCACCTCATCCTCCGCTACTCCAACCACAAGGACCTCCTCGCCCAGGCCGGTCCCCTGCTCCAGGCCGCCGCCAAGCAGCAGCGCCCGGGCATCGTCGTCATCCCGGAGAGCGAGACGCACCTGTGGCTCGAGCACATGAACGCCCACGACCTCCTGAGCGAAGGCTCCTCCGTCCGCCTCCTCGTCTACCCGATGAATATGCGCGGGTGGGCCTGGGGGGTTCGCGCGGCGTACGTGGCTACGCAGAGAGCGCTCCAGGATCGTCTTGAAGGCGGGAGCCGCGAGGTGCTCGTCATCGTCCGTCTCCCGGATGTCCTCTGGCTCATCGGCGAGAAGCAGGGGATGGAGGACGTGGAGAAGATCCTCTCCGACATTGCCACGATCGGCACGGTCGTCTGCGCCTACAAGAACGAGATGACCGTCCCCGCCGAGATCGCCTCGATGCACCAGCCGGCGTGAGGCGAAGCGTTTTCCCGGGAGCGGGATTCCCTCCCCCATGGCCGCGCCGTCCGCCCTCACCCTCACCTGCGAGTCCTGCGGCGAGCTCGGGCCCCACCGCGTGCTCCACGGCCGCGTCGGCGGGAAGGATGCGCTCACCTTCCAGGGCACCGTGAAATGCCCGAACTGCGGCCTCGTGCGGAACGTCGTGCACTCCGAGGCGAAGAAGCTGGAGGTGGAGGTCATGGTCAGCTGGATGAACGCGACCGAGCCGCTGTCCGTCGAGCTCCCCGAAGGCAGCGAAGTCCTCGTCGGCGACCACCTGGAGGTCGGCGGCGGTCCCGTCGAGGTCACCGCCATCGAGATCGAGGGACGACGCGTGCCCTCCGCCGCGGTCGGGGAGATCCTCACCCTCTGGGCGAAACGCGCCGAGAAGGTCCGGGTCCGGGTGGCGATCTCGCGCGGCGCGAAGACCACCTCCCGCCAGATCTTCGCCGCTCCCGACGAGGAGTTCACGGTCGGGGAGATGATCGACATCGGGAAGGAGCGGTTCGTGGTCCGGCGCATCCAGCTCAATGGGCGGATGCTCACCGAAGGATCGTCCACCGCGCACAAGATCGTGCGCCTGCTCTGCGCGTACGTGCGCGAGTCCTACCGCTGACGGCGGCGGAGGAAGACCGCCGCGGCCACGAACGTGATCGCCGCCAACCCGACCCCCACGTAGGCCTCGAGGCTCGGGCCGAGCGGGCCGATGTGATAGGCCCCCGCCGTGTCGAGGACCACGACCTCCACCGCGTCGGCGCTGGTGAAGACGACGTACCCTGACCCGGACGACTGGAGCTCCTGCAATGACGAGCGCTGGACGAGCCGCCCACTCCCGTCCACCGCCATGCGAGCGGGGTCCAGATCGGCCCTGGGCAGGGTGACTGAGAGGAGCTGGCCCGGCCGGATCCCCGTGGCGGTGACGGTGGCGACGCCGCCATCCCTTCGAGCTTCAACGGCCACGCCGGTGTAGGAGACCGCATCGATCTCCGGACCGATGAAGACATCCGCGGCGAGCGTCCCGTCGGCCAAGAACGCGCCCAGTCCGTCCCCGCCCACCGAGGCGCGGAACACCGCCATCTCCCCGCTCGCCAGCATGGCCGTCACGGACTCCCCGGACTTCTGCAGGTCGCCCGCTCCGAGGAGCACGATGGCCCCGGTCGTCCGTTCGTCCCCGACCTCGGCCCACCGGCCGCGCGCGATCGCGCCGACGTCGGCGGCGAGGTCCCACTGGACCTGGTTGGCGGTGAACGACTCCAGGAGGATCGTGCCGTGGGGGTTCTGGTGGACCTCCAGTCGTGCCGAAGGCCCCTCGGCCCGGAAGACCGTCCCCACCGTCGACTGCGTCTCTGCCCCGAACGCGGCGGCGGTGAACAACTCGAACACCCGGTTGCGGTCGCCGGACTGCCCGACCTCGTAGCCCGTGAGCAGCATGCCCCCGCCGGGCTGGACCGAGAAGGCGTAATCGGCGAACGGGCCGGCGGCCCGGGAGAGCGGGACGAGCATCACCGCCGCGGCGAGCAGTGCGGGCAGGGCAATCCGACGCATGGTCACTCGCTCCACGAAAGAATGGAGGAGGCCCCCTCCCTTGCGGGAGGGTCCGACATGTGGGCACCTGCCGGGTTTTCAGCCTCGACGCAGAGTGGCCGCCCGCGGATAAGGGGGATTTGGTACAAGGCTCGAACGGGACGGCTCGAAAGGCTTTATCGGCGCCTCCCGATGCGTCCCCCATGCTCCTGGAGTCCGTTCTCGTGGCGGTGACCTTCGGCCTGGCCCTGCTCCTCCTGATCGTCTCGGTCCTGTCCTGGCGTCGGACGGGCCATCGACGGTTGCTCGGGGTCTCCATCGCCTTCGGCCTCTTCCTCGTGAAGGCGGCGGCCCTCCTCGTCGGCCTGTTCGTCCCGGATCTGTGGGCGGCGCTCTCGCCGACGGCGCCGTTCCTCGTCGTCGACCTCGCCATCATGGTCGCGCTCTACGCCTCGATCACCTCGTGAGGGCCGGGGATGGAGGACGCCCTCGAGCTGGAGACGCGGCGGCGGATCTTCCAGCACGTGACCCGTGCCCCGGGGATCCACCTGAGGGAGCTGATGCGGGCGGTGGACCTCCAGCCCGGCTCCGTCGAGTACCACCTCGCCCAGCTGGAGAAGGCGGGGCTCCTCACCGCGCAGGACGAGGGCGGGAGGAAGCGCTACTTCGTCGTCGCCCAGGTCTCGCACCCGGACAAGGCCGTGCTTGGGCTGCTGCGCCAGGCCACACCGCGTCGCCTGCTGCTGCTCCTCTTGGAACGGCCCGGGCGGTCCTTCCAGGAACTCCACCGCGAGGTCGGCGGGGCGAAGTCCACGCTCTCCTTCCACATGCGGAAGCTCACGGAGTCGGGGCTGGTGGCGGTGGAGCAGACCGGTCGCGAGCACATGTACCGCGTCGTCGAGGAGTCTCGGGTCGCGATGCTCCTGGTAACCTACCGCGAGAGTTTCCTGGATGCCGCCGTCGACCACTTCGCCGAGGTCTGGTTGGACCTTGGCCGTGGGTGAGGCCGCCGAACACGGGTGCCACCGCGGGGGGACAAGCGATGCGGTGCCAATGGTGGCGACTCATCCACGAAGCGCCTCCCTTCTTCCGCTGAAGAAGATGTAGAGCCCAAGGATGACGGCGATCCCGAGTCCACAACATCCGGCCTGGACGACCGTGGCCACGGGAAGGCACTCGGGCGGCGAGATCTCGTATCCGAAGGCCCACCCCCGGGCCACGAGACGCTCTTCGCAACCGAGGAGCGCCGCAACGACCCAACCCACCGCCATGAACGCGGTGCCGGCCAAACCCAACGAGATCGCGGCAACGGGGGAGCGGAGGAACTCCAGAGTTCGTCCCACGACCCCGGAGCCGACACGTCTCCATTAAAGGCTCTGTCCCGACGAGTATCGAGGCGGAGGCGGCCAAGAGGGGAGACGGGAGAGGATCATGGGGCGCATCCTTTATCGCGGGGGCGTGCGTGGTCACCGCCGTGATCACGCTCCTCGGCGTCGGGCACGTCTTCGACCTGAACGCCCAGGTCCGCCGGGAGATCCTCCGGCGCGGCCCAGCGGTCGTGGGCCTCGAACTCGATCCCCGCCGGTTCCAGGCGCTCTCCCATCCGGAGCGGCAGGGCGGCGGGCCCGTGATCTACCGCCTCCTCGCCTACTTCCAGCAGAACCTGGCGGAGGGGTTCGGCGGGCGCGCGGGGGACGAGATGCTCGCAGCCGCCGGCGCGGCCCGGGACATCGGGGCGCGCCTCGCCTTCATCGACATGGACTCCAGCCACTTGCTGCAACGGCTCTGGGGGTCCCTGCCGTTCGAGGAACGCATCAAGATCCTCGTGGCGGCGGTGTCCGGGCTCTTCGCCCGCCGCACGACAGTGGAGAAGGAGATCGCCCGGTACGAGGAGGACCAGGGGGCCTACCTCGGGGAGTTCGGGCGGCAGTTCCCGACCGTGAAGCATGTCTTGATCGACGAGCGCGACGAGCACATGGCGGTGACCCTTCGGCAGCTCGTGACGGAGTTCGGGAGCGTCGTGGCGGTGATCGGGGACGGGCATGTCGACGGCATCCGCGCGCGTCTGGCGGACCTCACGCCGGAGGTCGTCCGGCTCAAGGAACTGCGGCACGACGCGCCCTCCACCGCCGAGTTCAGCTTCTCGGTCCAGTCGCGACCCTGAGCCGGGTACGGCTAAATACCGCGGCGGGCATCGACACGACGTGCCGCCGAAGAAGGGACCGGACGAGGCGACCGAGGCGTTCCTCCGCGCGGCGTTCCAGCGGTACTACAAGACCGCCGAGATCCGGGGCCCGGAGCGCCTGCGGCGCCGGGAGTTCGGCTTCATGCCGTTCGGCGGCGGGATGATGGAGCGCCACCGCGGCTTCGAGACCCTCACAGACGTAAAGACCCACTTGGTCGCCCGGGTCCCCGCCCACGTCTACTACTCGACCGCGTACTACGACCGGCCGGGGGCGCCGACGATGGACGAGAAGGGCTGGCGGGGCGCCGACCTCATCTTCGACCTCGATGCGGACCACCTCCCCGGCGCGGCGAAGATGACCTATCCGGAGATGCTCGCGAAGGTGAAGGAGAAGTTCGTCTACCTCCTCGACGACTTCCTCCTCGGCGACCTCGGCTTCGAGGAGTCCGCCCTCCTCATCGTGTTCTCCGGGGGGCGGGGATACCACGCCCACGTCCACGACCCGCGCGTGCTCGCGATGGGCAGCCACGAGCGGCGGGAACTGGTCGATTACATCACCGGCAAGGAGATCGACCCGGAGGTCCTCTCCCTGGACATCGCGTACGACCGTGCGACGTTCCGCGAGTCGGTCCGGGTCAAGCGGACGCCGCGACTCCACGCCGCGGGGGCCCCGGGCTGGGGCGGTCGGGTGACGCGGACCCTGGCGGCGTGGATCCAGGATCTCGGGACGCGACCGAAGGAGGAGGCCGTCGCGGAGCTCGTTCGGTTGGCGGGGCTCACGCCGCGCGACGCCGGCGCCCTCTACCGCCGCGTCTTCGAGGACCCCAACCTCTCGAGCGAGGTCGCCCTCCGCAAGTTGCGCGAGGGGCTCGTCGACTTCTTCCCCGCCGAAATGCGGGTGCGCCCCGACACCCTGCAGTCGATGGCGGTGAACGCCGCGGTCCCCCTGAGCAAGGGGGAGACCGACGAGCCGGTCACCTCAGACATCAAGCGCCTGATCCGCCTCCCGACCTCGCTCCACGGCCGCACGGGGCTGCGCGTCGTCTCCATGAGCCGCCGGGATCTCGACGCCTTCGACCCCCTCCGCGACGCGGTGCCCGACACCTTCGACGACTCGGCGGTGGCGGTGACGGTGGAGAAGCCGGTGTCCCTCCCGCTGCGGGACGAAAGCTTTAACTTGAAAGAGGGTGTGACCGAAATCCCGCAATTCGCCGCCGTGTTCCTGGCGGCCCGCGGCCTCGCCAGGGTGTCTTAGGAGCCCTCGCAGATGATGGACTTCCGTGAACAGCTGGAGGGCGGGGCGCGATTCTCCCGGATCCGCAGCCTGAAGAAGACGGTGCTGGGCCTGCAAGGGTTCCTCGTCATCGTCCTCGCCCTCGTCATCCTCGCGACCTCCGGTCTCTCGGTCAACCCCTTCTACCTGCCGCTGAACGCCCTGCTCGTCCCGGTCCTCGGGTATCTCCTGCTCCTCGCGGGGCAGAACTTCGCCTTCCGCTACCTCGAGATCAAGCACTCGAAGTCGGACAGCCATCGGTACCTCATCGCGAAGAACTCGACCAGCAACGCGGCCTGGGTGATCGGGTTCTGTGTCTTCGCCCTCGTCGTCCTCTTGGTCGTGGTGCAATCCGGATGGGCCACCCAGAGCCTCTCCCGGGAGTCACAGGAGGGAACGCCCACCCTGGTCCCGGCACGATCGACGTTCGTTCTCGTGTATGACCAAGACCCGTTCGGGCTCAGCCAGGCGAACCGGATCGAGACCATCGTCGAGGGCGGCGGGAGCATTTTCATGGATGTCCGTGACAATTCCACCCGGCTCCCCTTGATCCAGGGGTGGACGGCCACCGGACAGGACATCCATTCTCTCCCCATCGGAGGCAGCCGGAAGGTCGACATCATTTACAACAACACGCGGGTAGCCTTGGACACCCGGGTGTCCTGGCGCCTCGTCGTCGAACCGACGCCGGTGCTGCAGCTCTGGGTGCCCGTACTCCTGGTGGGGTTCATCGTCTCGAACACGGTATGGATCCTGTTCCTGCGCCCGAAGAAGGCCGCGTACAAGGCGGCCTCGATCTACAGCGCGGAATACGCCCAGAAGGCCGAGGCGGGGGAAGAGACGTTCCAGCAGTACCTCGACCGGACCGCCGAGGGGCCGGCGCCGCCGCCCCCGGCGAAGCCGACGATCGGCGCGCAGGTGAAACCCGGCGTGTTCACGACGGATCGACCCTGTCCCGTCTGCGCAGAGCCCTTGGTCTGGGTGCAGAAGTACAGCCGGCATTACTGCCTGAACTGCAAGGCGTACCGGGCCGCCACGGCCCCCGGTGGACCAGCCCCGCCGCCGCCAGCCCCCGGCCTCCCGGAGCCCCCGGTTCCCGCCGCCTACATCGCCCCTGCTCCCGCCGCGGCACCGACGGTCGCGGACCGACCGCCGTGCCCGACCTGCGGCAGGCCGCTCCTCTGGGTCGAGAAGCACTCCCGGTTCTACTGCGTCGAAGAGAAGAAGTACGCCCCGAAGACCCTCGTGGGCCCCGTCTCGCCCGCGGAGGCCCCGGCGGGAGAGCCCTGGGTCACCCCCGCCCCAGCGGTGGCCGTCCCCACGACCCGGCCGGTCCCCGCCGCCAAGGAACCCGCGCCGATCGTCGCGATCCGCAACCTCACGGAGGAGGCGAACGCCGCCTACCAGCTCGGCGACTACCGCACCGCCATCACGCTGTTCGACCAGGCCATCGCGGAGGACCCGAAGAACCTGAACGCCTACCTCTCGAAGGCCGCCGCGCAGATGAAGGTCGGACTGCGGCTGGAGGCGCTCGCCACCCTGGACCGCGCGATCTTCCTCGACCCGAAGAACGAGCGGACGCTCCGCGTGCGAGCCCTGATCCTCGAAGGGGAGAAGCGGTGGAACGAGGCCATCGACGCCTACGACGCCTACCTGTCCGTGAAACCCTCCGATGCGGACTTCCTCGTGAAGAAAGGGGACGCCCTGCTTGCCCTCGGACGCCGCGACGAGGCGGCCGCGCAGTTCGAGAAGGCGCTGGCGGTGGCCCCGCGCGAACAGCGCATCCGGGCGCGCCTGGACGAACTCAAGTTCGACATCGCGGGCGTCCTTTCGCGCGCGCTGCTCGCCTCGGCCGGCGGGAACTACTCGCAGGCGATCGCGCTCTTCGACCAGGTCATCGTGCGGGACAAGGGGAACCTGAACGCCCTGATGGGGAAGGCCGTGGCGCTCCGCCGGTCCGGGGACACGGAAGGGGCGCATGAGGTCGTCCGCAAGGTCCTCACGATCGCGCCGAAGCACCCGGCGGCGCTCATGACGCTCGGGCGCATCCTGGAGGACCTGGGCCGATCGGAGGAGGCGCTCAACACGTACGCGGAGTTCCTCGACGTCAGCCCGCAGGACTCGGAGGGGTGGGAGCGCCAGGGAGACCTCCTCCAGAAGATGGGGCGGACGACCGAGGCCGTCTTCGCGTTCCAGCAAGCCCTGCGCACGAAGCCGGGCGACCTGCGACTCCTGGAGAAGGTGAAGGTGCTGGAACCCCGCCTCGCGGCCCCCGAGGAGGCTGCGAAGAGGCGCGCGGCGAAGAAGGAGCGACCGGAGCGGGACATCGAGGTCCCGAGCCCCACGGTGTGGGCGCCGCCAGAGAAGGTGCCGGAGGAGCTGCCCTCCGTCCAGGAACTCGTGTCGGAGCAGCCGAAGGAGACGACGCCCGCGCTCCCCGAGCCGCCGATCCAGGCGCCCGAGACGCCCCCGTCATCCCCGCCGCCAACGCCCGAACCGGCCGAGCCGACGAAGGGCGAAGGGATTCCCCGAGAACCCCAGGCCCCGACGACCCCGGTGCCGACGCCTGTGGAGAAAGCGGCGCCGGAGGAACCGCGGCAGGAGCCCGCACCGTCCCCCCAAGAGTCCACCCCACCGCCCGCCGAGGTCCCGATGGCGGCAGGAGAGTCGCGCCTGCCCGAAGCGGAACCGGAGGCGAAGGCGGAGGCCCTCGAGGAGCGGAGAATCGAAGAGACCCCCCAGATCCGCGAGGCCGCCAAGACCGAGGCGAGCCCGGAGCCCGAACCCGAGGAAGTGATCGTCGAGCGGGAGGCCGAGGTCCTGGAGGAGGACACACCGCGGGCCCGACGCGTCCCGACGAGGATGGACACCGCCGAGGACGTCACCCACGAGCCCACCGAGGAGGAGACGGACGCCCTCAAGGACGCCTTGGAGCAGGTCAAGGGCGTCGGCCCGGCGCGTCTCAAAGCCCTCCTGAAGGCCGGGTACACCACGGTGGAACGCGTCCGCGCCGCCTCCGAGGAGGAGCTCGCCGAGGTGAAGGGGCTCTCGCGGAAGGTCGCGAAGGCCATCAAGGAGAGCCTGTGACCTGGGAAAGCTTGATTAGCGACCCGGGCCTCGGACGACCATGAAAGGATTCCAGATCAAGGGGACGTTCAACATGGCCGGCGAGTGGACGCGCTTCACCAAGGAGGTCGCCGCCGACGACGAGGCCGGGGCGCGCGAGGCGCTCTTCTCCGACCTGGGAAGCCGCCATGGCGTCACCCGGCGGGCCATCCAGATCAAGACGGTCGTCCCGGTGAAGGCCGAGGACCTCACGAACCTGGTCGTCCGGTATCGCGTGGGAGCGAAATGAGCGAGCGCGAGGCGCGGCGCGCCGCGGCCCTGTTGGAGACCTACCGCGGACAGATCGACGCCCTCGCGAAGCAGCATGAGGTCATGCACACGAGCCTGGAGGACGTCCTGCGGGCGCGCGAGACGCTCTCCCGGTACCGCGCGGCGGGGGAGGGGAAGGAACTCCTCGTCCCGGTCGGGGCGACCACCTACGTCTTCGCGCAGTCGCAGACCCCGGACCGCGTCCTCGTCGGCATCGGGTCGAGCCTCATCATCGAGGACACCGAGGCGGGAGCGCGCGCTCGGCTCGACGCCCGGGCCCAGTCCCTGGAGACCGCCGTCCAGACGCTTGAGGCCCGCCTGGAGGAGATCGAGGCGAAGGCCGAGGCCCAAGGCCAGATCCTCGACGAGATCGTCGCGCGAGAGAAGCCGCCCGGCTAGGCGAGCCCATGTTCCAGTTCCTCCGAGAGAAGCTCCTGGGCTGGCGCACGAAGGCGCAGGAGGAGGTCACGGAGGTCGTCGGCGACGAGGGACGCCGGATCTCCCCGAAGAAGCTGGAGGTGGTGCTCGCCGAGCTCGAGACGGTCCTCTTCGAGGCGGACGTCGCGCAGGTGGTCGTCGAGGACATCAAGGCGGACCTCCGGAAGGAACTCGAGGGGAAGCGCCTCACGCGCGAGCTGTCGTTCGAAGCGGCCGTGGAGGCGGCGTTGCGGCAGGCCATGGAGAAGGCGCTCACCGCCGCACGCCTCGACCTCTTCGAGTACGTGGCCAAGCACGAGAAGCCGGTCGTCCTGCTCTTCCTCGGGGTGAACGGGACCGGGAAGACGACGGTCATCGCGAAGCTCGCGCACCAGTTCATGAAGCGCGGGTTGACGGTCGTCCTGGCGGCCGGGGACACGTTCCGGGCGGGGGCCCAGGAGCAGATCGAGGTGCACGCCGAGCGGCTGAACGCGAAGCTGGTGAAGCACGAGCATGGGGCCGACCCCGCCGCCGTCGCCTTCGACGCCATCGAGCATGCACGCGCGCGCAAGCGGGACGTCGTGCTGATCGACACCGCCGGCCGGATGGGGACGAACACGAACCTCATGGACCAGATGAAGAAGATCAAGAAGGTCGCGCAGCCCCATCTCACGATCTTCGTCGGGGACGCGCTGGCAGGGAACGACGCGGTCGAGCAGGGGAGGAAGTTCAACGACATGGTGGGGTTCGACGCCGCCATCCTCACCAAGATCGACGCGGACGCGAAGGGTGGGGCGGCGCTGTCGATCACGCGGACCACCGGCAAGCCCATCCTCTTCGTCGGCACCGGCCAGGAGTACGACGACCTGCAGGCCTTCGACGCGAAGTGGCTCGTCGACCGCCTCTTCGGGCCGCCTAGGCCCCTGGCGTGACCCAGCCAAAGCGCTTCTGGACGAGGAAGAGCTCGTTCCGGAACGCGTCCTGGAAGGACCGGATCTTCTTCTCGCCGACGCGTTGGCGGTAGTCGATCGGAACCTCCCGGAAGCGGCAGCGGCGGATCGCCTCGATCTTGAGCTCCTCGGAGAGCGCCATGCCGTCGCTCGTCAGCGTCATCCCGTCGAGCACGGACCGCCGGAAGACCCACATCCCCGACTGGCTGTCGTGGATCGGATGGCTGTAGAGGGCCCGGAACGTCTGGTTGAGGATCGCGTTCCCGATGCGGTGCATGCCGGTCATCGCCGCAGAGTTGAGCGTGCTGAGGCGGTCGCCGCTCACGAAGTCCACGGTGCCGGCCAGCACGAGGGCGGCCATCTCCGGGATTCGTTCGGCGGGATAGGTCAGGTCCGCGTCGAGCGTCGCGAGGAGCTCGCCCTTCGCCGCCACGAAGCCGGTCTTGTAGGCGCGCCCATAGCCTCGCCTCGGCTCGTCGATCACCCGGGCGCCCTCGGCCGCGGCGATTTCCCGTGTCCGGTCGCGCGAAGCCGTGTCGACGACGAGGATCTCGTGGTCCCACCCGGAGAGCGCGCGGCGGACCTCGACGATCACCGCGCCGATCGAGGCCCCCTCGTTCATCGTCGGGATGATCACCGACAGGACGGGCATCAGCGCACCCCCGGGGGGAGGGGGCGGCCGAAGGCCCGGTATCCGGCGTACCCCAACGTCGCGGAGGCGAGGCGGACGAGGGACCAGGCGGTGTGCTGTTCCCGGAACATCTCCAGCGGTCGGTACGAGGCCCAGAGTACGCCGTGCTTCATCGTCAGCTGCTTGCGACCGACGCCGTTCCAGAGGGCCTGCTTCAGGAAATCGAAGACGGAGCCGCGCGTGCGGTGGTAGACCAGGGCCTGATCGGCCTGGTCGATGCGGTTCCCCGCGCGGACGGCCCGCAGGTTCAGGTCAACGTCCTCCGCGGTGACGAACCACTCGTCGAACCCGCCGATGGACAGGAAGGTGTCTCGGGCGTACGCGAGGTTGCAGGAGGGGTGGGTGATGTCGGTGCCCTTGTAGATCAGCTCGACGCGTCCCAGGTTCTCCCAGGGGTGGTACCCGATCTGGACGGTCTTCCCCGCCACGATCGGGGCCTTGGAGAGCCCCTCGCGGAGGTGGCGGATCCAGAAGGGGCTGGCGATGCAGTCGCCGTCGATGAACGCCACGGCCTCGCCCTCCGCCTTGGAGACGCCGAAGTTGCGGCTCGCGCCGCGCGTGCCTCCATGGATGTGGAGCTGGACGATCTCGTAGTCCTCGATGAACCGTTTCGCGATCTCGCGCGTGCGGTCGTCGCTGTGCGCGTCGACGACCAGGACCTGGAACGGCGGCTCCTGCCGGACCAGGCTCTCGAGAAGGGCGTGGAGGTTCCGCTCCTCGTTGCGGACGGTGACCACGGCGGTGATGCGCACGGGAGGGGCGGTAGCGCGCTCTCCCCATTAGGGTTTCCCCGGAGGCAAGGCGCGAAGCCCGCCCCAGGAGTGAGAAAGGGACGCGGCTTCAGAAAGTCACCCCGCCGCGGCTAGGCGAGATGCTCGACATCAGGCTCTGCCGTTCTCCCGCTCACGCGAGATGGCGCTCTCGTCGTGTGCGAGACGAGGGCGTAAACCTCCGGTAGTTTTATCCAGCGGTCCCTTTTCCAAACGATGGCGATGGCGTTGACGGCCGAACAGAGCGGGGACTCCTTCTTCGAGCGCCTCCTCGGGCTCCCGGCGGGGGCCCTCCCGATCCCTCTCGATACCCAATCCAATTCCCTCCTGACTGGAGCCCGCAAGAGTGACGAGCCGAAAGACCCGGTGCTTTGGACCAAGATTGCTTCGTCCGTCGAAGCGCTCCCCCGCCCCGTGCTCCAGGTCTGGTACTGGCCGGATGCCGCACCGTTCGCGGTCTCCCTCTCGCACGATGTCGACGAGGTCCGGTGGAGCTGGCGGCGAAGACTCCTCATGGCGGGTCGACACCCCGGCACTCTCCTGGAGAAGAAGGAGCGCTACTGGAATTTCGACCGAGTCGTGGCGCTCGAAGAGAGCCGGGGGGTCAGGTCCTCGTGGTACTTCGTCGCCGACGGCAGCCATCCCCGCGATCCTCCCTACAGGCTCCGAGACGTTTCTGCGATCATGCGAGAGCTCCAGGGGAAGGGGTTCGAGGTCGGGGTCCATGGTTCGTTCCTGTCCTACAACGACGCCGGTCGGATGAAACGGGAGCACGATGCCATCTGCCAGACCCTCTCCCGGCCCGTTCCTGGGGTGCGTCAGCACTTCCTGAACTTCGACCCGAATTCCACGTGGCGGCACCAGGAGGCGGCTGGATTCTCCTATGATTCCAGCATGGCTCGAAACGACACGTCAGGTTTCTCCGTCGGCCTCGCCCTCCCGTACCGCCCCCCGGCCCGGAAGCTATTGGAGATTCCCCTGATCCTGATGGACGGACAACTCTTCTGGCACGAACGGTTCACCGTAGAGCAGGCGATCGCGAACTGCCAGTCCCTCGCCTCCCGGGTGCAAGCCACCGGGGGCTTGCTGACCCTGAATTGGCACCAGCACACCTTCGACGAGTACTCGTTCCCCGGCTGGTGGGAGGTCTACTCTCAGATGGTCGACTTCCTCAGAGCCCGAACGACCCTGTTTCTGACGTCCGAGCAGGTCATGAGATGGTGGGAGGTTCGGGAAGGGATCTCTGTGAAGGCAAAATCGGACGGCGCGGGAAGTGGGGAATGGACCGTTACCTCCCCGGTCGCGACGGACACCGTCGCCGTCCGGCTTCTCGGCGGAACGCCTCGTTACCTGGAATCGAGCGGCGGGGGGCGGACGGTGATCCGCGACGGCGAGCCCTACCTGGTCCTTCAGCTTAAGGCGGGGGAGCCCCTGACGGTATCCGCGGGGTGGTGATCCGTGGGGAAAGGTCGGCGGTTCTGGCAACTCGCGGCTGCCGCGGCCCCTTCGAGCCGCTTGAAGGTGGCCTTCCTCCGGCGGGCGGGGGCGCACATCGGGACGCACGTGCGAATCCGCCGCGGTGCGTACATCGTCGCGGACGAGATCTCGATTGGCGATGGTGTCATCATCGAGCCGGACGCGCACATCGTCTGTGGCACCCTGCGGATGGGCACCGAGTGCAAGATCGATTCCGAAACTGTGGTGTTCGGCGAGGGGCAGCTCATCATGGAAGATGGGTCGTACATCGGCCCGAGGGCCTGGATCAACACCGCCGCGACCGTCCGCCTTGGGCGCGGGACTGGAATCGGCCCGGGGAGCATGGTGTTCACCCACGGGGTATGGCTCCCCCACCTGGAGGGGTTTCCGCGCTCCTTCGAGGACGTGATCCTGGAGGACCACGTATGGATCCCCGCCAATGTGACGATCCTTCCCGGGGTGCGGGTGGGGGAGGGTGCGATCATCGGGGCGGGTTCGGTCCTCAACAAGAGTGTCGCCCCTCACATGTTCGTAGCGGGAGTCCCCGCCAAGGAGGTCTCCCCCGTGGAGAAACTGAGAGGCCCCATGACCCCCGAATCGCGCGACCAGCGGGCGCGGGAGATGTTCGAGGATTTCGCGCGGCTCGCCGAACGGAAAGGGTGGAGGCTTCGACGCGGGCAGGCGCCGATTCTATTCCACTTTGGGACGCGCCGCGGGGCGGACACCGCGGTCGCCTACTTCACGGGGGTGATGGATGGACGGATGCTGCAAGACCTCGTCACGTCCCGCGGGGGTCCCGCAAGAATCCTCCTTGTGGCCCTCGACGGCTTCGCCCCCGAGACCTCGGCCACCCTGTTGCGACATCCTTCGGTCGATTGGTTTGACCTTGCCACTCATGTGGCGAGGCGGAGCTGGCATCACGACACGGTGGTTTTCCGACGGCATCTGGCGAGCCACTGGGGCCTTCATCTCATCCTGAGGTAGGGCGAATGTGCGGGATCTGCGGCGTCTATGGCGGGGATCGGACGGCCACGGAGTCCGACCTGCGTCGGATGACGGACCTGATCGCGTATCGCGGACCGGACCGGGACGGATTCTATACGAAGAGCGATGTCGGCCTGGCCTACCGCCGTCTTAGCATCATCGATCTCATCACAGGCGATCAGCCCATCGCTAACGAGGATGGGACGGTTTGGGTCGTGTTCAACGGGGAAATCTACAACTACGTGGCTCTCCGGAGGGCGCTCGAGGGGCTCGGGCACAAGTTCCGCACGAAGTCCGACACCGAGGTCCTCGTTCACGGCTACGAGGCCTGGGGTCTCGACCTGCTCCAGAAACTGAACGCCATGTTCGCCTTCGCCCTCTGGGACGAAGGAGGGCAGCGGCTCCTCTTGGCCCGGGACCGCCTTGGCGTGAAGCCTTTGTACTACCGTTGGGAGTCGGGACGGCTCTCCTTCGCCTCCGAGCTGAAGTGTCTTCTGATAGACCGCCCGATCCGACTTGATGCGGAGGCAATCGTGGATTACCTGTCCTTCCAGAACTGTTATGGTCCGAAGACGCTCGTGAGCGGCGTTCAGAGGTTGCTCCCAGGGGAGTATCTGTTGGCGCAAAACGGCAAGGCGACCACGGCCGCCTACTGGGACCTCTCGGTCCAACCCAGCGTCCATGCAGAGAGCGAAGCCGTACGTCGGTACCTGGAACTCCTCGAGGACTCCGTACGACTCCAGTTGATGTCGGATGTCCCCCTAGGGGCACAGGTCAGCGGGGGCATGGACTCCAGCGCCGTCGTGATGGCCGCCCGAAAACACCTTTCAGCGTTCGACACGTTCTCCGCGTCGTTCCCAGGATCACCCGCCGATGAGACCCCATACGCGCGCAGGATTGTGGACCTCATCGGGAGCCGTCATCATGAAGTCGAGGTGACTCCAGCCTCGGTGCCTCGGATCCTACCGAAGATTCTCTTTCACCTGGATGAGCCGCGCGCTGGGCCAGGAGTGATCCCGCAGTGGACCGTCAATGAGCTCGCGAGCCGCCATGTTCGCGTCGTGCTCACGGGCCACGGCGGCGACGAACTCTTTGCCGGCTATCCCAGTTACTTGGCCGCTTACATGAGGGACCGGATCGGCTCAGGGGACATGGGCGAGCTCCGCCGAGGCCTCCGGAACCTGATTCCCCGCCTCCGCAGCGAAGGGGCGAAGCGCCTGTTCGGGCTTCCGCTCTATGCCATGGCGTCGCGGGATCTGTCCAGGTACGGTCGCATTGCGGCGTTCACCCTTCCGCAGATCCGCCGGCTTCTCGTTGGGAGGGTCAGGAAGGCGGCAGGCGAATATGACCCGCGCTCTTGGCTCGATCGGTACCTGAACCGGTGCCCGGCACGAGATGCCCTGAGCCGTCTTCTCTACCTCGACGTGAAGACCTACCTTCCCAGTCTCCTCGAGAATGAAGATCGGACCAGCATGGCGTTCTCTCTGGAGTCACGAGTCCCCATGCTGGACCATCGCATGGCGGAGTTCGCGGGGTCCCTCAGCCCGAACCTGAAAGTGAGCGGGCTCACGCTGAAGTACCTGCCCCGGCGGGCGCTGGCAGACTACCTGCCGAAGGAAATCGTCGAGCATCGAAAGATGGGATTCCCCGTGCCGATGGCGGACTGGTTCCGCAACGACCTCGCCTCTTGGGTCGACGGGGTGCTCTCCGAGTCCGAGGTCCGCGACACCGGGCTCCTCGAGCCGGCTCCGGTCCGTGAGGTCGTCGACATGCATATCAGGGGCAAGGCTGACCTCAGCGGGAAGCTGTGGGCACTGGTGAACCTCACGACATGGCTCCGCCCCCTGAACAAGGGCGGGCGGCTCGTGAGCATTGCTCCGCAGTAGTGTTCAATCATCCAAAGGACTATATCCAGGAGAGCGGATTGTCCGCTCATGACTTGGTGGGGGGCCTTTGCGATAGCCGGCGTGATGCTTATGGGAACGTTCACCTCAATCGCGGTTCCGCGCGATGGGCTGAGCTTGCGGGGGCCGCCTGACCCCCTGAACCATGTTGTTGTCCCAGTGTCCTCCGGGACGAGCGTCACGATCTTCGAGCGGACGACAGACCTAAACGAACTCCTCTTCGATGTGCCCACGCTCATGGGGCCTGGGGGGAGCTTCACTTCGCTCGCGTCCGAGGTCTACACCTTCACTTCCGACGGGACGAATCTCATCATCGACTGCTTTCGGAACGCCATGGGGACTGGGTCCAACACAGGGCACAACATCGCGGCCGCTCGCCTCAACGGCGTCACCGGTTCACCCTCCGGGCTTTGGGCCAGTCTCATCGTGAACTACTCGATGGGGCATGGCGGCATCGAGTCCGCTCGGTTCAACGCCCTTGGGGACAACGTCTTGGACCACACCTACATGGGGGATCAGGCGAGCCGGCTGGTCCTCGCGTTCACCGCGCCACATGGGCAGCCCGTGATCACCTCCTTCACCGCCACAGCGGGAATCGAGGGCGGCCCGGTGCAGTTCTCTGCCGCCGCGACGGATCCCGATGGCGACGCAATTACCTACTCGTTCGACTTCCAAGATGACGGCACCTACGACCAAGTCGGCCCACAGGCCTCGGCCTCGTTCATCTGGGGCGACGACCATGTCGGTACAGCCCGCCTCCGGGTGAGCGATGGCGTCGCAGGCGCTGAGCAGACCGCGGTGGTGACGGTGGCGAACGTCCCGCCGGCGGTTTCCATGATCGTCTCTCCCGCCACGGAAGGCAGCGCTCTGGCAATACAGTTCACTGCCTCAGACCCAGGGAGCGACGATCTACTGGTCACCCTGGACTGGGCGGATGGCGCCTCCGATACGCGCCTCTTCATGGCGGGTGGCGCGCCTGACACTCCTGAAAGCACCGATGTCAACCCGCGCACCGTCACAGACCTGTTATCCCACATCTACGGCGATGACGGAACACTGTCAGGAACGCTCTCCATCACCGATGATGACGGGGGAGCGGATTCGTTCGCCATGCTGCTGGCCATCGTGAACGTGGACCCGGGGAGCCTGCTCCTCGCAATCAGCTGCACGACACTGTTGGTTCCAATGGAACGGACCGGAGCGAGCGGCTGCAAGGAGGGCGACACGGTCGGCATCGCCGCCACGATCACGGACCCTGGTAGCGACGACCTCACCTTCGCATGGGACTTCGGGGACGGATCGACGGAGTCACGGACATCCTTCAACGATGGACTCGGCGCGGATGCGGATGCATCCTTCGGCGGTGTATTCCCCTTCACCGCCGGGGACACGGGGACGCATGTCTGGGGCGACGACGGGATGTACCCGGTCGAGCTGACGGTCACCGACGACGATCTCGGCCTCTTGTCCACGCGGATCAACGTCACCATCACCAACGTCGCCCCGACCGTGGAGTTGGGCCTCGATGCCGCCGCGTACCCCGAGAGCGGCCTCGCGACCGCGCTCGCGTCGTTCCACGATCCCGGCAGCGACGACGTGACCCTGTCCTGGTCGTGGGAACTGGGGCCGTCAGCGATCCGAACGATCCTCAACGACGGCGCGGGGCCCGATCCCCCGCTCTCTCCCGACGGGACCTTCCCGTTTTCCGGAACGGACACGATGGCCCACCGCTACGGGGACAATGGTGCCTTCCAGTTGACGGTCACAGCCACCGACGACGATGGCGGCTCGACGAGCACCACGGTAGATGTTGTCGTGGAAAACGTCGCCCCCACAATCGATGACGTGCAGGTCTACGCGGCAGCAGACATCACGTTGCGCGTCGCCGGCGAGAAGTTCCACGATGTATGCCTCGAGGTCGTCGACTTCGGGAGCGTCACCGCCGGAGCGTGCGTCGTACGCATGCCCGGATCCCCCGACCGGCAGTCCGCCACGATCACCGGCGGGCGCCTCCAGCTCCTCGGGGACACGCACATCGCGCTCTACTACACCCCGGACGACGACCCGATCAACGGCCAGCGCAACGGGGACAACCCCGTCTGGGTCATCCTGGCGTTCGCGGACGGCAGCGAGGTCCGCCTCCACCACAACTTCAACGTGCAGCACCCGGGGACGTGGATTTGGACCCTGGACGACCTGGCCGTCCTTCTTGTAGGGAAGCCCGTCACCTTCGAGGTCACCGCCTCGGATGTGGGAAGCGACGACCTCCGGTTCGACTTCGACTTCGGGGACGGCACGACCGCCTCGGTGGACGCATTTTGGGACGGCATCGCGCCCGACCCAGCCCGGTCTCCGGACTTCGGCGGGATGCACTACATCGCGGGCGTCACACACGCCTTCGCCTCCCCGGGCGGGTACGCCACAACGGTCACCGTGACGGACGACGACGGCGGGATGACGACACGGTCTGTACTGATCACCGTCGGGTAGATCTTTACGAGATTTCACGCACCGCGTTGCGCAAAGCCAGGAGCCCGTGGGTACTTGAGCTGATCCGCCTCGGCCAGCGCACCATGCGGACCCTCGACCACCGAGATTGTCTGTCGATCTTCACCTCGCTAGGACCAATAGCGGAGCCCTGTAAGTGCGGAAACCGTGGGGGTACCCGCAGAGTCGAGTCCTTGTCCGTGTCAGATCACATAGGGGGCTGGTGCGTCGACGGATCCTGCGGGGGCGCCTTTGGACCTTCCTGATGTGCAGACTCGGAGGGCTCCGGAGACGCAGGCTGTCCGCGGCGGGCCATGAGAGCACCAGCGACGATGACAACGAGGAAGACCACGTCAAGGGCGAGAGAAAGGCCAATCCAGGGTGGAATGCCCAGCACCCCGGTGATGAAGGAGACGATGGCGACCAGCACCTCTGCTCCACCGGCGACGAACGCCGCCACCATCCAGATCCGATCGTCGCGACCTCGTCTCACGAGGAGGAGGCCGACGAGGATCCCGAGCACGCCGACGATCCCCGCCACCACGGGTTTCCAGTTCACAATCTCGAATGCGACGGATTCCGTCCCTCCCTCGTTCCCCAAAAGGTCGACCGCGTACGCACTCACGTGATGCAATCCGAAGTCGTCGACGATGAACGGTGAGTCGTAGGCCGTCGGCACCGCCCCATCCACGGAGACGTAGATCGTGCCCACCCCCGCTCCCGCGTCCGTCGCGAGGACCGAAACTCTGAATCCACGCTCGAGGGAGGTGATTGAAAGCAAAACGATTGGACCGGTCCCATCCACGATCAAGGCGACCTGCCGGGTCGCGGCATTTCCGAGCGCGTCGGTCGCCGTGTGCGTGAGAGTGTGGGGGCCGTCCGTAGGAGGAAATGCGATGCTCCCCGAGACCGGAGCGGGGCCCTGTCCGTCGAACTCATAGAGTACGGCCATCCCACCGACCCCGGTGTCCGTCCCGTTGAGCCACATCACGGTAGAGGGCGACACGTACCGCGTGATTCCGGTTATGGTCGTCGGAGAACCGTAGTCGACCGCTACCTCCGGCGCAGTTCCGTCGACAATCACCGTGAAGCTCAGAGGTGAGAGCGCGTTCCCGAGCAGGTCCGCGGCCCCATAAGAGATGGTGTGCGGCCCGTCGGGCAGCGGGAGCGTGAAGGGTCCGGAGTAGGCGATCGCCGCCAGGCCGTCGATTCGATACGTGAAGGTCGCGATGCCGACACCGGTCTCCGTAATGTTCAGCCAGATGGGCGTCGCAGGCGTCACGTACCAGGTGGCCCCCACAAGCACGGAGGGGATCCCAAGCCCCACGGTGACGACAGGTGAGGTCCCGTCCAGGATGACCTCGGTGGTCCCCGTAGGGAGTGAGTTGCCGAGCCCATCCACCGCAGTGTGCGATATCGTATGGGGACCGTCCGCCAAGGGGATGCTGAAGGCCCCGGCGTAGAGCGCGACCGGGGGTCCGTCGAGGCCGTAATAGACCTGTTCCCCGCCCACGCCCGCCCCGTCGGAGGAGTTCAGCCACACCGAGGTGGTCGGGGCCACGTACCGCGTGCCGGCGGAAACGACCGTCGGCAGGCCGAAGGCGACTGAAACGGGAGGCGGGGTGGCATCCACGATGACCTCGACGGTCTCGTCGGGCAAAGAGTTACCAAGGGCGTCGACCGCGGTGTAGGTGATCGTGTGCGGTCCGTCTGGGAGGGGCACGACGAACGGGGCCATGAAGGTCGTCGTCGGGGGCCCGTCCAGACCGTAGGTGACATTCTCCACGCCCACCCCCGCCCCGTCGGTGGAATTCAACCAAATCAGAGTGGTTGGGGTAATGTAGGTCGAGGGTCCGGTCGGGACGTTGGGGGAACCGTACACGACCGCCACAGAGGGCGCGGAGGCGTCGACCACGAGGACAACCGTCTCCGGACCGAGCTGGTTCCCCAGAAGGTCCGAGGCGGTGAAGTTGACGTCGTGCGGTCCGTCAGGCAGCGCGACCACGAAGGCCCCGCTGTACGGGCTCGATGGCGGTGCGTCGATTCCGAATTGAGGACCCGGGGTACCGACGCCTCCATCCGTCGCGTTCAACCAGATGAGGGTCGCGGGAGTCACGAACCGCGTGGCGCCGACGAGGACGGAGGGAGTCCCGAACTCGACGGAGACCGAGGGTGGGGTCCCGTCTACGACGACTGCGACGGACTGAGTCGGCAGCGTGTTCCCGAGGGCGTCCATGGCGAGGTAAGTGAGGTCGTGATTGCCGTCTGGCAGGGGAACGGTGACGGGACTGGAGTAGAGCGTCGCTGGTGGCCCATCGAGCCCGTAGAGGACCTGTTCCCCGCCGATGCCGGCCCCGTCGGTGGCGTTCAACCAGATGGGAGTGGCCGGAGCCACGAACCGCGTCGTCCCGCTGAGGACGGTCGGCGAACCGTACGCGACCTGGACGCTCGGGGGCGTCGCGTCGAGGCGGAAGGAAGTGGATGTCGAGTACGGACCCCAGAGGCCCCAGACATCCTGGGTCCGCACCCGCCAGAACCATTCGCCGTCCGCCAAGGCGGCCCCCGGCACTGTCGTGTTCCCTGTGTCGAGAACCGGTCCGGAATCCCACGACGGTGCAAGGAACCCGGGTGTCGAGTCCACTTGGACTTGGTAGGACCTCTGGAGGTCCCCGGCGTCCGCGTCCTCGAACCGCCACTGGAGGCCGGGCACGCTTGCCGTCCAGGCCGCGGCCGTCGGTGTGATGAGGGTCGGGGCCAGCGCCGAATTCGGGGTGTAGTCTATTGAGATGTCATGAAGGGCGGGCGTCAGGTTCTGGTCGGTCGTGCTCAAGATGGCCCGGACCTGGAGGTACCTCGACCGGGGCAGCGTGATGGATGCGGGGGAGATAGACGCGGGAGGAGTCCAGGAAGACCAGGTCCCGTCCGGAACCGGGGAGTCGCCGGCCCGGGCCGATGCCGTGACCTCGGTGGATGGTGCCGTCGTGGCGTTCCAGAGGATCCGGTTCCACGAAGTCCCGATCGCGCCGGAGTCGTAAATCGCCGAGTCAAAGGTGCCCTGGCTCGGGTAGCCGTTTGCGAATGTCGCGAGGCCGACCCGGAAGTAGGTCCCGTCGTTTCCCGCATAATACATGCGCGGCACCCCCGCGACGTTGATGACATCCGGGAACGCCACCGCGCTCGACTCCCAGGGATTCGCGAGGTCACGCGAGAGGATCGGATTCGACGGATCTCGGGTCCACGCGATGCCGTCGAGGGAGGTCGCTTGGCCGATGGCCGCAGGCGGGGGCCCGGCCCCGACGTACGTCAGATTGTAGGTGCCGCCGGTGAGGTTCACAGCGGCGGGATAGACCCGAAGTCCCTCCCAGGCGGTGCTCGCGGTCAACACGGGGTTCGCCGGGTCTTTCGTCCAAACTATGCCGTCCGGCGAGGTCGCCCGTCCGATGCCGACGTTCGTACTATCGGCGCTGCCGGCATACCAAATTGTGAACGATCCGCCCTCCTTGATCACGGCCGGGCTGTGCACCCACAGCGAATCCCATGCCGCCGGTGTGGGCAGGAGGACGGGGTTTCCCGCATACTTCGTCCAGGTAATCCCGTCGGGAGAGGTGGCATAGCCAATCTTGAGATCGGGCCCCGTAAAGGACCCAGAATACCACATTCGGTAGGTGCCACCGTCGTTGAGGACAGTCGGGCTCCAGGCATTATGGTCCCAGCCACCGGAGAGCCCAACGAGGACCGGGTTACCAGCATACTTGGTCCAGGTGATCCCGTCCGGCGAAGTGGCGTAGCCGATTGCCAAGTCCCCGCTGGTCAAGGCGGAACCAGCGTACCACATCTTATAGCTCCCTCCCTCGTAGAGGACACGACCGCCGCGGATTCCCGAGTCATCCCAGCTTCCCGGAGGACCGAGGTCCAGCACCGGGTTCGTGGGTTGGCGGGTCCATCCCGTTTGCGACTCAAGGACGAGGTCCCCGGGCATTGTAACGGCGTCAACGTAGGTCAGTGTCCCTGCGAGGAAGTCCGCAGCTGACGTCCATGTGACCATGGCGGCTCGCGTCGGCGGGGCGAGTGGGACGACCACAAGTACAGCCGCGGTGAAGAAGACCGCCAGTGCCACCGCCACCGATTGTTTCACACCACTCATACAATGCCCCCTGGACCGTACCTGACCAGCGGATATAATCCCTTCCCTAGGTACCGTGGGTGCGACCTCCACCCGAGGCTCTTGAGCGGACGAACAATCCACAAGCCGTGCTGGATTCCGCTGACTCAAGGGTCCCGGCCCACCGACACGTTTTATTCCCCAGGGTTCTACCGTGGGCCGAGATGCAACGAGGCAACAGTGTCCTTGTCACCGGCGGCGCCGGATTCATCGGCTCGCACCTTGTCGAGGCGCTGGCGCTGGACCATGCGGTCACGGTGTTCGACGACTTCTCCAAAGGGAGTCAAGCGAACCTCGCGGCGGTGAAGTCCCGGATCAGGATCGTGCAGGCCTCCGTCCTCGACCGCCAAGCCCTGGACGCCGCGGCCGAGGGGTGCACCGTCATCTTCCACCTCGCGGCGTTGACCTCCGTGGCGGAGAGCGTCCGGAGGCCCCAGGACTTCTCCCGAGTGAACGTCACGGGCACGACCAATGTCCTCGATGCCGCCGTCGCCGCCGGCGCGGGACGCGTGGTCCTCGCCTCCTCCGCCGCGGTGTACGGCGACACGGGCGACGAACCCGCGCGGGAGGACATGCCAGTAAAGCCCCTCTCCCCGTACGCCGTCACGAAGATCGCGGGGGAGGCGCTGTGCCGCGAGTATTCCCGCCAATTCGGCCTGGGGGCCGTGGCGGTTCGCTTCTTCAACGTCTACGGGCCGCGGCAGCGCGCGGACGACCCGTACGCCTCCGTCATCCCGCGGTTCACCGAGGCGATGCTGGCAGGTCGCGGTCCCACCATCTATGGAGACGGGGAGCAGACACGCGACTTCATCGACGTGCGGGACGCGGTCCGCCACCTGATCGCCGCCGCCACGGCGGACGCCCACACCATTGCCGCCCGAGTGTACAACGTCGGCACGGGACGACGCACCTCCATCAACGAGGTCCTCCGGCTCCTGCGCGACCTGATCGGTTCGACCGAGGCGGTGACCCACGGTCCCGCCCGGGAGGGGGACATCCGGCACTCCGTAGCCGACGTGTCCCTCGCTACAACGCAACTCGGCGTCCGAGCCAGCATCCCCCTCGAGTCGGGGCTCCGCGAGTTCGTCGCCGCCTGGCGGGAGGCGCACCGATGAAGTCCCTCATGCTCGTTTCGAACGACGTCGTGCGGGACACGCGGGTCCTCCAGGAGGCGCGCTCCCTCGTCCGCGCGAAGTACGACGTGACCATCGTCGGGTGGGACCGCGAGAACGTCCATCCCACGGGGGAGCTCAGCATCGACGGCATCGACATCCGCCTCCTGAAGAGCACGTCGCTGATGAAGATCGCCCCCTCGATGGTGATTCGGAGCACGCTGTGGTGGCGGTCCGCCTTCCGACAGGCGAGCGAGGTCACGTACGACCTCGTCCACAGCCACGACCTGGACACGCTCCAGACCGGCGTCCGCCTGAAGAAGCGCCGCAAGGTCCCCCTACTGTTCGACGCCCACGAGATCTTCGCGTACATGATCGAGGGCGACTACCCGAAGACGGTCATGGACTACGCGACGCGGATGGAACGGCGCCTCGTGAAGTCGGCGGACCATGTCGTGACGGTCAACGACCGCCTGAAGGCGCACTACGAGGCCCTCACCGACAAGCCCGTGACCGTCGTGATGAACTGCCGCGAGGACATCGCGCCGAAGTACACGCCACCGTCCAACGACGTCTTCACGGTCGTCTACATCGGGAACCTCCACAAGAGCCGGTACATCCTCGAGCTGATCAACGTGGTCCAGAAGATGGAAGGCGTGCGCCTCCTGATCGGCGGGCACAAGGAGCTCGCGGAGGAGGTCCGCCGCCGGTGCGCGGGCCACGTCAACACGACGTTCCTCGGGGAGGTGCCGAACGACGAGGTGCTGCGGCACACCGCCGCCGCGGACGCGGTGTTCTGCATGTTCGACCCGGGCAACCGGAACAACCAGGTCGGCTCGCCGAACAAGATCTTCGAGGCCATGGCGGTGGGCCGCCCGGTGATCGTGACGAGGGGGATCCTCAGCGGGGACATCGTGGAGAAGGAGCGGTGCGGTCTGGCGGTGGAGTACACGGAGGCCGCGCTGCGCACCGCCTTGGAGACGCTGCGGGAAGACCCCGCGAAGGCCCAGGAGCTCGGCCGGAACGGATTGGCGGCGGCGCGGCGGGAATACAACTGGGGCGTGCAGGAGAAGCACCTGCTCGCCGCCGTCCGCTCGCTGGCGGGATGAGCGATGGGCACCACCACGCGGATCCTCATGATCGTGAGCAACGGCTACACGCACGACCCGCGCGTCGCCGCCGAGGCGGAGAGCCTCCAGCGTGCCGGCCACGAGGTCCATGTGATCGCCTGGGACCGGCGGGGGACTCTCACCGCCGAGGAGACGCGGAACGAGGTGCAGGTCCACCGATTGAGGAACACGATCGGCATGCGCCTCCGGATGTACGACATCTTCCGGCTTCCTCCCTTCTGGCGGCTCGCCGCACGGCAGGCGCTCCGTCTCCATCGGCAAGCCCCCTTCGGCGTGGTCCACTGTCATGATCTGGACACGCTCCCCGCGGGGGTCCGCATCAAGCGTCAGGCGGGAATCCCTCTGGTGTACGACGTCCACGAGCCGTTCCCCGACCTGATGGAGCAGACGCCGGCCCGACGGTTCGCGCCCCAGTATCGAAGGATGGAGAGACGCCTCGCCAGCGAGGTCGACCTGTTCGTGACCATCAACGCCCCCATGGAAGGCTATCTCCGCGCGCTGGCCCCGGCGGCCCCGGTCGTCGTCGTCCAGAACTCGAAACCCTTGCTCTGGACGACGTGGGAACCCCCGCAGACCTCCCGGATGAGGGTCCTCTACCTGGGCACCCTGGACGCGACGCGTCTCGTCCTCCCCCTCGCGGAGCTCGCGACGGAGGAGAAGACATTCGAGCTGCATGTCGGCGGCTCCGGAGCGCTGGAGCCCCAGATCCTCCGGCTTGCGCAAGGGTCGGAGGGCCACGTGGTGTTCCTGGGACTCGTCCCGATGGAGGAAGTGCTCCCCCGCACGCGCGCGGCCGACGTCGTGGTCATCATGGGCGACCCGAACGAACGGCAGGCCCGGATCTACGGGCTGCCGAACAAGTTCTTCGAATGCCTCGTCGCCGGGCGGCCGGTGATCGTCAGCAAGGGGACGTGGATCGGGGGTCAGGTCGAGTCGCTGGGATGCGGGCTCGCCGTGGAATTCTCGAAGGAGGCGCTGCGAGCGGCGCTGAGGAATCTCGCCGAGGACCCGCCACTGCGCGAGCGCTTGGGTCGGACCGGGCTGCGTCTCGCCCTGGAGAAGTACAATTGGGCGACCGACGAGGCGGTGCTGCTGGACGCCTACCGACGGCTCGGAGCGGGCCCCCAGGCGGCGGTGCACGGCACCGGAGGGACCGCCGGAGCCCGACCACCACAAGGTTAAGGACGGACCCGGGACTCCGGCGCGGCGGTGAAGGTCCTCTCCGTCCTCGGGGCCCGCCCCAATTTCATCAAGACCGCGCCGGTCATACTGGAATTGCGGCGACGGAGGATCGAGCATGTCCTGGTGCACTCCGGGCAGCACTACGACAAGGCGCTCTCCCAGTTCATCCTCGAAGACCTCGGAATGCCCGACGCGGACTACAACCTGGGGGTCGGGTCCGGCTCGCACGGGGTCCAGACCGGAAACATCCTGAAGGCGCTGGACCCGGTGATCTTGCGGGAGAACCCCGACGTGGTCCTCGTCCCGGGGGACACGAACACGACGCTCGCCGGCGCCCTGGCGGCGGTGAAACTGGGCGTCCCGGTCGCCCACATCGAAGCCGGAGTCCGGGCCGCGTCCCACTATCGTTCCGACCGCTTCAGTCTGCAGCCGGAACGAATCAACAGGCCGGTGGTCGACCAGGTCTCCGACTTCCTCTTCTGCCCCACCCGCCAAAGCGGCCAGAACCTCCGGAGGGAAGGCGTCCCCCGCGGGAAGATCCACGTGGTCGGGGACACCATGCTCGATGTCTTCCGCGAGACCCTTCCCCGGGCGCTGCGACAAGGTCGGGGCGTGGAAGCCATGGGCCTGCAACCGGGGAGGTTCATCCTGCTCACCCTGCACCGTCCGGGCAACGTGGACGAGGTCCGCAGCCTCACGAGGATCCTCAACTCCTGCGAGGCGTCGGGCGAGACCGTATATTTCCCCGCACACCCACGCACGACGCGAAGTCTGAGACGCATCCGCAAGCGCTACAGGAACATCCGGTTCGCGCCGCCCGCCCGGTACCTGGACTTCCTCCTGCTCCTGAAGAACGCACGGCTCCTCATCACGGACTCCGGAGGGGCACCAAAGGAGGCGATGTGGTCCCGGACCCCCTGCATCACGCTTCAGGACGAGACCGAGTGGGTGGAGACGGTGGAGGCGCGTGCGAACGTCCTCGCGGGATGGACCCCGGGAGAGCGGACCCTCGTGCCGCTGATCCGACGGATGCTGAGGGCCAAGGTCGCGTTCCGGGGCAAGCCTTACGGGGACGGGCACGCGAGCCAGAGGATCGTGGACATCCTTGAACGGGACGTTGGCCGTTGAGTCCTAGGCTTCGCGCCAGGGCTCGTACCGCCCTGATTCGGTCTCGACCTTGAACCGGATCCCGTGACGCCGGAGGTGGTTCCGGGCCTGCTCCGTGCGGGAGGACACCGCGCCGGTCACGGTCCGCTTCGCGAAATCGAACTCGGCCCCTTCGACGCGCACGGAGGGAATCGCCGGGTCGACGACCGTGTACGGCATCTCGCAGGGACGAAAGATCGCCTCCACGCGCCGCAGTCTCTCCGGGGCCGTCAGGACGACCGGGAAGGCCTTCTCCTTCACGATGCGACAGGGGACGCCCATGGCGAGGCACCCCGAGGGCAGGTCACGCGTGACCACGCTCCCCACCCCGACGACCACATCGTCCCCGATGCTCACGCCAGGGTTCACGACCCCGCCGGGGAGCCACACGCGGCTGCCGATCGTGATGGGCGCGAACTGGGCCGGGAAGCCGTCCAGCTCCGAGAGGTAGGCGCCGTGCGTGTAGAGGTTCGAGCCGAGGCCGACCTCATCGCCGATCTGCACCGGCATCGAGGTGTTGATGATGGCGTAGCTGCGGAGATACACCCAGCAGCCCGTGCGCAGGAGCGAGGTCTTCTCGAAGCAGCTCCCGCCGCCGATCTCCGCGTCGTGGTTGGAATAGAACTCGCGCCCGAGGACGATGTCCCGCCCCCGGACGACCGTGCGCTCCCCCAGGATCGACCCTTTCCCGACCACGAGGGACTCCGAGACGTCGATCCGCACGTGTTCCCCGATGCGCACGTCGTCCTCGAGCACGATGCGACCCCCGGAGACCTGCGCGCTCTCCGGGAGGACGACGCGCTTCCCCAGGACGAGCTCGCGGCACCTGACGCCCGGTGTCATGTCACGACTCTCCGCACCTGGCGGATCGCCTCGAACGCCTCCGCGTACCGCACGCCGACACGGTTCCCGCGCTCGATGGCCAGGCTGCGCACGTACTCCTCGGTGAGGCAGTTGTTCTCCTTCGCGAGCTGGGACTTGTAATGCTGGAGCGCCTCGACCTTCTTCTGGAGATGCCGCTCCCGGAGTTCCCAGAACACGTTCAGCTGGGCGGTGTAGAGGACGTTCCAGGGGAAGTCGTAGCCGTACACGGAGGCGCTGCGGCGGAACGCGCGGATGACCTCCCCGGAGACGGTCGTGTGGTCCTGGTGGACGTCGGCGGTGGAGGGGGCGAAGACGACCTCCGGCTCCAGCGTCTTCCTGAACTGGAGCAGGTCCTCAAGGATCTCCTGGCGGTGCTCGGGGAACCGCCGTACCGGGAACCTCCGGATCGTCACGTGGTCCTGGGCGAGGCCGAGGGTGCGCGTCGACGCCAGGCATTCCGAGTGGAGGATGTCCCGGGGGAACGCCGCGGGGACGGAGTCCTCGCAAATGCTCAGGGCGAGGTAGTGGACGTCGTCGCCCTCCTCGAGCATCCGAATGATGGTCCCGCCCAAGGCATCCTCGGCATCATCCGCGTGGGCGGACACGACCAGTACCCGCATAGAGTCCCTTCGTAGTCGCTAGGCGAACTGACCCGGGGATAAAACCCCTTCCCCTACGACCATGCTGGGTGCAGTCGCGACGGCCTCGCCCTAGCGCACACCCTCTGGGGGGCACGGGGAAGCCGTTTGGTTGTCAGTGCCCGCAGGGAACCGTGTCTTCTGTTTTCACGGACCAGCATGAACTTGGACCGAGGGGAGGTAGCTGATGTCCCTTGACACTCTTGTACCCGGGTGCGAAGGAGGGCCCTCCGCTCGCGACTCTTTAATACATCAGGCACCTGGCTGCTGCAATGCCTGCCGGTGTCCGATGGAGGCCCCGGAACTTCACCGATAGCGATCGCACACGGATCCCAGTCTTGCTCCACGAAGTGTTCGGCCCCGGCAGCGTCGGAGACCAGGGATATTGGGACTGGCTATTCCGAGATAACCCTGCCAAGTTCGATCCGAGTCTGGTGGTCTTAGCGGTCGATGGGGAGCGTCTCGTCGGTCACTACGCCGTTGCACCTGTCCGCATGGACGTCGACGGCCGGAGGCTCTCCGCCGCGCAGTCTGTTGGGACAGCGACGCACCCAGACTACCGTCGTCAGGGAATCTTCGATACCTTGGCTCGTGAGTGCTACAGCGCGGCCCGCCGTGCCGGCATCGCGTTCGTCTACGGTTTGACGCAAGAGGGTCCCTCGTTGAAGGGTCTCCAAAAGCTCGGCTGGGACACCCTGGGCTTCATGGTCGTGTATCAACGCGTGCTCAACTACAGGAAAGCTGTGGCCCGGCACTTCACGGGACGACTTCCTCCCTCGCTTGTCCGCTTTCTCGCAGCTCTGGCGGGAATCCGTGACGTCTACCACCGAAAGAGCACGCCTCCGGACGGTGTCTCGTTCCGATGGACCAACACGGTGGATCCGCGTCTTGCGCAGCTCGGGGTCTCCCAGAAAGCCGGGGTTGCCGTTGCCCGGACCGTGGAGTATGGCCAGTGGCGTTTGAGTCGGCCTGGTGTGCGCTATCGAGTGCTCCTCGCAGACGGGAGTGAGGGGCTGAAAGGGTGCGCGGTTGTGATGGAGAACGAATGGGGGGGCTGGATCGTTGACCTCGCCGTCCCTGCGGACGAACATGCCCTCAGGCACTCGATTCTTCTCGAGGTGCTTGAGCACCTCCGATCCCGCGGGATTGCCATGGCTAGGATGAGGCTGACGCCCGGCCATCCCCTGACCCGGGCGCTCCTGGATGGAGGGTGGCGCGCACAACCGAGCCGGACCGCATTCCTCGTCAAGGTGCTCACCGAGGATGGCGCCGTGGCCGACCTGGTCCGCCGCCCCGAGGCGTGGATGTACGCGGATCTTGACTCGGACCATGTTTAGGAGGACTCATGCCCTCCCAACCCTTCAGGATCGCGCTCGCGTGCGATGTGGACCCGGAGCCACCAATCGGCCCGGGACCACGCATCAAGGAGACCGACGGGGACTGGCGCGGCGTGACTAACCTCCTTCCAAGGCTGTTGGACCATCTCGACCGACTAGAATCTAGAACAGGTCGACACCTTCCCATCGGGTGGTTCTTCCGCGCGGACACTCAAATGGCCGAACTCCACGGCGACGCAGCGTGGGCACTGAAGGAAGTCGAGCCGCTGGTCGATCGCTTAAAGGCTCGCGGGGATGAGATCGCCTGGCACCCACACTTCTGGCGCTGGAGCGAAGAGCGCAGGACCTGGCATCAGGAATGGTCGGACGAGGATTGGATGGTCGAGTGCCTTCGCACTGGATTCCTGGCGTTCAGGGAGGTGGCAGGCCACATTCCAAGCGCAAGGATGGGTTGGGGGTGTCACACGTCCGCCACGATGTCGGCCCTCGATGCGCTGGGCATCCGTCGGGACCTATCCGCCGTCCCCGGGATGTACTGTTCCGGACTTGACCGCGGTGGCGCGGTGATGAACGTATACGATTGGCGGGGAACTCCCGATCAGCCGTATCACCCCTCTCGCGATGACTACCGGGTCCCTGGGGAGCGCGCCCTCCGCCTCCTGGAGATTCCCGCCAGTGCGGGGCCAGATCCGTTCCCTCATTCCATCGGCTCTGCTTTGGCCCGGCGGACATGGCCGCCCCCCCGGTTCCACTTCACGCCGGTGAAGGACCCCCGTAAGACCCAACCGCTGGTCACGGGGCGGGCTCGACGGGGGAAGACCCATGCGTTGCTCTACTTCCACCCATACGACCTTGTCGCGGATCGTATCGACATGTTCATCGAGAACGCGCGCAGGTGGACGACCATGGACGAGGTGGCGGGACGGGCCATCGAGTTGGTCCGGCCCGACGGCATCGCCTTCTGATGACGGAGGCATCCACCTTCCGCTCCGTCATGGTTATCTACAGCCACCGGTGTAAGGCCGCCCGGCATCCACGTGCGAATCTGCTACCTCGGCGATGCAAGGAGCGTCCACATCGAGAGGTGGGCCCGCTGGTTCGCCCAGAGGGGCCACGACATTAGCGTGCTCACGCTCCGGCCTGCCGGCATCCCGGGCGTCGATGTTCAAAGTCTGCCTTTCCAGACGATGTGGAATCCCGTTTCCAAAGCCATCACGGTTCGTAAGATGGTGTCCCGATGCCGCCCCGACATCGTTCACGCCCAACCCGCGGTGGGGTACGGCCTGTGGGGGGCGGTGTCCGGCTTCCATCCCTTCGTCGTCTCCGCCTGGGGGAGCGATGTCCTGATTGAACCGAAACGCTCTTGGATTCAGGCTAGGATTCTCCGGTTCGTATTGCGCCGTGCTGACCTTTGCATCGCAGTCGCGCGACATCTGGCGGTGGCCATGCTGCCCTTCGGGCTCCGAATGGACCGGGCGGAGGTGATCCCGATGGGTGTCGACCTACGACGACATCCGCCCCAAGTGCGGCCCCCATCCCAACGCGCTCCTTCTTTCATCAGCACCCGCGGGCTCGAGAAGCTGTACGACGTCGGCACCCTAGTCCGCGCGTCCCCAAGAATCTTCGAAGCCATGCCTGGAACCGTGGGAACGGTGCTGGGAAACGGCCAAGAGCGACCCGCCCTGGAAAGACTGGCCCGTGAGTTCGGAATACAGGAACGACTTCGCTTCCTCGGCGAGGTGTCTCCCGAGCTGGTTTTTGACCGACTCGCCTCATCCGCAGTCTACGTTTCCACTTCGACTTCAGATGGCGCATCCGTCTCCCTTCTAGAGGCCATGTCCCAGGGATGCTTTCCTGTCGTGAGCGACATCCCAGCGAATCGAGAATGGGTGTCATCCCCAGACGGGGGGATTCTCTTCCCCGTCGGCGACGCCTCGTCTCTGTCGACGGGAGTGATCAGCGCTCTGGGGAATCCATCCCTTCTTGACGCCTCCGCCCAGAAGAATATTGAGCTAGTTCGGGAGCGCGGCGACCTTGGGAAGAACTTGGAACGAGTTGAGGCCTTGTATTCGCGACTTCTCCGGGGTGCCGGATGATCCTCCGAGCCGACACTCCGGAAGTCGGGGCCGTGGAGTTGAGACTGAGGGAGGTGCTTCGCCAGGTCCGGCCGGACGAGTCAAAGCTGTTCCCCGAACTCGTGGACAACTACGAAGAGTACCATCGCCATGTCGAAACGGGCCAGCTTCTCCGGGCCCGCCTGATCGCTCCTTGGATTGACACCGGGTCAACGGTCTTGGACGCCGGATGCGGTGATGGGCTCATGGCCGAATTCCTTACTCGCGAGCGCGCGGCCCGTGTTCGGGGCTTCGACCTTGCCGCGGCGGCGGTGGAGAAGACTCGATCTCGGGGGATCCCAGCCGAGACCCGCGACCTTGATGCCGCACCGGAAATGCCAGACGGATTCGACTACATTCTGTTCGTAGAGGTCCTTGAGCACCTGAGATTCCCCCATCGCGTACTGAGGTCAGCGAGCCAACACGCACGAAAAGCGGTGATCGTTACGATCCCCAACAGTGCCTGGTTCTTGTACCGGCTTCAGTTGCTACTCGGCCACTCGCCGGTCCAGAGCTTTACCCACCTACACTTCTGGGGCCATCGTGACTTTACTGCCTTCTGCCGGCGTTTGGGGGTTCGAAGTCCTGAACTTCGAGTAGCCACCTCGAGTGTAGGATGGAGACGCGCAATCATCGGGCGTTGGCCCAACCTCTTCGCGCAGCAACTCGCGTATCGAATTCCCCGAGACGCTCGCATCTAAGCCAGGACAGCGTCTGACCTAGAGCCAGGACGAGGGGGCATCGCGCGCCCCGGACCGGACCGATTGATGCCAGTTTCGTCGCGCTAGGGGGACCTGACCATCGGGTAGACCGGAAGGAAAGCCTGTGGCTTTATAATCCAGGCGCTCTTCCTCGCTCGATGGGGTTCAAGAAGGCCCTGATGACCCAGATTTGGCGCATCCAGCAGAGCCAAGCCATTATCAGCATCTTGTTCTGGGCCCTGACCCTGGCGGGCGTGTTCTACGTGGCCTACGTCCACCCCTGGTTCGTGGATATCGGTGTTGTCCGTGAAGATCAGGTCCTACTCGGGACGCTGATTCTCTTCCTGCTCTTCCTGGCTGCGTTCCTCATCCTCGGATTCGTCTACGACAACATCTTCCAACTGTGGAAAGAACAGAACGTCGTCGCCATCGAACGAAACCCCTACGCCTCTGGCCGCCTGATGCCCAAGGAAATCGTCTTGTGGCGTCTCCACATCGAGGTCCTTCGCTCCGTGGCCAAGGGGAATCCGCAGGCGGAGGCCAGGCTTCGGATCATGGAGGCATGGATCAATGGTCAGCTCAAAGCCGATAGCGAGCTTGCCAGGGGCGTTGCGGCCATCGAGAGGAGCGAAGGGCGGTAGGAGGTCAGGGGGCCGGATGGCGCGACTCTGGCAACAACCAACCCGCTAGCTTTGCCCTGCCCATGAAGGCCCTCACAATGACGAAAAACTTATCTTGGGAGAGGGCATGACGAGCCGGGAGGTTCGCTCATGGAGAGGAGATGGATTGCAGCCCTCTGTTCCTTCGTCGTGATACTGACGCTGTGGCCCGTGGTACCGCAGTCGAGCGGGACAGGCCCGACCACATCCGAGGTCCGACCGATATCCGTATCCAAGACCGCACCGTCCGGCTTCTTGCGCAATGATGGGCAGCTCGCGAACTCAGAGGTCCTCTTCTATGGGAGCGTTGGAGAGATGCGCGTGGGGTTCGGCCGTGGCATCGTGTTGCTCTTCTGGCCGCGTCCTCCTTCATCTGTCCAAGGGGTCCAGCGTGAGTGGAATCTCGCGCGCGTCACGTTCGTCGGAGCCGAAACCGTAGTGCCCTCAGGTCATGATCCACTCCCCTTCCCCACGAATTTCCTCCTCGGAAACGACCCGGGAGCGTGGCAGAGCGATGTACCGACGTATAGGGAGGTCTGGTTCGAGGACCTCTATGCCGGGGTCGATCTGCAGTACAGGCTGACCTCACAGGGTCTGAAGTATGAATACCGCCTGGCCGCAGGTGTCTCCCCCGATGTCATCGCCCTTCGCTACGAAGGTGTCGAGACCATTAGGGCGGTGGATCGTGCCGCCGTGCTCGAGACCTCCATCGGGGAGATTCGGGACACCGCCCCCGTGTCGTTCCAGGGCGACTCAGAGGTCCGTTGTGACTTCACCGTCAGCGGCCTCTCGTTGGGCTTCTCCTGCCTCGACGTGGATTCAACCCGCCCCCTAATGATCGACCCTCTGATGTACGCGAGTTTCCTTGGGGGTGTGGGAGATGACCAGAGCTGGTCCGTCGCTGTGGACCCGTCAGGGTCGGCGTACGTGACTGGAAACACGACCTCGGTGTCGTTCCCGACGACGCCCGGCGTCCACGCGACCAGTCCTAATGGAGGGCGAGATGTGTTCGTGACGAAGTTCTCCCAAGATGGCAGCTCCTTGGTCTACTCCACTTACATCGGGGGTTCCGGCGATGACTATGCCTGGTCGATCCAAGTGGACGGCACCGGAAGCGCCCTGATCAGCGGGATTACAGACTCTCCGTTCTTCCCCACGACTCCAGGGGCGTACGATACCTCCGCGAACGGGATCGGGGACGCCTATGTGCTCCGGCTGAATGCCACGGGAAGCGCCCTCCTCTTCAGCAGTCTCATCGGTGGATCGGACTGGGACGAGGCGTGGGATGTCGCTGTCGGTCCGACAGGGCGGCTGTACGTTGCCGGGTACACTATTTCTTCGGACTTCCCGACGTGTCCTGGAGGGTTCGATGGGACCCACGCCGGAAGCCGTGACGCGTTCGTTGCGATCCTCAGCCCGACGGCCTCGCAGCTCCTGGATTGCACATTCCTCGGAGGAGAGGGGTCGGAGATCGCTCGATCGATCGCCCTGGACGCCTTGGGGCTCATCTATGTGACAGGTTCGACCTCCTCGTCCTCGTTCCCCACGACAGCGGGAGCCTACGATCAAACCTACGCAGGCGGGGACGACGGGTTCATCTCCAAGCTCAATGCGACGGCGGGGGCGCTGATCTATTCCACGTTCCTCGGCGGCATAGCATTGGAAAACTTGGTCGGCCTCGAAGTCAGCGATCGGGGGACGGTGATTGTCTCAGGCTACACCGCCTCCGCCGGTTTCCCGACGACGTCGGGCGCCTTCGACCAGAGCTTCAACGGTTCCACAGACGCGGTAATCGTTGAACTGAACCAGAATGGGACCGGTCTGGTCTTCTCCACGTTCTTGGGTGGAAGCGCCGATGAGTTCCTTCGTGCTCAGGCAATCGACGCCAGCGGGGGCATCTACGTCACGGGGGCGACCAGCTCGACAAACTTCCCAACAACGGCCACCGGGTACGACACTTCGGCCAACGGGGGTTACGATGTCTTCGTGGTTTGGATGGATCCCGCCGGCTCTATGGTTCGGTGTGGAACCTACGTCGGAGGGCCCGGCACGGATTGGGCCTGGGGTCTCGCCGTACGGATGGAAGGGGAAGCGTTCGTCAGTGGACACACGACATCCTCCACGTTCCCCGCCAACTCGACCTCATTCGATCCGACCTACAATGGTGGTCTCGACGCCTTCGTAACCCGCCTTACTTGCGGTGAGTTACCGGCAAACAAAGAGCCGACCATTCAGAGTTTGACTGTCACCCCGAGCGTTGAGGGCGGACCCTCCCAGTTTTCTGCTGCCGCCACCGACGCGGATGGCGATCCGCTCACCTACAGCTTCGACTTCCAGGACGACGGCACGTTCGATCAGATCGGTTCACTGACCACGGCCTCCTTCACCTGGGGGGACGACCACCTTGGGACAGCGCGCCTCCGGGTGAGCGACGGTATTGCGGTCGTGGAGCAGACCCTCGCTGTTACCGTGTCGAACGCGCCGCCGACCGCCATGGTCACCGTCGCCCCCACCGGCGAAGGTGGTGCCGTATCCATCCAGTTCACCGCCATAGATCCGGGGAGCGACGACGTCACCGCCTTGGTTGACTGGTCGGACGGAGGGTCCGACTCACGGTTCTACCCGGCGGGAGGAGCGCCGGATCTTCCGGAGAGCACGGACCTCAACCCACGCAATGTCACGGACACGTTGACCCATGTCTACGGCGACGATGCCACGATTTCGGGAATCCTCTCGCTCGGCGACGATGATGCCGGGGCCATCTCGTACGCTCTCCTCCTGGTGGTCGGGAACGTGGACCCGGGCAACCTGGCCTTGACGGTCACTTGCGCGACGAGGCTCGATCCGGTGACATCGATGCTTACGGACACGTGCACCGAGGGCGAGACGGTCACCCTGTCCGCGGGGGTAACGGACCTCGGCAGCGACGACCTCACTTTCTCCTGGGACTTCGCGGACGGCGTGACGGAGACACGCACGTACTTCAACGACGGGCTCGGTCCAGACCCAGACCCCTCCTTCGATGGCCTCTTCCCGTTCACCGCGATGGACACGAGCGCCCATGTGTGGGGTGATGACGGAATCTATCCGGTGCACCTGATCGTCACCGACGACGATGGCGGCGTCCTCTCTGCTGAAGTTCAAGTGACCATCGTCAACGTCGCGCCGACCATCGACCTCCGCCTCGATGCCACCGCGTACCCCGAGAACACCATTTCGACGGCCATCGCGTCGTTCGTCGACCCGGGCAGCGACGACGTGACGCTCTCATGGTCGTGGCAGTTCGGACCATTGGCGACTCGGACGCTCTTCAATGACGGAGTCGGCCCGGACCCGTCCGGTTCCCCCGGTGGAGTCTTCCCCTTCGTCGGGGCCGACACGAGGGTCCATCGCTATGGAGACAACGGCGTGTTCCGGCTGCTTGTCACCGCCACGGACGACGACGGGGGCTCCGCGAGCACCGCGGTGGACGTACTCGTTGTGAACGCGGTCCCCACGAACGACGACCTACTGATCTACGCTGGGGCCGAAATCACGCTCCGAGTCGCCGGGGAGAGGTTCCACGACGTGTGCCTTGAGGTCATCGACTTCGGGAGTCTCACCGCCGGAGCCTGCGTCGTACGCATGCCCGGATCCCCCGACCGCCAGTCCGCCACAATCACCGGGGGGCGCATCCAGCTCCTCGGAGACACGCACATCGCGCTCTACTACACCCCGGACGACGACCCGATCAACGGTCAGCGGAACGGCGACAACCCCGTCTGGGTCATCCTGACGTTCGCGGACGGCAGCGAGGTCCGCCTGCACCACAACTTCAACGTGCAGCACCCAGGCACCTGGGTGTGGACGCTGGACGACCTCTTCGTAGTTCTCGTCGGGAAGCCTTTGACTTTTGAAGCGGCGGCCAGCGACGTGGGAAGCGACGACCTGCAGTTCAACCTCGACTTCGGCGACGGGGAGAAGTCCATGGCCATGGCTTTCAACGACGGTCTCGGCCCGGACCCCTTTCCGAGCCCGAAGGTCAACCCGATATCGGCTCGCTTCACCGCCACCCACGCCTACGACGCGGTAGGCACATTCCTCTTCACCCTCTTCATCTCGGACGATGATGGCGGTTTCATCATCCTAGGCGGAAGCTTGACCATCGGCTAGGTCCGGGGCAAGGTTCTTGTCTTGTATCCCGGAACCTGTCGACGCTCAATGGATTTCAAGAAGGGTCAGATGACCAGATCGGGCAAATCCAACAGAGCCAATCGAAGCCTGTTCAATCCGAGGCCGCTAACTGGCTGCCGGATACCCACGATACCCTTATCATGCCTTGACGCATGGCCTGCTCGGAGGTTCACCCATGGAGATGAGGCGGGGGATTACCCTGTGTTGTTCGGTAGTGTTGCTGATGACGGGCTCATTGGTGCTTCCGTCGAGCTCCGCTGATGTGTTGGCCGCAGAGCGTTCGGCTCCCTCCCTCTCGCTCTCGCCCTCGTCCGTGTTCCTTCGAAATGACGGACAACTGGAAAACCCTCAGGTCCTCTTCTACGGACACGCCGGGGAGATTCAAGTGGGTTTCGGGCGCGGCACCCTCCTGCTCTTCTGGCCCCGGTCCTCCGCGCCAGTCGATGTGTCCCAGCGTGAATGGAACCTCGTCCGCGTGACCTTTGTCGGAGCCGAGTCCGCGATGCCGACGGGATTGGGACCCCTCCCGCATCTCACCAACTTCCTGTTTGGACAGGATCCAGCGGGCTGGCGTACGGGAGTCCCGAGCTTTCGGGAAGTTGTCTACAAGGACCTCTACGCCGGGATCGACTTGTACTATCGGACGACCGCGGATGGGGTGAAGTACGAATTCCAATTGGCGGCCGGCGTCTCTCCCGACGTCATCGCGTTCCGCTACGAGGGCATCCAGAACCTCAGGGTGGAAGATGGGGCAGCGGTAGTCTCAACGCCCATCGGTGAGATCCGGGACACCACACTAGTGGCGTTCCAAGGGGCCTCGAACGTGCGCTGCGACTTCAGAGTGGAGGGGCTCTTGCTGGGGTTCTCCTGCCCCGGCGTTGACCCGACCCGCCCTCTCACGATCGACCCGCTGATGTATGCGAGCTTCTTGGGAAACGTAGGGGAGGATCAGAGCTGGTCCGTTGCCGTCGACCCATCAGGATCAGCGTACGTGACCGGGAACACGACCTCGGTGTCGTTCCCGACGACCCCCGGCGTCTACTCGATTAGCCCCTATGGACAGCGCGACATCTTCGTGACGAAGTTCACCCCAGACGGGAGTTCGCTGGCCTATTCCACCTACCTCGGCGGGACCGGGGACGACTATGCGTGGTCGATCAGGGTGAATGGAGGGGGGGCCGCAATAATCAGCGGCGTTTCGGATTCCCCATTATTCCCGACGACTGGAGGGGCGTACGATACCTCACCAAACGGCATCGGAGACGCATTTGTGCTGGAGCTAGATGCTGGGGGGAGTGGTCTCCAGTTCAGCACCATGATCGGTGGATCCAATTGGGAGGAGGCGTGGGACGTCGCAGTCGGGCCGACGGGGTCACTCTACGTCACCGGGTACACGGCTTCTTCAGACTTCCCGACGTGCCCAGGAGCATTCGATGGGACCCACGCCGGGGGTCGGGAAGTTTACATCGCAATCCTGAGTCCCGACGCTTCCCAGCTCCTCTATTGCACTTTCCTCGGAGAGAGTGGTTCGGATATTGCCCGATCCATTGCCGTGGACGCGAGCGGAGACATCTATGTCACGGGGGCGACGTCCTCGGCGTTGTTCCCCACGACCGTCGGGGCTTTCGATCGGATCTACGCCGGGGGCGAGGACGGCTTCGTCAGCAAACTCAACGCCACGGTCGGGTCCCTGATTTACTCGACCTTCCTCGGCGGCGCAGGACTGGAAAACTTGGTCGCGCTCGAGCTCGACGGCTCTGGAACGGCACTCGTCGGAGGATACACAGCATCCGTGGGTTTCCCAACGACACCGGGAGCATACGACCGGATCTTCAACGGACCCACGGACGGTGTGGTCGTGGGCCTGAACGCCTCGGGCTCGGGGCTGGCCTTCTCGACATTCCTAGGAGGCGCAGGCGACGAGTACCTTCGGGCGATGGGAGTTGACCTGAGTGGCAGCATCTACGTTGCCGGCGCGACGAGCTCTCCTGACTTTCCGACGACGCCTGGGGCCTACGACGCATCCGCCAACGGGGGGTTCGATGCGTTCCTGGTCAAGCTGGATTCCGTTGGCTCCGCGGTCCAGTACGGGTCCTTCCTAGGCGGTGCGAGTACGGACTGGGCCTGGGGCCTCGCCCTCCGCACCATTGGTGATGTGTTTGTGAGCGGGCATACGACCTCCTCTGCATTCCCTGCGAACGCCACCTCCTTCGATTCGAGCTACAACGGAGGTCTCGACGCTTTTGTGGCACGGTTTAACATAGCGACGACGCCGCCGAACACAACGCTGAGCGCAAACGCCGGAGCGGATGTATTCACTCCTGAGGGACAAGCCCTCCTTCTGGCGGGGACTGCCACCCCCAAGAGAACCTGGGTGAACTTATGGACCGACGACTTCGAGTCCTACCCCCTCGGCGTCCCCACGGCCCCCTGGGTTGACCAGTCGGCAGGCGGGTCAAACTACGTCGAGATTTCCAACACGGTCGCCCGTGGCGGGAGCGGACAATCGATGCGCCTCGTGGACACGGTGACCAGCGCCGGCAGCTGGGCCTCTCGCCCCGTCTCGGGCACCAGGTTGGAGCTGACCACCTGGGCCTACGCGCTTCAGACGACGGGGATGTTCACCCCGATGATGAGCACCGGGGTTCCCCCCCCGCAGTGGGAGGCCGTCCGGTCCGGCATGGGGCCGACGGGGCAGTTCAACTACGGGGTGTGTTCGAGCATCGGGACCCCGAGCGGGGTGACCTACGGCTCCGGCGTGTGGTACGAAATCCGTTTCCTCGCGGACACCGCGACCGATTCCTACGACATGTACGTCGACGGCGCCTTGATCGCCGCCGGTGTCCCCATGTGCGCGCTCTCCACGGGCTTCACGTACGTCGACATGGCCTCTGCGGGGAGCTACATTGGGGAATTCTTCGTGGACGACGTGACGCTGCGGGAGGAGCAGGACGTCCCGATCACCTCCTACTCCTGGGACCTGGACGCGGCGGTCGACGCCGACCTCGATGGGAACTTCACGAACGATTCGGACCTGAGCGGCGCCTCCGCGTCCGCGTCCTTCGGGGACAATGGGGCATACGTCGTCACGCTGACGGTCACGGATTCCCTCGGGGCCACGGCGAACGACACCCTCGTCGTCACCGTGGACAGTGTTGCACCGCTCCCGACGATCACGCTGCCTTCCCCTGTCTCCCTCACCACCGGGGCTGTCCTGACGGTGGATGCGACGGATCCGGGGTCGGACGACCTGGACATCGCGTGGACCTGGAACGACGGCCCCGTGGGGAGCGGCATGTTCCTGAACGGGGCGACGCCGGATCCCCCCCACAGCCCGGGCGGCACGTTCCCCTTCGCGGCCTCCACCGGGGAGTCGCGCGGGTTCCCCGCGGCCGGAATCTACTCCGTGGACGTGGCAGTGACGGACGACGATGGAGGGATCGCGTTCTCCACCGCGTCGGTCGACGTGCGGGACTGGCCGGTGACCTCCCTGTCGATCGGCCCGCCCACCTACTCCGGCGGTTTCGTGTACATCAACGACACGAGCCTCCTGACCCTCTCGGCGGTAGACAGGAGCGGGTTCGGGGTGAACGGGACGTTCTACCGGATCGACCTCGGGCCGACCCAGGCGTACTCGGGTCCGTTCTCGCTCGCCGCCCCCGGCCCGCACGACCTCGCGTACTGGAGCACGGATGCGCTTGGCGGGATCGAACCGCCGGTGCCTGCCTCCGTGTATGTCGATGTGACCCCGCCGAACACCACGATCGATGTCACGGGTCACCGTCTCCTCCTGGGAGGAGTGGACTGGGTGGCGCCGTCCAGCCTCCTCAGCCTCCAGCCGACGGACCTCGAATCCGGCGTGAACGGGACCTGGTACCGCCTCTTCGACGGCGCCGCTTGGTCGAACTGGACCCCGTGGAGCTCCGCATTCTCGCCGCCGGTTCTGGACGGGCCGTTCCTCGTCGAGTTCTGGAGCGCCGACAACCTCGGGCAGGAGGAGGCCCCCAACAACGCCTCATTCACGGTCGACGGCACTCCCCCCGTCACCGCCATTGTCCTGTCCGGGCCCTCGTACGTCGAGGGCAGCCTGGTCTGGGTCACCCCATCCATGCAGTTCTCCCTGCCTTCCAACGACACGGGGGTCGGGGTGGCCTCCGTGTGGTACCGGCTCTTCGACGGGGCAGCCTGGTCGGGATGGGCCCTGTCGCCTCCGGGATTCCAGCCACCGGTTCAGACGGGGGCCTTCCAGGCCGAGTGGTACGCCCTCGACGAATTCGACAACGCGGAGGTCGCGTCGAACGCCAGCTACCTGGTCGACGGGCTGCCGCCGATCACGTCCCTCGCGACCGCGGGGCCGTCAGTCAACCGGTCCGGGACCGTCTGGTTGGCCCCACAGACCACTCTGGCGCTTTCGTCGGTCGATGCCGGGTCGGGCGTCGACGAGATCCGCTACCGCCTCTTCGACGGCTCGTCGTGGACCTCCTGGGCGGTCTATTCCTCGGCGCTCCCCCCGCCGGTCGCCGGCGGAGCGTTCTCCATCGAGTTCTATTCCGTGGACAATCTGGGACAGGCCGAGACCTGGCAAAACCGGTCGTTCACCGTGGACGGGGCTCCGCCCGTGACTGCTCCGATCTTCGGCGTGCCGAAGGTCGGGGAATGGGTGACCTCGAACACCTCGATCGACTTCATGGCGGCGGACGCGGGGGTCGGCCTCGATACGCTCCTTTACCGCGTGCACCATGGCGGCACCTGGAGTTCCTGGCTCCCCGGCGGACCCTTCACCCTCGCGCAGGGCGAGGGGGCGTACGTCCTCGAGTTCGCCGCGACCGACCTGCTGGGGAATGCCGAGGTCCCGCAGAACGTCAGCCTCACCCTCGATGACACGCCGCCGATGATCTCCTATGAGGTGGACCAGAGCGACGTTTCGTTCTCCTATCAAGTGACCATCGTGGCCCAGGATGTCGGTTCGGGCCTGGCCACCCTGGAGTACTCCCTCGACGGCGGCGCGTGGACCGCCTACACCGAGCCCTTCGGCCTGTCCGGTCGCTCGGTGAGGAGCCTGTCCATCCGGGCCACGGACCGGCTCGGGAACGGGGCGACCGCCCCGACCGCGTCGCTCTCTCCCAGCTACGTGAACTACAAGCCCCTTCTGGCGTTCCTCCTGGTGGCCGTTCTCCTGGTCGTGGGTCTCGTCCTGGCCTGGAGGCGCCGGCGCTGGCGGCGACCGGTCCTTCTCGTGACCGCCATCTTCGCGGGGACCGAGGCCGTCATCGGGATCTTGTCCGCGATGTTCGACATCCTCCTCTTCCCGCCGCTCGTCGGTCCGGGATTCCTAATCAACCTCGGCATCACCTTGGGGGGCCTCTTCGCCCTGATCGTCCTCGCGAGGCAGCGGGATCCGATGCCGCCGACGGCCGGCGAGACCCCGGTCGCCGCGCCCCCGCCACCCCCCAGCATGGACGGAACCCAGGGTGGCGCCGGGTAGTTTTATATACGCCACTCGCCTTCGGTCCGGCTGTCTGACATCCGTCAGACCGCCAAGGGATGGGACCTGCGGTGAACCACGAGACCACGCACGGCGCTCGCACACGGTGATAGCATGTTTCTGAAAGAGATCCAGATGGAGAACTTCAAATCGTTCGGCCGAAAGATCCACGTCCCGTTCCTCCCCGGGTTTACCGCCATCACGGGCCCCAACGGGAGCGGAAAGTCGAACATCGGGGACGCGATCCTGTTCGTCCTCGGGCCGAAGAGCGCGAAGGCGATCCGCGCCGGTCGCCTCACGGACCTCCTCTGGAACGGCGGGGAGGACAAGAAGCGCGCCGCCTCGTACTGCGAGGTCTCCCTGGTCTTCGACAACGCCGACCGCGCGATGCCCGTCGACTCGGAAGAGGTCAAGCTCACGCGTCGCGTGAACATCTCCGCGAGCGTCGAGGGCGGGTACAACTCCTACTTCTACATCAACGACAAGAAGTCGAGCCTGAACGAGTTCGACCAGGTCCTCGCGCAGGCGCGCATCTCCGCGGAGGGCTACAACCTCGTGCAGCAGGGCGACGTCACGAAGATCGTCGCGATGTCGGTGGTCGAGCGCCGCCGCATCCTCGACAACGTGGCGGGGATCACGAAGTTCGACGAGGACATCGCCGCCGCGGACGGCAAGCGCCGCGCCGCGGAGGACGGCATCGAGCGCATCAAGCTCATCCTGGAGGAGATCGGGAAGCAGCTCAAGCAGCTCGAGGTCGACAAGGAGGGCGCCCTGAAGGCCCGCACGCTCCAGGAGACGCTGGACACGGCGCGCGGCCAGATGGCCCTCAAGAACCGCCAGCTCGTCGAGGAGGCGGTGGCGTCGCTCGAGGCGCAGATCGCGAAGGTCCGCGGCGAGCGCGAGAAGCTCGACGCCGAGCGCATGAAGCTCCAGGCCCAGGCCCAGGAGGCCGCGACACGGTTGCGGGAACTCGAGGCGGAGATCGCCCAGAAGGGCGGGCAGAAGGGGCTGGACGTCCAACAGACGCTCAACGACCTGAAGGTGCGGCGGGCCACGGACGAGCACACCGCCGAGAACTCCCGAGCGGAGATCAAGCGGCTCACCCAGGAGTCCGCCGCGTTCGCGGCGGAGCAGAAGAAGGCCGAGAAGGACCTCGCCGCCAACCTCGCGGAGCAGGAAGCGGCGGAGAAGGCCGCCGCGGACGCGGAGAAGGCCCTGGCCACTGTCGCGGCCGAGGTGAAGCGCGTCGACGAGGGCATGGCCGGCGGGGACAAGAAGCTCGGCGCGATGCAGAAGGACGCGCAACGCCTGGCCGAGATCGTCTCGGGGCTCGAGGACCAGGTGAAGGCCTCGTCCCTGGAGGCGGAGCGCCAGCGGCTCGTCCGGGAGCAGTTGGAGAACGAGATCGAGCAGCTCGAAGGGCAGCTGAAGTCGATCACCACGGACCTCGAGGACGCGGAGTTCCAGCTCAAGGACGTACGCACGGGGGCCCAGGCCTCCGGGAAGAGCGCGAAGAAGATTCAGGAGGAGATCTACGCCGCGCGGAACAAGGAGACCGCGCTGTCCCGCCAGGGCAGCGAGCTCGAGGGCGCCGTCCTCACGCTCACCCGGGAGTACGAGCGGGCGAAGGCCCAGGTCGAGGCCGCCGCGTACGTGCAGAAGGGCTACACCCGCGCGGTCATGGCGATCCTGGAGGCCCGCGACCGGGGCACGATCAAGGGGATCCACGGGACGATCGCGGAGCTCGCGAAGGTCGAGTCGCGCCTCGAGACCGCGATGAACACCGCGGCCGGCACGCGCATGCAGGCCATCATCGTCAGCGACGACGCGATCGCGGCCCAGTGCATCGACCTCCTGAAGAGCCGCAAGGCCGGGCGCGCCGTCTTCCTCCCCCTCAACAAGATGCTCTCCCAGCGCCCGCGCGGCAAAGCGCTCCTCATCGCGAAGGAGACCCTCGGGTTCGCCATCGACCTCGTAAAGTTCGACGAGAAGTACCGGGACGCCTTCGCCTACGTGTTCGGCGACACGCTCGTCGTCTCGTCGCTCGACGAGGCGCGGCGACACATGGGCGGGATCCGCCTGGTCACCACGGGCGGGGAGCTCATCGAGGCGAGCGGGGCCATGGCCGGCGGCAACGTCGACGCCGCGCCGCTCAAGTTCGGTGAGTCCAAGGGTGAGGCGTCCGAGATTGCCGAGAAGCTGCGACGGGCGAAGGAGCAGGCCGAGAAGGTCGCCGCCGAGCTCACTGCCGTCCGGTCCGAGCTACAATCCCTCCAAGACGCGTTCCAGAAGGCCTCCTCCCAGTCCGGGGCCACTGAATACAAGAGCGATGCCCTCGAGAACACCGCGAAGGACCTGCGGACCCGAAGGAAGGCCGTCGAGTCCGACCTCCAGGACCGCCGCACGAGGGCGCAGGCCGCCACGACGGCCGGGGAGAAGGCCTCCCGGGACCTGGCCAAGGCCACGGGGGACCTGACGAAGACCCGCGGGGAGTTCGAGGCGCGGCGCAAGGCCGCTCTCGAGGCCTCGCCGGTCGAGGTGCAGAAGAAGTACCGGGACCTGCTCGCCTCCAAGACGTCTCACAGCGAGGCGTTCCACGCCGCGAAGGCGAAGGCCGAGGCGGCCCTCGGGAGCCGCAAGGTCCTGGAGCAGCGCACGCAGGAGATCCGTCTCCGCCACGAGGCGAGCGAGGACCAGCGCAAGGCCCACGAGAAGGCGGTGAAGGACCTGGAGACGGGCCTTCAGCGGGTGGAGCAGGAGCTCCGGGCGACGCAGAAGGTCTTCGACGCCCTCGCGAAGGAGACCTCGGGCCTGCAGGCCCAGAAGGACGAGGCGTTCCAGCGGCGGACGCGGCTCGAGGGCGAGGTCGAGAAGCTGCAGTCCCGCGCGCACGCGAAGGAGGACTTCGCGCTCGGCCTGGAGAAGCAGCTCGCCGAGGAGCGGGCGGCGCTGGCGGACGCGCAGCGGGCCGCCGAGGGCCTGAAGGCCGTGGACCTCGCGAAGCTCCCGCCCCTCGACACGCTGAAGCGCACGATCGCCGACACCGAGGCGGACCTGCGCTCGCTCGGCCCGATCAACATGAAGGCGCTCGAGACGTTCGAGGAGCAGTCGCAGCGGAAGACGCAGATCTCCTCGGAACTGAAGGACCTGGAGCAGCAGCGCCAGGACCTCCTCAAACTCGTGAAGGAGATCACGGAGAAGAAGAAGGAGGGCCTCATGAAGGTCTTCACCGCCGTGCAGGAGAACTTCCGGCGGGTGTACACGGATCTGAGCGGCGGCGGCGAGGCGGACATGGTGCTGGAGAGCGACCCCGACCCCTTCCAGGGCGGCCTCATCCTGAAGGCGCGGCCCCCGGGGAAGAAGGTCCTCCGCCTGGAGGCGCTCAGCGGCGGCGAGAAGTCCCTCGTCTCCCTCGCCTTCATCTTCGCCCTGCAGGAGTACGACCCCTCGCCGTTCTACCTCCTCGACGAGGTCGACCAGAACCTCGACGCGGTGAACGCGGAGAAGGTCGCGAAGATGATCAAGCGCACGTCGGCGGCGGCGCAGACGGTGCAGGTCTCCCTGCGCAAGATCTCGCTGAAGGAGGCCGACCACCTGATCGGCGTGACGAACCTCGGCGGCATCTCCGAGATCCTCATGAAGGTGAACCTCGAGGACATCGTCGAGGACAAGCCCCGCGAGGAGGTGGCGGCGTGACCGCGGTGAAGGAGACGATGCTGCAGCACCTCCTCTGGCACAAGGCGCTCACCGCCGATGCGGACGACGGCGCGCGGATCAACCGCTACCTGCAGATGGTCACCGAGATCGAGCAGGGGCGGCACGTCGCCCTCGCCGACCCGTTCGAGAAGTCCATCGCGGCGGCGTTTGAGCTCGTGATCGAGGAGCAGATGGACCCCTGGGACCTCAACCTCACGCAGTTCACGCGCCTCTTCCTCGAGCGGAAGGCCAAGGAGGGCGGCGTCAACTTCGTCACCGCCGGGAAGCTCGTGGCGATGGCCTGGGAGATCCTCCGCCGGCAGGCGGACTACGTCCTCGCCCACTCGAAGCCCGCGCAGGAGTTTGTCGAGTCGGCCTTCGCGGACTGGGATCTGGCAGGGATCCTCGAGACGGCGCCGACCCCGTTCGATTTCTCGGAGGCGGTGATGATGGACGAGATCGTCCCCCTCCATGAGGCGGTGCGCCGCGCCGGCCACCGCGCCGTGTCGCTCGTCGAGCTCATGGACGCGTTCCAGGAGGCCGAGGTCGAGTCGAAGCGCCAGCTCGAGCTGAACTCGCTGCGCGAGAAGGCCCGGGCCGCCCGCCATCCCGGCATGGGGGACAAGGTGCACGGCGAGGACCTCACCGACGACATCGCGCTGGCCTGGGAGCGCATCCAGCGTTTCCAGGGCGAGCCCGTGCGCATCTCTGATCTCTGGGAGGCCAGTCCCTGGGACCGGGTCACCGTCTTCGTGGCGGTGTTGTTCCTGGTCAAGTTCGGGAAGCTCAAGGCCTGGCAGGAATCCTATCCCCGCGGGGAGATCCTCGTGCAGACGATCGCTGGACCCGCGCCGGCGGAGAACGCGCCGATGCCTGCCGCCCTCGCGGCGGGGGTGGCCTAGATGACGGAACGCGCGATCGTCGAGGCCGCCCTGTTCGCCGCCGGACGCCCGCTCGACGTCACGACGCTGGCGAGGACGTGCGGGCTCTCGGAAGCGGCGACGAAGGCGCACCTCGAGGCGCTGGCGAAGGACTACGAGGCGCATGGGAGCGCCCTGGAGATCGCCCTCGTGGCGGGGAAGTGGACGATGCAGATCCGCGCCAGCTACACGGAACGCGCGCGCACCTTCGCGCCCCCGGAGCTCGCGAAGGAGGTCGTCAAGACGGCAGCGCTCATCGCGTACCACCAGCCGCTCCTCCAGAGCAAGCTCACGGACATGGTCGGGGCGAAGGCGTACGACCACGTGCACGACCTTCTCGACCGCGACCTCATCACGGCGACGCCCTCGGGGAGGACCCTGGAGCTCGCCACCTCGAAACGGTTCTCGGAGTTCTTCGGATTGACGGCGAAGGATCCCGTGGAAGTGAAACGCTTCCTGGCCGCGCAGGCCGGGACGGGCAAGATCGGCGGGCGGGCCGTGGCCCCCTGAGGTTCCGGGCCATCCCTTATATATGTGCCCTCCAATAGTTGCCCTCCATCGCCTGCCCGCTCTGAGCCGTAAGGCCAGAGGGCAAGGGCGGAGTAGAGACCGTGTCCGGTGACCTACACGGAATGGCGCTGCGGAAGCAGCTAGAGCAGAAGGTCCGCGAGGCCGCCCAGTCGCGCACCCAGGCGGAGGCCCAGATGGCCGCCGCCAAGGCGCTCATCGAGCAGGGGAAGACGATCGATGCCCCGGTGGCCGAGGCCGAGGCCGCCCTCGCGGAGGCGAGCAGCGCCTTTTCGTCCAAGAATTACCGCAATGCGCTCGACAAGGCGATGGAGTCGGGCGAGCGCGCGAAGCGCGCCATGGCGACGCGCGTGAAGTCCGTCATCGACTCCAGCGCCCACATGCTCGAGCTCACGCGCCGCCTCGGCGCGGACCTCACGGGCGCGGACCAGGCGACCAAGCGCGCGCAGGACCTCTACGCCCAGGAGGATCTCGCGGGGGCGATCGACCACGCGAAGCGCGCCTGGAAGCAGACGGAGAAGATCCTTCACGAGCATCTCTCCTCGCGTTTCTCCTCCGCGCAGTCCCTCATCGTCGCCGCGAAGAACGTCGGGAAGGACGTCAAGGTCGCCGAGGACTTCCTCGCGCGCGCCCGCGGCGCCGTGGAGAACCAGGACTACGAGCTCGCGCTCAGCAACACGAAGGAGTGCCTGGACAGCATCGCGTCCGGCCTCCGGGACGAGACGGAGCGGGTGCTCCAGGAGCTCGGGGTCTTCCTCAAGGTCGGCACGGAGCTCGGGGCGGACACGGGCCGCCTCGGCGGCACGCTGGAGCGCGCGCGGTACGAGATGGACCGAGGCGAGTTCGAGAAGGCGATGGACACCGCCCGCACGGGGCGCGCAGAGGCGGAGAAGACCGTCCAGCGCACCCTCGAGCTCCGCGAGGCCGACTTCCAGCGCAACGCCACGCAGGCCGACGAGATCGGCGGGGACACGAAGGCCGCGCGCGACCTCTTCCGGGGCGTCGAGCGCGCCCGGCGCGAAGGCCGGTACGGGGAGGCCATGGAGTTCCTCCGCCGCGCGCAGCAGGACCTCCAGAACGTCCAGTTCCAGGCCGTCCTCGGGACGGTCGCCCGGTCGCGGGAGAAGTTCGTCATCGCGAAGGGCATGGGGGGCGACCTGGGCCGCGCCATGGAGAGGCTCAACGAGGCGAGGACGCTGCTGCAGTCCGGCCGGTACCGAGAGGCCATCGAGGCCGCTCGTCGCGCCGAGGAGGAGATCGACCGCGTCGCCGGGGCGGCCGTCGAGCTGATGAAGACGGTGCAGGGGATCACGAAGGGGATCACGGACGGCGACCGCGAGGGCCTCGACACCACCGCCGCCAAGAAGTTCCTGGAGCTCGCGAAGAAGAGCCTCGAGGGCAAGGACATCGCCTCCGTCCAGAAGTACGTCAAGCAGGCCGGCGACGAACTCCTGAGGGCCGAGAACGACCGCTCGCTCGCCGCCATCGAAAGCGCTCGATTCCTGATCACCGCCGGCGAGAAGTCCGGGTTGCCCCTGGGGGAGGCGGCACAGCTCCTCGAGGGGGCGGCGACCTTCGCGAAGGCGCGCGACCACCGCCAGGCGATCGCCCAGGCGGCCCAGGCCCGCCGTCTCGCGGAGGCGGCCCTCGAGCGGTTCACGCAGGACAGCCTCGGCGGCCTCAACGCCGCCCTCAAGTTCACCGGCCCGGAGAGCGGCAACCTCAAGGCGCTCATCGAGAAAGCGGAGGCGGCGATCGCGGCGAAGCACTTCGAGACCGCGTTCGAGGTCCTCACCAAGGCCCAGCAGCTTGCCGGGGAGAGCAGCAAGGAGCGCGCCCTCGCCTTCAGCCGGGACATGCGGGCGCTCGTCGAGCTCGGGGACGGGCTCGGGGCGGACACGCGCGCGATCGCCGGGGTGCTCCGGGACGTCAACGGCTCGGTCGACCAGGGGCGCTTCGTCGAGACCCTGGGGATCCGCGAGCGTCACATCAAGGAGGTCACGACGTTCCTCGAGGACGTCTTCAACCTCGTCAAGGAACGCGTCGTCGAGGCGAAGAGCCTGAACCTGGAGATCGGCGAGCTCCGCGAGCTCCTCAAGAAAGGGCGGCTCGCGCTGGACACGGAGGACTACACGGAGGCCTTGCGGGTCCTCCGGGAGTGCGAGGAGAAGGCCGATCGCGCGATGAAGGGGCACAAGGAGGCGTACGCCGCCATCTCGACCGTCGCGGCGCTCGTCGCCGACGCGAAGCGGAAGGGCGGCGAGGTCACGCAGGCCCTCGAGACGCTACTGGAGGCGAAGCGCGCCTTCGAGGGCGCCGACTACGCCAAGGCACTGGATCTCGCGAACCGCGCGCGCGACCAGGCGAAGCACATCGTCCAGCTCTACGCCGCCGGTCAGGAGCTCAAGACCGCCCGGGAGCGGCTAGACCTCCTCGAACGCCTCGGAATGCCCGCCCCCGCGATGCGCACGGCCCTCGACGAGGCGCGCGAGGGGATGAAGGCCCAGGCCTACGACACGGCGCTCGGGACCGGGCAGCGCATCGAGCACGAGGCCACGGAGCTCATCCGCGAGAAGGTCGCCGTCCTCGTGACGTCGTCCGCCTCCCTCCTCTCCACGCTGGAAGGCAGCGAGCTCGCGGCGCAGGAGGAGCGCCTCATGAAGGTCCGCGAGCTGATCCAGAGGGAGCGGTGGGAGGAGGCGGTGCCGATGGCGCTGTCCATGGGCTCCGAGCTCGAGGGGCTCAAGCGCCGCAGCGAGGACCGCCAGGTCGCCCTGAAACGCGCCGAGGACCTCGTCGTCGAGGTCGAGGCGATGAACATCGAGGTCCCGAACACCCGCAAGCTCCTGGACCTCGCGAAGCGCGCGATGCGCGCGGGGCAGCCGGAGCAGGCCGCCGAGCTCGCCGCCCGGGCCCTCAAGGAGCTGGAACGGGAGCGCGACTCGAGCATCGAGAAGACGCTCCGGCGGTTCGAGGACGCGATCCTGGGGGCCCGCAAGGGCGGGGTCAACACCAAGTCCGCGGAGAAGATGCTGCAGAAGGCGCGGGAGGAGCTGCAGGCGAAGCGCTACAGGCAGGCGCTCGCCCTCGCCATGCAGAGCGAGAAGGAGACGCAGCGCGCGAGCGTGCAGCAGGAGATGGCGTCGAAGGCCATCGCCACCGCGACGAAGAAGCTCACCGACTTCAAGGGCGGCGCGCAGGACGTGCGCGCCCTCCTGTCCGATGCGCAACGCGCGTTCGAGGAGGGCGACTATGTCCTCGCCCTCGAGCTGGCCATCCGGTCCGGCGACGACCTCAGCCGCCGCGTCGAGATCGAGGAGGAGACGTCCGACGTCCGGGGCAGCGCGGAACGCGTGCTCACCGCCGCGAAGGCCATCGGCGCGGACACGTCCCGCCTCGAGGCACGGTTCGGCGAGGCGCAGTCTGCTCTCGATTCCGGCGATGTCGCCGGCGGGCAGCGCACGTTCCAGGAGATCCTGGAGTCGGGCGTGAAGGCCTGCTCCCTGCGCTGCCAGACCGTCTCGCACTCCGCCGCCGCCGTCGTGGAGCGCGCGGAAGGCCTCGGCGTCGACACCTCCGCCGCCAGATCCCGGTTGGCGGAGGGCCTGGAGCTCGCCAAGAACGAGGCGTTCGAGGAGGCGTTCAAGGCATTGACGGAGGCCGCGACCACCTCCCGCGAGGCCGCGACACAGACCGTGGAGGATGCGTGGAAGCGGGCCGACGAGGAGATCCGCCATAAGAAGGAGCTGGGCGCGGACGTCACCGCCGCACTGGCCCGGCTCGCCGAATCCCGCGAGAAGCTGACCGCGGGCGATCTCGAGGCGGCCGTGCTCGCCGCGAAGGACAGCGTGACGAAGATCGCCAAGGCCGCGGGCACGGACCAGGAATTCATCGACCTCACGTTCAAGGTGGAATCCGAGCTGAAGAGCGCCCGGAAGTTCGGGATCGACGCCCGCGACGCCGAGCTAAAGCTCTCCGAGGCCATCCGCATGAAGGGGAGCGACCTCGCGGGCGCGCGCCGCGTCGCGGAGGAGGCCTACGATCTCGCCCTGAAAGCGATCGAGGCGTTCGCCCCGAAGTTCGAGGTCAAGGTCGAGCCCGCCGACGCGAAGCTCGGCGAGTGGGTGGACGCGACCCTCGTCCTCTCCAACGTCGGGAAGGCGCTGGCGAAGGACGTGCGCGCCCGCATCATGGGCGCGGTGGAGGTCTCCGGCACCCTCGAGGCCCCGACTGTCCGCGCGAAGGGCGCCGAGCGCCTGCCGGTCCGCCTGAAGCCGACGGAGCCGGGGACGGTCCCCCTCGCCATCGAGATCACCTCGACGCGCCTCATCGACGGCAAGGCGTACACGCAGGAACTGGCGGTGACCCTGGAGGTCGCCTCCGGCGACACGCCGGCGGAGCCGGAAGAGGTCCGGCCCATCGTCGCGGAGGTGGAGTCGAACTGCCCGCTCTGCAAGGGAAAGATCCGCCTCGGCCTCGCGATCGCGAAGTGCGAGTGCGGCCGGGACTATCACCAGCCGTGCGCCACGCGCGCGGGCAACTGCGTCGCCTGCGGCAAACCGCTCCAGAAGGTCGAGCGGAAGAAGAAGATCTCGTTCAAGCTCGGCTGAGCTAGGCCAGGGTTCCTACGGCCTTCTCCGCCGCCGAGAGCAGGCGGCCCCTCCGGATTAGCCGCGCCGTGGCGGCGATGTCCCCTGAAAGCGCCCGGTCCTCTCCGAGGCGAGGCACCACAACACGCAGCACCCGCTTCGCCGCCGCAGGTCCCTTCCCCGGCCTCAGGTCGATGAAATCCAGCGCTTGTGCCGCGCAGAGGTACTCGATGGACACCACCTGGAGCGCGTTCTCCAGACAGGCCTGCGCCTTGCGCGCGGCGGTCAGGCCGTGGTTGACCCAGTCCTCCTGGTTCGCACTGGTCGGAAGCGAGGACGCGCTGGCGGGATGAGCGAGGACCTGGCACTCTCCCACGAGGGCTGCGGCAGTGTACTGGGCGATCATGAGCCCGCTGTTCAACCCGGAGCGGGGGGTGAGGAATGGCGGCAATCCGGAGAGGTGCGCGTCGACGAGGCGCGCGATGCGCCGCTCCGAGAACCCAGCGAGGATCGTGAGCGCGAGGGCCGCGTGGTCCAGGTCCATCGCGAGCGACTGCCCGTGGAAGTTGCCGCCGCTGAGGCTCTCCCCCTCCGGGAAGATGAGCGGGTTGTCGCTCGCGCCATTGAGCTCGATCGTCACGCACTCCGTAAGGCGGTCGAGGGCGTCGCGGACGGCCCCGAGGACCTGAGGAATGCACCGGAGAGTGTACGCGTCCTGGACCTTGTGCGGGCCGCGGTGTGACGGAATGATCTCGGAGCCGTGCAGGAGCTTGCGGAGGTTCGCCGCCACAACGGCTTGCCCGGGATGGCGCTTCACCGCCGCAAGTCGCGCATCGAACGGCGTCGAACTGCCACGCAAGGCCTCCACACTCAGGCTGGAGGCGACCTGGGCATCCTTAACGAGTCGAGCGGCGTCGACCGCGAGGAGCGCGCCAATCCCTGCCATGAAGCTCGTCCCGTTCACCAGCGCCAGGCCCTCCTTCGACTCGAGGCGGATGGCGACGAGGCCCGCGGCCTTGAGCGCGTCACCACCGTTCCGTTCCCGCCCGCGGAACTCCGCGCGGCCTTCGCCGATGAGGACGAGGGCACTGTGCGCGAGGGGTGCGAGGTCCCCGCTGGCCCCCAAAGAGCCGTGGATCGGGACGACGGGGTGCACGCGGCGGTTGACCATCGCGAGGAGCAGATCGACGACCTCCTCCCGTACTCCGGAGTAGCCCTTGGCCAAGGCATTGGCGCGGGCGACCAGTGAGGCGCGCACCCACTCGGTCGGCATCGGCGGTCCGACGCCGGCGGCGTGCGAGCGAACGAGGTTCTCCTGGAGCCGGAGGACATCCTTCGCCGGGATCGCCACATCTTCGAGCTGACCGAGGCCGGTCTTGACGCCGTACGAGAGCGTCGACCCGCGGAGCAGCCGTACGACCGCCAACCGGGAACGGCGGATACGTCTTCGAGCGGCGGGGGCGAGGGTCACCGCCACACGGTCGCGGGCGACAGCGGCGACATCTGCGGGCGTAAGACGCTCCCCGTCCACGCGGACCTCGGCGGCCATCGCCGCCGCAACGTCCGGCGCGGTATGAGGCTTGTGGGGCTCCCGCGGGGAGCACCGCCGCAGGGCTAAATAGCGCGTGGAGGGTCGCACCCGCATGGCGGGATGGGCGATCGAGGCCATCGGGCTCGGTCGGAGCTTCGGCGCCTTGGTGGCGGTGGAGGAGCTCACCCTGCGCATCCCCCGCGGCCGTGTTTTGTCCCTCCTGGGACCAAACGGTGCGGGAAAGACCACCACGATCCGCATGCTCTCCACCCTCCTCGGCCCGTCCGCGGGCGAGGCCCGCGTGGCTGGTCACGACGTCCGGGCGGAGCCCTTGGAGGTGAGACGCAAGATTGGCCTCCTCCCGGAGGTGCCGGGTCTCTACGAGTCGCTGAGCGCGGAGCGCAATCTGCGCTTCTACGCGGACCTTCATGAGATGCCCGCGGGCCGGCGCGACGCCCGCATCCGCTCGGTCCTGGAGGCGCTCGGGATCTGGGGCCGTCGCGGCGAGCGTGTTGTGACGTTCTCCAAGGGGATGAAACAGAAGATCGCGATCGCCCGCGCCCTCATCCACGAGCCGGAGGTCCTGTTCCTCGACGAGCCGACGGCCTCCCTCGACCCGGAGAGCAGCAAGGTCGTGCGCGAGTATGTGCTGGAGCTGAAGGCCGAGGGCCGGACCATCTTCCTCAACACGCACAACCTGTACGAGGCCGAGCGGGTCAGCGACACGGTCGCGGTCCTGAACCGCCGCGTGCTGGCGGTGGGGGTGCCCCAGGAGCTCGCGCGCTCGATCTGGAAGCCACGGACTGCGGTGCGCCTGCGCTCGGTCACCGCCGCGGTCCTCGACGCTACCCACGCGTGCCCCGGGGTCTCCTCCGCGGAGGCGGAGGGGGCCGTGCTTCATGTCTCGCTCGAGGATCCGGCCCGCGATACCCCGGGCCTCGTCGCCGCCATCGTGCGTTCGGGCGGCGAGATCCTCGGGGTGGAGGAACCCCGCCACTCCCTCGAGGATGTGTATCTGCGGCTGCTCGCCGAGTCGAAGGGGGCGGCCCCATGAGGGTCGCCCTGGCCTGGGTCGTGGCGCGCAAGGACTTCTCCGAGTACCGGGCGAACCGCCAGATCCTCCTCACGCTCACCCTCTTCCCCCTCCTCATGGCGGTGGTCCTGCCGCTCGTGCTCACCGCTCCCTTCCTCCTCCTCGGCCCGCCCAACACCGGTCCGCCGCCGGACATCGGCCTCGGCACGCTCACGTCCCTGGCGGCCGGGAACTTCACCGCCACGACGCTCGTGGACGTCGACCTTCGCGGCGGCTACGTTTCCAGCAGCGTGATCACCGGGTCGCGCGTGGGGAACGCGACGCTCGTCGCGGTAGTGGTCGAGCATTCGTTCCTGGAGAACGTGACGCTCAATGGTGGCGTGGTCCGCGATTCTGTCATCGTGAACTCCACGCTGTCCGGCGGTGTGCAGCTGGACAACACCGTGGTGGTCGGGGAGGACGAGGAGCATGCACGACTGCGCGAGGCCTTCGGGGCCGTCGCGCTCAACCTGCCCCTCCTCTTCTTCCTCATGATGTCCGTCGCGGTGCCGACGACGCTGGCGGCGTACGCGATCGTGGGGGAGAAGGCGGGCCGGTCGCTGGAGCCGCTGCTCGCGGCTCCGGTCACCGACGGGGAGCTCCTCCTGGGGAAGTACCTCGCATCGCTGGTCCCGACCGTGGCGGTGTTGCTCGGCTCCTGGGGGATCTTCACGGTCCTCGCGGACCTCACGACCGTGCCGGCGCTCGGCGTCGCGCCGCTGCCCAACCTCACCTGGGCCGTCGGCCTGCTCGTCGTCATGCCGCTGATGGCGTTCCTCGGCATCGCCACCAACGTCCTCATCTCGACGAAGGTGAGCGACGTGCGCACGGCGCAGCAGTACGCCGCGCTCTTGGTGCTGCCGGTCACGTTCCTGATCACACTCGGCGCGAGCGGGGGACTCATCCTCGGGCCGGGGATCCTGCTGGCCTTCGGCGGCGTGCTCGGGGCGATCGACCTCGGGCTGTTCGTCCTCAACGTGAAGGTGTTCCACCGCGAGGAGATCCTCACGAAGTGGAAGTGAAAAGGCGCGAGGCGTTTGGCAAGTCGAGACTCCAGAGACCAAGACAGAGCGGTTAGGTTGCAACGGGAAGCGCCTCGGGTTAGGAGAAGCGTACGAACCGACTGATGTCGGGGACAGTTACCGGTAGGCCTCCAGGGCCATCAGGTCCTCGTCCAGGTCCTCGGCTGTGTAGTTCAAGCAGATGCGCCGCTCCCGGAAGACATTGAGCATCTCCCATAGTGAGAGGCGTGCAATCTCTGCGGCCCTGCCGATGGATACCTTTCGCTCGCGATATTCCCTGAGCGCACGATCCAGCCTTCGATCCCGCAAGCCGCGGTTGAGAATCTCTCGGATGACCTCTGAGGGTACATGACCTTCTCCCTCGACCAGTCGGTCAATCTCCCGTCTTAACGAAGTGGGGAGACGTCGCGTTCGTGCGGGGGACATCGGTCAAGTGGACGTCAAGGGTGATACCTAATGTTTGCTGAGCGAGCTAGGCGTCGGGTAAAGGAAAGCGTGATCCCGCACACCACCGTGAGGCGGAAAACGGCGGGAAAGGTCTTTGAGCGACTCTCCCTTCCCGCCCGTGAGGACGAGCGGCGCGGTGAGCGGGATTGTGACGAAGAGCGACTTGATGAAGCTCCGGTGAGGCCTTGCCGTGTCTCAGAACTCGAGTTCGATTGCCGGAAGTCAAGACAATGCACGGGAGCGAATCCTGTACGAGGAATCACTCGAGTCCTTCCGGGAGTATCGATTGATGACGGTCTCCCTGACGATCTTGATAACCGCCCTCAGCATCGGGGTCATGCCCGCCGTAGCGCGAACATTGGGCAACTCAATCGACGTCGTCATTCTGAGCGTTGTGATGTCCTTCGGACTCGTCATACCGTGGCACCACACACTAACCCGCCAAAGAGGAAGGCTTACTACACGGAGCTTGCAACCGGAGTCCCGGCCAGTGCGCGGAGCCTTTGCGCGTTCGCTGGTGACAATCCCGATCACCGCGATCTCCCAGGTCCGCTCCAGAATCGACAGATATGCAGAGGGAGACATCGAGGTGTACGAGGCGCGGCTCTCCTCGGGGTCCGAGGCGCACCTCAACTCCCTACTCGGCTGGAGGGCGGGGAAGGAGCTGGATGAGTTTCTCGGAAGGTTGCCGCCGGGGGTCCTGAGGAGAGGGCAGCTCCCTCCGCCCCGGGGTGGCATGACCTCGGCTGCGTTACAGGGGCTGAGTGCTGTCTGGGTGGTGGCCTCCCTCTTACTCTTCGAGTGGTTTCTTCTCGCCGACCTCGACTTTACTTTCGTCCTGGGTGGCTCTCTTTCATTCGGCGCCGTGCTTGCCATTGGCGGCATTGGATTCCATTTCCTCCTCAAATAGGCGTCTGGCCCGCCTCTCACGCGTGGACGATTCCCTCTAACGGACGTGTTTTGGCGATGCATGATGCCATGCATAGCCGCGGAAACTCTATGAGGTCCTAGCCATTCGTGCAGCCCTCATGCAGGTCGTCTTCCTCGGTACGTCGGGATCCTGGCCGACGCCGAAGCGCAACGTGAGCGCGATGGCGGTGAAGCGCGGGGCCGAGGTCCTCCTCTTCGACTGCGGCGAGGGCACGCAGCGGCAGCTCATGCTGTCCCCGCTCTCCTTCATGCAGATCTCCCGGGTCTTCCTCTCGCACTTCCACGGCGACCACTTCCTCGGCCTGCCCGGCCTCGTGCAGACGATGCAGATGAACGACCGCAAGGCCCCGCTGGAGGTCTACGGTCCGAGGGAGGCGGAGGACCTGGTCCCCCGCCTGCTGCGCCTCGGCCACTTCGCCCCGAACTTTCCGGTTCACGTGCGGGCCCTGAAGGATGGGGATCTCCTGGAGTTCGAGGAGTACACCGTTCGCGTCCTCGACGCCCCGCACGCGGTGCCCGCCCTGAGCTTCGTGCTCGAAGAGCGCCCGCGCCCGGGCCGCTTCGATCTCGCGAAGGCGAAGTCCCTCGGGCTCCCGGAGGGACCGCTCTACCGCCGCCTCCAGGCCGGAGAGTCGGTCACGCAGGGCGGGCGGACGTTCCGCCCCGAGGAGGTCATCGGCCCCCCGCGGCGAGGACGGAAGCTCGTCTACACCGGGGACAGCCTCCCGAACGAGAAGCTCGTCGCGCCGGCGATGGACTGCGACCTCCTCGTCCACGACGCCACCGCCGAGACGAGCCTCGTCGAGAAGGCGAACCTGTACGGGCACAGCACCGCGCGCCAGGCCGCCGAAATCGCCGTGAAGTGCCGCGCGCGGCGACTCATCCTCACGCACATCAGCCCGCGCTACGAGGAGACCGAGAAGGTCGTGGCGGACGCGGTGGCGGTGTTCCCCGGCGCCGTGCTCGCGGACGATTTCCTCTCCCTGGACATCCCGTACGCGGAGTAGTGCCTGCCCGTTCCACCCTTGGCGGCGGTGACCCGTTTACACCCAGGCAGGTGTAACCGGTGACGAGCCCATTCACCCACCTCCCCCCATCGCGCTGATGACCCGGCCTGCTTTTGCACCTAGGTAGGTGTAAACCATGCAACCCGGGTGCGGGCTCAAGGCCCGGAAGATCTCCGGCCGGTGGTACCTCTACGTGTGGCGATACGAGAATGGCGGGACGCGGAGCCACAAGGTGGAGACGTATGCCGGCCCCGCAGGATCCCCCGAGGCCCGTTCGCGGGCGCTCCGCGCGCTCCTGGAGCACGAGGACCGTGCCCGGAACGCACTGGAGCACCGGATCTCGCGATACCGCGCCGCCCTCGCGCGCCACTCCGGCCCGTAATCCCGAGCGTCTCGCGCTTCGCTGACGGGGTACCGATTACACCTAGGTAGGTGTAAACGGCGCTCGGCCGCCTCGGGTCTTGGTGGGGCCCTTCGGCCTCCGTGGCGACGATCGGGGAGTCGGGGGCTCGCGGAAGGCCGGGGAGGAGACCATGAAGTCCCTCTGGTTTTACACCTAGGCAGGTGTAAAGGCCGGCCGGCACAAGAGACCGACCTCCGCTCCCGCCGTTCCGCTCCGAGCACGGTACGTCCCCCCTCCGCGGCAAAAGGTTATCAAGTCACCTCGGTTTCGACGGGTTCACGCGGTGACCCCATGGCCCGGAACATCTTCGTCGAGGAACTCACGAACACCCCGATCGAGAAGCAGACGACCGAGATCGTGGAGCGCAAGGGCATCGGCCACCCCGACAGCATCGCGGACGGGCTCGCCGAGGAGGTCTCCCGGGCCCTGTGCAAGATGTACCTCGAGCGTTACGACCGCGTCCTCCATCACAACACGGACGAGGTCCAGGTCGTCGGCGGGCAGAGCGCCCCCCGGTTCGGCGGCGGGGTCATGCTCGAGCCCGCCTACGTGCTCCTCGTCGGGCGTGCCGTGACCCAGGTGAACGGCGAGCGTCTCCCGTACCGCACCGCGGCGGTGCACGCCGCGCGCGCCTACCTCCAGAAGGTCTGCACGAGCCTCGACTGCGACTCCGACGTCATCCTGGACACGAAGATCGGCCAGGGCAGCGTCGACCTGCGCGGCGTGTACGAGTCCTCCAAGCTCCTCGCCAACGACACTTCCTTCGGCGTCTCCTTCGCCCCATTCAGCGAGACGGAGACGTTGACGCTCCGCACGGAGGAGCTGATCAACGGGAAACTGAAGAAGGACCTGAAGGAGGTCGGGCAGGACGTCAAGGTCATGGCCGTGCGCCGGAAGGACAAGATCCGGCTAACGATCGCCGCCGCCATGGTGGACCGCTACATCCCCGACAAGGGGCACTACAAGAGCGTCGTCGAGGAGCTCCGCGAGCGCGTCCTCGACCAGTCCACAAAGTTCACGAACCGCGACGTCGTCGTCGACATCAACACCGCCGACAACCCCGCCACGGACCTGTTCTACCTCACCGTGACCGGCCTCTCGTGGGAGAACGGGGACGACGGCTCTGTCGGCCGCGGCAACCGCGTAAACGGCCTCATCACCCCCTACCGCCCGATGTCCCTCGAGGCCGCCGCCGGCAAGAACCCGATCACGCACGTCGGGAAGCTCTACAACCTCCTGTCCTACGAGGTCGCGCACCGCATCGCCAAGGAGCTCCAGGGGAAGATCACGGAGGCGTGGGTGCGCATCGTCTCGCAGATCGGGAAGCCGGTGGACGAGCCGCAGGCCGCCACGGTCCAGGCCATCCCCACCAAGGGCACGTCGCTCGGCAAGCTCAAGGGCGACATCGAGAGCATCATGGACGAGGGCCTCGAGAAGATCCACACGATGACGAAGCGCATCGTCGCCGGGGACGTCCGCGTCTTCTGATCGCGGGCGAGTGTTTATCCTTCCGCGACGATTGACGAGCCTGCCGTGAACGAGGACGTCGCCGCGCTCGACGCCGCCATCGACGCCCACCACCGGTACTTCGCCGAGTCCCTGCCCCTGATCGCCTCGGAGAACCTGATCAGCCCCCTTGCGCGCGAGTTCCTCGTCTCCGACTTCATGGACCGGTACGCGGAGGGCCTCCCCGGGGAACGCTACTACCAGGGCAACCAGTGGGTGGACCAGGTCGAGGTCCGCGTCACCGCCCTGGCGAAGCGCCTCTTCGCCTGCCGCCACGCCGACGTCCGCCCCGTCTCCGGCACGAACGCGAACCTCGCTGTATTGTTCGCCCTCACTCAGCCGGGGGACACGATCAGCAGCGTCGCGCTGTCCGAGGGAGCGCACATCTCCACCGCCAAATTCGGCGCCGTCGGCGTCCGCGGCGTGAAGAACGTCCCGATGGCCTGGGACCGCGACGCGATGAACATCGACGTCGACGCGACGCGCAAGATCCTCCTCGCCGAGAAACCGAAGGTCGTCCTCTTCGGCCAGTCGGTCTACCTCTTCCCCTCTCCGATCCATGAACTCGAGCCCACCTGCCGGGAGATCGGCGCCAACATCTGGTACGACGGCGCCCACGTCCTCGGGCTCATCGCGGGCGGTCAGTTCCAGGACCCGCTCCGGGAAGGCGTCGATGTGATGACGGGCAGCACGCACAAGACGCTCCCGGGGCCGCAGCATGGCATCCTCCTCTCCGACCGCGACGACGAGAAGTTCGTCCGGAAGCTGCAGCGCGGCGTCTTCCCCGGGGTCGTGAGCAACCATCACCTGAACGCCATGGCGGCTCTTGGGGTCACGCTCGCCGAGCACCTGGAGTTCGGGCGCGCGTACGCGGATCAGGTCGTGCGGAACGCCCGGGCCCTCGCGGAGGCGCTGCACGGGCTGGGCCTGGCGGTGCTGGGGGCGGCCCTGGGCTTCACGCGGTCGCACACGATCGCCGTCGACGTCTCCGGGTTCGGCGGCGGCGCGAAGGTCGCGGAGGACCTCGAGAAGGCGCACATCGTCGCGAACAAGAACCTCCTCCCGTCCGACACGTCCCCGCAACACCCGTCCGGGATCCGCCTCGGCTCGCAGGAGCTCACGCGCCTGGGGATGCGGGAGGGGCAGATGGGCGAGGTCGCCGCCCTGATCGCCCGGGTCGCGAAAGGGGAGGCCCCGGAGACCGTGGCCCAGGACGTCCGGACTCTACGATCGGGGTTCCAGACGGTGCATTACTGTTACCTCCCCGGGACCCCGGCCCACCACCGCTTCCGGCTCTCCCTGGACCGGCGCCTCTGACCCCCCGGCCCCTCTGGAGGGAACCGTTCCTGTGCGCGAAAGCCTTTTTTACCCCCTGGTCTCATCCTCAAGGAGAATTCATTGAGCCAGATGGAGGCCCCGCTCGAGGACCTGAACGCGAAGCGGGAGGCGGAGATCAGTGTCGCGGAGCGTCATCGTCGCCGGCGCGACGAGCTCAACGAGGAGACGCACCGCTGGATGGAGAAGCGCGACACGCTCAACGGGCAGGTCCGGGAGCTCGTCGAGCAGGCGGTCAAGCACCGGGAGTCCCGAGACACCCTGAACACCGAGGTCCGCAAGGCGAAGGAGGAGCGCGACCGCCTCAATCGCCGCGTGAACGAGCTTGCCGAGCAGCTCAATGAGACGAAGCGCCGACGCCTCCCGCGCGGGGCGATCCCCCTCGGCAAGCTCCGCCGCGAGCTCAAGGACCTGGAGTTCCGCCAGATGACCTCCGTGCTCACGGTCGACAAGGAGAAAGCGATCATCGAGGAGATGCAGGGCATCCGCCACCAAGTGGTGAAGCTGGAGAAGTCCCTCGAGGCCGACGTCGAGGTCAAGGCCGCACTGGACGGTCTCACGAAAGCGAAGGAGGAGGCGGAGGCCTCGCACGCGCGCGTCGGGCAGCTCGCCGAGCAGGCGCAGGCCGCGCACGACGCGATGCAGAAGCTGTACGAGCAGTCGGACGGCCTCCGCCGCGACGCCGACAAGGCGCAGGAGGAGTTCATCCGCTCGAAGATGGCGGCGGACGAGGAGCACCACAAGCACATCGAGCACGTGCACCTGGTGCACGACCTGGACAAGCTCGCGCACGGGTACACAGCCCGCACCCGCAAGGACGAGCCCGAAGGGGCCGCGCCCGAACCGCCCTCGGGGCGGAGAGAGGCCGAGCTCATCTACGAGCGCTTCCGGAAGGGCGAGAAGTTGAGCACGGAGGACCTGATGACCCTCCAGAAGTCCGGCTATCTATAGGGCCGATTGTCAACCCACTCCGTCACCCCTGCGAAATGTATTTATATCGACCCCAGGATTCCTGACCGGGGAATTTAGGGCTAGTGCGTTAGAGTGCATCCCATCCCTTCTGACAAAAACTAGCCCTCCCTTCTTCTTTTTCGTTCGGTGCGGTAGCCCGGTCACTTCTTATATCGGCGGCGGAATCGTTCCTTCACATGGTCCTCGAAGGGCTCGCCGACTCGCTGAAGAACGTCTTCAAGCGCATCGCCGGCGCGTCGCACGTCGACGACGAACTGCTCAAGGGCATCGTCCGCGACATCCAGGTCGCCCTCATCCGTGCGGACGTCGACGTCGCGCTGGCGAAGCGGATCACGGAGCGGCTGGCGCAGCGGGCGAAGGAGGAGAAGCCCCCGGCGGGGATGAGCCCCCGGGAGCACGTCGTCCGGATCATCTACCAGGAACTCGTCCACATCCTGGGCACGACCCGCGAGATCCCACTGGGGAGGCAGCGCCTCCTCATGGTCGGGTTGTACGGCCAGGGGAAGACGACCTCCACCGCCAAACTCGCCCGCTACTTCCAGAAGAAGGGGTCGAGCGTCGCGCTGATCGCCGCCGACGTCCACCGCCCGGCGGCGTATGACCAGCTCAAGCAGCTCGGGGAACAGATCGGCGTCCCCTGCTTCGGAATGCCCGGGGAGAAGGATGCCGTGAAGGTCGTGCAGGAAGGGCTGAAGTCCCTCGCGGGCGCGGACATCATCCTCTGCGACTCCTCGGGGAGGCACGCCCTCGAGAAGGACCTGATTGCCGAGATCCAACGCGTGGCGAAGGCCTTCGAGCCCACGGAGACCCTCCTCGTCCTCGATGCCGCCGTCGGGCAGCAGGCCGGCCCGCAGGCGAAGGCCTTCCATGAGGCCGTCGGCGTCACCGCCGTCGTCCTCACGAAACTCGACGGGACTGCAAAGGGCGGCGGCGCGTTGAGCGCGGTCGCGGAGACCCAGGCCCCGATCGTCTTCATCGGAACAGGCGAGAAGATCGAGGACCTCGAACGGTTCGAGCCGCCGCGGTTCCTCTCTCGCATGCTCGGCATGGGGGACCTCGAGGCCCTCATGGAGAAGGCGGAGGAGGCCCTCGATTCGGAGGAGATGGAGGAGACCGCCCGGAAGATCATGTCCGGGAAGTTCGACCTGCACACCTTCTACACGCAGATCGAGTCGATGGGGAAGATGGGGACGATGGACAAGTTGATGTCGCTCCTCCCCACCGGCGGGGCGGTCCCTCAGGAGCAGATGGACCAGACGCAGGCGCGCCTGCGGCGGTTCAAGGTCATCATGGACAGCATGACGGACGAGGAGATGACCGACCCGAAGCTCCTGAAGTCGCAGCGCCTCGTCCGCATCGCTCGCGGCGCCGGGGTGACGACGCAGGACGTGAAGGAGCTCCTGAAGCAGTACGAGGCGTCGCAGAGGGCGATCAAGGGGTTCACGAGCGACCGGAAGATGAAGCGGCAGCTCATGAAGCAGCTGAAGGGCGGCGGCCTCAGCCTCCCTTGACCTCGGGCGCCAGCCGGCCCATGATCACGTCGTTGATCGCCGTCTCCGCGATGTCCGTCCCGTAGTCCCCGGTGCGCGACAGGCTCTCCACGATGGCGGCGAGATGGAGGCCCTCGGCGCCCCGCAAGCGCTCCGTGCTGGCGGTGAGGCCGGAGAGGACCTTGTCCAGTCCACGTTTGGCGGTGATCGCCTTGTTGGCACGGTCGAGGTCGGCGGACACGAGCGCCCCGAAGGCGTCCTCGAGGATGCCCAGCGCCATCGCCCCCGCCTTCCGGAGGGGTTCCTGGAACTCCGCCCGCGGCTTACGACCCGCCAAGGCGGCGGCCTCCATGGCGATGCGGGCGGCGTGGTCGGCGATGCGCTCGATGGACTTGGCGGCGAGTCGGAGGGAGAGGCGCGCGGCGGGTTCAACGCCCGCTTCGTGCCGGAACCCGGGTTCCGTCAGGAGCAGCGCGAACTGCTTCGCCACCATCCAGAAGAGGCGGTCGACGTCCTCGTCACGGGCGACGACGTCCCCCGCAAGCGTCACATCCCCCTGGAGGAGCGCGTGCAGGGCGTCGCGGTGCATCGCCGCCGTCATCAGGTGCATCCGCCGCAGGCAGCGCTCCATGGAGAGTTCCTTCGTGTCGGACAGGTCCTGGACGACGATGACGTCGCGGCCCTCCTCGAGGATCTCCGGGCCGATCACGAGGCGGCTGAAGTCCCGGACCGTCTTGCGCACCGCCGCCACCGTCGCCGGGTCGAACCGTAGCTCCACCGCCGAGGCCCCGGAGACGTAGGCGCCGATGAGCTCCCGCAAGAGCTTCTCGCCCGCCCCGCCTTCCTCGACGCGGAGCGTGAGGCGTCCGCCCCGGGAACGGCCGCCCTCCTGAGGATGGACCTCGAGCGCGCCGCTCGCCCCCTCACGGACGAACACGACGTCCCCCGCGGCAAGGCGATGGCGGTTCACCCAGGACTTCGGCAAGGAGACGACGAACGTCGACCCGCCCGTGACCTGGAGCTTCCGCCCCTCGGACCTTCCGCGGCCCCGTCCCGCCATCGGAACTCCCAGGCCCCCTGGGGATTTAGGCCTATCTATAGAGACCTCAATAGTTTCCGGGGAAAGACCATATAAGCCTCCGATCTCCTGCCACCGCCGAGGAAACACACCATGGGACTGCAGGAATGGCTCATCCCCAAGGAGAAGGCCTTCTTCGACATGCTTGAGGCCCAGTCGGCGATCGTGCTACGCGGCGCCGAGGCGCTCGTGGCGATGTACGCGGACTTCCGCGACCTGCCAAAGAAGGTCGCTGGGATCAAGGCAATCGAACACGAGGGCGACCAGAAGGTCCACGCCATCTACGAGGCGCTGAACAAGACCTTCATCACCCCGATCGACCGCGAGGATATCCAGGCGCTCGCGAGCGACCTGGACAACATCCTCGACATGATCGATGCCGCCGCGAGCCGCGCCGAGATCTATGCGATCACCGAACCCGGACCGGGCCAGGCGAAGATCGCCGGCATCATCCTCGACCAGGTCCGGCACCTCCACAAGGGCGTCGGCCTGATCCGCGACCTCTCCCGCGGCGACGAAGTGGAGCGCATGTCCATCGAGATCAACCGCCTGGAGAACGTCGCCGACGAGACGATGAACCGCTCCATCGGGGACCTCTTCCAGACGAGCGACCCCATCCACATCATGAAGCACAAGGAGATCGTCGAGCGCCTCGAAGAGGCGACCGACCGCTGCGAGGACGTGGCGGACCACCTCAGCGACATCGTCGCGAAGTACCGGTGAACCGCATGACCGTCACCCGAGAACCCCCCGAGGCCCGGGAGCCTCCCGCGAGGCGGGCCGCATGATCCTCGAGGTGCTCGTCATCGGGATCCTCTTGACCTTCGCCTTCGACTTCCTGAACGGCTTCCACGACGCTGCCAACGCCATCGCGACGATCGTCGCCACCAAGGTCCTCACCCCGGTCCAGGCCGTGGGGATGGCGGCGGTGGGGAACTTCGTCGGCATGATCTTCCTCACGAACGCCATCGCGGAGACCATCGGGACCGGGATCGTCGAGAAGTCGCTCTTCATCCTCGACCCCTCGCGCCCCGAGGCCGCGGCGCTCCATGCCACCGCCATGATCCTCGGCGGGGTGCTGGGGGCGATCGTCTGGAACATCATCACCTGGGTCTGGGGGCTTCCGACCTCGAGCAGCCACGCGCTCATCGGCGGCCTCGTCGGGTCCGTGGTCGCCGCCGGCGCCGCCGGCTCCGTCATCGTCCCCTCCTCCCAGAACATCCTCGTCTTCCTCCTCGTCACCGGGGCGGCGTTCGGAGCGGGGGCCGGGACCTTTACCGTGGTCCAGAGGCTGCGGCGGGAGACGGTCTCCCAGGGCGGCGTCCTCATCGCCGGGCTCCTCGCCGGCCTCCTGCCGTCGCTGTTCTTCGGGCGGCTCTGGCTCACCGGGATCCTGAAGGTCGTCGTCTTCATGGTCGCGGCGCCCCTCGTCGGGCTCATCGCCGCCTTCGGCCTCACAGTCCTCCTGCTCCGCCTCTTCCGGAGGACGACGCCCGCGAAGGTGAACCGGGAGTTCAAGCGGCTGCAGCTCCTCTCCAGCTTCTTCTACAGCGTGACGCACGGGACGAACGACGCGCAGAAGGGGATGGGGATCATCACGCTTCTCCTCCTCGTCGCCGCCGTCGGACCGCCCTGGGGCCCCATCGCCGGCACCTTCGTCGTCCCGTTCTGGGTGATCCTCGGGGCGCACGCCTCGATCTCCATCGGCACCCTGTTCGGCGGCTGGCGGATCGTCCGGACGATGGCGCAGCGGGTCACCGCATTGCGGCCGTACCAGGGGTTCGCCGCCGAGACCGGCGGGGGCATCGCCTTGGCGGGGACCGCCTTCGCAGGGATCCCGGTCAGCACGACGCATGTGATCTCCTCGGCCATCATGGGGGTCGGGGCGACCCGGAGGCTCTCCGCGGTGCGGTGGGGCGTCGCGCGCCGCATCGTCGGCGCCTGGGTCCTCACCATCCCCGCCGCGGGCGGCGTGGGGGCGCTCTGCTACCTGTTGCTCAAGGTGGCCTTCGGCGTGTGAGGTCCGCGCTCACTCCGACTCGATCCGCGGCGCGAGGAGATACTTGACCGTCCCCTTGCCGGCGGCGATCGTGAACTCCATCTTCACGGGGAAGTCCTTCCCGAGGTGCAGCGTCACCGTCGGCGCCGTGCTGATCGCCTTGACCATGTTGGAGAAGTAGTCCAGGGGGAAGAGCGAGCGCACGGTCTCCTTGCAGACGAGCTCGTCGAGCATGTCCTTCGGCAACTTCAGGCGCACGGAGTCCGTGTCCCCCTCTGACGTCATCTCGAACCCATCCGGCGAGGCGCTGAGGGCGATGTGGTCGCTGACGCTCTCGCTGGCGCGGATGCCCTGGCGAAGCTCCTCGGTGCGGATCGTGACCTTGGCGGGGAGCGCGAGGTTGGAGACCTTCGGGTCGGACATGCCGGCGGTGTCCACCAGCGCCATGCGGCGCGTGATGTTCCCGATCGTGGCGATCATGCGGTTCTTCTCCTCGTCGTGCTGGAACGCGATCTCCTCGCCCCCGCGCGCGAGCTTCAGGATCTCCTTCACCTTGTCCATGTCCAGGCCGATCTCCGACTCGTCGGCCTTGTAGGCGTCGAAGGCCGCGCGCTCCACGCGGAGGTCCACCATGGCGACGTGGGCGGGGTCGACCGCCTTGACGGAGATCCCGTCCTTGTCGACGTTGAACTTGACCTCGTCGACCAGCGTCGACACGACGTCGACGATCTCTCGCAGCGAGTCCGACTTCACACGGGCCTCGAACATACTTTCCCCCGAGTGCGCGTCGTAACCCGGTGCGGTAGATAAGGGTTGGTCTGCGCGGTGCCGCGGTTTCCACTGGCGGTCAGAATTCGCGCCACGTGTTCGAGCACTTCGTGCAGCGGTAGATGCGCGTCGTCGGCTCATCGGCGGCGCGCGTCTGGCGCATCACCCAGAAGGCCTCGCCGTTGCCGCACTTGGCGCACTCGACGCGGGTCTTCGGCATCGTCTGCGTGATCTCATCGAGCACGAGCGTCTCGAACTCGTGCTCCTTCTTCGTGCGCTGCACGCGCGTGACCGTGACGTCCGTCGTCCGGAGGTCCCGGCGGGAACCGCAGGCGGGGTTGCTGCAGGTGAGCTTGCCCTCGACGGGGAACATCAGGGAGTGGCAGTTGGAGCAGAACATGGGACCGGTGCGAGGGGCGGCGCCGCCATAAGCGTTTGCAGGCCTTTCGCGCGCGGAGGACTCACCGCGACTTCGAGGCGCGGTCGTAGCGGCGGAGGGCCTGGGAGACGAACTTCTCCTCGCGTGTCGGCTTGCCGGGCTCGGCCGGGCGGTGGGACGCCGCGCGGGCCGGCTTCGACGGCGGGGCTTCGTCTTCATCGCCCGCTTCGAGGGCTTCGCTCTTGGCCGCCTGGGCGGCACGCGCCCGCGACGGGGCCGCTTCGCCTTCATCGGCCGCCTCCGCGGAGTACGGGACGCGGTTCATGCCCTCGATCTCCGGCGACGCGTGGCGGCGCGAGGGGAGGATCGGCTGGAGGATCGAGACGCCGACGGTGCTGCTCGGCCGGGAGTCCATCTCCCGCCGGGCCTGCTCGGCGAGGATCCCGCCGATGTACGCGAACACGAGCGTCACGAGGAACCCGTTCAGGCTCTGTGTCGTCAGGGCGGTGACCGAGGCCAGGAACGAGTGCATGTACCCGCTCGCGAACTGCGCGTACGGGCCGATGACCGGGGCCGCCGAGGCCTGGTCGACGATCCGCGTGGGCAGGCCGAGCACCGCCGCGGGGTCCCCGAACACGCCGGCATGCACCCCGGTGAAGAACAGCCAGAGCATGACGACCGGGATCAGGGCCGCGAGGATGGCCCGGAACGGGGAGCCGGCGCGGCGTCCCCCGACGTACCCGGCGATCATCTGCCCGAAGATTGGGAGCCACCACAACAGGATGGACAGCAGGGTAACATACTTTACTGCCGACCAGAAGGAGAACGCCGGGGAGGCCGCATGGGAGCGGTGCATCGAGCGCAGCTCCGGGTCGTACTGGCGGGCATCGAAGGCGTCCGCCGCCGAGGTGGCTGCCTGGCGGCTGTGGCGCGGGGCCTTCCGTACCTTGCGCTCCATCGGGTTCCCATCCCTGTCCGACTTTCGTCAGACGTTTTGCCTCATAGTGTCTGCCGTATAAAAGACTATCTCCAGACCTCCGGGTCTCACCGAACGTTTCTATAGCGCGTTCCGCTTGGTGCGAGCGTGAGCGACCCGGCGAGAGGGGCGGCCGCGGCCCCCCCCACCGCGACACCGCCGGGACCCCCGCCGGGGCGATGCCCACACTGCGGCTCCGAGGCCATCCAGATCTTCGAGGACAGCTCGGGGCGCTGCCAGACCTGCGGCCAGCCGTTCCGCGGACGCGGACACCTCCAGGAGAGCGGGGGCGCCGTCGCGGGACTGGCCCAGGACACCGCCGGGACCTCCCCGGCCGCGGAGGACGCGTTCCACAGCTCCAAGCTCCTTGTCGGCGCCTTGGCCGCCTTCGGAGGCGTCATCCTCGTCCTCGCCGTCCCGCTCGGAGCCGTCCTCTCGGCCTCCCTTTCCGGGATCGCGGTGGAGTCCCGGTTCGCCTCGCTGTTCTCGAGCTACCGGGCCATCCCGTTCTGCTTCCTGGCGGTGGCGATCACCGCCGCAGGGTTCTACACGATCTTCGTGGGCTACCGCCACGCCGTCGGCGAGATCCCCCTCGGGACCACGCTGGTGGTCCTCGGCATCGCGGGGATGGCCACGTGCGCGGCGATGCTGTTCTTGGTCGGCAGCATGGTGGCGGTCGTCGGCGGCATCGGCGGCGGCCTCCTGCTCGCGGCGGGCGCCTTGGACAACCGCCTGGGCTGACGGAAAAAGGAGTCCCGACTCCCGGATTTGAACCGGGGACCTGATGATGCCAGCGGGCACCGGATGTTCTTCCGGGAGCTCTCTACAGTCACCCGCTCGAACCAGGCTGAGCTAAGTCGGGTAGACCGCCGCATCGGAGGCGGATGCAAGAACTTTGCGCTCGGGTGGCGGGAGGTGCCGCGGGCCGGACTTGAACCAGCGACCTCAAGGTGTCCGCCAGCGCGAAACGCCGTCTTCAGCCTCGCGCTCTCCCAGCTGAGCTACCGCGGCAACGTCGAGAGGAGAATGCCCCCGGCACAAAAACGTTTCCGGCCCGGGGTGTCCGCGGTAGTTACCGCCGAAGGCTCTTGACAAGGAGGCGCGGTCGACCGGGCATGCGCGCACGGTCTGGAGCGGAGCCTCGGTCTGCCATGGAAGATAGCCGTTTTCCCTCGATGCCTATAAATACGCTGGGTAAGGTTGGGCGACAGACACCGAGCCCTCAGGGCCCGTTCTTCATCCCCCCCGGGCAAGGAGGCCACCCTATGCGGAAACCCACCGTCCGCCGAGATCGGAAAGGCGTTGCGTCCACTGTCGGCACCATCATGGCCCTGCTCGTGTTCCTGACGTTCCTCTCGCTCATCGTGAACCAGTACGTGCCGGTCTGGATGAAGGACTCCGAGTCCTCGCACATGAACACGGCGCTGGGGCAGTTCTCCACCTTCAAGTCGTCGCTGGACCTCCAGAGGCTGTCCGTGCAGGCGGCGCAGCAGGCCCGCCGGCAGTACGTCCCGGTGACCGCCTATTCTCCCGTCCAGCTCGGCATCGACGGCGTGCCGATCTTCACGGCCCCGACCTTCGGCGAGCTGATCAGCAACACGACGGCCTCGCCGTGGAGCGTGGAGTTCCGGAAGGTCCTCGCGGGCACGGACTACAACGTCCAGGAGCGGTCCTCCGGGATCGCCGAGCTGTCCGTGGCGAACCGGTACTTCGTCGCCCAGGACATCCGATATGAGAACGGCGCGGTGATCCGCCACCAGGTGGACGGGCAGTTCATCGTCGTGGAGCCCTCGTTCCAGGTGATCAAGAACAACCAGTCCGTGGTCGTCGGCGCGGTCCTCATGTCCCTGTTCGGGGCGAGCGGGATCGCGGGCTCGCAGACGGAGGGGATCCACCACAAGGTCGTCGGCGTGGACACCTTCGCGCACGAGAACATCACGAGCGACCTCTACATCAACGGGACGACGGAACTCGGCGTGGCCTGGTACTACTTCTTCAACAAGACCCTGTCCGAGGGCTACGGCGTCTCCGGCAACGCGTACGGCTCGCCGGCCAGCTGCACGGCCCCCGTCTACAAGTTCTGCAGCTCCATTGTTGGCCGCCAGGTGAACTTCATCTGGGTCGACAACCCCTTCTACTACGCCAAGGTCAACTGGAACGCCGCCAGCTCGACCTACACGGTCCTCATCCAGCTCAAGAACGACTACCTCGGCACCGACGGGGTCCGCCCCGCGCTGACGCTCATCTCGCTCGAGCACGGGTTCGCCAACATCGCGGTCGGGAGCATCAACGGAGCCTCCATCTGAGGGATACCATGGCGAAGAAGGTCCGGAAGATCAAGATGCCCCGGGGATCGGCGACGGCGCGCGCGGCCGCGGACTCATCCGGATCCCACCTGACCAGCATCCCGTCCGCCCCGCCGGAGTCGATCGACGTGCTGGAGACCTATCCGGCGCGCGCCCCCTACTCCTACGTGAGGATCGTCTACGACAAGGACAAGGGGGAGATGCGGTACGAGACGTTCGAGCCCCAGATGACGGACAGCGAGAACGACCTCCTCAAGATGATGGCGGACGCGATGAACCGCACGCTGGAGTACGAGATGGAGAAGATGGTCCAGAAGGACAAGGAGAACTACCTCAAGGAGGCCATCGAGTCCTTCATCAAGTCGCGCGGGCTCACCCTCAACCAGGACTCTCGCGACAAGATCAGCTACTACCTCATCCGGAACTTCATCGGGTACGGACCGTGCCAGGTCCTCATGGACGACATCAAGATCGAGGACGTCTCCTGCGACGGCGTCAATGTCCCCCTCTTCATCTTCCACAAGACCCATGAGTCGATGAAGACGAGCGTCATCTTCGAGGACGAGGACGATCTGAACAGCTTCGTCGTCGCGCTCGGCCAGCGGTGCGGGAAGCAGATCTCCGTCTCCAGCCCGATCCTTGACGGCACGGCGACGGAGGGTCACCGCGTCCAGGCGACGTACGCCCGCGAGATCACCACGCGGGGCGCCTCCTTCACGATCCGGCGGTTCAAGGAGAAGCCGTTCACGCCGGTCGAGCTGGTCAAGTTCAACACGGCGAGCGCCGAGATGGTCGCGTACATCTGGATCGCCATGGAGCACGGGAAGTCCATGATGATCTGCGGCGGGACGGCGAGCGGGAAGACCGCCACCCTGAACGCGGCGGCGCTGTTCATCCGTCCAGGCGCGAAGATCGTCAGCATCGAGGACACGCGGGAGATCAACCTGCCCCACGAGAACTGGATCCCGGGGACGACGCGGTCCGGCGTCGGCGAGCGCGGGGCGGACGGCAAGTCCGCAGGGGAGATCGACATGTACGACCTGGTCCGCGCGGCGCTCCGGCAGCGGCCGAACTACATCCTGGTCGGGGAGGTCCGCGGCAAGGAGACCTACACGATGTTCCAGGCCATGGCCACCGGGCATCCCACATGCAGCACCATGCACGCCGACTCCGTGAAGTCCATGGTCAACCGGCTCGAGAACCCGCCGATCAACACCCCCCGCATCCTCCTCACGGCCCTCAACTTCGTGATCATCCAGAAGCACGCCCGCGTCGGCGACTCGGTCGTCCGGCGCATCAGCTCGATCGTCGAGCTCGTCGGGTTCGAGCCGGAGACGAACGAGCTCATCACGAACACGGTGTACGAGTGGGACCAGGGGACGGACGGGTTCACGTACAAGGGGCACTCGTTCATCTTCGACGAGCTCATGGAGATGAAGAACATGACCCACGAGGAGATGGAGCACGAGTTCCAGCGCCGCGTGGACATTATCAACTACATGTACCGCCGGAACATCGTGGACTTCAAGGAGATCGCGAAGATCGTGATCTCGTACTACCAGTCCGGAGAGGACACCTGGAAGCGCCTCCGCGAGGAGGAGGGCATGCCGACGGACGCGACCGGCGGCGTGCCGGCCGAACAGGCAGGTGAGGTCGCTGGCAACTAGCACGTTCGATCAGCTGGAGACGCAGAAGAGCCTCGTGAAGACCCAGAAGTTCCGCCCCGGCGAAGAGGGGACGCGGGGTCACCACCTCGTGCGTCTGCCGATGGGGGCGAAACCCGTCAGCGTCCGCCTGACGGAGTGGGAGGAGACCTGCTGGCGGATGTTCGGTCCCTACGTCCAGCGCAACTACCGGCAGAACGAGGATCTCGAGGAGGCCCTCATCCGGGCGCACATACGGATGCGACCGCAGGAGTACCTGGCGGTGGCCTACATGACCGTCATCATGCTCGGCTCGCTCCTGGGGGCGATCGGCGTCGTCTTCTTCCTCATCTTCGGGGTCCTCCTGCACATCTTCGTCCTGGGCATCCTGTTCCTCGCGGTCGGGATCTTCATCCCCCTGCTCGTGTACGGCTTCTACTTCGGCCTCGGCCCCATCAAGGCCATCCCCGTCGGGGCCGCGAACAAGCGCGCGAAGAAGATCAACAAGAAGATCTCCGGCGCCATGTCGTTCATCTCCGCCATGGCCTCGGCCGAGGTCCCCGTCGACGTGATCTTCAAGGAACTGTCCAAGCAGACCGTCTACGGGGAGGTCGCGAAGGAGGCGGAGTGGATCACCCGGGACACGGAGCTCCTGGGGGTCGACATCCTCACCGCCATCAAGCGCGCCTCCGTCCGGTCCCCCTCGCCGAAGTTCCAGGACTTCCTCCAGGGCGTCGTGACGACCTCCACGAGCGGCGGGCAGTTGAAGCCCTACTTCCTCCTGAAGGCGGAGCAATACGAGAAGGAGGACAAGCTGGAGATGCGGAAGCGCATGGAGACGCTGGGGATGCTCGCGGAGTCCTTCGTCACGGTCGTCGTCGCGTTCCCGCTGTTCCTGGTCGTCATCATGGCCATCATGGCGCTGATCAACAAGAACAGCGGCGGCTTCATCATCACCTTGCTCTTCGTCGTCGTCGGCCTCATGATCCCCCTGTCGCAGTTCGGGTTCATCTTCGTCATCTGGAACATGGAACAGGAGGCCTGAGATGGAGCGTAAGGCCCTCGACGAGGCGCGCACCCGGCTGTACCAGAAGCGGGACCGGACGCGGCTCATCATCGGGACGGGGCTCACCTTGATGATCACGTTCATCGTGATCGGTGTGCTCAACCTGGTCGGGGCGGTGAGCTTCGGCCTGCGGGCCGACGAGACCGCCATCAAGCGCTTCCTGAACTTCGTGATCATCGGCGTCATGTGCTTCATCGGCCCGTACGGGTTCTACTTCCATGGCAAGAACACGGCCATCCGGGAGATCGAGCGGCGGCTGCCCGAGTTCCTGCGCGACGTCGCCGAGGCCGGCCGCTTCGGCATGACCCTCGCCGAGGCGGTCGTGGTCGCCTCCGCGGGTCGCTACGGCCCGCTCACCGCCGAGATCCGGAAGATGGCGGCGCAGATCTCCTGGGGCGTCCCCGCCACGGAGGCCCTCCGCCTGTTCTCGCAGCGCGTGAAGACCCCGATGGTCGAGCGCGTCGTCTCCATCATCGTGAAGTCCAGCGACGCCGGCGGCGACGTCGCCGACGTGCTGACGATGGTCTCCCACGACACCCGGGAGACGCAGCTCACGGAGGAGGAGCGGAAGATCACCATGTCCACCTACATCATGGTCATCTACATCTCGTTCTTCGTGTTCCTGGTCACCATCGCCATCCTCAACTCCACGTTCCTTCCGAAGATGAAGGAGGCGGGGGCCACGATCGCGAGCCAGGCCGGCTCCGCGTTCGCCGGGGCGAGCCCCCTTCCCGAGAACATCGACGACGTCATCAACAACCTTCAGCTCGCGTTCTTCTTCGCCACGATCGCCCATGCCATCGGCGACGGCATCCTCGCCGGCGTGCTCGACAACGGAAAGATCGCCAGCGGGTTGCGCCATTCCTTCATCATGCTCTTCATCTGCGTGGCCTCGTTCGCGATCATCTGAGGGAGATCCATGGCAGCGACTAGCGACCAGGACCTGCAGGAGCGGCTGAACCGCATCCAGCAGACGGAGTCCCAGACGAAACAAAAGCTCGCCCGCCTCGAGAGCGAGCAGAACGAGGCGCAGGAACTCCTCAAGAAGCTCGAGGCGAGCAAGAAGACGACCCTGCGGATCGTGCTGGCCCGTCTGAAGAAGCGCTACCTGAAGCGGTTCATGGGCGGGAAGGCCATCAAGGTCATGGCGCCGAAGTCGCACGGTGTGCAGGACCAGACCCTTGGCAAGGTCACGACGATCCCGAAGATCGCCTCGAAGTGGTTGAACGAGATCGAGCTCAACCCGATCCTCAAGAACTACTCCTACGTCCGGATCCTCTACGACACGCTCTCGAACGAGTACTTCTACGAGGTCATCGAGCCCAAGCTCGTCGCCGAGGAGGAGGAACTCCTGACCGTCCTCAAGGAGATCCTGGTCGAGAGCCTGGAGCTCATGCCCGAGGCCAAGACCCCGGAGAGGGAGAAGTACCTCCGGCGCGTCGTTGACGGACTGCTCGCGGAGCTGCGCATCCCCCTCCAGCCGATCTCCAAGGAGCGCATCCTGTACTTCGTCATCCGGGACTTCATGCGTTACGGCCCGATTGACGTCGTCATGATCGACACGAGCGTCGAGGACGTGTCGTGCGACGGCGTCGGCGTCCCCTTCTACATCTACCACCGCAAGTACGGGTCGATCCCCTCCAACCTGAAGTTCGAGAGGGCCCGGGAGCTGGACGCGTTCGTCGTGTGGCTGGCCCAGCGGTGCGGCAAGCATATCTCCGTTGCCCAACCCATGCTCGACGCGACCATCCCGGATGGCTCGCGCCTGCAGGCGACGCTGGGGATGCACGTCACGAAGCGCGGGTCCTCGTTCACCATCCGGCGGTTCCGGGAAAACCCCTTCACCCCGATGGACCTGATCCGGTTCAAGACAATGAGCCCGGAGATGGTCGCCTACCTCTGGGTCGCGATCGAGAACGGCATGTCCATGCTGATCTGCGGCGGGACGGCGAGCGGGAAGACGACGACGCTCAACGCCGTCCTCCTCTTCATCCCGCCCCAGATGAAGATCGTGAGCATCGAGGACACGCGGGAACTGAACCTCCCCCATGAGAACTGGGTGCCGCTGCTCACCCGTTCAGGGTTCGGGGCGAAGTCGAACGTGACCGGCAAGGCCGCGGGCGAGATCGACATGTTCGACCTCCTCAACGCCGCCCTCCGCCAGCGCCCGCAGTACCTGATGGTCGGGGAGGTCCGCGGCTCCGAGGCGTTCGTCGTGTTCCAGGCCATGGCGACGGGGAAGAGCGCCTACACCACGTTCCACGCGGACGATGTCCAGGCCATGGTCCACCGCCTCGAGAACGACCCGATCAACCTCCCGCGCGCGCTCATCGCGGCCCTGAACCTCGTGCTCCTGCAGGCCCAGGTCAAGGTCGGGACGGACATGACACGGCGCGTGAAGGGGCTCATCGAGATCGTGGGGACGGATCCCGAGACCAACGAACTGATCACGAACTCCGCGTACACCTGGAACCCCGCCGATGACACCTTCAACTACTCCGGGCACTCCTACGTCTTCGAGATGGTCTCCCTGGCCCGGAACTGGACGCAGCGGCGGATGGAGCAGGAGGTCAAGCGCCGCCTCGACGTGTTCGAGTACATGAAGAAGAAGCAGGTCTCGAACTACCGCGAGGTCGCCAAGATCATCAGCGGGTACACGCGCGACTCCGACGGGATGACCAAGACCATCCGTGAGGAGCTGGGCAAGGTCGACGAGCCGGCGGCGTGAGGGCCCCCCGTCCCCTGAGGCTAGAACCGACAGCGACGGCGCTCGTCGGCGACAGGAGGCCCAACCGATCCAAGGCCCCGGACATCACCGCCATTCGGAGCCAGGAAGGCTCACGCCGCTTCCGTTGTGACATTGGGCGTTCGCCGCTGGCCTAGACGCTGTCGTCGTCCCCTTCGCCCGTCTCCTTCTTCGGGATGGGCTGGGTCGGCGCGGGGCGCCGGATCACCTTGCGCGGGACGGCCTCGGTCGGGGGTTGCTGCGGGGAGAACTCCTCGCCGGTGCCCTGCTCGAGGTCCTCGAGGGGGGCAGGCCGCGGCTGGACCGCTGGACCCGCGTCCTTCCTCGGCACCGGCGCGACCGGGCGGGCTGCCGGGGGTGCGCCGCCGCCAGGCCTTGCTGGGGGCCGTCGGCCGCGCTGCTCCTCGAGGAGTGTCCCGCACTTGTGGCAGACCTTGGCGGTCTTGCTGTTGAGCGTCGTGCAGTTCGGGCAGGCGCGAGAGCCCATCTTGCGCTGCTCCTCCTCCTCCCGGACCCAGTCCTCGAAGGTCATGTAGGTCGGCTGGCCCTGCCACCACGCCTGGAACTCGCGGTCCGTCAGCTTGCGCTGCGCCTGGGACTCCGCCTCGGCGCGGAAGCGGGCAACGAACTCCTTGTACTGGACCTTCATCTTGTCCTGGTAGGCCTCGACGGCGACCTCCCCGGTCGTGAACTCGACCTTGCACTCCGGGCACTGCTTGACGTCCAGGGGGATCCAGGACTGGCAGTTGGAGCACTTCGCCATGTCCTTCTCGAACTCGACGCCGCAGTTCTGGCACTTCAGGGAGTCGGCGGGGATGAACGTGCCGCAGTTGCCGCACTCGACCATCTTCCCGACGCCGCGGACCTTGCTGTAGATGAGGACTCCCGCGATGGAGCCGACGATGGCGGCGATCAAGATGATCCAGAGCCACGGCAGGCCCGTTTCTGCGGGCTTCACGAGCGACACGGTGGAACTCAGGGTGACCGGCGTCCCGGCGCCGACGCTCACGACGGCGGTGTAGGTGCCCTCGACCCAGCTGGTGGACGCGGGGAGCGACGCCTCGAAGTAGCCGTTGTCGTTCGTCACGGGGCTCGCGCTTCTCACCACGTTCCCCGTCGGGTCCTTCAGCGTGACGTTCACGAGGACGAACTTGACGGGGTTGCTTGTGCCCTCGAAGAAGAGGCGGCCGGACACCGTGATCGAGCGGTCCAGCGGGATGCTCAGCTGCAGGTCCGTGGGCGGCTGGAGGATGCTGATGACCACGGGCGGGAGTTCCACGGCGATGGCGAGCAAGGCCTCGTTGTTGGTGTCACTGACCTCCGAGATCTTGAATTCGGGATCGGCGACGAACCGCAGGGTCTGGGGGCCGAGGGCACTGAGGGTGATGCCCAGGATCGTCACGTCCACCTTCCCCCATTCCGCCTCGGTGGTGCCGACGGCGGCGGGGACGGTGATCCCGACCGTCGACTTCAGCCACTGGGCGCCGAGGAACACGGTCACGTTCACGTTGGCCGCCGCCGTTAGACCGAGGTTGTAGACCGTGAAGGTCGCATCCTTCGGGATATCCGACTTGAACACCGGGCCGATCCCGGACAGCGAGGAGGCCCGCAGGAACAGGTCCGGCTTCGTCAGGACGAGGAGCTGAGTGTCGACCGAATTGTCCGTGGTGTCCCAGTCGCAGAACTCCGGGAGCCCGGGCGAGCAGCCCACGGAGATCGTGACGGTGACGTTCACGGCGCCGGTCGCCGCGGGGGTCCACAGGAGCCCGACGGTCGCCTGGCTCTGCGAAGCGATCACCGGCACGGTGGCGTTGGGGGTGCGCGAGGTCGCGTCCGTTAGGATGGCCTTGGCCGTGAACGCCTTGGACGACTCCGTCCCGACGTTGTGCACGACGACGTTCACCGTGCCCGGATTGCCCTCCGACGGACTGACGGCGGTGATGTCGCTGGCGGCGAGGGAGAGGTCCGGCCACGCGAAGAGGGTCAGCGGGTCGGCCGCGGACTGTCTCAGGTTCCGGATGTTGTTCGACTCGTTCGTCTCCTCGATGTCGTTGAACCGGTCCACCATGACCCCGATGGTCGGGGATTCAATGGAGAGCGGCCGGTACGTGACCGTGAAGTTCACGATGCCCGTGCGCGGGATGTCCCGCGTGTCCGTGCCGATGCGGAAGGCCGCGTCGTTCACGTTGGCGTCGAACGTCCCCTCGTCGTTGAGGTCGATGTCGGTCCGGTAGAACGACACCGTGACGTTCTTCGTGTCGATGTTGCCGGCGTTCCGGACGGTGGCGATGATGGTGATGAGCGTGTTCACGGGCTGCTTGCCCCGGACCCCGTTCGGCCCGCTGATCCTGATCGCGAACACGGAGAAGTCGGGCGTGAGCTCGGAGAAGACGAGGTCGATGGTGAGGTCCATGTCCACCAGCGCGCTGACCTTGGTGTCCGGGAAGTGGGTCGTCGCATCGATGACGATGGAGCCATCGGACCGGTAGGTAGCGTTCGTCCAATGCGGGGCTCCGGCGAAGCGGTCCTCGCTGGGCGCCCGATAGGCGATGAAGCCTTGCGGGGCGCTGACCGGCCAGGTCGTCCCGCCCGCGAAGTAGAGGTCGTCTGCGATCGCCGGAGGGACGGCGACCCAGGCGAGCGTCGCCTCGTTCCACCACTCCAGGCCGATGCGGGCCCCCGGGAGCGGCGTCCCCGTGCCGTCGACGGCACGCACGGTGAGCCACCAGTAGCGGGAGACCTTCGCGCGCTCGTTGATGAGGCCCTCCCACCAGTTCCCGGCCTTCGTGAGCACGACCGAGGTCAGCTGGGCCCACTGCGAGCCCCGGAACCGGAGCTGGGAGGTGAGGTCGGCGCTGAGCGTCGCGTTGCGGAGGTCGAAGTCCACGGTCGCCGTGTTCCCGTCATCGCTCAGCAACCGGAGGTTCGTGACGGCGACGGTGAAGGTCGGGTCCCAGATCCGCGTCGTGGTGCGCGTGTCGATGTGCACCGACGAACCCGAGAACACGGACTGCTTGGAGATGACGACCGCCCCGGCGCCGGTGGCGACGAGGTCGCCATCGAGCGTCGAGCTCATCAGGTCGAGGCGTGCGCTACCCGCCAGATGCAGGGCGCCCGCGCCATCGGCCCCGTCCAGGAGGATCCGAGAGTCGGTGGCAACGACGCGGCCGTTCCCCTCGACGGAGATGACGAGCTTGGCATTGCTCTGGATGGTCGCGTCCTGGAGCGTGAGGACGCCGCTGTTGCGGACCTTGATGAAGTGCTTGTCGCAGAGGTCGTCCCCCTGCAGGAACGTCGCGGTCGTGCCGCTGAGCGTGACGGCGCCGGTGATGTCCCAGCTCTTGGCCGTCTGGACCTCGGAGGTCACGGGGAGGTAGTCGAAGCGGTCGTAGACGGTCACGTTGTCCGGGCCGCCGGGGAAGACCTGGACGTCGCTCGACACCTCGTTGTCGTCCTCCTGCGCGCTGCCCTCGTTCACGTTCCCGTCCACGTCGGCGAACGCGCCGATCGTCCGGAGGCCGCAGGTCGGGAAGCTGACGGACACCGTGGAGGTCACGGGCACCGTGGCGCCGGGGGCGAGGCCCGCCGGCACGGTCACGGCGTTGAAGGTCGTGCCGTCCTGCAGGAAGCTGACGTTGAAGGGTCCGGCGGAGACCTGCCCGCTGTTGCGGACGACCGCCTCGACCATCGCGCCGGAGCTGCCCGCCGTCGGGTAGGGCGCGGTGAGGGTCAGGTCCGCCACCTCGATGACCAGGTTCGGGACGAGGATCGTCGAGAAGATGGTGGTGTCCGTGTTGTCCGCCTCGCTGTAGGGGGCGGGTTCGGGAATCAGGTTCGCGGGGTCCACCCAGGCGATGATCGTGAACGTCCCGTCCGAGGGTGGGGTCCAGTCAATGGAGACGGACTCGAACGCCTGAGGGTCGATGGTCCCGACGACGCCTGTGCCGATGAGGTTCCCGACGTTGTCGCGGTAGAAGGCGACGAGGACCGAGGCGCCGGTCGGGAGGTCGCCGCCGTTGGACACGGTGGCGGTGAGCGTTACGGGGCTCCCGGAGTAGGCGGGGCCGGCGGAGACGGACACGCCGAGGTCCGGACCGAGGGCCGTGGCGGTGAAGCCCTGGGTGATGGCGTTGTTGCCTTCGGCGGTCTCCTGCACCGTGTTGTCCTGATCGGCGACGACCTGGACGTTGTGCTGCCCGGCGGTGAGGTTGATCAGGGGCACGGTGTAGGTCACGACCTGCCCGGGGATCATCGATTGGGGTGGTTGCTCATCGACGAGAATCAGGTTATCGAAGGTCCGGATGATGACCTGGTTCGCGCCGCCAACGCCTCCGTTCCGCACGGTGACCGTGGCGATGACGGTCCAGCCCTCGAGCGGCGTCGTGTTGTTGAACGTGACGCTCACCGCAATCAGGTCCGGTTGCGGGAGGGTCAGGTCGCTGAACGTGAAGGTCATGGCCAGGCGGTCGTCGCCTATCGCCATGTCCGGATAGGCGGCGAAGGAGAAGGATTGGACGACGGCGGCGGAGCCGGCGCGGGTGGCGGTGGTCCTGTAGTCCCCGTGGGTGATGCCATTCGGCTCGTTCGCCGTGGTAATCGTGTCCGTCCAGAGCGGAATAGTCGCTCGGCCGTCCAGGCCGGTGTCGTCCCACGTGGGACCCGGCACGCGGCCTAGCCACCCGACGACGCGGGCCGAGGGCTGCGCGGGGCTCGCCCCCGGGTTGTCCGGGTAGGAGGCGGCGGTGCCGTTCCGCTGCCAGGCGGACGCCAATGCGGCATTGGGCACGGGGACACCGTTCGAGTCGAGGGCGACCGCGTCAAGGAAGCGGAGGATGTAGGCGCTCGCCGTGTTGGCCACATCGATCGGCTGGGCGGCACGGTCCACGGAGTCCTCGATCCGCATCCCGTAGGCGAAGAGCTGCGAGGTCCCGAAGAGCGAGAACTGGTTGTGCTGATTCGACGCAACTGGCTCGAAGTCGACGCTCACGAACGAGTCGAACACCCAAACGTCCGAATTGCCGGTGGCCTGGATGTTCGCCGCGGCGCTCGGGCCGGCAACGAAGCCTTCGTAGAGGTTGAGGACATCAGACCGCACAATCTCGAGAACCGCGGAGTTTACGACGATGCCGGGGGCGTCGTCATTGAGGTCGACCTCGACGACCGACCATCCCAAGGCGGTCAGGGAACCCTGCTCGAGAGCCGTGACGGTGGAGTCCTGGATGCTCGCGCTCCCTCCCCCCGTGACCGTGAACGAGCCGGGGAAGACGATGGTCGACCCCGCCGTGGCGGCGAACTCCCCGCCGTTCACGGTGAAGGCCAACGCGACGTAGGGGTTGATCTGCTTGGGCGAGGTGGTCAACCAGCTGTTCACCAGGGTCATGCTCCCCTGGACAAGGAACGAGTGTACGTGGGTGGTGTCCTGGATGACCCGGATGCCGCCGTTGCTGACGGTCAGCACGCCGGTGCCGGTCACGGTCACGTTCCCGTCGACCTCGATCCAACCCTCGTACGATTCGACTGTGCTGATGGTCCAGTCCCCGTTGATGGTCACCGGGGCCCGCGCCACGGGCAGCGTCAGGGCCACGAACGGCATCCCGACGAGGACGGCCAACATCGCGCACATGCCACGCTTCCGACCTTCTCCGCTCAAGAACATGGGGGCAGCCCCCTGGCCCACGCGACCAGTCCGACAGCGTCGCGTTCAGGCAAGGAGTAATCCGCCGAGTAGGGCGAACCCTATTTATACGTTCCCGCGGAATTGGAGCGTGTCCAACGAGGAAAACGCGGTCTCAGACGACGCGCTTCTTGAGGACCTTCTTGCCGCCAAAGAGCCCCTTCTTCTCCGCCTTGGGCTCTTCCTGGATGCGCTGGCCGCAGGCGTAGCACATGATCGCGTCGGAGCTGATCATTGTGCCGCAGGACGGGCAGGCGATCTCCCCGGACTCCTCCCCCGCGGCGGCCGGCTCCTCCTTCTGGACGCGCTCGCCGCAGGCGTAGCACATGATCGCGTCCGCGCTGATCATCGTGCCGCAGGACGGGCAGGCGATCTCGCCGGACTCCTCCGAAGCGGCCTCCTCCTCGGTGACCTCCGGGGTCGGCCCCTTGACCTCCTCGCTCCCGACGATCTCCGCCTCGACCGGTCTGGCGGTGGCGGGGACCACCTTCGGCTCCGGGCGGACCGGGGCCGTCACGGGCGCCTTGACGGGGATGGCGGCCGGGGTCGTCGGGGTGGAGGTCTTGACCGCCACGGGGGCGGCGGTGACGGGGCGCATGGCCGGGGTGGAGGCAGCGGTCGCCAGGCGCTGTTCGCGCTGCAACAGGTCCTTTTCCTTCGTCAGGAGCTGGTTCGCGTCGGCGGTGAGCTTCTGGCGGCTCGTGGCGAGATCCTGCTCGTCCTTCGAGATGATCTTCTCGCGCTCCAGGAGATCCTTGCCCTTCATGATCTGGGATTCGAGCGCCGCCTTCTGCTCCTCCAGCGTCTTGAGGAGGCGCTCGTTCGCGGCGGTGACCTGCCCGCGCTTCTCGGCGGCGTCCTTGAGGGCCTGCGCGCCCTCCGCCTCGGCCTGGCGGACGCGGGACTCGCGCTCCATGATGCCCGACTCGCGCTCGGCGATCGTCTGCTCTCGCTGGGCGATGGCCTGCTCGCGGGACTGCAGCTCGTTCTGGACCTCCGTGACGCGCTGGAGGTTGCCCTCGACCTCGGTCTCGCGACGCGTGAGGTCCCGCTCGCGGTCGGCGGCCTTCGCCTCGGCGGCGGCGACGGCCTTCTCCTTCGCCTCGATCTCGGTGCGGGTGGACTCGATCTCGCGGCGGGACTTCTCGACGGCCTCGCGCTCGGAGGAGATCCTGCTGCGCTCCGACTCGACCGCGGCCTGGTCCGTCTCCAGCTGCTTCAGGCGGGTCGCAATCTCCTCATCGCGCTTCTTGAGCTCGGCCTCGCGCGTCTTGAACTTCTCTTCCAGCTTTCGGAACTCTTCGAAAAGCGAGCCGCCGGAGTCTTCAGCCATGGTTATGTACCGCCGGGAGACCGACTGACCGTTGGGAAGCCGAGGGCCGTATTAAGAACTTTGGGGGTGGTTACTCCGGGCGCCACGGAGGAGGCCGGAGGTCGCCGCAGCGCTGTCGCGACGGAGGCGCTGGCCCCATCCGATCCGCGCGCTCCGACAACTATATAGCGCATCGCTCGCGTCGAGCTGCCGCCGCAGGGAGTCATGCGTTAGAAGGTAGGCCGTTGCCCGATGGCGAACCCCGTTCATGCCCGGTCTGTGAGGCGCCCCTGGCCCCAGGCGTGATGGTGTGCAAGAACTGCGACACGGACCTCTCGCTCTTCGACCTCGATGGGGATGGCACCCTGGACCTGGACCGGGTGAAGGTGAAGAGCAAGGAAGACATCGACGCGTTCCTCCGGGCTCTCGGGGACGAGCATGACACCTCCTTCTCGGAGAAACTGAAGGAGATCGCGTCGGACGCGGAGTTCTCCTCGGGCGAGGGGGCGGTCGTCTTCGAGTGCCCCGCCTGCGGAGCCGAGGTCGACGCGGCCGCGGACAAGTGCCCCTCCTGCGGGGCCGAGTTCGCCTCGGAGGTGGGCTGCCCCAACTGCGGGGCGACCGTCGAGGCCGCGGCGACGGCCTGCGCGCAATGCGGGGCGCGGTGGGCCGCCGACACGGCGCTCCCCGCCGCGGACGCGAAGGGGCCGGACCTCCGCGGGCTCCTGCAGGCGGCGCGCGCGGCGAGGGGGAAGGCGGGAGAGACGCCCCTGGTCACGGAGCCCCGCCTTCTCAAACGGGAACTCCCCAAGCTGGTCAGCGAGGTCAAGCCGATGCTCCTCGTCACTCGCGAACTCGGGCTCGACCTCCCCGACGCGCGCGACCTGATCAACAAGGCGATCGCCGCGGGGAAGGCGCGGGACATGGAGCAGGCCGTGGCGCTCGTGGGGCAGGCGAAGCGCAGCCTGCATGCCGCGTTCACCGGCGCGATCCTGAAGTTCATCGAGACGCCCGTCCAGCTCCTGGCGAAGGGCGAGGCGTTCGGACCGGAGGCGGAGATGGAGACGCTCCTCCGAGAGACGATCTCGCTCCTGCACGATGGCGACTACCTGCGGGCCTACCAGGGCGCTGTCGCGTTCGCCGAGAAGTTCCCTTCGGTGAAGCCCGAGCCCACCGCCGACGAGGCCCAGACCGCGTTGCAGGCCGCCGAGGCCCTCTACCGCGACTCGACCGCGCTGAACATCCCCGGCGAGGGCGCCGAGCATCTCCTCGAGCAGGCGCAGGCAGCGCTCATCAAGGGGAAGCTCGGCGAGGCGGCGCGGCTGGCGGGGAAGTCACGAGACAGCATCCTCCGGATCCTCCCCGAGTACGTCACGAAGCAGATGCGCACCGCCCGCGAGCAGCTCCTCGAGGCGAAGTCCCGCGGCGGGAACCTCACGCGCGAGGTCGGGCTGCTGAAGCAGGCGAGCATCCACCAGAAGCGCGAGGAGTACGATTCGGCCCTCCGGTACCTCCGCCTCTTCAGTGAAGAGATCCGGAAACGCTGACCCCCTGGCAAAGGGTTATGAGGCCTCAGGAACTCCGCGGCTCCGGATGGCCCGGGACTTCCACGTCTTGGAGGATTTCGACCTCGACGGGAAGACGGTGCTATGCCGTGTTGACATCAATTCTCCGATCGACCCCGGGAGCGGCCGGCTCCTGAACGACGCCCGTCTGCGGGAGCATCTCGTGACGCTGCGGGACCTCCGCGGCGCCAAGGTCGCGCTCCTCGCGCACCAGTCCCGCCCGGGAAAGGACGACTACACGACGCTGGAGGCGCACGCGGAGCGCCTAGGGTACCTACTCGGTCGCCCCGTGACGTACGTCGACAGCCTGTTCGGCTCTTCCGCACTCACCGCCATCGACGCGATGTCGGCGGGGGACGTCGTCCTCCTCGAGAACGCCCGGTTCTATGCCGAGGAGGAAGCGCTCGCCGACGCGAAGCCCGAGAAGATGGCGAACACGCACATCGTCAGGCGCCTGGCTCCGCATGCGCAGTACTTCTGCCTCGACGCCTTCGCGGCCGCGCACCGCGCGCAGCCGACCCTCTGCGGCTTCGCGGAGGTCCTGCCCACCTTCGCCGGGCGCGTGATGCAGCGCGAGCTCGAGATGCTCGACCGCGCCATGACGTCCACGGAACGCCCGAAGATCGCCATCTTCGGCGGCATCAAGATCGACGACTCCATCGAGGTCACGAAGCACATGCTCGCCGCCAACGTCGTGGAGAAGGTCCTGACCACTGGGGGGGTCGCCACCGCGTTCCTCCAGGCGCAGGGACACGATCTGGGTTCGCCGACGACGGAATTCATGCGGAAGGAGATCGAGGGGTACGACGCTCTCGTGGAACAGTGCACGCTCCTCCTGACGAAGTTCCTGGGGCGCATCGAGGTGCCCACGGACCTCGTGGCGAACAACAACGGTCACCGCCAGGCGCTCCGGCTCAAGGAGCTCCCCGCCGCGCACCCGATCGCGGACATCGGCCTCGACACGATCGTCCGGTACGGCGCGGAGATTGCCGCTGCAAAGACGGTCATCCTGAACGGGCCGGCGGGGGTCTTCGAGATCGAGGAGTTCTCGACGGGGACGCGCGAGCTGTTCCGGGCCGTGGCGGAGTCGGAGGCGTTCACCGTCGTGGGGGGCGGGCACACCGTGGCGGCGGTGGAGCAGTACGGCCTGCAGGACAAGATCGACCACGTGAGCACCGGTGGCGGGGCGCTGATCCACTATCTCTCGGGGAAGACCTTGCCCCTCGTCGAGGCCCTGAGGCGCTCGCGGAAGAAGTTCCCCAAGGCCGCTTAGGGCCACCCCTCAGATATTTGAGGGCCCGGGGGCTCTCGCGGCCGTGGAGTTCCGGCTGCGATCACCGCCAGAATGGGGTGCCGATCCGGTGCCCCTGGAGAAGCGGGTCCTCCGGGGGTTCGACTTCTTCGTGCTGTGGTTCAGCCTCGGCGTCGGACTCCTCGTCATCCAGGCCGGCGTCCTCCTCACGGCGCCGTTCGGGTCGGGGCTTTCGTTGACCGAGGCGCTCTTCGTGATCGTCGTCGGCTCGGTCGTCGGGAGCCTGATGCTCGGCGCCTCCGGCCTCATCGGGTCGCGCTATGGCGTGCCGTCGATGGTGAGCCTGCGCCCCGTCTTGGGTCGCACGGGCTCGTACGTACCCACGGTACTGAACGTCCTGCAGCTCGTCGGGTGGACGAGCTTCGAGATCCTGATCATGGCGGAGGCGGCGACGCTTCTCCTCGGCGAGAAGGCGGGATCGGCAGTGAACTTCGTCTTCCTCGTCGTGTTCGGATTCGTGTGTGGTCTGCTGGCCCTTGGCGGTCCGCTCGTCGTCGTCCGCCGGTGGCTCTCGAGACTGGGCATCTGGCTCGTCATCGGGTCGACCGCCTTCATCACCTTCTTCATCCTCGTCGCGCCGCCAGCGGGGGGGTGGGGCGGGTTCACGAGCCCCTCGTTGAACCTGCTCGGCGGCCTCGACCTCGTGATCGCGATGCCGATCTCCTGGTGGCCGCTCCTCAGCGACTACAGCCGCTTCGCGACGAACGGGAGGTCGGCGGCGACGGGGACCATCCTCGGATACATCCCCGCCAACGTGTGGTTCTTCTTCCTCGGCGCGGCGGCGGTCGTGCTCCTCGGACAGTTCAGCGCGGCGGGGGCGATCCTCGCCACGGGCGTCGGCGGCCTCGCGCTCCTGTTCATCCTGGTGGACGAGACGGACAACGGGTTCGCGAACATCTACTCCACCGCCGTCTCCGCGCAGAACCTTCGGCCGAGATTGCCGCAGCGTTGGCTCGTGGTTGGTGCGATGGCGGTGGGGATTGTCTTGGCGGGGGTCCTCACCGCCACTGGCGGGCTCAACGCCGCCTTGAGCTACGAGTTCTTCCTTCTCCTTGTCGGCGGGTTCTTCGTTCCCCTCCTCGGCGTCGTCACCGCCGACTGGTTCGTCGTCCGCCGCGGACAGTACGACCCCGCCGAGTTCCGTGAAGCCTCCCCGGCACTGCGCCTGGCACCCTTCGTGGCCTGGGTGGCGGGGATCGCCGTGTACTTCGGCGTGAACGGCATCCTCTTCTTTCAGATCGCCCCGGTGCTCCCCGCCATCGGCGGGAGTCTGCCCGCGTTTGCGGTTGCCGCCGGTCTTCACGCCCTGATTTCCCGGGTCGCGTCGCCATCGCCACGAGTGGCCACGGGAGGATGAGACCGTCGTCAAAGCTCCTTGGCGGAGCCGGATGCCCCTGGAGGCCGACCGGGAGTATTGGGCTGTCGCGACGTCCCTTCACGTGCGCGGGATCCACCGCCTTGGGAAGTTCTTCCGGTACACGAGGCGCATCGGAGCGCAGCTGGAGGGGCAGAAAGGGTTCGTGGGATTCGCGCTCCGGACCAACATCCCGAGGATGAGGTTCTGGACCTTCACTGTGTGGGAGGACGGCGCTTCGGTCCGCGACTTCGCGAACGCGGGAAGCCACGCCGAGGCGATCCGGGAGCTCCGCCCGTCGCTGAGGAAGTTCGGGATCACCCGGTGGAGCGCGGCGGGAAGAAACCTGCCACCGTCGTGGCCTGACATTCTCAAGAGACTCGACGAAGCAGGTCAGAACGTCTGAGCGCCAAGAGCCACCGCAGGGATTTGAACCCCGGGCCTGCAGTTTACGAAACTGCCGCTCTAACCATGCTGAGCTACGGTGGCGCGCCTGCGACGAAGAGCGGTTCCGATAAAAGGTTATCGCGGTGGGCGTTCCTCCCTGTGCGTGGTCGAAGCGGCCTCCGGCTGGATCTACACCGCCAACGGCTTCGTCGAGGGCAGCGTCACGTGGGCCGACGGCCGCATCGTGGAGGTCTCGCGGCGATGCAAGCGAAATGGGCTCCGCGGCATCATCCTCCCGGGACTCGCGAACGCCCACACGCATCTTGCCGACGGCCTGGTCCGAGAGGAACTCCGTGGCGGCATCCTCGACCTCGTCGCTCCTGGAGGGTTGAAGCACCAGGCCCTCGCCGCCGCGAGCGGCCGGGAGATCACCGCCGCCATCGGCTCCGGACTCGACACGATGTTCCGCTCCGGCACCACCTGGTGCGCCGACTTCCGTGAGGGAGGCGTACCGGGGGTTCGACAGATGATCACCGCCAAACGCGGACGGCCCGTCGGCGGATTGATCCTGGGGCGGCCCTCGGTCGCCCGCTTCGATCGCAAGGAGCTCGCCGCCATCTTGCGGGTCGCGGACGGCGTGGCGGTGAGCGCGATCAGCGACTGGCCCCGCGACGCCTTGGAAGCGGTCGCGTTCGAGACGCGAAGGGCCGGGAAGGTGTTCGCCCTCCATGCAAGCGAGCGAGTCCGCGAAGACATCGATGCCGTCCTCGACCTCAAACCCGCGTTCCTCGTCCACATGGTCCAGGCGACTCGGGGCGACCTGGCCCGCGTCGCGGACGCCGACGTCCCGGTCGTGGTCTGCCCCCGCTCCAATCTCTTCTTCGGCCTCGTCCCGGACATCCCGCGCCTCCTGTCGGCGGGGATCCGCGTCTTCCTCGGCACCGACAATGCGATGGTCTCGACGCCCTCGATGCTCCGGGAGATCGAGACCGCGTACAAGGTCGCGCGACTGAAGGGCGAGATCGCCGCCGCGAACGTCGTCTCGATGGCGGTGGGCGCACGAAACGCATTTACCGGAGGGGGAGCTACGGGCCTCACGGAAGGCGACCCCGCCGACCTCGTCGTGCTTGACCTCCCGCCCGGGGACCCCGCGGCGGGAATGATGCGCGCGACCGGGGCCGACGTCGCACTCGTCACCGCCAGAGGCAGGACATGGAGGAGAGACCGCGCCGCCAAGGCCGTCCGCCAGCGGAGCGGATCGAGGTGATCGGATGACGCGGTCCGAAGACGTCATGGCGCTCTCCATCCGCCGCGGGTTCCTCTGGCCCGCCGCCGACCTGTACGGCGGTTTCTCCGGCTTCTACGACTACGGGCATAGCGGGGCGGCGCTGAAGCGGAAGTGGGAGGACCGCTGGCTGTCCTACTTCCTCGGCCTCGACGACAACTATCACCTCATCGACGCCGCGACCATCATGCCCGAGGCCGCCCTGAAGGCAAGCGGGCACGTCGAGCATTTCACGGACCTCCTCGTGAGCTGCCTCCGCTGCAAGGAGACCTTCCGCGGCGACCACCTCCTCGAGGCGAAGGTCGGCGGCGTCTTCGAGGGCTTGACCCCAGAGGAACTCGGAGCGAAGCTGAAGGAGGCGGGCGTCGTCTGCCCGGAGTGCAAAGGAACCCTGGGCGACCCGCGCCCGTTCAACATGATGTTCCCCGTGGCCATCGGGCCCACGGGCGCGGACAAGGCGTACCTGAGGCCGGAGACCGCGCAGGGCGTCTTCCTCAACTTCAAGCGGGAGTTCGAGGCGCTGCGGCGGCGGCTGCCCCTCGGCCTCGCGATCGTCGGGCGCGCGTACCGCAACGAGATCTCGCCGCGGCAGGGCACGTACCGCATGCGAGAGTTCCAGCAGGCCGAGCTGCAGATCTTCTTCGACCCTGCTACGTTCGACACGCAGGTCCCCTTCGACGCCGTGGCGGCGACGCCCTTGCACATCACGTGGGCCGGGCATCGCGCGGATCGATCCTTCGAGACGCTGGCGGCGTCCGAGGTCACCGCCAAAGGCGTCCCGCGGTTCTTCGCCTACCATCTGGCGGTGGTCCAGCGGTTCTACCTGGAGGTCCTGGGCCTCCCACCGGAACACTTCCGCTTCGCCGAGCTCTCGGAGAAGGAGCGCGCGTTCTACAACCGGGTGCACTTCGACATCGAGGTGGCGCAGGAGTCGCTCGGCGGCTTCCGGGAGGTCGGCGGCGTCCATTACCGAGGCGACCATGACCTCGGCGGCCACGCGCAGGGCTCCAAGCAGAACCTCAGCGTGAACATCGACGGGCGCAAGTTCACCCCCAACGTCCTCGAACTCTCCTTCGGTGTCGATCGCAACGTGTGGGCCCTCCTGGACGCGGGCTACGGGCAGAGGGAGGAGCGTCTCGTGCTCCGACTGCCGCCGCGCCTCGCTCCGATCACCCTGGGGATCTTCCCCCTGGTGAAGAAGGACGGTCTCGCGGAGATCGCCCGGGACCTGCACGCCTCGCTGCGGACACGCTACGATTGCGTGTACGACCCGAGCGACTCGGTCGGCCGGCGGTATGCCCGGCTGGACGAGATCGGCACCCCGCTCTGCATCACCGTCGACTACCAAACGAAGGACGACAGGACGGTCACCCTGCGTCGTCGGGATACCGGGGAGCAGTCGCGCGAGTCCCTGGATGCCCTCGTCCCCGCCATCGAGGCCGCGCTCGGGCCCTCGACCTGGTAGCCTGGTAGACCATGTGTGACATTCTCTAGCAGGGTTGAAATACGAGGCGTGATACTACGTGTCACGGAGCAAACGGGGGCGGACGCGATGCGAATCCAGATGGGGCTGGTGTGCGCGGCGGCGGTGATCGTTCTCTTGGCGGCGGGCCTGTCGAGGGCCTCGTCGACGGAGCAACCCTTGCGCCTGGACCTCTCTCTCCAGGCCGGCGGCGGCGGAGGCACCCTCGTCGTCTCGGTGACGAACACGGGGGACACGGACCTCTACTCCGTGTACCTGGAGTCCGCGGTCCCGAGCGGCCTCGCGGTCTCCGTCTCCGACGGCTCCATCGTCGGCGGGGTCTGGCGGCTCGTCATCCCGCTCCTGGCTCCGGGGAAGTCGGCGGGGGCCGCGCTCGACTACACCTACCTGCGGGCCGCCGCCTCAGGCTTCGAGATCCGTGCCCAGGGACTGGGCGTCTCGCCGGTGACCGCGTCCACGACGGTGCCGGCCCCGCCGGTGTCGCTCGGGGTCTTCGTCCTCCTGGCGTTCCTCGTCGTCCTCTCGGCGGCGATCGCGACCCGCGCCGCGGGGCAGCGCCCGGAACACCTCTTCCTCCTTCATCGAGGGGGGGCGGTCCTCGCTTCCCGTGGGCGCACCTACCGCGATCCCGACCTCCTCGGGGCCATGCTCGTGATCATCCAGCACGCCATGCGCCGCGGGCTCCGCGACCCCTCGGCCACCCTCCAGGAGATCCACTTCGACGGCCGCACGCTGTACCTCGTCCACGGGCGGAACGCCCTGATCGCCGCCGTGGCCTCGGGCGAGTCGCGCCCGCGCCTGAAGCGCCGCCTGGCCTCGGCCCTGCGGCAGTTCGAGCGGGCCAACGGCCAGACGCTCCAGCGGTGGAACGGGGAGCTCAGCGGGCTGCACGGGCTCGACCGCGTCCTGGCCCGGGTGTAGGCGCTCCTGCCTCTGATAACAACGCCGCCACTCTTTTATGGGCCGCGGGCGGGTGCTCGCCTGTCGGGGAGAACCAGTGGCGGACTCGGACGTAATCACCAGCGTCGCTGTCCTTGCCGCGGGCTTCATGGCCCTCGAGGGACTCTGGCTCGCCTACCTCACCCGCGCCATGCGCCGCGAGCGGCAGTTCAAGGCCGAGGAGAAGGCCGAGGAGGCCGCCGCGGAGAAGCGCACGCTCATCGAGGACCTCTTCCTCCTCCACCGCTCCGGGATCCTCCTCAAGCACTACACTCGCCGCCTCCGGCCGACGGTCGACTCCGACCTCCTCAGCGGCATGCTCGTCGCGGTCCAGGAGTTCATCAAGGACACCTTCCGCGAGGAGAAGGGCCATGTCAACGAGATCCGGTTCGGCGAGATGCGCCTCGTGATCGTCGAGGGCAAGTGGACGATCCTCTCCGGCGTCATCCGCGGGGAGCGGCCGATGGACATCCTGCCGCAGATGCAGGTCGCCATGTCGGAGATGGAGACGAAGTACGAGGACCCGTTGCTGAAGTGGAGCGGGGACATGGACGAGCTCCCGGAGATCGAGAGCATCATGAACGACCTCCTCGCGGGGAAGTTCAAGGGCCGCAAGCCGACGGTCCACGCGCGCCCGGCGCCGATTCCAATTCCATCCAGCAAAGGTTAAATCTCGCGCCCGGTTTTGAAGCGGCGCCGTTGCCCTCGTGAGACAGGCTCTGAGGAGGGGGTCCCCGGTGTCCCGCGTCGGATTCTTCGTCCTCGCCACGCTTTTCATCGCGCTCGCCCTCGCGCCAGCGCCCCCCGTCACCGCCGCGGCGCCGATCGACTTCTACCTGACCGCGTCCGTGCAGGACGTCGACCCGGGCGACAACGTGACCTTCCGCGCGATCCTCGACAACGCAGGGCCGGGGACCGCGCAGCGGGTCTGGATCAACATCACCCTCGATGACAACGTGACCTATGTCGGGGACAACGCCCCGACCGCCCTCGGCGGCGTCTTCCAATCGAGGACCTTCGCGCTCCCGACGATCCGCTACATCATCGACAGCTACGCCCCCGGGAACCGCACGATGGAGGTCTGGACGCGGGTGGAGGCGCCCGTGCTCGATCAGGAGCGCATCCTCACCGTGTGCTCGCTGGAATACCTGGATGACGTGGGAGCGAAGCCGGCGACGCAATGGACTCAGGCGGTCCCCATCGTGCAGGTCGCGTCCCTCGCCCTCGGCTTGCGCGGCCCGACGCAGGTCTCGCCGTCGTCCTCGTTCGACTACGTCCTTTGGTACAACAACACAGGGAGCTACCAGGCCAGCACTGTCGACCTTCGTGTGGCCTTGCCGCCGGAAGTCGCTTTCGTCTCCGTGACGGGGGGCGACGCGGGAGGCTGCGTGCCCGACGGTCGTTGGGTGAACTGCACCGTTGCCCTCGTCGGACAAATCATCCCCTTCGGCCCGAAGTCGCTGCGCATCGCGGTCTCCGTCGGCGTCGTCCCCTTCGGCACCTCCCTTCTGGCCCTCGCCGACGCCTCGTATGCGGCTGACGACGATGGGGACTACGCGCTCACCGCGCGCGCGACCCTCACCTCCAACGTGTCCGGGGACACGCGTCTCGTCGTCGCCGTCGTCCCCGATGCTGCCATCGTGCCGCCTGGTGGGGTCGTCCACGTGCACTTCGAGCTGCGGTCCATCGGCACCGTGCTCCCCCCGCGGGCCTGGTTCAACGCAACGCTGCCGCCCGACACCACGGTGGTCACCGCCACACCGCCCCCGACCTCCGCCACCGCGAGCGTCGTCCGCTGGGACGTGGCGTCCCCTGCGGCCGTGTCCGAATTCGCTCTCGAGCTCCATGTGGCCGATACGCTCTCCAACGGGACGGTCCTCCTCGTCGGGGCCGCCGCGGACTACACGGACGTCCTAGGCAGGAGGATGCCCGCGGCGGACGGGAATGCTGCAGTCCTTGTCCTTACCGGCCTGCCCGACCTCGTCCTATCATTCACGAGCTCGCGAACGACCGTCCCCACCGGAGGCACCGCCGCGGTCACCGCCGAGATCCGCAACGAGGGGGCCGGCCGCGCCGAGTCGGTGACCCTCAACGTCGAACTCCCCGACGACATCCTCCTCGACTCGTCGACGCCGGCCGCGACCCTGGTGTCCGGGCGCTACCGGTTCGACCTCGGGGCCTTGCCGCCGGGGACCACCGTAGTGACCCTGACCTTGCGCCTCAGCGCGTCCGCGGTGACCGGTGCGTCCCTCCAGGTGAACGGCAGCCTCACCTACACGGACGTCGAGGCGCGACCGCTCCCGGCGGTGACCGAGGGCCTCGCCCTGACCGCGGGCCCGCCGGAGTCCGACCCCATACTGATCCTGGCCATCGGCGCGGGCATCGCGATCGCCGTCCTCATCGTCATCGGGGCTCTGGTGGTGAACTTCCTGCGGCGCGGCAAGCCCGACTACGCCGAGGTCTTCCTGCTGCACAAGGACGGCATCCTCCTCGGGCATTTCGAGAAGACCTCCGCCACCGAGATCGACTCGGACGTCCTCAGCGGAATGCTCATCGCCGTCCAGAACTTCATCAACGAGTCGTTCATCGGCAAGGACTGGGAGACCTCCCCCAAGGAGGGCCTCGACGAGCTGAAGTTCGGGCAGTACCGGATCAGCCTCGTCCGCGGCGAGACCACGGTCATCGCTGCCGTCGTCTCCGGCCCAAGGCCCGAGGAGGCCCACCGCCAGCTGCGCCTCGTGCTCGAGGACATCGAGAAGGAGTTCGGCACGGTGCTGGCGACGTGGAACGGCGACATGGACGCGGTGAAGGGGGCGCATCGCTATGTGGAGGAGCTGCTGGCGGGGAAGTACGCGCGGCGGCGCTGAGGCGGCCAAGGGTTATATGAGAAGGGCCGTTGTCGGGACGAGGCGATGGCTGCCGGCGGCGTGATCAAGAAGAAGGTCGTCCTCTTGGGGGACGGCGCGGTCGGCAAGACGAGCCTGGTGCGACGGTTCGTCATCGACAAGTTCAGCGACGACTACATCGCCACCATCGGCACGAAGGTCACGAAGAAGGACCTCCGGATCGAGAGGCCCGGGACCACCGTCGAGCTCACGGTCATGCTCTGGGACATCCTCGGGCAGAAGGAGTACCAGCAGACGCACGAGAGCAGCATCCGCGGCGCGCGCGGGGCCTTCGTCGTCTACGACGTCTCCCGTGCGGAGACGGCCCAGAGCCTGAAGTCGTTCTGGCTGCCGCTCCTCACCCGCGTCGTCGGCCCCGTCCCTATGGTCGCGTGCGCCAACAAGATCGACCTTTCCCCAGACCGCGATGCGGAGCTCGTGCGGTTGAAGGAGCTTGCCGGGTCGAGCCCCCATTTCCTAGTCTCCGCGAAGACGGGGGAGAACGTGGAGAACTCGTTCCTCGCGCTCGGGGAGCTCCTGGTCCAGCAGGGCGAGGACAACATCCCCTCCGGGTTCCCGATGCCCGAGACCGGGGTGCACGTCTCGACCCTGGCCGGCGTGGTCGACCGCGTCATGAACGACTTCTGCCGCGGGTTCGGCGGCATGGAGGCGGGGATGCCGATCGTCCGGCAGCAGTTCTCCCGCGCCCAGGTCGACATCAACCACCCGACGAAGGACGGGCTGCGCCGCGCGATCCTCCTCCTCTCCGAGGTCGAGCGGGAGTTCCGCGCCCCCGACGACGTCAACAAGAACCGCGACCGCCGCCTCGCATGGCTCCGAGAAGTTCAATAGTCCGCGCCCCCTCCCGGGTGGCGGTGACGGTCCAGCACAAGGCCAAGGTCCTCCTCCTCGGCGACGGAGCCGTGGGGAAGACGAGCCTGATCCGCCGCTACGTCGAGGACAACTACCAGGACGGGTACATCGCCACGATCGGCGCGAAGGTGACGAAGAAGGACGTCACGCTCCAGGAGGAGCTCTTCGAGACGACGGCGAGCCTGATGATCTGGGACGTGCTCGGGCAGCACGACTACACGCGCGTGCAGGAGGGCGCGTTCGCCGGGGCGCGCGGGGCGCTCCTCGTCTACGACGTGAACCGGACGGAGACCTTCGACAACCTGAAGAAGTTCTGGATCCGGCGTCTGTGGACCGTCGTCGGGAAGGTGCCGGTGGCGGTGCTCGGGAACAAGGTCGACCTCCTCCACGACCGGTCGGAGGAGATCCAGCGGCTGCACCATCTCGGGGAGAGCCTCGAGTGCACGGGGTGGCTCACCTCCGCGAAGACCGGTGAGAACGTCGAGCTCGCGTTCCTCTCGCTCACCGGGGCGATCCTGAAGTCCGAGCTCACCGAGGACCCGAAGCGGGTGAAGGTCCAGCTCGGGGAGGGCGTGGACCCGTACTCCGCCTCCGCCGTGGCGGACAAGATCATGATGGACTTCTGCAACATCGCCGGCGGCGTCGGCCCGGGGATGCCAGTCGTGCGGCAAGTGTTCGCGCAGTCGGGTATGGACATCCGGAGGCCGACGAAGAGGGCGCTTCTCAAGGTGATCGACGCGCTCGCGATCGTCGAGCAGGGCCTCCAGATGAAGGATGACATCGAGGCGAACAAGCAGCGGCGGCTTGCGTGGATCACCGAGATCAAGGAGTGAGCCGCTTCGCCATGTACGGACCGCTTCGCTCGTATCCGAATCGGCGGTAATAGCCGCGGACGCCGACCCCGCTCGTCACCGCCAATTCACCGCCATCGTGCTCCTCGGCGGCGATGTGTTCGCACTCCTGGAGCAGGAGCCCTCCGAGTCCGCGGTGCTGCCACCGGCCCTGGGGTTCCCCGCCGATCGGAACGATCTGCCCGTAGACCTTCAGTTCCCGGAGAAACGCCCGGCCCCCGAGGCGCAGGCGGGCGAAGGCGTACACGGTCTCCGCCTCATCGTCGTACGAGAGGAAGACCTCCTTGCCATCGCTCGCCTCGTACTCCTGGCGGTGGAGGACAGGTTCCGCATCGTCGCGGCGCAGCCCGACCTCGCGGCAGCGGAGGCACTTGCACGAGGTGCCCTGTTCGTTCATCCGCTTGGCCACAAGTTCCCGGACGTTCCCCTTCGTCGTGCCGCCGCGGATGTCCTGGGCGTTGATCTCACGCTGGATGCGCTGGATGCGGACGTACGGCGGGACGAAGGCTTTCACCTCCGCCAGGAGGTCGACGACTTCCTCGGTCTCCAAGGGACGGTACTCTCCGAGGAGCCATTGGCGGTGAAGCGCGGTGCGCTCGACAACGACGGTCGGATAGATCTTCATCATGTCCGGCCGGTAGTCCGGGTCCTCGAAGAGGCGGCGGAAGTTCTCCACGTCCATGGCCCGGGTTGTCAGCGGCAGGCCCGGCATCATGTGGTAGCAGACCTTCAGCCCGGCCTCCTTGGCGCGCCGGGTGGCCTCGCGGGAGTCGGCGTCGGTGTGCCCGCGGTGGGTGATGTCCAGCACCTCGTCGTAGGTCGACTCGATCCCGAGCTCGACCCGGGTGGTGCCGAGGCGCAGCGTGTCCTCGATGATCTCGGCGGTGAGGAAGCAGTCCGGCTTCGTCTCCACCGTCATCCCGATGCACCGGCTCGGGGCGCCCTCGTTGGCGGTGTGTGCCGATACCAAGTCCGGACTGATCGTTTCGTTCAACGCATCGAAGCAACTCTTCACGAAGGACTCGCGGTACGCCGGGTCGTGCGCCGTGAAGGTGCCTCCTTCGATGATGAGGTCGACCTTGTCCGTGTCGTGCCCGTTGCGGCGGAGCTGCGCGACGCGGGCGGTGACCTGGGCGAAGGGGTCGAACGCGTGCTGCTTCCCGCGCATCGCGGCCGGCTCCTTCCCCGTGTAGGACTGCGGGGTGCCCCAGCTCGGGCCTCCGGGACAGAAGGTGCACGTGCCGTGGGGGCACGCCTCCGGGGCGGTCATGGCGGCGATCACCGCCACGCCGCTTCTCGTGCGGACGGGCTTGATCTGGAGGAGGGACCGGAACTCCGCGCGCCGATGCTCGGGCAGGGCAGCGAGGACCTCGGAGTCGCTCGGGATCTTAGGGACCGGCCAGCTCACCGCCAACTCCAGCTTGAGCCGGTGGAGCTCCTCCTTCGAGCCGATGCCCCCTTCCTCGACACGTCGCAGCAGGGCCTCAAGATACGACACGTCCACGGCAGAGACATCTCCCGCCAAGAAGGTTGCCGGACCTGCACCTTCAGGGGATGAGGAGGGCGAAAATCCCGACCACGACGCTTCCCACACTCCAGACGATGACCAGGGGCCAGGTCGCCGCGGCTCCTTCCTTCGTGTCGCGGAAGTAGGCCAGGATGGCCGTAACGAGGCCGACTATCGGGAGAAACAAGTAGAGCAGAGCCAGCCCCAGTGCGGCTTGGGTCTTCACAAACCAGCCCTTCGCGAGATCCAGGTGCTCGTTGATCTCGACGACCGTCTCCTGCAGATTCTGGACCGCCTGCTGGTACCCGAAACTGCCGATGGACTCGTTCGCCGCCACGGCGAGCGCCGTGTCCCGGGATTCCCGGATGTTCAGACGGATCTGATCCAGGTCCGTGTCCGGGGTGGGGAACCACCAGGCGGGGTTGCCATGGAAGGACTCCAGGATCGACAGGGAGCGGTTGAGGTACGAGGCCATGTCCACGAGGTTGTTCGTGGCTCGGGCACGCCAGTTCCACTCGATCGCCTGCTTGACCGGATAGGTCTTCTGGACCCCGACGTCCCAGAGCCCTATCGAGGCCACAAGAAAGACGACGATCAACGAGATCGTGCAGACATTCGAAGCGAGTCGGAGCCGGCGGGCGCCCGTCGGCTTGCTTGCTTCAGCCGGTTCAGCCAGCGAGTTCAGCCTCAGTCCGTGAGTCACGGCCGGGTTTAAGCCTCCTTGTTTGAGCCCGCCCCGTCCCGAGCGACAGGCGAACTGGGCTTCCCTGAGGGCTGCTTGACCCTCACCCGAACATCGGGCCTTCGTAGTCCTTCGTCTCGGACGTCCTGCCCGTGCGCTTCACCCGGCGGCGCTGCGTCACCTGGCGGCCGACGAACGAGAAGTCGGTGCGGAGAAGGCGGACGTACGTCTTCTCCCCGACCGTCTCGACCTCGACGATGCCGCGGGACTGCAGGGCCTTCAGCGTGCGCTGGAGGCGCTCGGCGGGGATGCGCAACGCGAACTCCAGGTCCGCCACGGTGGCGGGGTACTTCTCCAGGAGGAGCTTCAGGATGCGGCCCTCGAGGGTCGAGGTCTCGATGACGATCGTGGCGCGGGGATGGCGCCGGCGGGATTTCACCCTTCGCTTAGACGTCGCGGCGGCGGAGCGAGAGGTAGGCGAGCAGGAGCGGGATGAGGGTCCAGAGAGCGAGCGACGCGACGACCGAGCCGGTCGTGACGAACCCGGGAACTCCGCTCACCGCCAACCCGCCCGCGCTGGTCTCGCCGAACACCTGGCCGAGGAAGAGCTGGAACGCCTGGGAGGGGTTGAACATCTGGGCCCCCCAGTACCAGTCAGGGAAGTCGATGGAGAACCGGCCCCGGGAAGGGTCGGGGAACTCTCCTCCCGTGGCGCGGTACACGCCGATGAGGATGAGCGTGTAGAGGAACGCGAAGAACATCCAAAGGAAGACCCCGATGCCCAGCGCCGAAGATCGCTTCTGGACGAGCGAGGAGAAGAACAATGCGAGCGCGATGAAGGCCGTGCCGAGCAGGATGGCGGCGCCGAGCATCGCAAGGTACGCGTCCGCGTACGCCGTCCCCGCCACCGCGGCGACGACCACGCCCGCCGCCCCGTAGCCCACAACGATCGTCGTCGCGAGTGTGAGGGTGAGGCCGAGGAACTTCCCCAGGAGGAGCTCCAGGCGCGTCAGGGGGAGGCTGAGCAGGAGAGCCAACGACCCCTGCTCGCGCTCACCTGCGATGGCGGCAAAGGAGAGCATCAGGGCAATGATCGGGATGAGCAGGATCGTGGTCGTGCCCATCAGGAGGGCGGTGCTCTTGAACCCCTGGATGCCGACATTCCCGCCGGAGGACGCCGCGCCAAAGTACGAGGTGATGAGCGCGAGGAGGAGGAAGATGAACGTCACGCCCAGGATCCACTTGTTCCGCACGCTGTCGAGGTACTCCTTCTTCACGACGGCGCGGATGGCGGGGAGCGAGATCACAAGGCGGCCCCCTTTCCGGTGTACTGCAGGAAGACCTCTTCCAGCGTCGGGTCGTCGGAGCGGAAGTCGAGGATCTCATGCCCCGCCTGGACGAGGGCCGCGATCACGCGCGCCTTCGCGACCGGCTCGCACTGCACGACGAGCTCCTCACCGATGGACTGCGCGGCGGTGACGCCGGGGAGCCTCGCCGCCACGGCACCGGCCGCGTTCATGTCTCCCGCCACCCGCAGGCGGAGGCGCGGGTTCACCCCTAGCTTGCCCCGTAATGCCGCCACCGTGTCCAGGGCCACGAGCTTCCCGCGGTTGAGGATCGCCACGCGGTCCGCGACCTCCTCCACCTCGACGAGGATGTGCGAGGAGAAGAAGACGGTCGCCCCGCGGGCCCGCGCGCGCACGAGGACGTCCTTCACCTCCCGCCGCCAATGCGGGTCGAGTCCCTCCATCGGTTCGTCGAACAGGAGGAGCGAGGGTTTCCCCAGGAGCGCCTGGGCGACACCGAGCATCTGCCGCATGCCTTTCGAGTACTGTCCAACGCGCTTCTTCCCGTGCTCCGCCAGCCCGACGTCCTTCAGCAGGCCGGGGATCTGCTTCTTGTCCCCCCCCTTCAGCTCCGCGAAGAACTCCAGGGTCTGCGTGGCGGTGAGGTTCGGGTAGAACGCGATGCGCTCCGGGAGGTAGCCGATCTTGCGCCGGAACTCCCGGTGGGTCATGTCCACGGGCTTGCCGCCGATGCGGGCGGTGCCGGAGTCCGGGCGCGAGAGGCCGAGGAGCATCTTGATCGTGGAGGTCTTCCCGGAGCCGTTCGGACCGAGGAATCCGAAGATCTCCCCGGTCTCGACGGCGAGGTCGAGGTGGTCGACGGCGCGCACGCCGTTGTAGGCCTTGGTGAGCCCGCGCGCCTCGATGTGGGCCATCGACGCACGCACGGGCCGGGGGGTTAAGAACTTCGGGAGGGGCTATCCGAACATCTTCTCGGGCGCGCGCGTCTCCTTCTTCGGCTCCTTGACCTGCTCAAGCACGTCGACGGAGAGGACCATGTGCACGGGGATGAGCCGCGTCCGCCCGGCCTCCTCCTTGTGCGACTTGTCGAGCTCAAGGCAGAGCGCGTCGTCGGGCCCGATCGCGGCGAACCCCTTGAACAGCCCGTGGGTGACGAGGGCCTTCTCTCGCGTCTCGATGCTCACGACGCGGTAGCGCGATCCTTTCGTCAACGTCATCAGGTCTTCTGGGGGTTCAGGCATCGTGTTTCGCCTCCGACAGGGTCTGCAGGTGCTCCACCGTCTTCCGGTAGTTCTCCATCGCGATCTCCACGTTCGACTCCACGAAGTTCCACGCTTTCGTGAGGTCCCCGTAGCGGATCTTGTAGCCCTTCCGCACGGAGCCGCGGTCCTTGACCTCGGCGTCATCGAGCAGGTCGAGCTCCCGGAGCTTGTTGATGTGGCGGTAGACCGTGGGCTTCGTCGTCTTCAGCTTCGAGGCGAGCTGGTCCGCCGTCCAGCCCCGGTCCGGGCGGCCGAGGAAGCACTCCATGAACAAGCGGTAGGGGACGGAGTCGCGGATGCTCTTCGCGTCGGTCTTCGGGTCGTAGCCCTTGGGGAGGTACCCGATGTTGGAGAGGAAGATGAGCGCCACGTCGTCCAGTTCCTTCAGCGGCGTGAGCGGCGTGTTGCTCACGACAGCGATCTCGAAGCCCATCCCGTCGCGGGAAAGGTCGGGGCTTAATTAAACCTATCCCGGCCCACGGCGCATCGGAGGGCCGCCCAGAGCCCCCGCACTCCGGCCGAACGTTCTTAACACCCTACCTCTTGGCCCGCCGCGATGGCGGTACCCTCCGGGCACGAGTACAAGCGGAAGGTCGTGCTCATCGGCGACCCCGCGGTGGGGAAGACCAGCCTGATCAACCGCTTCGTGAAGAACGCCTACGCGGACGAGTACATCTCGACAATCGGCGCGAAGGTCGCGAAGAAGGAGATCGCCATCGACGTCGGGGACAGCCCGGTGAAGGTGACCTTCGCGATCTGGGACATCGTGGGGCAGCAGGGGTACCTCGGCATCCAGTCCATGTCCTTCGCGGGCGCGCAGGGCGCCTTGTGCGTCTGCGACATCACGCGCAAGGAGACGCTGGAGAGCCTGTCGAAGTACTGGCTCCCCCTGCTGGACAAGGTCGCGCAGAACGTCCCGACGGTGTTCCTTGCGAACAAGAGCGACCTCCCGAACGCCTTCACTCGAGAGGACCTGAAGGCCGCCGCGTCGGCGGCGAAGTACGACGGCGTCCCGCTCTCTTCGCCGACCTCGCGGGCCTACCTGACGTCCGCGAAGACGGGCGACGGCGTGCAGCAGGCCTTCGAGACACTGGGCTTCCTCATGGTCGCGAACCCCGTGCTCGAGGACGACATCAAGCGGCACCTAGACACTCTGCTCGCGATGGACGTCTCGCAGCGGCTGCGGGCCGACAGCCCGCGCGGCGTCGCCGACGCGATCATCCTCGACGTGGTGAACGGACTCGGGGACATGGAGAGCGCCTTCGCGATCGTGCGCGCGGAGTTCGTGCGGGCCGGCGTGGGCCTGACGAGCCCGACGAAGGAGCAACTCGCGACGGTGGTCAAGTACCTGGCGGATGGCGAGCGGGTGTTCCTCGGCGAGAGCACGGTGGCGAACAATTTAGACCGGCGCATGAAGCTCGTGCAGTCGTTGAAGTAAGGGTCTTTAACCGGCTGCCGCCTTGACGGGATCACAATGATCGTCGTGCAGAACCGGCTGTTCGTGGCCAAAGGGCATGAGGCGGAGTTCGAGAAGCGCTTCGAGAACCGCGACTGGTCCGTGAGCCAGCTCCCCGGCTTCGTGAGGAACGAGGTCCTCCGCCCGGGCAAGGACTTCCCGGACGCGCCGTACATCGTGAAGACCTACTGGGCCTCCATGGAGGACTTCGAGCGCTGGACGAAGAGCCCCGAGTTCCACAAGGCCCATGCGAACGCGCCGTCGAAGGAGGCGTTCCGGAGTGGGAACGTCCTCGAGGTGCACGAGGTCCTCGCGGTGCACGAGAAGCCGCCGGCGGGGCAGGTCTAGCCGCCGACGATCCCGCCGATCGTCTCGACCTTGAGCCCTTCGATCCTCAGCCGCCGGATGAGCGGGTTCAGCCCGACCGAGTCCGAGGCGATGTGCCCGGTGACGACGAGGTTCTTCTCCGGGAAGTCCTTGCGAAGGCGGTCCAGGTGCCCCGAATCGATGTGGATGTAGAACACGGTGTCGATGCCGTGGCGGTAAGCCGCGGCGGCGACCGCGTACCCGCCGTTCGTCCCCGCGCCGTGGGAGACGACGTACTTCCCGAGGCGGGCATCTTCCCCGCCGAGGCGCACGACAATGTCGGTCTCGGCCTTCGCGAACTCGGTCATCTCGTTGAGCGCGTCGATGGCGGTCTGCACGGTGTCCGTCCCCTTCACCCGGGACTGGAGGTGCTCGTCCAGGATGCGGCGACCCAGCTCGTCCGCGGGGTTGTGGATGGACATCAGCGGCATCCCGAGCATCCGGGCGACGCTCGGCTGGCGGTCGTAGTTCGTCGCGTGGAGCCGGGGGCCGTGCTCGGCGCGCATCGCCGCGATGGCGGCGTCGGCGGCCTCCCGGGGCACGCCGTGGCGGACCAGGATGTCCGCATGCCTCCCGTAGACCTCGAGCAACCCGAGGATCGTGCTCCCGCCGAGCGGGTGGTGAGCGATGACCCCATCGAACCCCAACTGCTTCGCCGCCAAGATCTCGCCGGAGTCGATGTCGATCCCGAGGAGCACCCTCTTCAGGTCCTTCCCGGGGACGAAGATCGCGGAGTCGGCGGGGATGCGGGTCTGGCGGGAGAGCTCCAGGGCAAGGGCGAGGATCCGATCCGTGTCCATGGCGGGCGCAACGATTCGGCATGGCTTAGCCTTGCCGCTCTACCGCTGCCTCAGTGACCCGGTGCTGCTGCCTTCGGGGTTGCCTAGGGGGCGGTGATCCGGACGCACGCCACGGCCATGAACGACGTCCCGTCCGAGAAGAGCCCCTGGATCGCGTAGCAGAAATCCCCGGTCATGATCACCGCGTCCCAGGCCTGGCGGTCGAACTTGGCGTGGAGGGTCGTGTTCCCGCCCGGGCCGTCCGCCACGTTGTTCGGCGCGTTGAGGTCCACCATCACAGAGCCGTTGTTCCCGTAGAGGAGGAGGCTGTCGACCAGGATGTCCGAAGCCGTCCGCCCGCTCGACAAGGGCACGAAGATGTGGACCGAGACCCAGTTCCCGTTCGCCCCCTTGTTGTTCGTGCGCGGCTGGAGCGTGGCGTCGAGGACGACGCGGGTGACGATCGACTTCCACCCGTCCTTCTCCATCAGGGGGTAGTAATCGACGGCGAGGTGTGGCGTGGAGGAATCCCCGATGCCGTCCCCCGCGATCTTCCGCTCCCCGCAGCGACCGACGAGCGTCCCGTCGTCCTCACCGCCATAGCCGGACCAGAAGTTGCCGAAGCCGCCGCAGCCGCTGTCGAAGAGGTTCCCCGAGGAGCCGTTGAGGCGGAGCGCGGTGCGGCTCGCGATGAAGTTGTTCCCGTAGACCTGGTTGTCGTCGCTGTCCTGGAAGTTACCGCCGATCCCGTTGCCCTCCAGGCTGTTGAACTTCAGGATGTTCCCGTCCGAGCCGTTGAACGCGACCCCGCGGGCGTTCCCGTCGATTAGGTTCCCAATCAGGAACGAGCGCGACGAGCCCGTGAACTCCCAACCGTCCCCCGTGTTTGTCATGACCGTGTTGCCCTCCACGGAGATGTCCACGGAATCGATGATCGCGCCGCCGTCGTCCCCGTTCCCGTTGGCGGTGTTGTTCCGGATGAAGGAGGGGTCGACCTCGAGGAACGCGATCCCATCGTCCCCGTTCGTGTTCGCGTCGTTCTCCTCGACCGTGATCTCCTCTGAGAGGGTCACGCCGATCCCGTCGTCGCCGTTGTCCGAGGCGTCGTTGAACCCGATGTAGCTGGGGTCGACCTCCAGGAAGGCGATGCCATCGTCCCCGTTCGAATTCGCGTCGTTGTTCGTGACCATGATTCCGACGGAGTAGGAGGCGTTGATCCCGTCGCCGCCATTGCCGTTCGCGATGTTGTTGTCGATGAAGCTCGGGTCGACCTCGAGGAAGGCGATGCCGTCATCCCCGTTCGACTGCGCCTCGTTGTCCAGGACTGTGAGGTTGTTCGACTGCATCGCCTCGATCCCGTCGTCGCCGTTGCCATCGACCACGTTCCCGACGATGAGGCTCTCGTTCGTGCCGAGGAGGGCGATGCCGTCGCCGTCGTTCTTCGAGACGTCGTTGTTCTCGACGCTGATCTCCTGGGACAGGGAAGCGTTGATCCCGTCCCCGCCGTTCCCGCTCACGGAGTTCCCGACGATGACGGAGGGGTCGACCTCCAGGAACGCGATGCCGTCGTCGCCGTTCGACATCAGGTCGTTCCCGTCGACGCGGATCTCCTGGGAGGATACGACCTCGACCCCGTCGTCCCCGTTGCCCGTCAAGGTGTTCCCGGTGATGAACGACGGGTCCACCTCCAGGAAGGCGATGCCGTCGTCCCCGTTCGTGTCCGCGGTGTTGTTCTTGACCAAGATCTCGACCGAGGACGCGACGTCGATCCCGTCGTCGCCGTTGCCGCCGACGAAGTTGTTCGCGATCGTGCTCGGGTCGACCTCGAGGAAGCCGATGCCGTCCTCCCCGTTGGTGTTCACGTCGTTGCCGTCGACCGTGATGTTCTGCGACTTCGTCACGGAGATGCCGTCTTCCGTGTTGTTCTCGGCCAGGTTGTTGGAGATCATGCTCGGGTCGACTTCGAGGAAGGCGATGCCATCCCCGCCGTTCGTCCGTACCGTGTTCCCGTCCACGAGGATCTCTTGGGACCGGGTCGCGTTGATCCCGTCCCCGCCATTGTCCTCGACCAGGTTCCCGGTGATGGACGAGGGATCCACCTCGAGGAAGGCGATGCCATCATCCCCGTTCGACTTCACTTGGTTGTTCTCCACCGTGATGTCCTGCGACGAGACCGCCTCGATCCCGTCGTCGCCGTTGTCCATCGCGTTGTTGGCGGTGATGGAACTGGGGTCCACTTCCAGGAAGCCGATCCCGTCCTCCCCGTTGGAGTTCGCATTGTTGTCGATGACCGTGATGTTCTGGGACTGGGTGACGGAGATCCCGTCCCCGCCGTTCCCCGCCGCGCCGTTCCCGGAGATCGTGATCGTGTCACATCCGGAAACGTCGATCCCGTTGAGCGCGTTCCCGTCCGCAACGCTGCCGGTGATGGAGCTGGCGGTCGTGTTGCTATAGCAGATGCCGGAGAGGGAGTTGCCGGAGGCGTTCGTGCCGGAGGTGCTGACGTTCGTCCCGAAGGAGACGAGGACGCCGCACCCGGCGTTGGCGGTGGCCAGGCCCGACACTTGGGAATCCGCCGCGTTCGCGACCGAGACGCCGTCACCGCCATTGCCGGAGGCGTCCACACTGACCTGGGCGAAGGTCACATCGTCCAGGAGCACGCCGTCGCCGCCATTCCCGGAGACCGTCGTCCCGTCGATCGAGACGCCCGACCCCGTCACCACCGCGACGCCGTCCGAGCCGCTGCCGGAGATGGACGACTTCGTTACCGAGAGGACGTCGACATCCGTGACGTCGATCCCCCGCAGCCCGTTGTCCGAGACGCTGCTCGACGCGAGTAACAGGAGGCCGATGCCGTTCGCGACGATCCCGTGGCCCAGGTTGTCGTGCACATCGAGGTTGTCCATCGAAACGTTGCTGCCGCCGATCAGGAACCCGTGGGTCCCGTTGAAGACCTCGAAGTTGGACACGAGGACGTCGCCGGCCGTGATGGAGAAGGTCGCATTCACCTGCTGCCCGTCCACCCGAGGGGAGTCATCAGGATTGGCCGCGCGCAAGAGGACCGACTTGTTCACGAGGACCGTCTCGTTGTACAGGCCGCCGTACACGAGGACGTCGTCCCCCGCCGCGGCGGCGTCGACGCCGGCCTGGATCGTCCGGAAGCACGGCGTGTTCCCGCCGCACACGAGATCGTCATCGACGTATTGCGTCCCGCCGGCCAACGGGGACGGCGCCAGGATGGCGGCGATCGTGGCTCCGATCAGCACTGTGGCGGCTAGCAAGCTGGCCTGCGTGGCGTTCATCGTGAATTCCCCCTCTCCGCGACGGAGGTTCCTCCCCCGCCTGTCTGGCTCGCGGTAGACCGCTGGCCCTACATAACCCTTGCATCTGGCCAGGTACGGAAACGGTCAGCGGCGGCGAAAGCGGCGGGGCCGGGGAGGGTATATGAGCCCCCGCACGAATGGCTTCGTCGATGCCTGGGAGCAGCAAAGGAGCGGAGCTCCCGACCAAGACCACGATGGTCGGCCGTCAGGCCGAGCTCGATGTCCTGAAAGGCGCACTCGAAGAGGCTCTTGGGGGCCATGGCCGCACGCTCTTCCTCGCCGGGGAGGCGGGGATCGGGAAGACCCGCATGCTCGACGAGCTGCGGGATCTCGCGCGGCAGCGGGGCGCGAAGGTCATGTCGGGCACGTGCTTCGCGGAGAACCTCACGCCGTTCATCGCGTACATGGAGGCGTTCCGAGAGGGCAAACTCGACCACCTCTTCGCGGAGGACGCCGTGCGCGTCGAGACCGTCTACCTCGTCGACAAGAACGGCCTGCTCGTCTCGAGGGCCGAGCGCGCGGAGACGCCGATCGACCCGGACATCTTCACCTCCATGCTGCAGGCCGTCGAGAACTTCGTGAAGGACTCGCTCGCCCAGGGCGGTGAGGGGGCGCTCAACGTCCTCGGGTACGGCGACTACCGCATCCTGATCGAGAAGGGCGGATCCATCAACCTCGTCGCGATCGTCACGGGAAAGGAGAACGAGTTCCTCGTGCAGGACCTGCAGGAGGTCATCCGCGGCATCGAGGAGAAGTTCGGGGACGTCCTGACGAACTGGGACGGGAGCATGCGGTCCGTCGAGGGGACGCAGGCGCACCTGCAGGCCCTCCTCACCTCGGACAAGTACGAGGGACTCGACCCGGCGAAGGCCGATCCCCAGGTCCGCCGCAACCGTCTATTCGACAACGTCGCTCTCGGGCTCGTGCGCGAGGCGAAGCTCGCGCCAATCCTCCTCTGCCTGGACGACCTGCAGTGGGCGGACCCGTCCACGCTCGCCCTCACGCATTACGTCTCGCGCAACGCGAAGGACTGCGGCCTCCTTCTCCTGGGCACCTACCGGTCCGAGGACCTCGGCACCGCGGCGGGGCAGAAGCACCCGCTCGTGGAAACGCTGCAGCTGATGTCCCGCGAGGGCCTCTACGAGACCGTCGAGATCAAGCGCCTCCAACCCGAGCAGATCCAGGCGTTCGTCGGCGGCCTTCTTGGCCAGGTCGAATGGCCGGAGGACTACGAGCCCGGGCTGTTCCGGGAGAGCGGCGGCAACCCGTTCTACCTCACGGAGCTCGTGCGGATGATGACCGCGGAGGCGGTGATCGTCCAGCAGCAGGGCGTCTGGCGCTTCGCGCGCCCGCTCTCCGAGGTCGAGATCCCCAACCGCATCCAGCAGGTCGTCGTCCGCCGCCTGCAGCGCCTCGACACGGACCAGCGCGACCTCCTCGACGTCGCCGCGGTGATCGGCGAGAACTTCGGCACGGACATCCTCGCGAAGGTCTCCGCGAAGGAGCGCATCCCCCTGCTGAAGGCGCTCCGGCCACTGGAATCGGACTATCAGCTCATCCGCGCCGGCGAGGAGGGCTACCGCTTCGACCACGCCAAGATCCGCGAGGTCCTGTACACGGAGATGCCCGAGCAGCTGCGGCGGGAGTACCACGGCCTCGTGGGCACAGGCCTTGAACAACTCCACCCGAGCGACGCGGACGCGGTGGTCGCGGAGCTCGCCCACCACTTCTACCAGGCGCGGAACCGCGTCAAGGGCGTCCAGTACTCCATCCGGGGGGGGGACAACGCCCGCCAGATGTACGCCAACGACGAGGCCATCCGCCTCTTCTCGCAGGCCCTCGAGCTGATGGGGGTCGACGCCAAGTGGCGGGACCAGCGGCTGAACATCCTCGAGGTCGCGGGCGACCTGCGCGACCTGGCGGGGCAGTTCGACGGCGCGCTTCGGTTCTACGCGGACCTCCTGGAGGCGGGGCCGGACGCGGAGTCGCGGGCGCGGATGCACCGGAAGCGGGGATCGATCTACCAGAGGCGCGGCGACTACCCGAAGGCGGAGGAGGAGCTGAACGCCGCCACGTCCTCCCTCACCGATCGAATCCCGGAGGCGGGCCGGGTGCTGTTGTGGCGGGGACGCCTGGAGCACCGCCGCGGGAACTATGTCGGGGCCGCGGACCTGCTGATCGAAGCGGCGGGCGTCTTCGACGAGACCGGCGGCGACCCCCTGGACCAGGCGGAGGCGCATGACAGCATGGGCCTCGTGCACTGGGTGCGGCAGGAGGTCCCGGATGCCCGGCACTACTGGGAGGCGAGCATCCAGGCGCGGAAGGAGCTCGACGACCAGAAGGGGTTGCGCGCGGCCTACAACAACGTCGCGAACACGTACGCCGCCGTCCACGACTGGGAGAACGCGTTGAAGTACTACGATCTCAGCCTGAAGACCGCCATCAAGATCGGCGACAACGCCGGGGCGACGAAGCCCCTGATCAACATCGGGCACGCGCACGCGCTCCTCGGGCACCCCGCCGACGCCGCCGAGGCGTTCCAGCGCGCGCTGAAGACCGCCCTCAAGGTCGGGGACCAGCGGACGGTGGCGAGCGTCCATCGGAACCTCGGCTCCCTCTATGACGACACCGGCGACCTCGCGAAGGCCGAGGAGTCCTACACCCGCTGCCTGCAGATCGCGCAGCGCATCGGGGAGCAGCTCATGGTGGCGGGCGCGAACGCCGGCCTCGCCTCCGTGGCGGCGAAGCGCGGCCGGAGGGAGGACGCGCGGACCGGGTTCACCCGGGCCCTCGAGCTCTTCAAGAAGATCCAGGTGCCGGACGACATCACCTACGCGGACGTGTCCCTCGGCTGGCTTGACCTCGAGGATGGCGATGTCGTGAACGCGGAGCGCCGGCTCTCCGAGGCGGAGTCCACGGGGGCGGCGAAGAGCCAGGGTCACGTCGGCGGTGCCCTCGCGGGACTCCGGGGGGCCATCGTCAATCGGCACGGAGGCGACGCGGAGGCCCAGCTCCGGGAGGCGCTCCGGCTCCTTCCCAAGGGCGCGATGTTCGAGGTCATCCGCGTGAGCCGGGAGCTCGGCGAGCTCCTGAAGGCCCGCGGGGACCCCGAGGCCACCTCCGTCCTCACGAATGCAAGGACCCTGGCGGCGGCGAGCGGGGACACCGCCTCCGTCGCGCTCTTGGACCAGCTCCTCTCCTGAGGCCGGCTCTCCGTCTCGGGCCCCATCGGCGCGACACTCCCGCACGCCTCCGAACTCCGGGCGGACGCGCACGCCGTCACAGCGAGGACGGGGGACGCCGCCACAACGGCACCGACCGGGGGCTAGCCGGGCGGCGGCCGTCTCTCCTCTACCGACATCGGGGCTTGCTCCGATTTCGCCGCCTCACGTTTCCGCCGAGCGCGCAGACGCTCCCGGTAGGCGCGTTCCTTCCTCTCCCGCCTCACGTAAAAGAAGAGGATCGCGATCACGATGATGATGACGACGAGCGTTGAGATCCATGCGAGGATGCTCGAGGGACGGCCGTCCGTCGGGGGGGTCGTGTTGTCCTCCGGGTTGACCGGCAGGAGGAACAGGAGCCCCGTGGTCTCGTCAGCGCGGACCCCGACACTGTTGCGGGTCTTGGTGAAATACCCGGGGAGGCTCGCGCTGACGTCGAAGACGCCGGGCGTCAGGCCGGAGATCGTGAGGTTGCCCTCGGCATCGGTGACGTAGGTGGTGCCCGGGAAGACCACGACCGTGGCATGGCCGAGGACCGTGCCGTTGATCGACCGGACCGTGACGCGCAGGCTCCCCGTCCGACCGACCGTTCCGCAGCCGGGGCAGCTTAGGGGGTCGCGCGGGTTCGTCCTCGCGAGGTACTCGGCGAGGTTCGTGGCGCCGTCGCCGTCCGCGTCCAGCGGACCGTCGGTGACGTTCAATGGCTCGAAGGCGAAGAGGACCTCCCAGCCGTCGGGCATCCCGTCGACGTCGGAGTCGCTGCGGCTCGGATCGGTGCCGTTCCAGTACTCCTCCCGGTTCGTGAGCCCGTCCGGCTCCCGGTCCGCGAAGGCGTCCAATCCGTCCACGGGATCGAGCCCTTGAGAGACCTCCCAGCCATCGGGCATCCCGTCGCCGTCCGTGTCCTCCAGGAGGGGATTGGTCGAGAACTGGGCCTCCTGCGCATCCGAGAGCCCGTCGTTGTCGTCGTCCGGATCGACGAAGTCGACGATCCCGTCCGCGTCCGTGTCCACCGGGCTCCCGCGGAAGACGAGCGCTCGCGGGGCGCTGAGGTCCCAGGTGGAGACGTTGTTCTCCTCGAAGCCGAACCCGGGCAATTCCAGGAGGATCCTCGTCGTGTGCTCGCGCGGGGTCGGCTGGTACACCCGGTCCGTCACGAGCAGGGTCGGGACCGCGCCGGTGGCATTGGTGGTCGCGTCGGCCGCGAGCACGCCGTCGTCGAACACGCGCACGGAGACGTTCGCCAGGGCGCTCGCGTTCTCGTAAGAGACGGTGCGGAGGTCGAGGTAGTTCCGGATCGTCAGGACGGCGGTGCTCGGGTTGGTGACCGAGGGCGAGGTCCCGGCCATCGCGACGGCGATCGTCACGACGGAGGCCGAGTCCCTCAGGAGCAGGCTCGCGACGTTCGCGGCGGTGATCGTCGAGTTGCCGAGGACGAACGTCGTCGACCCCGCGGCCAGGACTCCGTGGTCACCGCCACTGAAGGTGAGGTGCTCCGCCGTCCCGTTGGCGTTGTCGAGGCGCAGTCCGATTGTGTTGGCGGTGAGCACGAGGTCGGCGAGGACGAAGTTCGTCGCGCCATCGGCCCAGACCCCCGCCACCGTGTTCGCCTGGAAGAGAGAGTCCGCGATGCGGTCCCCCGAGGTGCCGAGCAACTTCACCCCGATCTGGTTCCCCACGAACCGGTTGCGCTGGTCCGTGGCGTACGAGCGGTAGTGCTCGATCCCTTCGTTGTTCCCGCTGAAGTCGCTGTCCGTGATCGCCGAGGTCGAGGTCGCGGTCCGCACGCCGATCTGGTTGTGGGTGAAGTTCCCGTGCGTGATGTTCACGGTCACTTGTTCGAGGCTGAGCCCTCGCGCCGCGTCGCTGACGTGGACGTAGTCCAGCATGGAATCCGGGGAAGAGGTGTTCGTGAGGCGCACGCCCTCCCATTCGAGAAGCCCGGGGGTCGTGAGGTTCGAGCGGAGCATTACGGGGCTCGCGGAACTCCCTTGCGCGAGGATCCGCCCACGGACGTTCAGCTTGGCTCCCGGCGCGAACCGGACATCGGCACCGGGGAGGATCGAGAGCGTGGCGGTGCGGCCGACCTCAATCGTCCCCGAGCGATAGTGTGTCCCGGCCCCCCAGACCTCTGGGAGGACCTCGAAACTGACGTTGTCGAACTGCGACAGGTTCGTAGAGTACGAGGCGTTCACGCGCCAGGTGCCCGCGACGCTCGGGGTGTAGTTCGAGATGGCGAAGCCGAAGGGATCCGGGTCGACCGACTCATTGTAGGCCCAGGTCCCATTGGGCGCATACCAGGAGAACTGGACGTTGTCCACCTGCGAAGGGTCGGGAAGCGTCGGCATCGGCGGGCTCGTGAAGTTCAGGATCGCGAGGACGAAGACCTCCGAACCGTTCACATAGATGTCGACCACGATGTCGACGCCGTTCACGATGTTCGGGTCCGCCCGAGCCGGAGGGGAGGGGACCCCGACTCCCAGGAGGAACAGGACGAGGAGGAGCGTCACCGCCGTGGACCGACTCATCCGCCAACCCATCCCCCGGTCATCCTTTACCCTTTCGCCGAGCCACGCGCGGCCCGATTCCCCGGAACGCGAACAGCAGGCCGAGTAGGAGGAGGACTAGGTCCACCGCGAGACCCTCGCCGGCGTGCGCCGGGATGCCGAGGACCCCGGTGGCCGCGGATGCCACCCCCGTTCCGATCTCCGCGACGAGGGCGACGAGCGCGAACAGAGGGAACCCGTCCTCTTCTTCGCCGCGGCTCCGGCGACGCGCGACGAGCACGACGAAGAGGACGATCGCGAACGATGCGGCGAGCCAAGGCTTGTAGTTCGGCCCGGGCGTCGAGGCCGGGAGGTCGGAGGCCCGCACGATTGTGATCGTGACAGAGGCCCCGGAGAGCACCGCGTTCCCCGACGCGTCGAGGAGGTTCAGGCGGACCGTGTGCGTCCCCACCGACCAGCCGGTCGTGTCGAGGGACAGCGAGAACGTTTCCACCGAGCGATCGAACGCGCCGTCCACCGGGGTCATGGCGGTCCCGGGCCAGCCCCCATCGACGGTGAAGTTCACCGCCACGATGGTCGAGTTCCCCGCCGCCGAGTCGTCGGCGGTGGCGGTGAGCAGGAGCACGGTCCCGGCGCCCACCGTGACCGCACCGGTTCCGTTGACCTGCAGCGTCGCCGCCGGGGGCCGGTCGTCGAAGACCTGGAGCGTGAGGCAAGCCCCGGATGCATTCGCGTTCCCGGCGGCGTCGGACCCGTACGCGCAATACTCGAAGCTTCCCGCGACGGCGGGGATCGTCACAAGAGCCGTCGCTTCCTCCACCGCCGAGTCGAAGGCGCCGTCCACGGCCCCCATCATCGCTCCGGGCCAGGCGGCGGGACCTACGGTCACGTTGAGGCCGCTGATGACCGATCCTCCCGTCAGCGTGTCGTCGGCGGTGGCCCGGAACTCGAGAGCCGCGGGCAACGTGCTCCATGCGAGGGACGGCACCGAGGAGCCGCCGAGAGTTACCGCGAGGATCCTCGGAGGCGCCGTATCACCAGCGACCGCGGTGACGGTGAGGGTCGCGCAGGAACCCGTGGCATTGAAGTTCGGGATCGAATCCCAACCGTGGACACAGATCGAGTAGAGGCCCGGGGACCAGCCGGTCGTATCGACGGAGGCGGACACATCCTCGAGGATCTCGTCGAACGTCCCGTCGGCGGAGATTAGCGAAGCTCCAGGTCCGGCGCCGACCGTGTAGTTTGCTCCCCCGAGGATTGAGGCCCCCGTGGTCGAGTCATCGAGAATCGCCGTGAGCGCCACCGAAGTGCCTGGAGACACACTCGCGGAGGTCGCGCCGTTCAGCCGTACCTGAAGAACCTCCGGCGGAAGATCATCCACGACGACGAGGGTGGCGCATGCCGCGGTCGCGTTGTAGTTCGGAACGGCGTCCCACGCCCGGACGCAGTACGCCACAGGGCCGGCGACCCTCGCCGGCGTCACCGCCATCTGGACGTCCTCCAAGGCCTCGTCGAAGACCCCGTCCACCGCCGGGAGGGGCGTGGCGGGGAAGCTCGTGGCCGTCGGTGTCGTGAAGTTCGCCCCGGCGATCGCGTTCGCCCCCGTGAACGAATCGTCGATCTCGGCGGTCAGCTGGAGGATGGACGGGAGGAGTGAGAGCGGAGTGCTGAAAGTCGCGAAACCGTCGAGCCGGACGCTGCGGATCTCCGGCGGCGTCACGTCCGCAGAGAGGACCAGGGTGGCGCAAGCGTCGGCGAGGGTCGGATTGGGCACCGCATCCGAGCCATACACGCACAGCGCGTACATGCCCGCCGCCCAGCTCGCGACCGGAATGCTTCCCGCCACGCCTTCCACGGCCTCATCGAAACCGCCATCCTTCGCCGCCAACGCGGTTCCCGGCCAAGCCTGCGCCCCGATGGTGTAGTTCGCGGCAGAGATCGATGAGGCGCCCGCGGCCGAGTCATCCACCACCGCCTCGAGCAGGACAGAGGGCGTACCGATTGGCAATACGAGGCTCGGCTGGCCTTCCACGGTGACATTACGCACCGCCGGGGGAAGGTCGTCCGTTACGGTGAGCGTGGCGCAGGACGCGACCGGGTCGTAGTTCGGGACGGCGTCCCATCCCCTCACGCAGAACTGAACCGTCCCCGGAACGGCGGGTGTGGAGACGGTCGCCTGCACCGCCTCGGTGATCGCGTCGAACGCGCCGTCCGCTGCGCCCAAGGGGAAGGAGGGGAAGCTGGACGCGGTCGGCGTCGTGTAGTTCGCCCCGCCGATGACGGAGGCTCCCGTGGCGGCGTCGTCGATGGTCGCGGTCAGCGTGAGGCTTGGCGGCAGACCGGAGAGACCGAGGGAGAGCGAGGCCTGGCCGTTGATCAAGACGGAGAGGACCTGGGGAGGCGTGGTGTCCCCGCTCACGACGACGGTGGCGCAGAGCCCAGTGGTCTGAGGGTTCGGGACGATGTCGGAGCCGTACGCACAGAGCGTGTACGTCCCCGCACCCCAGGCACTCGTGTCCATGGTCGCCTCCACGATCTCGGAGGCGGAGTCGAAGCTCCCGTCGGAAGGGGACATGGCGGTGCCGGGCCAGTTCGCCGCTCCGATCGTGTAGTTCGCCTGGAGGATGCCGGAGCCGCCTCGCGTCGAATCGTCCACCGTGGCGGTGAGCAGGACGGAGGGCGTCCCCGGCGTGATGACCCGGAGCGTGAGCCCGTCGGCGCGCACGTTGAGGATGAGGGGCGGGAGATCGTCGAGGACGGTCAGGTCGGCGCAGGGGGCGCTGTTGTTCGCGTTCAGGACACCGTCCCAGGCACGGACGCAGAAGCCGTAGGCACCGACTCCGAGGGCCGTGTTCACTGACGACTGCACGTCCTCCGCAATCGCGTCGAAGGCGCCGTCCGCCGCGGCCATCGGGGTGGCAGGGAAGCTGTTGGCGGCGGGGAACGTGTAGTTCGCGCCGGCGATGTTCGATCCTCCTGATGAGGAGTCATCGATGGTGGCGGTGAGCAGCATCGAACCCGGGAGGGAAGAGAGGCCGACGGTCTGAGTCGCGAGGCCGTTCAACCAGGGACCTGCGATGGCCGGTGGCGCCGCGTCCCCGACGATGGTCAGGCTGGCGCATGCCCCGGTGACGTTGTGGTTCGGAATGGTGTCGGAACCGTAGACGCAGAGGGAGTAGGGTCCAAGACCGAGCGATCCGGTGCCGACGGTGGCGGTGACATCTTCCATCGCCTCGTCGAAGAGACCGTCCGTCGCCGACATGGGAAGCCCGGGCCACGCCTGAGCTCCGAGAGTGTAGTTCGCCGCCAGGATGTCCGAACCTCCCTCCGTGCGGTCATCGAGCGTGTCGGTGAGGACCACGGAGGGTGTCCCCGAGCCGATCGTGATAGCGGGCTGCCCGTTGATCCGGACCGTGCGAATCTGAGGCGCGACATCGTCGGTGACGGTGAGGGACGCGCACGGCGCGCTGTTGTTGTAGTTCGGCACGACATCCCAGGCGCGCACGCAGAATAGGGAGGTCCCGGCAAGGCGCGAGGGCGTGACGATGGCCTGCATCCCCTCGGACGGCGCGTCCAACGGCGGGTTCACCGCCGCCAGGAGCGTGCTAGGGAAGCTCGTTGGCGACGGGGTCGTGTAGTTCGCACCTCCCACGTCGGAGTTCCCCGTGGCGGTGTCGTCCACGGTGGCGGTGAGGAGCATTGTCGGCGGGAGGGTCGAGAGGGGCCGCGTCTGCGATCCGAGGCCGTCGAGCGCGACGTTCAGGATCCGCGGCGGCGTGACGTCCGAGGAGACGGAGACGGTGCCTTGGCGGTAATAGATGTCCTTGTCCCCGTCCGACTGGTCCTCCCACACCACGTGCAGGTGTGTGCCCTCGGCGGAGACGGCGGGGTCCCACTGGTCCGGACTCCCCGCGTCGACGCTGACCTCCTGGATGGACGACCACGTCCCGGACTGCAGGCTCCGGTACCGGATGTCCCAGTCGCCGTCCCCGTGGTCGGCCCAGACGACGTGGAGCTGACCGCCCAACGCGAAGGCCTGCGATACGTCCTGGAACTCGGTACCCGTGTCCTGGCTCACCTCCTGGATGGCGCCCCAGGTCCCGCCGCTGTTCCCGCGGTACTGGATGTCCTGGTCGGCCCCGCTCTGGAGCGTCCACACGGCATGGACCGCCCCGTTGTCCGCCGTGACGTAGGGAAGCGTCTGCGCCTGGGCACCGACGTCCTGGCTGATCTCCTGGACCGACCCCCAGCTCGGACCGGAACGCGCGCGATACGCGATGTCGTAATCACCGCCGCCGAGATCCTCCCACACGACGTACTGGCCGGAGGCGTCCGCGGCGATCACCGGATGGCCCTGGACGGACACCCCGCTCTCCACGCTGATCTCCTGCTGGGCGAGCCAGGAACTCCCGTCATACTCCCGGAAGTAGATGTCCGGGTCGGGAGCGGAGCGCGACCACACGACGTAGACCTTGCCGCCATTGGCGGCGACGGAGGGATACTCGTCCGCCTGCGTGCCCGCGTCCACGCTGAGTGTCGTCTCGGTCCCCCAGACCCCGCCGGGAGAGCGCGAGCGGTAGTGGATGTCCCAGTCCCCGTCCTCGGCGTCCTGCCAGACCAGATGGACCGTGCCCGCATCGACGGCGAGGCTCGGCTCCCACTGCCACTCGCTCCCCGCGTCCGCGCTGATCTCCTGCTCGGGCTGCCAGGAACTCCCGTCGTAGGCGCGGAAGAAGAGATCGTAGTCCCGGTCCCCGCGGTCGGCCCAGGCGACGTACACCTGGCCGTTGTAGGAGGCCACTGCAGGGTACCACTGGTACTCCGTCCGCTGGTCTTTGGACACCTCGAAGACGCTGCCCCAGGTCGGGGCCCGCGCGAGCGGGCTCAGGACGATCACCGCCAGGAACAAGACCAGCGACGCTGCCCCGCCTGCCCGACGACCGCGCGTGCTTCCTCACCTACCCGTAGCGGGTCTCCGTGGCCCGCCCCTGGGCCATTCTGGGGAAAAGGGTTTCGGGCTGGGTCTCAGCCGCACAGCCCGCCGTCGACCACAGTGATCACGAATCCGTAGACCGAGAAGCCGCCATCGTCGTCGGAGATGGTGAGGCTGACTGTGTAGGTCCCCGCGGCGGCGTAGGAGTGGGTCTGCGTGTCGACGACGGATGCCGGCACCGTCCCCGTGCGACCCGAGAGGTCGAAGGGTGCCCCGTAGGGCTCGTAGGGGCTGGGCAGGGGATCGGCCCCCGCGCCGTCGAAGAAGAACGTGCTGATGTCCATCGTGCTGTCGCCCCAGTCCCAGGTGAAGGTAATGTCGTCCGAGCCCGGGTCAGTGGCCGCCGCGGAGAAGTCCACCGGGGCGCCGACCGAGGGGTCGAGCGCAATCGGGCCGACGACCCAGGGCTCGACGTGGTTCCAGTGGTCGCTGTCCCGGATGATCGACTGCTGCGTGTTGAACGTGTGGTGGTCGCTGCACTCCGTCCCGTCGGCGTAGCGGACGATCACCCACACGGGGTTCCCAGCGTTGTCGAACGGATCCTTCCCGTTGTTCGGCTGGTCACCGAGGATGGCGTCACCGAGGTCCGGGAACGGGTCGTAGGTGACGACCACGGTGATCGTGTCGCCGCTCCCGATGGAGGAGGACACCGTGAGGAAGGCCGAGCCGGTGCTCGTCGGGTTGTCGTCCGGCGACCCGGGCCACCGCTCGATCTCGAGGTCGCCCAGGACCATCTCCCCGGCCTCCCCGTAGTTCTTGATGACCTGGCAGTGGACGTTGCTCCACTTCGATCCGGCCAGGCGACAGCCGACGTCCAAGGTGAACGAGACCGTGATCCCGCCCGGGCTGGTCGGGTCGACGTTGAGGACCGTAGCGGCACCCGTGGCGGTGTCCTGCGCGCCGTCGTCGTCCGTGACCGTCAGCTTCACCGTGCTCACGTAGTCGTCGTACCAGGTGAAGGCCGTGCTGGCGCCGGTGGCGTCTACATCGTTGGAGGGGTCGCTGTCCCCGTCCGTGTCCACGCTCGTGTCCAGGTCCCACTCGTAGGCGACGATCGTGCCGTCGGAATCGGTCGAGCACGAGCCGTCCACGGTTACGAGGTCGCCTTCATTCACCGTAGCCGAGGGAGTGAAGGTGATGCAGGCCTCCGGGGGGGTGTTCCCGGCACCGCTGTTGATCAGGGTCACGTCATGGCCGTTCGGCGTCTTCGCGCCGGAGATCAGGTCGAAGGCGTCGAAGTGCATCTCGAAGGAGTCGCTCGGGGACGGGCCGAGGACCACCGTCACGGGGAGCAGGCGCACCTCCTCGAGGTCCAACGCGGGGTTGAACGAGGAGAAGGGGTACGTCACCCAGATGGCGTCGTCCCCGTGGTACACCGTGTGCTTGCCACCGGACCCGTCATCGAACGGGTTGAAGCCCACCGTGCCGAAGCTCCCGAGGAAATACGTCGTGTCCCCGAAGGCCCCGTGGAAGGTGAGGCTCAGAAGGTCGTCCGAGGTCGTCGCGCTGTGGATCGCCGCCGGGATCTGGAGCGCGGTCTGGGGGACGTTGTCCCGGTTGTCGATCACTAGGGTGAAGTCGAGCACAGCATCCGGGCCGTAGGCCCCGGGCAGGCAGACGATCCCCCCGGACTGCCAGCCGCCGCCCTGCGACTGCTCGCCGGGGATGCAATCGAGCCAGATCTGGCCCTCGCTCCCGCCACCGGGGGCCACCGAGGATCCCGCCAGGGCAAGGCCGGCAAACACCACGAGGGCCCACATCATTCGACGGCCAGGGTTCGTCGCCACACTCGTACTCATTCCGCTCCACACTCCATCCCGGCCCCGGAGGGCCGCGGGAGGTCGCCAGTGAGATGTCGCGTCTGACTTCCCCCGCGCGGTCACGTCTGGCAGCCTCCTCTCCCCTGGAAGGCGTTTTCAGCCTATTTATAAACCTCCCCCAGAATCACCAGGAGTCCTGCCAACGTACCAAACGGAGGCTGGGGGGGTCTCCAGGCCCAGAAAACCGCTCTCCGGTACCTCGAAACCCATATAACCGCCAAGCCCAATCGAACCGATGGGTTTCTGGTGCGCGGTGCGTTCTGCGTCCTCTTGGCACTAGGCATCGCCCTCGGTCCTTTCGGCGCGGGGGCCCAAGCCGCGGTGAACGGCGGGAGCGCCTCGACCGACCGGCCCGGGTACGTCGTCGGAATGGCGGTGAACGCCGCCGCGACCTTCACCTTCTCCGGTTCCCCCAACAACATCGAGGACCGGGCCTTCGTCGAATGGCGGCTTCCCGACACCACCCCGGTCGCTCCGGGTCGCTGGATCACCGCGGTCGCCCCTCCCGGGAATGGCGAGGTGGCCTTCCAGGACTCCTGGGTCTCGGGCGCTGCGGGGCTCGGATACTCCGTGTCCTTCAGGACGAACCTCTCAACCTCCGACTCCACCCCCATGACCGCCGCCGCGACCTACGACGTCGGGTCCCCGCAGGACACCGCCATCGCCACGGACCTTGCGGTGCGCACCCCGCCCTTCGTGGAAAACAACACCGCCATCACCGCCACCGTCTCGATGACCGACTTTCCGGCGTGGGTCTGGGGCAACGCGACCCGCCTGGGCTCCGTCAACTTCACCTGGCTGAGCCCGTCGCTCGCCCCCGTCCACTGGGCCGACCTCCCGGTCTCTGGCGGAGTGGCCCGGGATACGTGGTGGGCCGACTCCCCTGGAGCAGGCTACCAGGTCGTGGCGACGTACCTCGGGGCGGATCCGGTGAGCAACACGACGAGCTTCGAGGTCCTCCCGACGACCCTCCACGCCCGCGATGTGCCGCCGGGGGAGTTCGTGTTCTGGCCTCAGGATCCCCGGCCCTGGAGGATCTGCGGCGACCTTCGGGTCGCGGACGGGGGGACGTTGATGATCGAGGCGGGGACCACCGTCGTGTTCTGCCCCGGGGCCCGGATGCTCGTTTCGGGGACCCTCACCGTCCAGGGAACTGCCGCCGCCCCGGTGCGGTTCACTCCCTACGCGCCGGCCCCCGCCCCGGGAGCGTGGGGGGGCATCCTGATCGAGGCCACTAGCGGGACGAACTCGGTCCTCCACCATCTCGTCGTCGAGGACGCCACCGACGGGATCACCGTCCTGGGGGCGTCGCCCTCGATATACGGAACACGCGTGGAGCGCGGGACCGGCGTGGGTGTCCGCCTCTCCAACAGCAGCGCGGTCCTCGTCGGCATCACGATCGCCGGCTTCCCGCGCGGGGTGCAGGCCATCCAGTCCGAGCCGTTCGTCCTCGGGCTCTCCGTCGACGGCGCCGTCGAGGGGATCGAACTCGTGGACTCCCGCGGCTCGTGGGAGGAGATCCGGGTGTCCGGAGCACTGGACAACGCGGTCAACATCACGCGGTCGGACCCGCGGGTGCGCGGGCTCGTGGTCGAGGACCCCCGGGACGTCGGCGTGGATCTGGCGTGCGCGTCGACCCAGGTTCTGACGGGAGGGTTCGTGGCGGTGAACCTCACCGGCGGCGACACCTCCGTTCGGATGAAGGACTGCTACGGGCTCACGTTCGAGGGCGCCTCCCTCCAGGGGGCCTCCCGTAGGGCGCTCGACCTCACGCGATCCACCGCCACGTTCTCGAACAGCACGATCACCTCCCTCTCCAGCACGGGTGAGGACCTCGTGCTCCTCGTGTCCACCCTGTACCTCGTGAACAGCCCCATGGACGAGTCCCGGAGGCTGAGCATCAGCTCCACCCTCTGGGTGCAGAACTTCCTGCACGTCCAGACGGTCGACGAGGGCGGCCGCGCCGTGGCGGGGACGAGCGTGGTCCTTCGCAACGACGTGGAGAGCTGGGTGCGGAGCACGGGGAGCGACGGCGCCCTCCGGTGGCAGGTGGTCACGGATCACCGGATCCTCCCGAATGGCGCCACCGTCGCCTCTGTGACGAATGTCAGCGTGGCGAAAGCGGGCTGGGAGACGCTGGATCCCGCGAGGCTGCTCGACATGTCCTCGGCACAGACCTCGACGTTCCGACTCTGGAAGATCGTGCCCCCGCCGGTCTATCCCATCAACGCCTCCTTCACCTACGAGGCCACGGACCTCTCGGTCGCCTTCGAGGACGGCTCGACCCCGACCACGGGGTATTCCCTGGTCTTCTGGCTGTGGGACTTCGGGGACGGCAGCTCGTCGAGCGCGCGATCCCCGACGCACGAGTACACGGTGGCCGGGACCCACAGGGTCCAACTCCTCGTCGTGGACACCTTCGGCCGATCCGACCTCGCCACCGCCAATGTGACCGTCGTCGCGCCGGCGGTCCCGAACGACGTCGACGCCGATGGGATGCCGAACGCGTGGGAGCTCGAGTATGGCCTGGATCCCTCGGACGCGACGGACGCAGGCGCGGACCTCGACGCCGACAACTACACGAACCTCCAGGAGTACCAGGTGGGGACGGACCCGTCCAATCCCTCCAGCCATCCCGGGGACACCGTGATCCCCCCGGGGAACTCCTCGGAGTTCCCCACGGCCTGGCTCATCGGTGCCGAGGCGGCGGGACTGGCTGTCGTCAGCGTCCTCCTGCTCCTTCCCGCCTGGCGGCGACGGCGGCGCGCCGGGGCCCTCGAGGGCTTGGAGTTCCAGAAGGGGAAGGCGTACGTGATCCTCGACAAGCGACCCGATGCCGCCTTCCGCCATCTCGCGCGGGAAGCGCGCGCGGGAGGGAAAGGGCTCGGGATCAGCCGGAGCGCCCCGGAGGGGCTCCGACGGAAGTACGGGCTGGGGCAGGCGTCGTTGCGCTGGCTCAGCCGCTCGGCGGGGGAGGACCACCTCATGCCAACGAACCTGGGGGCCATCCTGAAGGCCGCGGACGCCCATCTTGCCGCCAACCCGGGCGGTCTCGTCGTGCTCGACGGACTCGAATACCTTTTGGTGGAGAACGAGTTCCCCAAGGTCGTGCGGTTCCTCAACCGGCTCGCCGGGGCGGCGGCGATCCGTGGCGGTGTCGTGCTCGTGCCGTTCGACCTGGACGGCGAGAGCCCGCAGCGCGAGGCCACCCTCACGAAGGGCTACGAGGTGATCTGACGTGGGCGAGCGGCCCTTCTACAAGACGTACATCCAGGGGTTCGACGAGGCGATCGACCCCGGGATCCCGCGAGGGCACATCGTCCTCCTCGTCGGCCCCCCCGGGACCATGAAGTCCTCCGTGGCCTACAGCGTGCTCTTCCAGAACGCCAAGCACGATGGCGTGCGTGGAGCGTACGTGACGCTGGAGCAGGCGCGCGAGAGCTTGGACTTCCAGATGCGCCGCATGGGCATGCCGCGCGACGCGGTCGGGGAGACCCTCCATGTGGAGGACCTCGGGCGCATCCGGCTCGGGCTGGCGCCCGACGGCCCGGAGGAGGAGACGCCTTGGCTCGATGTCCTGCAGCGGCACCTGGAGGGGCTCAAGGAGTCGCCCGGCTTCGAGCTCCTCGTCCTCGACTCGCTCCCCGTGCTCGAGATCATCGGCGGCATCCGGGACCAGCGTTCCCGACTGTTCCGGTTCTTCGGGTGGCTGCGGTCACTGAACGTCACGACGCTCGTGATCAGCGAGGGGACGCACGACCCCGCCGCCGTGCACGACGAGGAGTTCCTCGCGGACGGCGTGATCTCCATGGCCATGGAGAAGGTCGGGGACCTCGACGTCTACCGCCGGATCCGATGCGTGAAGATGCGCGGCATCGCGCACGAGACGAACGTCTACACCTTGGAATTCGACCGCGGCGGGTTCCGGGCGACGCAGACGATCTGAGGACTCAGCGGCGACCGCGGACGGAACGGAGGTAGCCCATGAGGGCCTGCTCAGTGGCGGTGAGATCCCCGGGCTCCCCGTCCTTCCAGGCTGCGGCGGCGAGCTGAAGTGCGAGCGGGCTCCCCTGGGTGAGCCGGTGCAGCCGCCCGAGATCGGTCTCCGGGACCCCGTCGCCTACCAGGGTCCGGGAGTCCTCTCGGGAGAGGCCGCGCACGGTCATCTCCTGGAGGAACCCCCGGGCCTTGAGCTCCACGACCCCTTTCCACGGCGCGTCCGAGAGCACGATCGTCCGCGCTCCCATCTCGGCGGCGGAGGCGGCGAGCTCCAGGATCGAACGGCGCGTCTCCACTTCGACCTCGCCCAGCCCGTCGAACACGAGGACGGCGTCACGGCCCTGGAGCCGGGGCCACAAGGCGGTGAGCGCCCTGTCTCCTTCCGCGCGGCCACCGGGGATGGACCGAAGGTACACCGCCACGGCCTTGGAAACGGATTCCAGATCGTCACCGGGTCGAAGGAGGTGCCAGAACACGTCATGCGAGTCGGCCCAGGATCGCGCACAGTACGCCGCGAGCGACGACTTCCCCATTCCCCGTTCCCCGAGGATGATCACCGCGGGGACCGAAGAGGTCAGCCACATCCCGAGTTGGCGGATCTCGGCGGAGCGGCCGAGCAAGGGCTTTGGCGGCGGCATCCCATGCTCCACAAGGAGGTGGGTGCCCGTGGGGCCCACGGTGCGAAGAGCCTTCGTGTCGAGGCGGCCACCGCGGACCGCGCCGAGGAGACGCGTCAGCGTGTAGGGACCCCCGGCGAGCCGTTGTGCGGACTCCAGGGTCATGCGCGACTCCCCGCCTTCGTCCCGGACGACCACCTGGAGGGCGGCAGACTTCTGATGGAGCTGCGACGCCGTTGCGCGCCCGGTGATGGTGAGCGCGTACGCTTTCCTCCGTCGGACCTCGCCGCGGACGCGGACCTCCACCTCCTCGATCAGATCCTCCCCCAGGAGCGCCTTCATCGCCCGGGAGACGTGGTTCGCGCGGATGTTGAGGGCCCGTGCGATGCCCTCCTGGGTGCAGCCGGCGGTGGGGGTGCTCTGCCCGATCCAGGCCTCGCGGAGGTGCACGAGGACTCGCGCGTTGACTGTGAGTCCCCCCGCAGGCATGGGACGCCGATGCCACGGGCGGAATATCAAGGTTGTCGGAGGCGGGACAGGGGGTCAGCCGTCGCTTTCGGCGGTGTACGCTTCCTCGCCATGCTGGGAGAGGTCGAGGCCCGCATCCTCCTCGCTCGGTGAGACGCGGATAGGGCTGAAGACGTTGATCAGCCGCAAGAGGGCGTACGAGCCGGCGAAGGCGAAGCCCCCGACGACGGCGACCGCGAGGACCTGGACGCCCACGAGGCCGGCGCCCTGGGCCAGGAGGTAGCTGGTCGGCAGCGTCGGATTGTAGTAGAACAGGCCGTTCGGGCCGACTGCGTTGACCGCGGCGGACGCGAAGAGCCCGGTCGCGATCGTCCCCCAGATGCCGCCGACGCCGTGGCAGGCGAAGACGTCCAGCGAGTCGTCCAGCGTGGTCCTCGCCCGCCAGTTGGCCACGAGATTGCAGATCACGCCGGCGCCGAGCCCGATGACGATGGAGGCCATCGGCCCCACGAACCCGGAGGCGGGGGTGATCGCCACGAGCCCGCAGACCGCACCGACGGCGATGCCGACGGCGGACGGCTTGCCCTTCCGCGCCCAGTCCGTCATCATCCAACTGACCGCCGCGGCCGCCGCCGCGAGGTTCGTCACGACCAGCGCGTTCACCGCCAACCCATTCGCGGCGAGGGCGCTGCCGGCGTTGAACCCGAACCACCCGAACCAGAGGACGGAGGCGCCGAGGATCACGTACGGGATGTTGTTCGGACGGGCATCGATCTGCTTGACGCCCTTCCGCCGGCCGATCACGAGGGCCGCGGCGACCGCCGAGACCCCTGCGGCGGTGTGCACGACGAGGCCGCCCGCGAAGTCCACGACCCCGAGCTTGTGCAGCCATCCGTCGGGACTCCAGTTCCAGTGCGCGATGGGGACGTAGATCAGCGTGACCCAGAGGACCATGAAGATCAGCATCGACTTGAACCGGATGCGCTCCGCGAACGCCCCGATGATCAGGGCCGGGGTGATTGCCGCGAACTTCAGCTGGAACGCGAAATAGAGGAGTTCCGGGATGGTGAGGGAGTACATCGGGTTCGGAGCTGCGCCGACCCCTTCAAGCCCGAGGGCGGAGAGGTTCCCGATCACCCCATTGACGGAGGGGCCGAGAGCGAGGGTGTATCCCCACACGGCCCAGACGAGGCTGATCACCGCGAAGATGGCGAGGCACTGGACGAGGGTCGAGACAAGGTTCTTCCTTCGGACGAGCCCGCCATAGAAGAAACCGAGTGCAGGGGTCATGATCATGACGAGCGCGGTCGCCCCGATCACCCACGCGATGTCCCCCGAGTCCGCCGTGGCGCCTCCCTCCGACCCTCTCCCCGGCGTAACCGGAGGGGTCTCTTAAACGGTTCGGCTGTCCGTCCTTGGACGATGACTCTGGGCTCGGCAGGAGGCGGCTCGACCGATGAGACCACGGAAGCGGGTTCGCTGCGGCGGTCGAGGGCGCCCAGGTAATCATGAAGGGCTGGGGAGACTCAAAGCACGACCGAGAGCGTGGTAATGTCCAGACCGCCGTCGTCATCCTCAACGGCCACGGTGACAGAGTACGTGCCCGCAACGGCATAGGCGTGCGTGGCGGTGAAGTCGGCGGTGATCGGGTTGACGTCCGGGCTCGGGAACGGGTCCGGGCCGATGCCGTCGTTGAACAAGGTGGCGGTGAAACTCCCTCCGTCCCCGAAGTCGACGGTGGCGGTGAGGTCGTCGCTGCCGGGGTCGCTGGCGGTGAATTCGAACGTGATCGGCTTCCCGACGAGGAGCGGGCGTAGGTCGTCCAGGGTCCAGGTCCAGGTGTCCGGGTGCTGCACGTTGAAGATGTGGTGGAGGCGGACCGTGCTGCCGTCTGCGAAGGTGAGGTCGACCCACACGGGGTTCGCGCCGTTCCGTTGCCCGTTGACCGGGTCGTCGTCGGGGGTGTAGGTGAGGGTGATCGCGGTGTCCCCGAGGAGGTCGATCCTTTCGCCGGCCAGGGTGGCGGTCTGGCGGTCCGGGGAGCCGGGCATCCGGACCACGCAGGCGCTGCCGGAGACACCGCCATTCTGGGACAGCTCCAGGCACACGTCGTGGAACTTCTCCCCCGCCACACGGAGGGTGAGGTCGACGGCGGCGTAGACCTGGAGGTCGTCGATCGCGGGGGCGACGTTGGACACGAGGACCGCGGCGGTGGCGGTGACCGCGTGCGTGGCGTCCGAGACCTCGACGGTGGCGAGGCCGGAATAGTCGTCGCCCCAGACGTGCGTGGCGGTGGGATCTGGGGATGCTGGCGTGTCCCAAGTACCATCGGACTCGAAGTCCCAGCGGTAGCTGAGGACGTCTCCGTCGGGGTCCGTGGAGGCGGACGCGTCGAAGGTGAGCGGGTAGCCCTCCGCGGCGGTGTACGCGCCGCCGGCGTTGGCGACCGGCGGTTGGTTGTCGCTGAGGATCGTGACCGTGAGGGTGTCCGTGCCGACGCCGCCCTTGAGGTCGGTGACGGTGAGGGTGACCGTGTAGACGCCGGGGGCGGCGTAGGAGTGGTTGGCGGTCTTGCCGGTGGCGTTCGTGCCGTCGCCGAAGTCCCAGGCGTAGTCGAGGCGGACGGTGTACACCTCGTGGGTAGTGAGCTGCCAATTGTCGGCATGCGCAAAGTCGTCATGATTCAACGAGCCGCCGATCACGTGGAGGCTGTCCCCCACTGTGGCGATGGCCGCTTCGTCGCGCGGGGTGGGCATGGGTTCGCGGGAGGCCCACGTGCCATTGATCGGGTCGAACTCCTCGTTCTCATTCTGGCTCGTGAAGGGGCGCTGGCCCCCGATGGCGTAGATCCGGTCATGGAGGGCCGCCACGCTGTGGTCGAAACGCGGGGTAATCATGTCCGGGCCGATGGTCCAATGGTCAGTCACGGGATCGTAGATGCCCAAGTTCGGATCCAGCGGCAACCCTCCGTCCGCGTAGACCTTCCCTGCGACTGCGGCGAGGGTGCCGCCGTTCTTCCCCCAGAAGGAGGGAGTGGTCATCTCCCACGGAGCCAGGAGAGTCCATTGATCCGTAGCAGGACGGTAGGCACAGAACCACCCTGCGCTATCGGAAAGCGCATAGACCACACTGTCCCAGAGCGTGGCCACCTCCGGCGCGAAGCAGGGGGTGTCCGCCCTTGGAGTCCACTCGTCGAACGCTGGATCGTAGAAGAATGTCTGATTGGACCAGGAGGCGCCGGATGAGTTTCCACGTATGCCGACGAGAATCAAGATGCCCTGGGGAATGCTGACTGCGGCGATATTCCACCCCCCGGTCCCGGGGAACGGTGATTTCTCTTCCCAGGATTCCGTGGTGAGGTCGAAACGCCATGTCGTATTGAGAGACTTCCTGAAGTTGGACGCGATAGTGTCCGTCGCACCGCCAAAGACGTAGATGGCGTTGCCCCACGTAGCGGCGGAACCCCGGATGGAGCGGATCGGCAGCGGGAGCGGGAGAGCGGTCGTCCAGAGACCGGTCCTGTCGGGATCGTAGGAGGCCGCGCCGTCGAGCGTCACGGGCACGGAGAGGTTGGCGGTCTGGTCCGGGCCTGCCTCGGCCAGCGGCGCGACGTTCCCGGAGTCGCCGCCGAGGGTCGGGGCCTGAATGTCGGTGTGCACGATCTGCGCATCATCTGGAAGGGGGGCAATCGCGCCGGAAGGGACCGAAACATCTGGCGCCGATGGGGAAACGGACAGCACGACAAGCGCCATGGTAGCGATGGCGACCGCCGACCGGAGAGTCCTCGCGTGGTCACCCATAGACGTGGACCACCTCTCCGATCCCGCTCCAACCGGCCCCACGGCCCGTGGATCCGCCAAACACTGCGGAAGCCCCGTCGTAGCCGGGCGGCGCGCCCCTCCAGACTGCGGAGGTACCCTCGCGTTTCGAGGGCAACCGGAGGCAGTCCTCCCGCACGATGCTCCCCGTGGCCGGGTCGAATCGGTGGATGACGTCATAGTACCACTCGCTGCCGCCACCACCGCCGGGACACCCGGGCCAGTCGATGCAGTAGCTTCCTCCGCCGAAGACGAACACGCGAGCCAACGCGACGTCGTACGTTGCGGAGAACTTCCAGGAAGGAGGCGGTTCGACTTCGGCCCCGGCTAGATATCGGTTCGCCCAAACGTCGAAGCGGGAGCCGTCCTTTTGCTCCCATACGGCGAGGGCGTTCCCAGAGGAATCCATTCCGACCCGCGGCTCGAAGGTGGCACCCGACCTTCCCTCCAGCACGGTGCCCGGGTAGATGTCGTTCCAGCCGCTAGGGCCAAAAGCGGGATTGTACCGCTTCGCCCACACATCCACCTTGGTCCCGGGGACGGCCCCACCCTGGGTCCAAACGGCGAACGCGATCCCCGCGCCGTTCATCGCCACATGGGGAGAGGCCGCATCACTGGTGTCATCGAACTCGAGGAGCGTCGGCCCGGCTTGCCACACCGACCCGTCGTATCGGATGGCCTTGACGTTCCATTTCGTGCCCAACTCCTTGAAAACGGCCATCGCGGTCGCGCCCCCCGCCATGGTTACCTGGGGGTTGGTGGCCGACGCGGTGCCCGAAGAGATCTGGGTCGCTCCGAGCCAGCTGAGCGTGCTGACCTGGAATCGGTTCGCGAAGATCCTCGGCGTACCGGACGTCGTCTGCTCCCAGACCGCCATCGCGTTGCCGGTCGGGTCGACAGAGACATGGGGGGCCCCGACCGTCCCCGAACCGCCTTCCAGGAGGACGGGATCTCCCCAGCCTGTGCCGGGCACGAATCGGTTCGCATAGATGCTGAATTCGGGAGTGTACCCCCGCCAGACCGCGATCGCGGCGCCGCTCGAATCCATGCCGACCTCCGGATCGGCGGCGTTCCCCGTTGGATAGTTTTCGACGACGTTCGCAGTCCCCCAGCCACTTCCGGGAGTGTACCGGTTCGCGAAGATGCTGTACATGAACTCCGGGGTGCCCACGTATTGCGACCATACCGCCGTCGCCCTCCCGCTCGCATCCACCGCCACGCGTGGAATCTGGGCGTGACCTGCGCCGGTCTCGATCAACACCGGAATCTGCGGGCTTGGAGAGGCCTTGGGATATCGAGCGGCCCAAATGTTGTACACTCCGGAACCGGGCGACTCCGCTTGCATCCACACGATCATGGCGTCCCCCGCAGCGTCGATGGACACGTGGGGGAATGTGAGGTCCCCCGCGGGGAACGTCAACGGTCCCACCGGCACGACGCCCCTCCACCCGACGCCGGCGTCGTACCGGTTCGCGTAGGTCAGGTACTGGCTGCCGACCCACTGGTACCATACGGTCACGGCGTCCCCGTTCCCGTTGACGGCGATCTCAGGGGACAGCGCATCCCCCGCGTCAGCGCTTTCCAGTAGGCCGGCGTCCCCCCAGCCCGTCCCCCCGGGGGAGGGGAGCTTGGCCACGATCTCCACGGTGAAGGGACTAGGGTCGAACTTGATGACATAGCGGTCCTGGTCCCCGGGGAGGTGCTGGTTCCCCACGCCCTGGATTAGATAGGCCACCCCGTTCGTGGAATCGCCCACCCAGACGGCGGCGCTGTGTAGTGTCGGACGACCCGGGAGGCAGCTACAAAGTTTGGTCAGTGTTGCCCCTGGGCTCGCGATGTCGGCCCGGAGGATGTCCCGGGTGCCTGCTCCGTTGGGGTAGGGGCCTGGGGAGCCGCCGAAGAGGTAGACGTACTGCCCGCCGTCGAAGACAGCAGACGCACCGAACCGCTTGAAAGTAGAACCTGAGGAAGTGCAGGGGACAGGCCCCATCGGGGCAGCCGGCCGGTAGGAGCAGATTTGGTCGGACACCGCCCCGGTAGGAGTCACGCCCCAGAAGAGGTGAGCCGTTTGTGCGGCTCCTGGACGCCACACCGCGGGCATCCACGCCTGGCCGGCGGCGGGGATCGAGGGCAGCCAGTGGCTGGTGTCTTGCGCCAAGCCGCCGCTCGCGTCGTACTTCCAGATCTCGTTGCTGTAGGTCTCGGGTGAACCTCCCCTGACTCCGCCAAAGATGTAGGTGTCACCCGGCCCCGGGTCGATTGCAGCTGCCGACCCTGACTCCGCGGGAAAGTCGATGCGCATGATCTGGGCGCGTTTGACCTGGTCCGTGTCCGATTGCCGATACTGGACCTCGTGGCCATTTCCGTTCGCATCCCAGGCGGCGTGGAAGCGCAGGACAAGAGGGTCCCGCAGACGCGAGGCGTCGGTTCCGAGATCTGGCGTCGTGGAGACCCGCTTGATCATCGAAAGACGGATCGGAGTGGACCAGGTCACCCCGTTGTCCTTGCTCCAGCGGAGGTAGATCGCCGGTTCGAGCTCCGCCTGGACCTGCTGCGTCCATGCGACGCCCACACCGCAGTCCCCGCAGCCTGCCGCGGAAGGCTGGGTCTGGTCGAGCAGGGTCGGATCCGTGATCGGTAGGGACACGACGGGCGTCCAGGTGAGCCCACCGTCCGGGCTCCGAAGATAACGCAGGCGAAGGGGCGATCCCGGGGTGGGGGGCGTGTGGTCCTCGTAAACGAGGTGGAGGTTCTTTGCTGAGGGACCGGCGAGCGAGGGGTTCAGGGAGTCGTCGGGGGCAAGGCTCCGCTGGATCGGAGGGGACCAGTTGATTGCATCGCATTCCGTACCCCCTGTAGACCAGGCGCCGCGGACCGTGTAGACCTCCCACGGGCCGGTGGGGAACCCGCTGGCATCCGTCGGCTGCCGCTGAAAGGCCAGGTTCTTGATGTGGGTCGTGCCCGACTTCTCCACAACAAGGGTCGGGTTTTGATCGTTCCAGTATTGCGGGGTCAAATCCGTCGGATAGCGGCAGATGACACTCCCATCGAGGTTCAACACCGCGACGACGATGCGCAGGCCGAAGCTCTCGAGGGCTTGGGCGTAGGCCACGTACACGTGGTCCTCGTCCACCGCCACGGCGGGCTGGATCGCGGTGTTCGCGCCAAGGCTGATGGGGAGGAACAACCCCCAGAACCCCGCTGCCCCACTGTTCGTGTTGATCTTGAGGAGGATCTGGTAGGGGGAGTTGACCGGGTCGCTCTGCGACCAGACCGCGTACACGTACGTCGGGAAGGGGGCGCTGAGGGCCGGCCATACCGCGATGTCGGGTTCGTGAGCGATGCCAGTCAAGGAGATCGAGGTGAGCTGCTGGAGCCCGACCCACCCGCCTCCTGTCCGGTGGTTGTACACGACATGGGAGGGAAAGTTCGCGCCGGGCCACTGGGAGAACGCCAGGTGGACATCCTCGTCGTCCACGGCGACGGCGGGCTCCATCACCACGGCACTGATGAGCCCGGCGGACGGGATCTCCGGGACAATCGGCGACCACGCGTTCCAGTCCGCGCGTCCGAACCCTACAAGTCCCACGAGGAGAACTAGAACCGCCATGCCCAACGTCAGGGTCCGCCGGCCACTACCGGCCGGACCCCCCCCGGGTTTTCTCGCGGGGCGTCTAACCGTCGTCAACGCCGAACGCCCGCCTTCGCCGCCACGTCCCCGGATGCTGTGCAGGTACATCGCCGCGCCCCGTCCAGGGAAGCGTGGAATGGATAGATATAGATTCCCTAGTGTTTTTGTTGTTCTCACGCTTGGCCGTCATAGAGGACGGAGGTTCTGGGGGCCGGCGTGGACGCATGGTCCCTGAAGTGACTCTGGGGAGCCCCACTCCGGTTCGAAGGCGGTCAGCGCCGAACGCGCGAAACACCGGACTGGAGGTCGGAACCGGTGATCTTGTCTGTGCCGTGCCGATTTTTATGGTTTCCATAAGTTCAGCCGGTTGCGCGCAAGGCGTATGGAGGGATGCAGTACGTCGTCCGCATGAACACGACCGCAAGTCCGAGCTCAAGGAGCTCCTGGTCCAGGTCGTGAGAGGTCCCCGCCGAGTCCAGGTAGTGCATCACCGCCAGCCACCGCCCATACTTGTCCGAGCGGTCCAGCGGCGTGTTCACGGCGATCTCCTTGCCGCCGACCTGGGCTTGCACGAACGACTTCGTTTGCACCGCCATCTCGCCCATCGCTGGGTCGGCATCGCACGGTTACCGGGACGGCGTTCGTGTCCCGACGCGTCCTCTGCGTCGAGGACACACCGGCTGTGTCAAGCGGTGCGGAACGGATACGTGTCCACGGGGCAGGACCGCGGGCGCGGCTGCAACGACCCCGGAGGGGGGGG